>MDSV01147900.1_pt1 | contig 39074 bp, 40 predicted proteins | sample 810851 | NCBI WGS metagenome assembly MDSV01 (sample SAMN05326640, study PRJNA326480) | marine metagenome | isolation source: seawater | place: Atlantic Ocean: North East | collected 2012 | reverse complement strand
CAACTGGAATCCAAGCTAATGTATCTCCTAATGCTACTGAATCAAACCAAATAAAAATATTTTTATTTGTAAAATCTTGTTCATATTCAAATTCTACTTCTTCTGTTATAAGATTTATTGCTTCAACTCTCCAATTTACATAATAATCAATACCACAAGCAACCCACCCTCCAACAGAAATTTCATTTGAATAATGAATAGCACCCGTATCTTTATCAATAAAATTAATTCTATAATTTCCAGGAGTAGATCCTTTAACAGATATATAAGGATTTTTTTGCATATTTAAATTGAAAACATTTTTACCATCTGCATCTGTATTTTGATATGCAAATAACAATCTATCTTTCATATCAAATGGCTTAGTGTGTTTTAATTCTTTTGCTTCATAATAATATTTTTCCAATTCATCAAAAATATTTTCCCAATCTCTTTCTTGTGCAAACTCTCTTGCTTTCTTTGAATATTCATCATAATTATCTAAAACAAGTTTAACCTTATTAACAATATCATCAACTTCTCTTGTACATAATTCAAAACCCCTTAAAGAAATTTTATCTTGCATTGTTCCAACTATGGGTATTCCACTTGACATTGCTTCAAGAACTGCAAGACATGGTTGACCTGTTTCTAAAGATGCTGGATGAATCATTACATGATGTTCATTTAATATGTCTCTTAATTTTTGTTTTTCTACATTACCCGTAAGTTGTACATCAATAGAAGGAAATACAGTATCCGTTCTTGCTTCTTCTACAATATCATAAAATTTCTTATTATAAGAAGCATGTACTGAATCTGGTCCTACAATTGTTATTGGCATTCCTAATTTATGTGCCGCTTGAACTGCTAGATGAAATCCCTTTCTATCATCTCCCCCACCCACACAAATTAATCGTTCTGGATATGTTTTATTTTCTTTTGGAAAAAAATAATTTGTATCTACACCATGATGTAATCTTCTCAATTTTTCTGGATATAGAAAAAAATCTATCATATCTTCAGTTGGAATTAAACTGAATAAAGAATTTTTTATAGTCTCATTATTAGTCATATAAAAATGAGAATCTTTTCCATGTATTTTTACAAAAGCATCATGCATTGTAAAAATATAAGGTATACATCTATCTCTTAATAAATTCCAAAAACCACCAGTATGATTATGAAACACATCATATTTTTCTAAATCATTTTGTGTTATATCATCCAACCATTTCAAATTTACTTCATGTCCTCTATTTGTTGCTATTCTCATATATTGACCTATGACTTCTTCTAATCCTCCATATGCTTTTGGAGGAATCTCAAGACCGCAACCAACATGTACTTGCATTATTTTTAAATTATTTTCTTCTACTTTTTTCTCTTCTTTCTCTAAAACATATGCATTTCGTGTAGATAAAACAATTTCAGGAACATCTATTATGTGTTTAACAGCGGAAATAAAATGTATTCGATTATCTTGTGCATACCAAAAAACACTTCTACCACCCGATAAAATAACTTCTTTTATATTCTCTATATTATCTAACTGTTTACGATTATTTTGATGCAAATGCACATTATCTGAAAAAAAACTTAACTCATAATTTCCTATAGACAATCTAGATATAATTGCTTTTATTGTTTCTGGTGTATCTTCTAAATTTATTTTAACAAAATAATAAGAAACATTTTCTAGATACTTTTCAAAAACTATATCATGATCAAAAAATAAATGTTTAGCTTTTATTATTTGTTCTTCATTATAATTAAAATTTACAAAACTTACAAGTTTTCTCTCTGTTTCATAATTTAATTTACTTAAATAAGTAGATTCAGCTAAATCATAAATATCATCAAAATATTTAATATTTCTAGGATATTCTAAAATAAAATTTTTTCTATCTTTTTTTTCATTTATAACTAACTGTGCTTCTCCACGAGGATTCCAATTTCTAAAATTTTCACTCTCTCCATGTTCTCTTGCAAGATACGTTGTTCTAGGAATTGTTAACCATTTTCCATGTCTTTCTAAATGTAAAAGCCATTGTCCATCATTTGATAAACAAGCATCTCCATCCTTGTGTTCTGGAAAACGTAGTCCTGGTAAATTTTTAAATATTCTTAAATATCCAAAAATATTTGATCGTTGAGGCCACAACTTTTCAAATCCTTCTAAAAAAGAATTATTATCTCTTGTCATGTATACATTGTCTTTAAAATTATCAAAGAGATTAGTTGTATTTTGAGGTAGGATATTAAAATACTTATTTGCATTAAAATGAAGTAAGACTGCTTCTGGAAACACATTAAAATAATGAATTATTTTTTCAAATGTTCCAGGTAAAATCGCATCATCAGCATCTAAATGACATACAATTTCACCAACAGCATGAAGCTGTGGATTCCACCAAATTTCTTTTTTATGTTTGGGTTCTACTATTCTTATTCTAGAATCTTTCCTTTTTAATTCTTCCATTAATGTACGTGTACTATCAGCAGAAAAATCATCAGCAAGAATCCATTCCCAATGATCATAAGTTTGATAAAAAACAGAATTCGCCAACTCTTCCAAGTAAGACTCAGCATTGTAACAAGAAGTTACAAGAGATAATTTAAAACGTTTCATGTTTTATTTCTTTATCTGTTAATAGGGTAGTGCCATCTTTAAAAGTTTTATCTAAATAAGATTCACCTGAACATTGAATAGAAATAGGAGAGTTTACTATACCACATTTTTTATCAGGAAAAATGTTATTATTCAACCATAAATCATATGTGTCCCATCCTGTTTCTTTTAATTTTTTTCTAAAATACGATTTTCTTTTTTTATCTGTAGATATCAAATAACAATGTGCTTCAGACATTCTATCTGTTACACCAAAATATGCATAGTCTTTATGTTCCCAATCAGGAATTCTTTTTCCAAAAGACATATAATATAAGTCATATTGATTCATATCATCTAATCTATCCATAATTATTCTATAAACTTCATGAACAGGTTTTATAAAAATAGCATCACATTCACAAAATAAAACTGCATCAAATTCATCATTTAAATGTTCGTTTATAGCAGTTTTATGAGCTAAAAAATTACCATAATGAGCGGGTGTTAATTTATATTCTCCTGGTTTCATTTGTACATCATGAGGTCTAGCACATGAGTCTTTTGGTGGCAAATCTTTGTATAGAGGATTTATCATTTGTTCGTATGTCCAACCACTATACTCAGATAATTTTGTAAGATGTCTTATTGATTCTTTTTCTCTTTCTCCATCTGAATCAACAAGCATATGAACTATTTTTATTTTTGGATATCTTTTCGCCCATAAATTTCCCAATTCTCCATTTTCTGTTATTTGTGTATCAGCAATAACACTATAACCAAGCCCCTCTAGTCTTTCTATAAATTGAAGTGCTTCATTTTTCATATTGTCTGATTGTACTCCTTCTGGATGGGCTTCCATAGAAATTTTTCTTATTTTATATTTAAAAATATCATCAGGAACTGCTGGTAATATATCCCATTCTGCTCCTTCACAATCTAATTTTAATGCATCTATTCTATCGATATTATTATTTTTCATAAATTGTTCAAGTGTAACACAATTAACAATTTGTGTTTTTCTCATTCCATGATTTTCTTTATTAGCTGGATTATTATTAAAATTTTCATGAAAAGAGTTACAAGAACTTGATCCAATAGCAATAAATTCTCTACTTTTATTATCAGAAGAAATTGCTAAATTATGTTTTTTAACATTATTATAATCTTTCAAATTTTTACATAAAACATCAAAAGTTGTTTTTGTAGGCTCAATTGTATGAATATGAGAAGCTCCTCTATTTAAGGCGTACATATCAAAAAAACCATAATGACCTCCAATATCAATTACAGTATCTCCATTTATCAAATTCAATTTACTATAATACTCTAATATTAGGGTTTCATAAAGAGTGTACCAAGAAGAAGGATCATCTGGTATTCCATGAAAATTTCTTTTTTCCCCAAGAACTGTAATATCTACTTCATTTTTCCACGGAAAGGCTTTTTCAAATAAAAGATGATGATTATCTACTAAATTAACATCACTTATATTAGAAAAATATTCTTTAGGAGCATCATATATTCTTACTATAAATCCATTTGTAACATCTTTTCCACAATGTGGCTGTGCCCACATTGAATTTGTTATAATATGTGATCTATAAGCCAACAATCCAGTATCTATTTCATAAATACATAATAATTTTTCATGAAAACATTCATAAAAATTTAAAAAATGAAATGTTACTTTTGTTTCTTCAATTGAACAATTTACAATTTTATCACTAATACCCAACAGTCTATGCAACTTAATAGCATTAATATTAATATCATCAGAAAGCCAAGTAACCCTATCATCATATTTGTCAAGATATGAATCGAGGTTATGTGCTAAAATGGGTATATTCCAAGACAATGCTTCTTTTATTACTAATGGATTAGTTTCTTTATCATGAGGACTTCCTTTAGATGTAAATAAAAACAAATCCATACACGAATAAAATCTATCTACATCTTCTCGTTCCCCCCAAACTATACAATTATCAGGTAATTCTTTTGTTAGAGGTTCCCAATATTCTTTAAAATTTTCTGCAAGATTTCCTACAAAATGAAACTGAACATCAGGTAATAATTTGGCATATTCAATAACTTCTGCTTGATTTTTTCTTGATGTCCATAATCCAACATTTAATACATGTTTTAAAGCAGGATCAACTCCCAATTCTCTTAAAACAACATCTCTTCGTTTATCTTTTATTTTTTTATCAACAGGATATTCTATAACACAGGCGGGTACATCTATTTTTCTAAAATTTATTAATTGATTATCACTACAAAATAAAAATTTATCTGGTAAAAATCTTTTATCATCAGGATTAAACGAAGAATCATGAGAAGTTTCAAAAATCAAATAATTTCTATGTTCTTTATAAATTTTTTCTGCTATTTCATCACTCATGAAAAATTCTGGCATTTCTTCAAAGTGAATAATATTGGGTTTTATTTCATCTAAATACTTCAAAAGGTCAGTTTTGTCTTCAGACAAAGTTATTAAATGGTCATTTAAGATGTTTAATATTTTATCTTTTTGAACTCTATAAATACCATAATCGTTATATTCGATAACATAAATATCATTGTCACCATGTAATAATTCGATTTTTTTAAGAAGATATTGAGGTGCGCCACCTGTAGATAAATGGGGGGTAATATATAAGATTTTCATAAGCACTTTTGATGACTAAATAAATATAAATACATATAATAAAAAAGAGAAATACATAATTATATAGTTTACACTATTTTGAACCTCTTGTCAATGGACTATTTATGACACAATACAGACATTTATATTGGGATTCGGGAAATAAGGATCTTCGGCAATTTTCTGATTCCGAGCTAGAAATTCTTAGTTATTTTCTAAGAAAAAGATATGCAGACCTTTTAAATACAGTAAATACCACTCCAGGATACGTAGCTAATGCAGGAGAAGGTCAAATAGATTCTACTTTTAGTACACTAGGAACTGCTGTCAATGGTGTAAGATCCGCAGGAAGTACTACTGAACCTGATGATGATACTCCGACTGGCGGTGCTGAACCAGATACGAGTTTTGGAAGTGATCAAACAACTTTAACAAATACTACTACAACATATTATCAGGCTTATAGTCACACTACAGCATACGGATCAACTGAACAAGAAACATTAAACAACATGGGACTATTATATTGGTCGTCACCGGATTTAAAAATAGGACCAGATGCCGAGACTGATCTTGTTGATACACTTGCAAATCATTGTCTTACTCAAATGGAAACTGGAGATGAAGTGGGTTCTTACAGAATAGCAACTTCTGCTCCAAACACAGCATCAGGAATAACTGGAGGATGGGTAGACAAAGGAACATTTTTTCTCGATACAATTTATAGTGCGGCAACAAATGCAACTTATAAATTATGGTTAAAAACTGCAAATACAACTGAACCATCAACTCCCGCCAATTATATTAGATGGGACAGCACCAATTCTGAAATACAATTAGAATCAAGTACAGATTATAGTGCATCATCTAAAATAATAAATGATGCTTATTTAAAAATAATTTATAGAAGACATCTATTATATAATGTTTCTACCACTAATAGTGGTACCCATAGAGGAACTTTTGAAGATAAAAAGTACGACAGTTACACAAATGTATTATCTGGACCTTCTGGTGGAGTATATACAAGAACATATACACCCACAGGATCATTAGTAGATAATACTGGACCATATTACTTTATAACACCAGGACAAAGAACACCTTAATTAATAATGGAGTAAATATAATGACACCTAGTTTAGATCAAGCAATACATGCGGCAACACATGAAAAATGGTTATCATATTGGAAACGATGCAGAATACAAAGTATTTGGCATAAATTTCCAGATTATTCAGATGAATATAATCCATTGTGGATACGTTGGAGAGAAATACCCGAAGGCGAGGATGTAACTGTAAAACATCCTGAAATTGAAATACAACAAATGGAGACTCCATTAAATACAGAATGTTATAGAGCATTAATGAAGTCATTACCCAAAGGTTCTGACTGGGGGACAAAGGAAGCAATAGATAAAGCTACACAATATTATCATGAGAACCAATTAAAAAAAGAAAAAGAGTTTGAAGAGTTTGTGGAATATAAAAAAAATGGAAATCTTAAAATAGAAACTATTGATGAGACAAAACCCATCTCATGGGAATCAATAAGAGATGCTTCAACAGAAGAACTATTTCAAACAAAACTTGAAATATTTGAATCTCCTCCAGTTCAAGAAAGCGAAAATAAAGAATATCGTTCAAATATCAGAAAATCAGCTTCAATCATTGAAGCAATGTATTGGTATTATTTAATAGTTAACGATATTAAAGAATCTTCGGGACCAGCAGAAGAAAAACTTCCCGAAAATATAGATTTACTACTTGAAGATGTTTCTTCCGATGCAATTTTTAAATGGAAATTACAAATTTTTGAAAAAGAACACGTTCAAAATAGTAAAGATAAAAAGGCGAGAGCCGAAATTAGAAAAGCAACTAATTTAGTTGAATTATTTTCTGCTTATTCTAAAATTACTTGAAGAAAGAATAATCTATATCTTCATATTTAAAATGTATTATTTTGATATCATCATGAAACCGATCTAAATAAACATATTCTCCTGGATATTGGGAATTTATTAAGGCAAGTTCTTTTATATCTTTCTTATTGCACATTCTAGTCATCCATGTTTCTGGGAGATATTTTAATTTTAATTTTTTCTTTACCTGATCTTCTACAAAATATTGTTCACCATTAACAGGTCCTGTTGTTATTTTACGTGTAATATAATGTTGTGACCAATAGCTAATATCATTCATAAACTCATCATAAATGTATTTACAATCTTTTGGATAATATTTTTGAAATCCTCCACACATCGAATAATTTTCATTCCAAGTATCTTTCCACCAAGATTTTGCAGATAAAAATTCGCCTCTTTCGATAGGATAATCAATTGCTTTAACATAATCATTAATATAAAAAGTATCAATATCAATTACAAGAACAGGTTCATCAATATCCATATTCATAACTCTTAACTTATTCCATTGTAAATCTACCCCAGGAAGTTCATCTCTAATCCAAGTAACATTCGATATTTTTGAATTAATATAATCTTCAACTTTTTGATCATATTTGTCACGTACTCTAACTGCAAAAACTTTTGTTTTATTCATTTTTAATCATATTAAAATGTTTATAAACATCACGTTCTCTTGCAACTTCTCTATATTCCCATTCAATTTCTGGTATCCATAAACCAGCAGAAGAAGCAGATTTTTCTAAAAACCAATGATGATTATATAATAGAATTTTTGGATCTTTATATTTTTCCCGAATCCTTTCACTTCCAGCATATTCGTTATCTCTAAACCCTTCTCCATGAATACTCACATCTAACAAAAAGTCTTTATTCCAAATAGTTGGTTGATGACATAATAAAAAACCAGCATTTCTTTTAACTTTTAAAACTTTTTTATTTTCTATATAATATTCAGTTTCTTCAAATTCATTTAGATCATAAGAAGATAAAAGACGATGTAATCTTAATCCATTCACATCATGAACAAATACAAAATTTAATAATCTATTAAATAATTTTCCATCAATTTGTTTAAAAGGCCACTGATCTTCTTGCATGTATAAAACATACTTCGTTTGAGTTGAATTTAAAGATGCTATAAGTCTATCACTCCATCCCTCATCAACTTGCTTAGGTCCTCCAAAAGTAGGCAACCATTCTCTCCATTCAACTCCCATATATTTTTTACTTTTACCCGTTTTAATCTGAGTTATTCTCGGATCATTAAAAGGTAAATCTATTTCTTCATTACAAAAATGTATGGGCCACCCCAAATCTAAAAATCCAAAATGATTGAACATGGTATACCAACCATCCCAAAAATGACTGTATTCATCACATGTATGAATTATAATAGTTATATTATTGTTGTGGGGCATCAGTCCAAATACTATGCATTAAAATTTTTGTTTTTGTTCCTGGATCAGTAAAATCATATTCTCTAAAAAATTCATCATTTACATGAATTGTTATATTATTAAGACCTAATTCAGCAAAATAATCTGTTCTATATCCCCAATCGGAACAACTAAATGCAGAATACAATTCGTTATTATAAAAAAGTTTTACATGAATTGTTCCCTTTGGAGCCATAGCAAAAAATCTATATCCATCTTGTACTGGATCTTTTGCAAGACATATCCAAGGAAATTCAGCATCAGTATAAACTTGCTGTTTTTCAAACCCTATTTTTTTAGAAATTTCTTCAAGATTTTTTATTTCGATATTTTCTTCAAAACTATTCTCTCTTTTATTTAAATAAGATACACCAAGAACATATCCTAATAACTCTTCTCCCATTTGCATACCAAACTGAGTAATCATTTTTTTAAGATGTTGATTGGGATACATTCTTAATCTTCGATATAAAAAATCTACATTACAAGACATAATCAATGTCATAATTTGCCAATGTCTAATTCTTCTTTCTCCCCAATGTTCAATATCTAACTGTTCTGTTTCACGTTCATAAAATACTGCTTGTTTTTCTTGATTCAATATAATATCACTATTTTCTATTAATTCATCATCAAAAGGTAAAAATCCATCATAATCAAATAAATGTATTATTTTTTTATTAAGAAGTTTTGCATACGTGACACCAGCAAGCAATAGGCGTAAAACTGCAAATATTGTATTGTTTTTAAAAAATTCTCTACTTGCAATATTAAAAAGAGGTACAGGATTTCCCTCATCATCAGGAGCATAAGCATAATGAATCAAATATCCTTTTAGTGCAGGATCATCTATCAAAGTATTATCTTTATCATAAATTGCATAATCAACTAATTCTTGAGTATCTTTATCAAGGGGTAAATGGCTTGTAATTATAACATCATAACCAAAAGATTTAAATTGTTTTATGAACTTATGACAAACTGATTTTCTTTCTTCATCAGATAAATAAGCATGTATCAAAACTATATCAGATGTTTTATCTATCATTTTTTTATTAAATTAGGAAAGTTCATTAATCCAATCACTTCATCAGTAATATTTTTTGGATCATCTTCTTTAAAAACCCATCCAGTCAAAGAATATCTTTTTCCTTTTAATACTGGATTAACTCTATGTTCTAATCTTGAATCAAATCTAAGACAATCTCCTACATTTAATTCAATTGAATCATGACCTTTAATTTCAAAAACTCCTCCTTGATATTCTTTATTTAAAGGCACTACACATGTTTCCACTCTTTTACGGTTATTCTGAGTACTTTTAAAATCATTATGCCAATGATAATAATTTAATTTAGAATATTCTGAAAATTGAAATATCATATCATTACTATTAAATTTATTTTCTAAAACAGAATCATTTTTCCAAACAAAAACTTTAGACTTTCGATGAATAGAAAACTCATTATTAATAACTCCAGCACGCCGAACTTTATTTTTATAAGTTACAATAAAATCAAAACATTCTTCTTCTGTTAAGAAGTTTTTAATAATACGTATTTTTCCATCCATCCTTTTATTTTCATTGCAGGGGCAAAATCGTGATTAAACAAACAAATAGAATAATCTAATTCTTGTCTATTCCATGGATAAGACCAACACACTTTATCATCATAAGTATTATAATCTATTTCTTTGTAAATATATTCATCGATTCCTTTCCAATATTTTACTCTACTATAATCTTCATCTTCAAAAAATTTATCATAGATATGAGAACAGTCTCCTTTCCATGACATTATTGAAGAATTCAAAGGAGTATGAAGCGGTTCTCTCCACCAGGCATTAATAAGAGTAAAATCATCTTTAATCAAATGTTCTACAGAACCTTTAATAATTATATCTAAATCGAAATATAAATAATTTACATCATCAGTACAGTCTTTAAACATTTTAAGTTTATCAAAAACATTACCTTCACCTTCTCTTATTATATAAATGTCATCATAATTCAAATTATTTTGAATCATATGTTGAATGTTATCAACATACCACTCATCATATTTTCTTCCCGTACACACAAGAACTACAACTACCATTTTCCTATCACCATAAATCTATCATATAGAGGTAAAGATCGTTTTCCTTTATATAAAACATCTTCAATTTGATTTTTTTCTATTAATTCATCAACATCTTTTACACAATTTATATGATCTTCTACCTCAAAATAGTTATTTGATTGTATTGCTAAAATTGGTTTTATTGGATAATCTTTATAATATTCTTTCATAGTAATTATATCAGACATATGTTCAGATGATGTATTAATAATTAATTGTCTTCTTCTTATTTCTTTACGTTCAAAAAAATCTTTAAATTGTACTATTCTAAAATCATAATCAAAATGATTTATATATTGAGCAGTTACTTTATGACATTCTTCATCAATATCATACAAATCTATTTGTTTTATATCAAACACATCCGCTAACATTTCTATTAAAGGAAATCCAAACCAAGAACCTATAACATCAATATAAAGTTCTGATGTAAAAATAATTTTTTCTAATTTTTCTTTTAACCATAATTTAGATTCATATTGTCCTTGAGATACAGAATCATCAAAACTATTAGAATATGAAGGTAAATTATTATTGACCCATTGATTAACCCAATAATATGGTGTTTCTCTATTATTATTTTCACATATAGAAATTTGTTCTCTATGTTCTCCAATAGTCTCTCTAATTGAACCGATTTTTTCTTTAATTGAACCAATTTCTGTATTAAGTTCTCCAATTTCTGTATTGTGTTCTCCAATTTGCTCATTGTAAGAACCTATTTCAACATTATGCAAACTTATATCGTTTTTATTTTTTCTCCAATTATAAATTTGTTCCATATACACAATAATGTTTATAGTTTTTATTTTTATTTTGCATTTCAAATGAATCAAAAACTTCTGTCAATTCATTATCTTCAACCAATTTATCAATCGAATGAATAGGATTACAGTCTCCATTGTGATTTTCATCATCACCTCTTAATATAAAAATTCCCTTATGTATTTTACCTACAGGATATGTTTTTTCGCAATTATAATGTAATACACAAGCATGTAGCTTAACCTTATCAAATACAAAATCTTTACAAATTACACTTGGCATATCTCTAAAATTAATATCATAATTTATATTATCAATTTCCATATCCAGTCCCTTTAATGTTTTGATAAATTTAAAACTAGGACAACACAATACAGAAATTTTGTCATGATTTACAGCCCAAGGGAATAGTTTTTCCATAATTCCTGTACTGGTGATTCGTCTAATTCGTAATGTTTAATTTCTTTCATATTTTTATTATTATAAAGGTGCGATGTATTAAATAAGGTTACTTTATTTTTTAATTGATAATTTTCTTTATTATAATTTGAAAACGATCCATCTTCCCACAAATTAATTTTGTTATTTCTGTAATGCTGATAAAACAAATACTTATCAAGACTTTTATATGTCCATTCTATTTTTTTCCAATTTTCTTTAGTATACTTTAAAAGCCAAGAAGCTGTTCCCTTATCCCATGCAACAAATGAAGAATTTACATGACAAGAAACTCCCCTACCAAAATTAAATAAACTTATTTTTTCATAATCATTCCAATAATTCCATATAAATGTAATATTATTATGCGTTCTTGTTATTAATTCAGTTACATCTTGGTGTACCAATACATCTAAATCTATCCAAAGATTTTTATCATATTCATCATTATCAATGAGAAATAATTTTTCATATGTAAAAACTTTTTTTGTATTATATGGTCTAAGTTCTTTAATATTTTTTGTTTCAATTTTAGATGATATTCCTTTAGCATCATCGGTATAACAAACAAAATGAAATGGAACCTGACAATGTTTCAGTAACCCACCATATGTTCTATTAACATAATCAGAATTATATTTTGTTCCCCATTTAAGACAATTAATTTTAATATTATTCATAAATAAATACCTGTGGAGTTGGTTCTAATTCTTCACGAATAGCAACCGCATTTGGATCTTCATATGAAACATTAGCAAACCAACTTGAATCTGGTTCTTCATTATTCAAAATAGCATTACAAAATAATGCAAAATTTTTATTCTGCTCTACGGTCATATGATTCATTACAGTCTCTTCATTATTCTGTTTACCAGCCATATATGATATTGGTGTTGGTACATAATAAAAATTTGATGAATTTAATGATTTAAAATTCATATTATGTAATAATTCAGTAGATTTAATATTAAAATTTTTTAATTTTGAAGTATAATGATCAAGACTAAAGCAGGAGAAAACTATAAAATTATATTCTTTGAACATTGTAGATAGCAAATGTAAAAATGTGATATTTTTTACATTTTCATATAAAAACATTGGTCCTAAAGTATTGGCAATTATTTTTACTTGAGACTTATATTTTTTATATTGATTTAATCTTCTCTTAGCCTGATTCTCATACCAATTCGATTTACCCCGTATTCTGTCAATAGGATTTCCAACCCGATGAAATAAAGTATTTTCAGCCGACAAAAAAACACCATCTGCATGACCTGAATTATCTATGAACGGAAATTCCATTCTTTTTTGATCTGATAATAAAAATATAATACTATCATCTGGTTTAAATTTAGGGTATACAATCATTTTATTCATTATCTTAGCTAATGGTTTAAACATAGTATGAATAAGTGAAGATCCATAATGCATACATCCCTGAGACATAGCCCGATAAAGCCTCTCTTTTTGTTCTAAATCATGAACAAGAAGTTTTAAACTCCAATTTGGACCAGTTCCCCCCCATCCATTCCTATAAACATCTTCTTGTCGTATTTTGTTCAATACAGTTGGCCATCCATCTTCTCCTCCATTATGACCATCCTGTCCAAAACTATCAGAATATACATGTACAGTCATTTTATATTCCCATTAATAAACTTTTTATCTTTTTTAAATATTCATCAAATGAAAGAGAACTATAATGTCCTTGATCATTAATTTCTTGTGATGTAACCGGATCTTTGGAATATGCTACAGTATTAATATTCATTGCTCTTGACAAATGAGTCCACATTCCTTCTGTAGCAAATATAAAATGACTTTTAGATAGTATTTCTACATTTTTAGAATAATTATTATGTTCTAAGGAAAAAAATGTTATTTCTGGAAATGTTTTCATCAAGGTTTTAATTTTTAAATTTTCTTGCTCAGATATATTTTTATATTCTGATTGTTGTTCTCCAGATCGATATAACATATAACAAACATTTTTTTCTTTTTCTTTAGGAGAAAAATCAATAGGCCAATATAATCCTTCTTTCCACACCTTTCTATATGCTTGTAAAAAAACATTTTTTCGAACTGAAGATTTCATCCAAGAACCCAATAAAAAACCAGGTCCTTGATATGTACCTTGTGTAAATATTTTATTTTTTAAAATATTAGTTGTAATTTTATTTTTGGGTCTTTTAAAATGAAAAAAATCAACAATCTCATAAAAATCTTCATATAATTTTTTTTTAGAAATTTTTCTAAAAGTAAAACCATCAATACCAGCCATAAGAAAAATGCCTTTTAATTTTTTAAAAAACTTATGATACCAATTATCTTTATGTGGATGAACATCTGACACATGTTCAACATTATCAATATTAGTCGGAAGTCCAAGTCCAACTTCATTTGATGTAATTATTAAAGAATCTTCTATAAAATGAACAACAGCATCACAATTAAATTTATTCATTATATTCAAAATTGTTGAAACTAATATAAATCTATCTCCAAGACCTTCTGTATCAAAAGTAATATAAAAATCAATAGTCATTTCCACTGATCTCCAAATGCATCAAACCCCGTACCACATTTCTCTGCACAAACTTTTGATTTTCCTTGTGTACAAGAAGACAAATTCCAAGACTGTTCAATTTTTTTAAAAAAATTTCCTTCAATAATTTCATTTAAAGGTTTATATAAAACATTAATATTTTTAACATCATCTATATAAGACCATATTTGATTCTGTCCTATTTTTTCATATACTTTATATAAATTTCCAGCAGTCCAACAACAAGGAGTTACAAGACCTTCGGCTGAGATATAAATTTCTTTAGTATCTATTGATTTACATTTTATTTTTGTTTTATCTAAATACTCTTGAAAGGTACCATGACTCTTAATCAATTTATCATATCTGTTTACACTCTTATTCTGATGCTTTGGCTCGGTTGGTGGTTTAATTTCCTTCCCCTTGATCGTTATCTTTTTGTCAACTTTCTTGTTTTTATAACTTTGTACCCATCTTCCAGACTTTTTTCTTACAAATTCAAGTCCAAATAATTTAGCCATTCGTTCTGCTTCTTCTACTTGATGTTCATTATGCTCAAATATCAAAAATACCCAAACGCCTTTCCCCCCTGCTTGTGTAAAAACATCCATTGAATTTTCAACTCGTTTCCAATCTACATTTACTCGATATAAATGATTCGTATCTTCTAAACCGTCTACTGAAAAAGACACTTTTCCATGTTCACCAAAAATTTCTGCAAGGCTTTTCCACCAATCATCGGATCTACCTCCACCATTTGTTGTCATTTGTAAATGTAATTTTTCATTATTATATCTTAACCATTTATACATTTCAAGTGTATCTTTAGCAATCATGGGATCTCCATGATTACCACACATAAGAAAACTTCTTAATTGCTTTACAAAATCAGAATTTATAATTTGTTTAAATTGATTGATTGATATTTCAGCATTTTTTATATGTGAATTATTAGTTCTGTCACACATAGGACATGCCGCTTGACATCGTTGCGTAGGTTCAAAATGAACATGTGATATTTGAGAATAATTATACATTTTCTAAAATTTTTATCAATGAAAAATCCAAATAATTTTTATAACTTTGATTTCTAGTTCCATCTAATAAAACAATCTCATTATATAATTTTTTAAGATTACAAATATTGTTCTGTATTGCATGATCTATTAACGATAATAATTTATCAATCTCATAATGAAAATCATATTTTTTTATTTTAAATTCTTTAAACTCTAAAATTTGTGTTTGTACTGATTTTAAATATTCTATTGGTAAGTTTTTTATATCAATACCTCTACCTTCTGGTCTCACTTCAGAAATAAAAATATTACACCTAATCTTTTCAAAAAACATCAAAGCAATCCACTCCAAAAAATCAATAATATTTCCTATATTTAAAGCAGATAATACAAAATTAATATTTACAATGTGAATATTATTAGATTTTTTAAACCAGTTTTTAATATTTTGTTCTAAAATAGAAAAATCAGCTTTATGTCTTATGTATTCATAAGTTTCATCAACTCCATCTATACTAAATGTATGTCTTTGTAATTTAAATTCATTGAACAATTCAATAATTTCATCTGTTATTAATATAGCATTCGTATGAAATGCTAATTCAGTTGATTTGCTATTACCGTCTTTCACAAATTTTCTTAATAAGTCTAATATATTTTTATCATATAAAGGCTCTCCTCCTGATGCTTTTAAAATTTTTATTTTATCTGTATTATGATATATCCACTGTATCAAATAATTATTTTTAACATCCTGTGGTAAATTATGTGATCTCAAAGAATGATTTGATGCCTTTTCAAACAAACGTAATTTATTACTTTTTTCTAATTTATCAACATCTTCCCATAGTTGATGAGAAGACCCCACATTACACATTCTACATGCAAGATTACATTTATTGGATATTGAAACATCAACTTCTCTCAAATCTGTATTAAATTCATCCTCAAAAAGCCATTTACTATACATTCTATGTGATAATATTCCTTTATCTTCTTGTTTCCAACATGTAGCACAATTAGAATCTCGTACATTATTAAGCAAATTTTTTCTTAATTCTTTAAACTTTTCATGATAAAATATTTCATATGGATTTAATCCCTCTAATTCTTCTTTTGATAAAACTGAATTAACTTGATCAATATTTGGTTTCCAAGTATCATGCATCATACAACAAGGAGCAACTGCTTTTAAATCTTGATTTTCATATAGTTTAAAAACCAAGGCATAAAATGGATAAAAACAAAAAGTATTATCTTTAGTAGGTTCAGTCATAATTCAGGAAAATTTTTATATTTTTTTACATACCAATTAATAACATTTTTATAAAACCGATGACTATCATGATCAGCTTTAAATTGTTTTATAAAATTATTTGTAGCTTCGTGTTCTGATAATATTCTTGAAGAAATAATTTGCAATTCTCTTAGAGTATAATCGTTTATAATATTATCTATTTCCATAATGGTAAACTACAAGTAGATTTCTTTTTAGGAATCTTACTATCAGCAGAACTTACACACGCATTTGTAGTACATACTACTGGTGAATCAAATAATTTAAATCCTGTTTCTATATTTCCTAAGGGAATATCTCCGCAAGAATAAGATCGTTTAATGCTTCCATCAGGCTCTCTAATAATACAACTGCGATAACCAGTTGAACAAGTCCATCCTTTAAAATTATTAAAATTAAATGCATTGAATCTTTCGGCTTGATCAAGATACCACTCTTTTCCTTTATCATCATTCATAATAATTTCAAATTCTTGACGAATGTTTTGAAGTTTTTTAGATTTAACTTCCATATTTGTAATCTGAGGCATACCATTATGTAGTACTTGCATTTGTTCTTTAGTATATCCATCAACAACAAATGATGCAGTAGGATCGCTTTGTGGTTTAAGTGTTACATTTATACCCCGTTCATAAAAATATAACAAGTCTTTATATATTTCATCAAATTTTTCTGGTACCATTACAGAATTAATTGTTACTCTTACACCATTGCGTTGACAAAAATCAAGTTTATCTGCAAAATCATTAAGTTTATTTTTTGTAATATATTCACGATGAAATGATGCAGTAATAGATGCTCTTGAAAACTTCTTTGCTGACTCAACATATCGTTCAAACCACTTCATAGGTCGAGAACAATTTGAAGTCATATGGATAGATGAATAATTAGTGTATACTACATCATCTGCAAGATGTTCAAGTATATCAAGATATGCTGGATGAAAAGTGGGCTCACCTCCAGATAGACTAAAATGAAAAGAATTGAAATTTCTTTGTCTGGCTTGTCTTTTAATTTCATCAATTGTCTTGAGACATACTTTCACAGGACGATGATCTTTAGTATTACTTCTCGCATATGGCCAACAATATGAACATCTGTAATTGCAAAATCTTCCTAACAACCACGAAACTGTAAATAAGTCAGACTCCAACATCTTCCAAGTTCCAACTCGTTCAATTTTATTCCAAGGTATCTTGGTAAAATCGTATTCACTTAATTTCATTTAACTCTTATCAATTCATTATCTTCAATTTGATAATTTTGAAAATAATCATTAAAATTTTGTCCCCATAACTCATCTGATTTTTTTCGATATATTAAAAATCTATTATATTGATTATAATTTAATTTTGTATTTTTCACATAACTTACAATATAATCAAACCAATGTTTTGCATTACGTCTAAATGGACCAATATTATTGTATATAAACTCTTCAGTATCTTTAAAATCTTTTAATGTATCTTTTTCAAATTCAAACATAACAATTGAAGGATTTATGTAAGGAGGAGTTTGTACAATTGAAGCATCAAAATTACATTGTAATTGATTAAAAGATTCAAAAAGGTCTTTTATTTCTAATATTTGATATATCGATGTAGTACAAGAAATATCTACATGAGAAAAATCATTTATTTTTTTAAATTCTTCTATATTAGATTTTAACTTATCCCAATTACCCCCGTGTCTAAAATACGAATATGTTTTTTGTCCAGCATCAATTGAAATTATTATAGCAGATTCTTTAAATGGTTTAAGAACAGTTGTTAATTCATCTACACTAAAATCAGCATTAAAATTTGTATGAAACGATATCAACATATTTTTAGCATTAGGATGTTCTGCTAATTTTCTTAAAGTAGGAAAAAATTGTTTCTGATATAATAATTCACCTCCCGCAAAATCTATAAACTCAACATTAGGAAAATTTTCATTTAAATCTTCTACAATTTCTATTGCTTGTTCTGTTGTTAATCTCATTTCACTTTTATCATTAGGACCATGTCTGTGTTCTGTTCCCATCAATTGTCTAAGATCATTTAATATTACTTCTTGATCTGGTTCATAATTTTTTAATTTTTTAACCCATCCCGAAGAATATACTTTTGAACAATGTAAACATGCAAAATTACATGCAGTACTAAATCGTAATTCTACATGTCTTAATCCTCTAAAATCAACTTCATGTGTTTCAGAATTATAACAATCAAGTAAACTAATTTTTGACTTTTCTTTATTTTTAGAACTTAATGAGTCTCCCTTAAAAAACCAACCATTATTTAAATGAAAATCTTGTCTCATAGATTTTAAATTATCAGCTTCCATATCTTCACATGTATCACATCCAGATGGCCACTCATCATTAGTCATCATTTTTCGTAATGACTTAAAATTTTTATGATTAAATATTTGAGATGGTAAAATAGTTTCGTGAGCAAATACTAATTGATTTGCTTGTCTTGGACAAGTTGTAATAACACCATTCTTATAATTAATACCACCAAGAGCATAGAAACAAGTAATCATTTTAATTCCTCATCTACAAAAACATCTTGTTTTGCTTTTTTACATGTCTGCCAACATCTTTCTAATGGTTTATCATTCCACGAATTAACAATAAATTTAAACATATCTCCTTCAATTACTTCTGTTGGAGTAGTATATTTTAAATTACTTTCCAAAGGTCCCCCAAGTTCCAAATATTTTTTAGTATATCTAGTTTCATTTCCTCCACCCGAATGTACCTGTAAAAATTCCGAATTAAAAAAACAACAAGGAAGCAAAGTTCCCGTATGACTTAAAAATACTCTTTTTTGAATTCCATATTTACAAACAATCTCTTGTTCTTCATTTCTTGTTTTTGTTTTTGATTCTTTATTGTCGGATCTATGTGAATAAATAACTCTAAAATTATCAAATCCTTCTTCATCAGCAATTTTTTTAGCATCTTCTAACAAATATTCATTATGCTCAAATACAATAAATTGCCAAGTTGCTTTTCCTCCAGCATTTATAAATGCTCTCCAATTTTTTTGAAGTTTTTTAAAATTTGCACCAACTCTATATTTTTCAAGAGATTTTTGATCAATACCATCAACTCCAAAAAACACAGATACCTTTTCTTTACCCAAATCATGCCAAAATTTTTCTGTCTTTGTTGATCCATTAGAAGATATGTTTATACTAACAGAATGTTCATTGAAATACTTAACTATATCCAACAATTCAGGATGTAAAGTGGGTTCATCAATCGAACCACAAAAATTTACAAGTTTCAATTTAGGAAATTCTTTTGGAGTAATCCATTTTCTTAATTTTTCAAATGATAACATTTCTGTATCTAAAATGTGATTCACAACTTTTCGTTTTATTTGTCTAAAACAACCTGGACAATCTATATTACAAAAAGAAGTCAATTCTATATCTAACCATTCTATAGTCTTATTATTCCACATATTTTTCCAAATTCATTTCTGAGAAACTTGCACGCCAATCTATATTTCTTGCTTGATCTAAATCGTTCAAATAGTTTAATAGAATTTTACCATGACTGTTCCAACCATCTTTTTCAAACATATGATTTATATAAAATGGTAATACTTCTCTGGCTTCTTTCTCAAACATATATGCATCAATTTCATGTTTAATTTTATCTTTCAATTCATTAGGTAAATTTTGTACAGACATATGATAGGGCTCTGTTACATGATTGTTAAATAAAAATCTTATATTAGGAAATTCTTCTCGTAAAATATCATAAGTATCCACTAAATAAAACATGCTAATATTACTACATGTCCATTGAAAAGATACATCAAAATTAGATGGAAATTTTTTAATATTATTACACCAATCATTCCATTTCAAACCAAACCTAAAATACTCTCCTGCTTTTTCTGCACCATCAACAGAAAGTCTTAGTCTTACTTTCTTAAAATTTTCCATGTTTTCGAATTTCAAAGATCCATTACTTACGTATGCAATTTCAACATCTTTAGCATAAGGACTTTCATTAAGTCTTTTTATAAATTCATTATGTCTCTTATTATAAAAACTTTCTCCGCCCAAAAAATTATATCTTTTAATTTGACTAATATCTAAATTATCCCAAAACTTAGAATCTTGTACAATCCATTGATCATTATTTTCTACAACTTCATATCCATATTTTATAATTAATGATTCGTCTTCATTCCATCTTGAACTTGAAGCAGGACTACAATGTATACATTTAAAATTACAAATTGTTCCAGTTCGAACATCTAAATGTTGTGGTTGATATGGAAGACTACCATCATCATTAGTCAAATCAATTAAATGTTTATATTTTTCATACCACATGTGATTTTCATCCATGCGTTTGCTGGTTCCACCTAATGATTCAACGTGCTTACATCTTTTACAATTTTCTGGCCACTCATCTCGTAAAAATGATTTTCGTATTTCTCTAAAATACACCCCATTCCATTGTGAATTTATATTGCTATTTTCCAATTTATTTAACCAAGATTTCCAATCTTGAGCAAAATCACTTTTTAAAATATGTTCAGGAGTTTGTTCAGCAGGAGGTGGTGGATAAGGATATCCTCTATCAGTAAAAAGCACTTCCCATTGAGCATCATGATCACTATAACCACAAACTCTTGGTCGACCATAAGTACTTGTACCAAAATTAATCCAAGGTAAAATACACTTCATAATGCTCTCAATAATGATCTCACTCCGACAGGTTTATCGCCTTCAATAGCAAGATGTACTGTCTTTGTGGGTTTCAAATCAAAATCTTCACATACTTTATAATATCGTTCTTCATATTTTTTCCAGAAAAATTCTGGTCCAAAATCTTGCATAAACTTGAGACCAATATACAGAAGAGGTTGTTGATTCATGTGAAAATCATTCATAATTGTTATCGCACCTTCAGGTTTCTTACGAGCAAATCTTACTCCTATTCTATTACCACCAATACCGCCCTTACTCAAACTTATTCCAAATGTTTGAATCGCAGGATGATCAAAATTAAAATTAATATCACGTATACAACTAATCCATGCTGAATCAACATGTACTGGTATTTTCAATTCATAGCATTTGTCTAAAATCTCATACATATCTGGATGTACATCACCATAATAAGGAAAGGGCATTGCAATAAGTAATTCCTTATTCGAATCAAGAGTGTCTATTGTAGCATATTTTACATTATTATTCAATCTCCAATGATATTTGTAGTCCTTTTCAAATGTTTGAATATCACCACATCTTTGATATAAATCATCTATAAATTGAGTACAACCTTGAATGATGTGTCTCACAGGAAAAGCATGTATTCCTGTAAAACTACTGTACTGGTGATCCAATAACCATCTTTCAAATGTTAATATAAATTCTTCGTCTAGCAATCCTTTATGCACAGGACTTTCTTTGAAAACATTTTCATAAAATTCATTAATGCTTTCATCATACATTGGTTGCTGTCTTTCATATTGCAACCATTCTCTAGTATATTGTCTTTCTGGGCTGTCTCTCATAATTCCAAATTTCTATAAAACAAATCAATATAATCTTCCATAACATCTGGTATATTATATGAATCAGCAGGAACAAATTTATGTCGATCATTTTGATTTAATAATTGTCTAAATATTTTTTTATCTAATTCATTTGAATATAAAAATTTTTTTAAGGGTTCTCTTACATTTTTATTTTTTTTAAGTATATACTCTTTGACATGATCTGGCAAATAGGACACATTCAACCACTTTGGAGTATGCAAAAAATCCCAAGACCAATCCATTATTGGTATATTAGACCATTTTATAGTATCATCAAAAAAAGGAGCATTTAATGAATGTAATACAAAATGAGGACAAAAATATCTCGTATGTTTATCCATATTGATCCAATCTAACCACTTGTACCAATGTCTTTCAAATCTCGACCACGTAGTTCCATATCTAACATATTCAGCTATTTTTCCTATACCATCTATGCTTATATTAAGATTAACAAGTTTAAAATCTGCTAACAAATCTAAAACATAATTATTAGGAAAAATTGAATTATTTGTAATTATCATTAAATCTATTTGATGTCGTGGTACCATTTCAAGTAATTTAATGTTTCTTTTATCTAAAAATGGCTCACCTCCTAAAATTTTTAATGAAACTACATCTTCAAAATTTTCTTCAGATGGTAATTCATTTTCAATAGTAGGCCCAAACTGATTTGAAAATCTTGGTCCACAATCTATACATTTAAAATTGCATTTATTTGAAACTGAAATTTCTAAAAATTTAAATTTGGGATCTTTAACAAATTCTCCATATAATCGATTAAATTCTCCTCTATAAGATTTTTTTACTTTTCCTTCATGCATTTCATCAATATCACATTTAATACATTCTGGTAATTTTTCACCACTTAACATTCGTTGTCTAATAATATTATTTTCTTCACTATCAAATGCTTCTTCAATATTTGCGTATTTCCCCTCTAACGGTTTTTCATACATACAACATGTTCTAAATTGTCCATCTGGATTTTGTACCATATGAACAAATGGTGCGGCACAAAATGTCATTTGATAACTTTCCTTTTTGCAAAATCACCGCAAGACAAATAGCATCTTGGTAAATGTAATGGGTGTGATTTCTCCCAAGAATCAATTAATGTTTTTTCATACCAGTCTGATTGAATGATATCATAAAATTTTGATGTTCTTAAATCATTTTCTAAACCAATTTTTGTCAATATATCAGTTTTCCCAGAAACTTGTTCATCCTGTAAATGACAACAAGGCCAAACTCTTCCCTCTGAAGTAATAAACAATTCATTTTCTACTTGATGTCTACACACAATATTTGCGGCATCATATTCGCCCAGTCTTGCACGTTTCTCTACTGTTTCGTATACATTACTATCAATCTTCAATGCTTCACTAGATTTAAACTTTGCGGCCTCTGCAGTATTTCTCCAACTTACTCTTATTTTCAATTCTATGTCTAACTCTTTTGCTTTTTTCTTTGCTAATGGAATTTCATCTGCATTATAATCAAAATGAATATACTGCCATATTGCTTTCCCTCCTGCATTATAATACGTATAAAAATTCTCCCAAACTTTATCTATATTAACATTTTCTCTATAATCATTTTTTGTAACACCATCTATTGACCAATGAACATATAATTTTTTGTTACTTAATTTAGACAATTCTGCTAATTCAGTCCAAAATTTTGATGTTCTCATTCCACCATTAGTAGAAATTTCTATACTTTTTACCTTTTTTTCTAGAATAAGATATGTACAAATTTCAACGCAATCTGGATTAATAATAGGATCACCCAAAACACCACATAATTTAATACGAGCATCTTTTAAATTTACATCATCAAACCAATCATACATTTGAGACATTGTAATGTTGCCTTTATAATAATATTCGCCTTTATTATCCATCATAGTTCTTTGACAACCCGAACACAATGCATTACATAATGAACTTATCTCAAATTCTATTCTAAATGGTCTATTTAAATTCATATATCAGTATTGATAATTTGATAATTTTAATTGAGAATGTACGATAAGATTAGGAAATTCTACATAAGTAATTTTTTGCTCTTCTGTAAAATGATAATATCCAACCCATTTAAATTTACTATAATCTATAGATTTTAATTTATCTAAAACATATGATTTAATAAATGGATTGTTCTTAAAAGTCTCTAAAGGTTTATTTAAAATTTCTAAATACACCTCTGAATTACTCGTATCACATTCATGTGTAAATTTTACAAAATCATTCCACAATTCACTATCTATTATTGTTTGTTTATTTTTCCAATCATGCATATCTACATGTAAAATTTTTTCAGGATGATTATTATTTAAAAAATCTTTCAAATTATTTTGAAATATATCTGGAGACATTTTTAAATCTATGCGAGAAACATGTTGTAAATCAGGAATATCTCCAGGTTTTTTATATAAGGTTTTACAATCTCTCCATTCGCAAATATCATCAGTTTCTATTTTAAGTCCGAGTATACTATAGGATCTAGTTTGTAAGCATTTTGAAATCCACAAATCACAACAATATGAATCAGATGTCTTTGATGTATATTTTTCCACTAAATTTGAATGAATTGTTTTTTCAAAATGTTCACTAAATTTATTAGGCAAATGTTTTAAAAAAAGCGATTTTGCTTTCATTTTTTTGAATCTAAGTCCATAAAAATTCTTTTAGTTGTCATATCTGTAAACCAATTACTTGTTTTTTGAGATACTTTTTCATAATTTAATTCTTCTATTGTATGCTTATTAAACATTTCATCAATATTTGTTTTAGACTTAGTTATACACATTCCACATCCACAAAATGTTTTCGGGCATGTAATCATTGGAACTGTTTTTTGATATAAACTATCAGCAAGATCATCTATAATTTTATCGAATTGAGATATTTTACCTAAGGGCGCAACTTTCCCATTTAAATTCACTCCGCAGGTTTGATGAGTATAAACAATATCTGCTTCAGAATTTAAAAAGAGAAAATACCAATTAACCATGCAACTCCACCCCAAAAAATTAGTGTCAGGCAGAAAATAAGTATCCACACCGTTTGCTTTGAAACACCTTCCTCCACAACACGGCCTTCCCAATCCTTTTTGAGTGTTTCCTTTTTCTGAGACATTTTGTCCCCTTTGTTTCCAATAGTTACGAAACCATTTCATTTGATCTTTATTATACTTATGTGTATAACCCAATTCTATAGACTTTTTATCATCAGGATGGTCATCTCCTATAATTCTTGGTACATAATCTACACTATTTTTTTCTAATGTCTCACACACATCTACACATTCCCAAAAATAATCTTTATGAAACATTACATTAACTTTATATTTTTGTCTTAAATATATTGCATTCGATATAACTTGTTCTTTTTGTTTTTTTGTTGCCTCGCAATGATAAGATAATGTTCCTCCAGTAGTTAATGACAAAACTTTATCTAGAACATGATTACCAAACCACCCATTAGTTGTTAATCCTCTACTAAAATCTGGATATTCTTTTTTTACATATTTTAAAAATTTAAAAAAATCAGGATGTACTGTGGGTTCGCCTCCTGTAAAACTTAATTTTTTAAGAGCGGGCTTCTTTCTGAATTGATCATACAATAATGCATACTCGACAACATTATCAACAGTTTTACACAATTTATCATAATCTACAAATGAAGATGTTTTATTATTTCTATGAGGAGGACAATACGTACATGCATAAGAACATCTTCTACCTAGATCCCAAATAATTTGATATCGATTTGATTGGTCTTCTATTTCGTTAACCATTTGATAAGTCTTTTATCTAAATATTTTTTAAAATTTTGATTTCTTGCTTTATCTAATAATGTTATTTCTAATAACATCTTTTCTTTATTAGCATTATTATTTAATATAGCATCATCAATTGAACTAATTAAGTTTTTACAATTTTTTTGTTCTAAATCTAATATATCATTTTTTGCTTCTTCTAAAAGATATATTGGTAATAAATTTATAGATGTGCCTCTATCATAAGGTCGTACTTTTTCAAAATTAATATAAAAATCTTTATTATTAGAAACAAATGAAGTAATAGAACGAACATAAAATAAAAAATCTCTAATATTAAAAATATTTAATGATGATAAAACAAATGCATAATGTACACAAAAAATATTATTTAATTTTAAATAACGTTTTAGTGATTTATTAAAATCATTAAATGTATGAGGATAACGTATATATTCATATACACTATTCACACCATCGATACTTATTGAATGATTTAAAAATTTAAATTTTTCATTTAGTGATATTACATCATCATTAAACAATGTTCCATTTGTATCAAATTCTAAAATAGTAGATTTTGCATCATCATTATCAACATACACATTAAGAAGTTGACAAATTTGATCATCATAAAATGGTTCTCCACCAGATGCTTTTAATACTTTTATTTTTCTAGTGTTATTTTTCAACCAATCTATTTGATCACTATTTGTCGAATTAGGCATCAATGTTTTTTCAGGATAATAATCTGATGTAGCATATTGTATTTGATCTAACAAATTATGTTTTTTGAAAAACGATATTTCTTTTTTAAAATTATGACTATTGCCATAATTACACATTCGACACATCAAATTACATTTGTTAGACAATGTAATATCAATCTGTCTCAAATTTGAAAATGATTTCGTATCATATTCTTGAGAATATAATCTAGCAGATTCAATACCTTTGTCTTCTTGATTCCAACATGTTTCACAAGATTCATTCTTTATATTTGATAATAAATCTAATCGTAGTTTTTCAAATCTTTCATTTTCAAATGCTTCTATTGGAGTTATATTAACATTTTCCCAATTCATCTTATTATCACCACTGGTGGACATCATACAACAAGGAGTATATTCTAATAACTTATCTTTATTCCAATTTTTAATAGCAATTTGTTTAAAAGGATAGTCACAATAAGTATTATGTTTTTCAGGTTTCACTTATACCACTCCAGCCATTCTAAATCAGGAAATATTTTTATGAAATCTAAGTTTCTCTTCTCTGCAATTGTAAAACACCATTCAGCAGTTTCGGGTAATCTTTCAGACCAATCTTCAGAATTCATAAAAGATATAAGTCCTTCAAGTCTTTTTATACCATATGGTAATTTTCTCCACTTTTTAAAATCAATATTTTCTTCTTCAACTCCATTACATTTTTTCCAATTCTCCTCTAGCCAGGGATAAAATTCTTCGAATTTATCAGCCACATCTTGTTTAAACCATTTGGGTAATACTTTACAATTTAACTGGGGGGGCCAATATGCAAGATGTAAATCAATCATACCTGCTCCTGCAGGAAATTTATTAAGTAATTTCCAATCTTCTTCTAATTTCCAACTTATAAATTCTGGAAGATAAAAAAGATTAAGAGCAGTAATTGTAGTTGCTGTAGTTAATCTAAGATTACCATAAGAATAATCATCTAACACATGCATCTGTTTTACAATTCTTTTCCAAGAAGAAGGATATCGAATAAAATGATTTTTATCACTATATGAATCAACACTAAAATGAAAAATCACACTTCTAAATTCTTTCCATAAATCAAATAAATGGGGCTTCCATTCAAGACCATTTGAATTATATCTAAGTTCAATATCTTTAGCATAACCCATTTCAATGATCTTTTCAAGTACCATATAATGTTCTTCCATTATAAGTGATTCGCCACCAGCCCAATATAATTGTCTCAAAGTTGGAACTTGTGTCCAAAATTCTTCCCAAAATGTAGGATTTGATTTGTGCCACGCATAAGAACCACCAGACTTTGCTAATTTTCCAGTATCTTTTTCCCAAACTTGAGAAAACCGTAATCGTTCATTTTTTAATGTAGGAAATATTTCTTTATATTCTTTTACCCATTTTGAAGAATCATGAGGACTGCACATAACACATGCAAGCTGACACTTACTGCCAAGCCGAAGATCAATGTACCGTACTTTTGGAGGAACGTTTCCTTCCTCCGTGGTTTCACCAATAATTTCATCAAGTCCAATTTCGTTAACCCATTTTGCTGTTTCCCATTGTCGTTTTGACCTATGGCCGGCATCTTCCTCCTTAAAACATTTTAGACAAGATGCAGGACGTTCACCTCTAAGCATCATTTTTCGCACAGATTTCATATAATCATTATTCCACGCATCTAGTAAACTTGTTGTTGCTAAATTAGCAGGTTTTCCATCATCTCTCCGAAGAACCCCTGCTTCGGGTATAGTTTTTATTGTTGAATCTTTATCTTGAACAGAAGAAGCATTCGCAGTACAACATACACGCATATGTCCATTTGGTCTTGTGGAAATATGCATCCACGGCAATGCACAAAAAGTATTAGATGGCAAATTTTCAGGATCTTTATCAATCATAACAGTTTTCTATATCTCTCCAAGTATTATCAACATAATTTACAATCACCGTTCGTCTAACATTCATATCAATTTTTTTAACAGAATGCTTCCAGCTTTCAGAATCATAAGTATCTTTTAAGTCAGGATAAAAATGAACCGCTCTATTAGGAATAAATTTAGTTGTTTCATCACGATCTTTATAATGAAAAGTGGTTCCATTATTTTCTTGTCCTTCAAAATAAATTACTGTAACATCTCTTTTTGCTGAATGATCAGAATGAGGTTTCAACCAAAAACCATTTACATCATTTCCTATTTCTATTTTTCTTCTATAATCTTTTCTATAAGGAAATCTAGAAAGTATAAGTTCAACAAGATCAGAATCTTCAGTTAAATATTGTCTAGTTTCACCATAAGAACATCTCTTTCCATCATATTTTTCTGGTACTTGATTAAATGGTCTATTTTTAATCAAATCTAATATTCCTAAAAATATTGGAAAATCATAAAAATTATCTTCTATTCTATACATAAATCCTCTGGAAAACCATTTGTATAATGCAATGCTTTGGCATTTTTTTCGTTTTCATATTCACCAACAAGAAAATTATATTCTAATGGAATACTACCCACATTATCTGTCCATTTAAATTGATGTAAATCTAACGCCATACTTTCATTAACATATTTAATATCAAGTTTTTTACAATCTGGATGTGAATTATTAAATAACATCAATGAAGACCAATTTTTTTTATTATATTTTAATTGATTCAAATTGCCCCATTTAATATTTTTCTTAGGAACATAATTATGTTTACATACTAAAACAGAATAAGAATCATCACAAAATTGTTCAAGTTCAAAAGGCGATACTTTCCAATAAAAATCATCATCCATAAATACAGACCATCCTTCATAATCAGAAAGATAAGGAGCTAAAAATCTACAAACAGAAAATTCAGTCGAATCTGTATCAGTTTTTTTTCTATACCATACATTGTCATTTAAAACTGATGAACCTATTTTATAATAATAAATTTTATATTTTGATATACTTTTTATACAATAATCAAAAACGTGTGATCTAGATAAATCATAGCCAATATAAAATTTCAAATCAATCTCCCATTATCAGTATACGTTTTATTGCAATAAGTATATCTATCATGTTCTGCAAACAAAAAATAATGAACCACACCATTTATTCGATTGCACTCATCAACACCAATTTGATAAGATTCGGGTTTTGACATAAATTTATTAACAACCTCAATAACAACAGTACTTAAATTATATTTATTTAACATCCTCAAAAGTGTTTCCCAATCATCTAATTCAAACAAAGATTTATTATCATGATGAGTATTAACAATATGAAGTAATTTTTTAGGTTGTGTGTTTGATAAAAAATTATTAATACAATCAGAAGATTCTTTATATATAAACATATGTTCTGTAACTTTAAAATCCAAATATTTAATATCATCCCAAGACTTAAAACTATTCAGTCCTTTTTTATCATATATTTCTGAACAATTATTCCAATAAAAATTTATTGGACCGTGTTTCATAAAACATAAATCCTCTTTATCATTATTGATAATGATAGGTATACGATCATCATTTTCAATTTGTTTAGATTCTATGAGGGTTTTTAAAATAGACATATTATTCGTAAATATATTGTATTGGATTGTTTTTAACATGTACATTTTCTTGATAAACCTCATCATAATATAGAAAATGTTGTTTAAATTCAGGTGAAAAATAACATTTATTATCAATCACACTTAAAATATATTCAAACATTATATCATGATTTTCTGGAGATAAATGATTTCTTCTTTTATCTCCTTGTCTTAAATTATTGTCATATTTGTGTAATTCTTCTTTATAAACTTCATTATGACTTATAGTACTAAGAGATTGATCACATAAATGAAAATTTATATTATTATTTAATTGTTGACTCAGCTTTGTCCTTGCAATAGGAATTTCGAAATTCCGAGGAAATACATCAAAAACTATAAGTTTTAAATTAAGAGCTTGACTTATAGTGTATAAAAAAGAAATATTTTTTTCATTAGAAACTTCTAATTCCTTCATATATGTTTTATAAAAAAAATCCATTTCTTTTTTGTGTTCATTGTAATAATTTATAATCTTAATATGTTTGCTATTTTTTAAATTTTCAGGATAATTACGAAAAACACATTCAGTTTCTTTTGTTTCACCATTCCATTGTATTGCTGACAACTCCCAAGAATGCTGAAACAAAGCATGTGCGGGCCAATGTATTCTAAAAGGATTTGATAATAAAAATATTATTATATCATCTTTTTTAAAGTCTGTCATCTCCTTATAAAAAAGACTAAAAGCATGTTGAGGACCTGTTCCTGACACAGCAAAATTACGAGTATTAGAAAATATATCGATCAATCGTTTATGCCAAACGTAATTAGGAGTGCCTTTTGGATCGGCATAACTATCTCCAAAAATAAAAACTTTCTTTTCCATGCACATTTCCTTTTACATCGCAATATTTACACATTTTAATATTGGATCTTTCTCCTGTTGATAAAAATTTACGATAATTATTCATTTCATCACTTGTCCATATTTCATGTATACTATGTGTTTTTAAATTACCAAGAGCATGTTTATATTTCCAATCATGATTGCAAAATTGAACAGTTAAATCATAATCGATCATCAATTTATAAAATGGAAGATAGCAGGGATCATTTAAACTCTCTGTTATTGTCAGAAAAGATCCTCCTCTATTATTAAAATTATCACTATCTTTTGGTTCAATTAAATCTTTAACAAAAATATTATACTTTGAATATGTTTCTTTCCAATATTTTATTTTATCAATCGAATCATATTCACTTATTACTAATGCTTCTAATCCATGTTCAAATAATTCAGAAACTAAATCATTTTTTAATAATACATCACCGTTTGTTATAAGAGATGGTTTCCAAAATTTTAAATATGAAATGCATTTACTCACTTCTTTATTTAATAATGGCTCTCCTCTACCACATATCGTAATCCCTCCTTCATATTCAAATTCAAATAATCGTTCAGATAATAGATTAGCATTTATTATTGACAAAAACGAATTAGATGTACCTTCATAAAACGTACTATAAGGACAAAAATTACAAGTTCTATTACAATTATCCGCAAATGATATTTCTATTTGAGAAAGACCTAAATTTTTCTTTGAAAATTTTATTTTACTTCGTTTCCAATCATTATAGTTCATATAATGTTTTCATATCAACTAATGTAAATCTATAAAAATTATCTATCTTTGGAACCCGTATCTTATATGGTGGTTTATCTAACATTCTAACAAAATTAGAATAAGATGGCAAATGCTCAAATTTATTTTCCAAAAAAGTTTTTGTTTTTTTCATACGTTCTATATGAGGAGCGATTAAATGTAAAGCATCAGTAATAATATCTTGTGCAACAATATTCATAGAATATCGATAAGATAAATTTTTAAGTTGAGATATAATTTCAGACGATGAAACTGAATAGGCAAATCTTATTCCTGGAATGGATAAAGATTTTGAAAATGTTTTAATAACAATAGAATTAATATGATTATGTTGTATAAATGAATCATCACAAAAATCACCATATGCTTCATCAATAATAACAAATTCATAATCATCAAAATTTATATCTCTTAATAATCCATCTCTTCCATTAGGCCTAGCAATATAAGCAATATCTCCATGATCATCAAATTTTAAATCATGTTTTTCACACACCCATTTTATGCCTGACCAATGTGGTCCTATTGATGTTACTGTTTTATTTTTAAATAAACTCAATAACCTATCAATAATATCAATAGTACCAAATCCAGTTTCTATTTTATCAATAGAAATTTGTAATTCTTTTGACAAAACATTATAAACAAATTCTTTATTGGGAACATTGTATAATTTAATACTACTATACAAAGATTTTATTTCATTTCTAAGTATAGAATCATAACAATAATTTTTACTTAAATCTAACATAATTTTCTTTTTTGCCTTCACGAACAGTATCTTGTATACAACAATGTGCCCCACCGTCCCAAAAATATCGATGTCTATAGTTCCAAACAATTACATCAATTCCATGCTTCTCAAGTTTTTTTATATTTTCTTTATCTTGACCTGTTGTAATAATTGTTTTTTCATTTATCGAAAAACAATTTACATCAAACCAAGTTTCTTGTGAATAACCAGTCCAATCGCTTAAATATTTCACAACATAATCAGAATAAAATCTTTGTTTTTTTGTATCTTTAAATTCTTTAGGAAATTTTGCATTATCTGTAATAATTATTTTATCCCACGATTTTAATTCTTCAGGTATAAATTCTTCTCTCCATGTCATCAATAAACCTGGTCTGAGTAATGCTAGTTTTCCATCAATATGACCTCCTGCAGGAACTTCAATATATTTGTATCCATCAGAAGAATGAAAATCTAAAAATTTATAATCCAATAATATTGATTTCATCCATTCAAGTCCTCGTTCAGTACCCTTACCGTTTTTAGGATCTTTATCTGCAGATTGAGTATGAAGTATTACATCACCACATTTTGCAAAATTAGCAGTATCCCATAATACCATATCTTTATATTTGTCATATCTTTGTTGAAGTTTTGTTCTATTAGAATGTGCTTCTTCAATTTCATATTCTTCTGTTTCTTTTATATCAGGCTTCCACATTCTAATCAATTCATAACGATGATTCCACATATAAGATTTTTCTATTTCTTTATAACATTCTAATTCTTGTTGTCTTGAATATATTGCACCATATGTTTGAATCATTTTAGTACCATAAAATCCAAATATATCTCTTGGCATAATAGGATGATGAACATCTAAAGAAAATTCAGGTTGTTCTGGTCGATGAACTTTTACACCTAAATCTTCTAATATATGTTGAAGTCCTTGAAGATCCTCATTCGTTTCTTCAACTACTCTATCAAGTCCATTAATATCTACATGTTTATAAGATATACCAACAATACATTCTTTTAATTGCGAAAATTCATCATAGATCATGCATACCTTTTATAATTTTTTCACATCCTATTTGTGTTTTATTAAGTCTAGGTTTTTTTCCAAATGTTTTAAAATCTTTATAATACGTTTTTCTTAATTTAAATGGTATTGGTTTTAATTCTAATTCTGACATAATATGATATCTTATTCTTTCTGCATCAAAATCAAAATCAGGATTATCAAAAAACTTATTAAACTTTTCTTTTGATATCTCTATCATTTTTTTATATTTTTCTCTATTAATATTAAAAAATCCATAAGCAATATCATAATCTACTTTCTTTTTTAAATCTTTACTATATAAAATTTTATTATAGTAAAACCAATTCTTTTCTAATTTTGGTTCTTTGTCATAAAATCTAAATGAATTAGATAAAAAAGTATAATCGGGTTTTACATGCTTATAATAATCATAAAAATAAATATATTCATTTAACACTTCTTGTAAATCGTTCAATATTTCATATTCGTTTTTATGTGTAAACATTGATTTAACACCTTCAACATATTTTTTAAAATGCTTTACATATTCAAAATACAATTCTTCATAATAAAATATTTTTACATTAGAACCAAATATATTAAAAATTAAATCTATGTCATTATCATCAAAAAAATAAATTGTATTTGATTTTGAGTCAGGCAAATAATTTGGAAAATAATAAAACTGTTGATAATTTTTAAAAAGTCTATTACGTTCTTCTAACTTATATTTGTCTAAAACTAAACCGTAGTTCAATAATATATCACTCATAAATATATTGATGTTTTGAATGATTATCTAAAAAACCAAATGCCCATAGTCTTTCTTTACACCACCAACATTTTCCACAATGATATGTGTAATTACCAGATTCATAATCAGATCCTTCACAACTTCTTGTGATAGGAAATAAAGTATGTGTTAATTTATATTTGTCATATAATTTTTTAATATCTTTTTTATTAATCTGAAAAAAAGGATTCATATAATGAGCAAATCCACTCCAAGTCTCTAATGGTCTTTCAGCCGATTCATCTCTTGTGCGTTCTTTATTTTTAGGAATAGTTTTATCATTGTCAGGAGGATTAGCAGTAATTCCACTATATAAAATGTCTACTGTTCCTGAATTAAAATTGTCAATATCTCTATCTCTAAATTCTTTAGTTTCTCGTTGATATTCATTAGTTATGTCAGGATAATAAATAACATGATCTTGCATTTTAAAATCAAGTTGCTCTTCAATAAAATCTATTACATGTCCAGCATAAATTGGATTCCACCCTCTTCCCCTTCTCACAGAAAATGGATGAAATTTAATATCTAATTTTTCTTCTTTTATTTTTTTACATAATAAATAAGCAAGCATTGCACTATCAGCACCGCCCGACAACCACATACCAATATTTTTTACAGGACGTTTATAAAAATCTTGCTTAACATTATTTTTAATAAAATCAAACTTATCATGCATTGTATCAGTATCATCAAAAAATCCCTGCTCATATAATTTTTCCATGACTTCTGGTTTATAACGTGTCACTTCTTTAGGTATTTTAATATCCATTTATAATTTCCCATATTTCAGAATTCACATCTTTAAATTTAATACCTTGATGTTTATCACAAGTTTTTAAAAAATCTATGCACTTTTTATATTCATATTCAACTGATAAATCACTTAATATTAAATTATTAAAATCTCCCACACCTCTTAAACTAGGTATTTTCCAAGATTGTCTTTGTTCAATAGGTATTTGTTCTGGTCTTAAAAAATTGGGGTGGGTTAAATTATTCATCACACATCTATCATTCCATATATCGTAAATATCATTAATGCGATTCACATTTAAAATGCTTATTGTAGTATGAATATTTACTAAATTCCATGTATCAAAATGTTTATCAATATTTTTATTTACTTCTTCCCAAATAGTTCCAAATCTTATACATTCAGCCAAATCTCCAATAGCATCTATGCTAATATCTACTTGAACTTTAAATTTATCTAATAATATATCTACAATTTTTTGATCAGGAAATATAGAACCATTTGTATCAAATACTATTTCACATCCTCTTGGTAAAATATCTAAAAATTCCTGAAGACTATTTGATAAAAAGGGTTCCCCACCAACAACTCTAGCAGTTTTTAAATTTGACAAATTAAGTGTTTTTAAATAATCTAAAGAACTATGATTATGGACTGGACTCCAAAAATGACCATCAAATCGTTCCCAATCTTCATCATATTTTCTCCATGAAGTAGATAGTGCAGGGGTACACATTCTACACATAAAATTACAAGTATAATCTAATGCTAATTCAATACCTTCAATTCCTATTGAAGAAGAACTTCTACTATTCCACTCCTGTCTCATTGATTCGAATCCTAATTTTTCTTGATTCTCACAAATATGACATTCAGGAATCCATCCTTCAGACATTCTCTCTCTCATATCATACCATTCAAAATATTTAATTTTTGGTATGTATGAGTTCCAACCGAATTTTGTTTTTCCCTTATCGAAATGACAACATGGGGTTACGCTACCATCTGGATTATAAAAATCCAAATGATTATACATTTTATTACATCGTGGCATTATTCATTATTAACCATAGTCAATATAATTATCATCATCACTAGCTAAATACGTATCAATATCACCGCTAGTTCCTTTATACAAATAAACTATTTGCTTATTTACATTTTTTATAATTCCTTCTACAAAAGTTGAATTTGAAGACACACTTAAAACATCAGCTTTCGTTGGAAGAACAAATGATTCTATTTTTGCTAAAAAGGCTTCTTCATCATCTGTACTTGCCGCGGCCCTAATAAAAGTAGCTAGTTCTGCCCAATTAATTTTTGGGGTATGTCCTCCATTAATACCATTACCCGCACTATGTTCAACAAGCCTCTTAGTTTTAATATCATCTAATTTACCAGGAATGTTCTCTAGTGAAATATCAATGTGATGTACTCCTAACGACATTAATTCCTTTCGTTATAATATTTAATTTGTGATTCTGACATCCATTGTTTTTGTATATCCCAATCAAAAGTGTCAGAAACATTTTCTTTACAATGTTGATTACAAACATCAAATCTGTGTAAATTTTCCCAAAGATAAGAAAACATATCACCATTAATAATATTTTCAAAAGAATCATAATTCAAATTATGACTCAAAAAATGACCAAATTGATATCCTATTTTAGGAACAACATCAAAATTTGACACATCATTAGTTCCCATCCAACAACAAGGCCAAATATTACCTCTCACATCAATAAAAAACGATTCTTCTAATTCATAATTAAAATATGTTGCCTTACACTTTACACAAGAATTGCTTTTTCGTTCTTTTTTAATTCCTTCAACTTCATAATTTTCTCTTGATGAGTATACGGTATTAAAAGAAACGAAACCCTCATCTTTAGATTTTTGTTTAGCAATATTTTCTTGATGTTTATTGTGTTCAAAAACTATAAATTGCCAAGATGCTGTACCTCCATATTTTATATATATCTTAAAATTTTCTTCTAATTTCTTCCATTTTACATTTTTTCGATAAATATGATTTGTATCTTCTAATCCATCTATTCCAAAAATAATCAAAGTTCTTTTAAGACTTGCCATTTGTTTCCAAAACTTTTTATCTCTAGTTCCACCATTAGTCGAAATATGAATCCAAACATGTTCTGGTAAAGACTCTTCAAGCCATTTACAAATATCAAAAAGTTCAGGATGTAATGTGGGCTCATCTATATTACCACAAAGATGTATGTGCATTAATGAAGTTAACTTATCAAGAGGCAACCATTTTTTTAACTGTTTTAATGATATTTCTAACGAATTAAGATGTTTTTTATATACAAATTCTGGTAAAACATCATATTTTGCACGTTCACATGAAGGACATTGAGCATTACAAAATGAAGTTATTTCTAATTGCAATCTTCTTATTTGATTTATTTTTAATGGCCACATGCGAGTTTAAATTCCTCATAGTTGGGTCGAACATTGCTAATAAAAAAATCATTTATTTGTTTTGCAAAAATAATATGATTTTCATATGATAAATGATTATTTCTAGAATCTTTACCAAATGTAAATGTATTATTTTTATTTGGTTTTTCTTTCTGTATTTCTAATTGTGCAATTAAATGTATACTTTTATTTACTATAAAACAATTACTTGGAATTTCAATTTTATCACTATAAAATCTAAAAGGATATCCTAATCCAGATGATGGCCAAATTAATATTTTATTATAATGCTTAGATTTAGATAAAATAAAACTCACAAAAAGAACTTCTAAAATTCTATATAATCCAGAAGTATAAAACGATTCAAAATCTTTAAATATTCTATCTGATTTGTCAATAATATTTTTATTAATAGTATCTGGAAAAGCAAAATCTTGATCTTTCATTAAATTATAAATCAATAATGCATGTGCTTGTTCATTTTCATTAAAATATTCAAAAGCAACTCTATTCATATCTGGAAAACAAAAAAGTAAAAAATCACCATGCTCATCTAATTTCATAAATTCTTCTACACACCATTGGGCTCCCGTACCATGTTTTGAATAATTTTTAAGTTTAAAATTATAATTATTCTCCAATATATCAGTCCAAGTATCACTATCTTGTTGTCTAATTGAAGTATCAGAAAAACTATCCCCAAAAATATCAATAATCATAAGTATTCTTCTAATTTTCTATAAACGAATAATGCTTCTTCAGGTGCTTTTTGAAAAGTCTCCAGATACTTCGTATAAATCATAAATTCTCTACAATAATCAATATTATAATCATTATTATTTAATACGCTTTGAATAAATTTATCATTTGGTAATTCTTTTTTTATTTCATCAGGCAAATATTCTGGACTTAAACATTCAGGTGTAAAACAATTTGTTTTTCTCATTCTAATACCCAATGATGTTAAATATTTTTCTGTATCATCAACATTAAATATATTATAATTTGTCATAACAAAATTTGACCATACTCCACTTGTCAAATCCCCATAAGTATACTCTTTGTTATCTTTCAATAAATCTTTCCATCTCAAAGCAATTCTTTCCCAGACATCCATTTTCATACCCAATCTAACCCATTCACCCACAGGACCAATTCCATCAATACTCGCCATGATCATAACTCTTTTCAACTTCTTAATAAAATTCAACCATGGTTTATGAACAAATTTTGTACAATTTGTATTCAT
>MDSV01121558.1_pt1 | contig 39095 bp, 36 predicted proteins | sample 810851 | NCBI WGS metagenome assembly MDSV01 (sample SAMN05326640, study PRJNA326480) | marine metagenome | isolation source: seawater | place: Atlantic Ocean: North East | collected 2012 | reverse complement strand
GTGGATGATGATGACGATTCACCTGCACCGACTCCTGCACCGACTCCTGCACCGACTCCTGCACCAACTCCTGCACCGACTCCTGCACCGACTCCTGCACCAACTCCTGCACCGACTCCTGCACCGACTCCGGAACCAACATATATTGTTGAGGAAATTGTTGAAGAAACTACTACAACTACTGTTCAAACAGCTTCATTTACTAATAAAGAGACTGTTGTTACTGGTACAACCACAGCAGTTGCAACCGCACTTCAGACTGTTGGTCAAACAAATACATATACAGCTACTTCCACAAACGCCTCAGATGATTGGAGAGGAGAAGAGTTTGCTGAAATCGTTGGTACAACAGCTGGTGGTGAAACCATCTACGCAATTGAAGCCGCTGAAGTTGTTGATGTTGACGTTGAAGTTGAGGTCGAGGTCGAGGTTGAGACCGAAAGCATTGTTACTGAAGTAGTACCTACTATGGTTGACATTACAGAAGAGATAACTAGTACAAGCCTAGTAACCTCTACATCAACAGTAAATCCAAACTAATAATTAAGGATTAATTTAAAAAGGGCTTAATTGCCCTTTTTTTTGTATTTTATTTTCTTCCGAAAAGGTAATAAAACTCAATCTCAAAACTATCTAGATAAGGATGTGATGATGCGATTGTTTTGATTGGTAATGAAGTTCTTGTATCAACCCAATAAAAATTACTACCAGACCATTTATAGTTATTAGTAGTAAAATCTTCTCTATAGCTTTTAGAAATATATGTTTTATCTAGCTCAAGTGACTCAATACCAAGATCATAGGTTTTGATTGTTTGTGAAATAGTTGCTGAGGGATCATATAATGAGATAAGAAGCTCTTTGTCGCTATCTAGTGCTAAAGTTGCCTCAGACCTATTTAATAGTTGAATATTGTGCTCTAAGCCAACTGTTTCAATTATTCGTCCATTTTTAGTAATTATTTTTTCACCATTAGAGCCCACCCATTCAAAAATAATATTATCTTCTACATTGGCCAAAACCAGAGTTGCAACTAAGGTCTTACCTAATTTTGCTTTTATAAAACTAGACTTACTTTCTTTAATAAAAACATCATCAATCTTTATATCTTCAGCCCCTAGAATTGATATTTTTGCGTAGTCATATATATCTGAATAATCTATATGTGCACATGAAGTAAGAATTAAAATAGTGAGGATTAATTTTTTATTGATATAAGTCATCCCAATCTCTCCTTATATTTAATCCTTGACCCTGTTCAGTTACACCAAATAAAGAATAATCATTTTCTAAGAATGCAGCACCATCCCTAGTTAAGGGTCGCAATCCAGTTCCAAATATCCCCTTAGAGTGTCTACCAAAAAACATATTTACTGGCATTTGAAAATAAAAACCTTTATCAAAACTACCCTCCCCAAATTCAATCTCAGAAATATCAGTCCTTGCAAAAAATACTCCCAGTCTAAGGCCGCTTTCAAACCTTCTCGCAAGGTCTAAGTTAAAACCCGAATCCTCAGCCAAGAATCTACCCATTTTTAAAGATGCGATAATATTAGTTCTAGGCTCTTTATAATAAAAATTCACAAAACCTGTAACTGTCTCATAATCCCTAAAGTCAAAACGCATATCAAATGCTCTTTGCTTAACATTATATACTTCAGCACCAAGAGCCCAACTGCTTTCAAAAGGTCTGTATAAAATTTCTGCACCATAACCTCCAAACATTGTTTCAATAAGGCCAGCTGACATTTTGGTATAGATATCTGTTCCAATATTTCCAAACCAATTAAAGTTCATTCTACTGATACTAAAATCTCTACTCTCTTTAAGATATCCAACAATATCTGTTCTAACATGAGGCAATATACTATCAGACGCTAATTGCAAGTCATCAAAGTTATCTACAATTCCAACAGACATAAGAGTGTTTATGTTCATGTCTCTTCTTAAAATTATCCTTGATTGAAGTTGTAATCTTGCCTCGCCAAAATAAAAAGCATCCGGTCCTCCAATTTGCTGTCTAACAGTAGGGGCAATTTTTGTATCAAAAATAGGGAAATTTATACTTGGTTGGTACTCATAGTCATCAGGATTATGATCTGCAGATTGAACAGTAATCCCCTCCTTGGCTACAACATATAAGTTGCTATCTTTATTTCTAGAGAAGGAATCTCGATCAATTATAAGCTTGTTTATCGGCAAAGCCCCATTGAGAAGTGTAATTTCAAATTTCTTAATTTTGTCTGGAGATATGTCATCTAGTATTCGAGCTACCCGTCCGTGAGCCATAACACCACTAAAATACTTTGCCTGAGTATATGAAAGAGCAACAGTATCTTCTGTTACATCTGCTGTTTGAAGATAAATTTGATTTTCAGCTAAAAATTTTAAGGCAGACAAATAGATAAGTTCATCATCACTTGAGGTAATTTTTTTTATATTTTTACTATAGTTTTTAGTGAGGATTGTTGATCTTTTTGCCATATCTTTCTTTCTACCTAGCGATCTTTTGTATGAAAATCCAAAATTTAAAGTATTTCCTTTTGTATAACCAAGTTTAAGATGAAAGTTTTTAGTTACAGGACTGATAAAACCAAAATTAATTTTAGAATCTTGCTCCTTAGGTAAATCAAAAACAAATGGATTGGATAAATCAAGCAGCCCTTCAGAATTATAATCAGTGGCATCATACTCTATAACTAATCGGGTGCCGTTTAAATTTGGTAATGTGATTTCAGCCCCAGCAAAAGCACCCATCGGCCCAGAAAAATAGGAGCCGACTGAGAATTCTCCACCTTGAGTATTTTGCAGTTGGGTCCTTTCATTAAAACTACTATCAATATCACCAAGAGGATTATTATAATTCTGACTGCCCATTTTTCCCCAAGCTAGGCCAAATGATAAATCAACGTAATTGAATCTTTTTGAAAAAACAAGGTACTCAGATGAAAACATACCTGTTCCCGCAAGATCACGAAATCCAACAGATATTTGAGGAATAATTGAACCTTCTTTTTTTAATCTTATTTTTGCATCAAAGCTCTTATCTTTGTATGTTTGACTGCCGCTAAATGAAGGCACATCACTATATAACGCATTATTGACGTCAGTATATTGATAAGATGCCTCAAACCAGTCAAATGGATAAGCAATGATTGATCCTCTTAAATATGGTTCATTATGCGACCATGAAATTGCTATGGTTCCTTCCTCATGCAATCTAGCAGTTGGATTTTGAAGCAGGCCTGTTGTTCCATAATTGCTTATTGTTGGAACACTATAATGTGGATAAATATAGTCATAAACTGACCCATGTAATGAGACAATAAATAGATGAGAAAGAAGTAAGTATAAGTACTTCTTCATTAATCTAAAGCCATCATCTCAAGATTTTACTTTTGTCAGTCACTAATGCTATTAAGAGAAGCTAAGGAAATAGCCAAGCTACTTAAGATTGGAGAAACTGTTGAAGCGTATCTAATGCCAGAAAGTTTGCCTATATTTCTCGGTGCATAAATAATTGAACCTGGATATATATCAACACCAGTTAAATAAGGTAAAAATTTTTCTTCGTAGATGTGAGTTTTTCCATTTGGATCAATTACAACTAGCTCTTTATGAGCTGAATCTTTTAAACCACCTGCAAGATCTATATAGTCAGACACTCTCATTGATGGATCAAAAGCTAAGTTTGATGGCTTTCTAAAATCTCCAAATAAGTAAACGACTCTCTGCAAGGAGGGGATTACTATTTTATCTTTATCTTCTAAAACGATATCTTTTTCAGGAGCTGCCTTTAGCGAAGATAATCTAAAATCAGTGACAATTCTTCCAGTATAATTTTGCGATCTAAGCTCCTCGGCCAATAAATCTAGTGCGCTAGTATTCACATTACTGTTAGGTTTTCCGATGCTAGAAACTATATATTTAACTGTATCCTCATAATTTAGTTGAGCAAAAATCTTTTCTTTTGATACAGCATCTGATCTAAATAAAGATCCACCAAAAATATAAGCGCTATCTTTATATCCTCCTGCTCTCTCAATTAGGATAGATAGAGTATCGCCTTCATTTACATAATATTTTCCAGGCCTTCTGACTTCACCCGAAACCTCAACTTGTTTTAAAGGCTCAATTGAACTATCAAATGATGGAACTAATAATGAATCTCTTGGTTTTAATTTGAAAGTATTAAATTCTTTTAAGCCCAGTTTTGAATAGCTCTTATCTAAAAGATCAACTCTACTTACTAATATTTCCTCAAAGCCATCAAAAGCATATGAAAATCCCGAAGCAAATGAAATTACGTCAGCAACAGTCTCACCAGGCAGAACTTCATATATAGCTTGATTGTTCACACCTCCTGATACCGGCACTCGATATGAAAGTGGATGGACAAAAATAGTATCTCCCGATCTAAGACCTAAATCATTTGTATAATTTCCAAAAACGAAAATATTGTATAAATCAATTGTTTTTACAGTTTTACCTTGTCTACGAAGGTCAATTTTCCTATACGAACCATTTTCAGAAATCCCGCCTGCAACGTTCAGAGCACTTAATATACTTGAACCACCACTAAGGGTATAAATTCCAGGACTTTCAACTCCACCTAATAGTAATATTTGTACATCTCTAACTTTAGATAAGGTTAAATAGGCCTCAACACCAACAGATGTAGATTCAATTAGGCCATTAACGGCTTCTTCGGCATCTTGTAGTGTTTTTCCAATGACATTTATTTTTCCAAAACCTGGAATGATCATAGAGCCATCTCTTTGAACCATCAGTTCAAACTCTTTACTTATTTTTCCTGTAGTTAAAAGCTCAAATGAATCTCCTACATCAACAATATATTCGCCGCTTAAGTTTGGAACATTTACTGGCATAAAGGATGATTGAAGGCTGCTAAAAAACTCCTGGCCAAAAACACTTAAAGAAGTCTCATCATCTGTTTGATCTGCTGAAATTCTCTTATCTAATGCGAGTATTTGTTTTTTTAGTTTCTGAAGGATAATTTTATTCTTATCAACAGATGTTTCTGATCTAAACAAATTTTGAAGATCGATCTCTTCATTGACTTGATTTTGAACCTCAATTTCATCTCTTACTGACGCAGGCAGACCAGCAAGAAACTCTTCACTTAAAATATCTCCAGATAACGGTGATTGAGAAAATGTGTATCCCGAATATAAACTTATTATGAAAGCAAATTTAGTAAAAGTTTGAAATATATTTCTTTTGAAAAGTTTTTGTATAGAAATCATGATGTATTTGTTCCTGATTATTATTTTCGTGTTTGAAAATAATTATAACTGAAATTATATGATAACTATATTAGGCAATAGCTTAATAAAATTTTAAAGATTTTTCGACACCTTCGTACTTATAAAAGCACTAATTTTAGCTATATCCAATGCAATTGAAAGAAAAAAAATTCCAAGAATGCAAGCTGGATTAAATAAGATTTTTTTTGCGCCCTTTTTCATTGGCAAAAAAATAACACGAATAATAAAATACATTAAAAAAATGATGAAGAGCGATATTTTTGTAACGTTTGGAATGAAAAACTCTCCTCCTACTAAATATCTTGATACCCAATTCCAATTTTGAGCAACAATAATTATAAAAATTGAGCCGACATAAAAATAGATCTCTTTATGTTTTTGAAAAAAGGGCAGATGATGAGTAAATTTATAATTTCTATACCATTTCTTTACAATTTCTTTAATATTGGTTTTCTCAAACCCTTTGTAGGTAACTATTTCAAGATTATCAGATAGATGCACTCTATGAAGCTTTGCCCTACTCATCCAATCTCCGTCTTCGCCTGCTCGAACATTTTCAATAAATAAGCCACACTGAGAAAATGCATTTTTATGAATTAATGAACCAGGCAATGTTTTAAGATTTTTAAAACCAAAAGTTGAAGCAAGAATGATTTGTTCTTTGAGAGAGCAAGCCTCATAGATTGTAGCGCCTCTTAGAAATAATGCATTAGAAGTTTTAAGTTGCTCATAGCTTCTTTCAAGCCAATTTTTAGTAGGGATTGTTTTTACATCTAAAAAAGCCATTAAATCATTTTTAGACGATTTAATTCCTAAATTTCTTGCATGGCCTGGAAAAATAAGCCTCTCTTGAATCAATTCTAAGGAAACGTTCTCTTTATCGCATAAAGATAAAAAATCTTCTTGAAATTCAATCCAGACATCTGAAGAATCAATTATAACAATTTCACTAGGAAGCATAGTCCATGTATTTAATGATTCTAAAAGTATAGCTAGTTCAGTTTTTTGATTTTGATGAGGGATGATAAGTGAAATAGGTAGAATCATTTTTTTATTACAATTTGTTCAGAACCTTCAAAAATTTATTTATAACTATCTGCTCATCAAACTGTTCTTCTACAATTTTTCTTGCATTTAATCCCATTTTTGATATTTCTGAATCGTTCATTTTGAGAATTTTGTACATAGACTCCTTAATAGAATTAGCACTCTTTGGTTTAAATAATAACCCATTAACCTCATCTTGTATTACGTTCCTACAGCCTGGAACATCTGAGGCCAATGATGGTAAGCCCATTGCGCCGGCTTCTAGTAAAATTTTTGGCATTCCTTCTCTGTAAGATGGCAATACAACACAGTCTGCGGATAGCAAAATATTCTCTATTCTATCTGTCGAGCCAATCCATTCTATATTAGAAATATTAGAAATTAAGTCTAATTCATCCTCAGTGATTGCTGAGTTATTATCAACATCTGTAAAACCACATAAAATTAATTTGCATTTTTTATTTACTTTGCTTAATTCAGAAAATGCCTTTACTAATTCAAGAATTCCTTTGTCTTTAAGCATCCTTCCAGCATATAGAAAAGTGAATATTGATTCCTTTCTGATTTTTTTGGATTTAAGCTCAGCATTGAATCTTTGAAGGTCCACTCCGGATCCAGGCAAGAGATCCAGTTTCTCTTTTTGAACCAAATTTTTACTTATTAAGTAATTGTAATCTTCAATATTTTGACAAAATACTTTATGAGCAAAAGGTTGACTTATTTTATAAAGAAACTTAACAATTAATAGCGAAAGAGAAGAGGATAAAAATGCAGTCCCCAGTCCCGAAATATTATTTATAGATGGTATCCCGAGGAGCCTTGAAGCAATAGTTCCGTAGATGTTGTTTTTTATTGTAAAGTGGAATGCAACATCAGGTCTTAGCAGTTTATAAAGTTTAAAAAATTTATATAAGAGAATTAAATCAAGAAAGGGGTTAATAGATTTACTATTAAAGTTAAGTTCATAGTGCATGCATCCAAGATCTTCTAATTTTAGAGAATAATTATCCATAGGACTTATACATAAAACTTTGTAGCCCTCTGAAATTGCTTTCTTTATTGTAGATTGACGAAAGTTGTATAGATACCAGGAAGAATTAGCTGAAAGAGCAATGGTTTTAGTCAATGATTTCATATGTTTCAACTGTAAACTCTAAAATATAATTATTATATGGAATCCAGTCTCCTGCATGAATTGCAAAGTTTAACCAAACAAATAAGACACAAAAATAATAAAATATTACTGATAAGACCAAAAATTGACTTGTAATTTTCTTATCATTCAACATATCTGGAACGTGGGAAAAAATCACTAGCTGAATAGGCAGCATATATAAAGCTACTCTATCTACCGCAATAGATATATTGCTATTTATTAATAGCAATAAAAATAAACCAAGCGAAATCCAACACATCAGACTGTAAAGTGATCTTTCATGCGATTTAAATAAAAACCTATGTGGCCAAATTAAGTAAATTAAAGCAGGAAAAACGCACATTAAAAGTCGTATATATGCCCCCTGTGCTTGAGAATCTTGAGCTGCAATATAATTTTTATAGAGAAGCTCAAAGGGCTCTACTAAGAAGCTGTAGTAGATTATAAATCCAATAGTAGCTATTAAAAATAAACTTAGAATTTTATTTCTACTCCCTGCAAGAGCAGCAATCGGCAACATTATAATTCCAGATTTATGGAATGAGGCTGCTATTAGCGTCCAAAAAATGAACCACCCCATTTTTTGTCGAGAAATTGCGACCAATGCGATCATCGTCACACCTAATGCAACTGCCTGACGACTGTATCCCATACTGACTACAATCACCATATATGGCATTGCAACTGCAAGCGCTAAAAATGGTCGGGGTAGATTTCTACAAAATATTGATAAGCCAATAGAGAAAATTGCGCCACAAAGTAAATTTACACCAGCAATTCCTCCATTGAACTTTGCACTAATCCAGTTTAAAAATAAATAGCCTGGATCTCCTGCAACTAAGTAAACAAGATCGCTTCCAAAAGAGTCTTGAGTTTCAAAAATATATCTATAAATTCTTAAATAGGCATACCAATCGCCTCCAACATGAAATCTCAATCCAATGACTAAAGTCATTAACAGAATTATTGACAGCCAAATAGGGTCTAAATGAAGAGAATATGAATCATTTGAGTTACGAAGCACTCTTCTATTACCTATCAAAGCAAAGAAGGAAGGAATCGTAAATAGTAACCAGTAAATGGCCATTAATTTCTATCTAGCCAAGATTGGAACATTAATATACTCCAAATTCTATCAGTCCAGTCATATCTTCCAGATAGATGCTGGTTCCAAATTATTCGTATCTGTTTAGAATGGAAATATCCCTCTAAGTCTAATTTCTCCTCAGATAACAAAGACTCTGCCCACTCTCGTAATGGGCCTCGAAGCCATTCACCAACAGGAATTGCAAAACCAGTCTTTGGACGTTCAATTAAAGATTTCGGAACTCGCTTATATAAAACCTGTCTCAAAGCCCACTTAGTTTCAGAGCCTCGTATTTTCATTGAATTAGGCATCTTCCATGCAACCTTAACAACTTTATGATCTAAAAAAGGTACTCTAGTTTCTAGGCTATTTGCCATAGCAGCCCGATCAACTTTACACAAGATATCGTCAGGGAGGTAATGCAATGAATCATTTATCATCATTCGAGACAAGAAATTGAGCTCATTCATATATTCAATCTTTAATTCAGAACATGGTAAAGATTCATTTTCTTCAAATCCTTTTATAAGAGATTTTGGATTTTCCCACTTAGTAAGGAAACTCTTATAAAAATCATCCTCTGTAATAGCAGATTTGATAGCATGAGAATATTTAGATGCTTTAATATCCAATGATTCAATCCCAGCTCCTAGTTTTAATTTGTTAATAACTGCCTCCAAGCCTCTCCAAGCATTCTTTGGGACTGAATTGATACATGAAGCAATAAAGGGCATTATAGAATTTGGTATTAATCTAGTTTGATTCCACAATTTTGGGCCCCATAAGTAACGATTATAACCACCAAATATTTCATCTCCTGCGTCTCCAGAAAGGGATACTGTAACTTTTTCACGAGCAACTTGAGATATAAAGAAAGTTGGAATTTGAGAAGAATCAGAAAATGGCTCATCAAAAATCATAGGTAAGTCTGGAATGATTGACTGCGCTTGATTTGCTGTAACAATAAATTCGTTATGGTCAGTATTCAGATGATTAGCAATTTGCTTTGCATATTTTGATTCATCATACCCTCTTTCATCAAACCCAATAGTAAAAGTTTTCACTCTATCCATTCTATCTTCTTGCATCAAAGCAACGATTGAAGAAGAATCAACGCCTCCACTCAAAAATGCCCCAACTGGAACATCTGAAATCATTTGATTCGTTATTGCTGACTTCAAGACGCTATCTAGCGACTCGATAGCATCTTTATCATTTTTAAAAAAGTTGTCATCATTTTTAGGAATCAAATCAGTTATGCCCCAGTACTTTTCAGGCTCTGAAAATAAAAAATTATTTGAAGAAATATCTACTTCAATAAAATGACCAGGTTTTAATTTAAAAATATTTTCGTAAATGCACATGGGTGCTGGAATGTATCCATATGTCAGATACTCGCATAATGCCAGTTTACAGACTTTATTTTGAAAATTGTCAAATTCTTTTAATGCCTTTAATTCAGAGCCAAAAATAAAATCTTCTCCTGAAACCCCATAATACAATGGCTTTTCACCAAAACTATCTCTAGCTAAAAAAAGCTTTTTTTCATAATTATCAAAGAGTGCAAATGCAAACATGCCATTTAATTTGCATAAGGTTTTTTTTAATCCCCATGTTTGAATTGCCATTAAAAGAGTTTCTGTATCAGAATGTCCATTCCATGAGATTTCATAACTCGAAATCTCTTCTAGGGTTTTCCTGATTTCTAGATGATTATATATTTCGCCATTATAAATAATTGAATATCTTGAAGAGGAGGAATGCATAGGTTGAAAACCATTCTTAGAAATATCCTGTATAGATAATCTTGTATGACCTAATGCGACCTTATTATATTTATCAACCCAAATTCCATAATCATCAGGTCCTCTATGCGTCAAAGTTTTTGTCATAGAAGAAATAATCTGCTCAACAAACTGACTATTTCTATCATTTTTTAATATAAATCCAGTCAATCCACACATATAAATACTATAGGCTTGATCAGGCTGTATTGCCTAGACTTTGTTTTGAGTTAAGCTCATTAAGAACAGATAAGGTTTTTTTAGCCATAATCTTAATATCATAAATATTTTTTTGCTTCTCCTGTCCCGCTTTTCCAAATTTACAAAGCATATCTTTATCTTTTAATAGGCTTTTGATGGCTTTTACTAAATTAGCTCTTGAGAATGGCTTAACCAATAGACCATTTTTTTTGTGGTCAATAATTTCATTAATCGCCGGTACATCGAATGCAATTACAGGTTTAGCATGAAACCATGACTCTAAAACAACTAAACCGAAACCTTCTGCTGAGGATGGAATGATCATGATATCTGAAGCTTGAATGAAATTATGAACATTTTTTTGGAAACCAAGCCATTTAATACTTTCACTAACTCCCAAGGATTCTCCAAAAGATTTCAAATTTGAAGCAAGCGACCCATCACCCACCATAATTACTGAGATTGCTGGAAAATCTACAAGTAACTCAGGGATACACTTGATTAATAAATGATGTTGTTTAACTTCTTCTAATCTTCCAGTAACAATAATCTGAGGAGATCCGTATTGAAAATCTTTGATATTGGGATCTAATTTTATTGAGCTAAAATTGAAGCCATACGGAATAGTAATAAGTTTAATAGGTTCGATCAATCCTCCTTTTTCAAAAAAATCTTTTAAAGCTTCAGAGATACAAATTACATTGTCTGCGCTTTTAGCAGACCATTTTGTAATGATTGAAAATAAGCTCGTCTTTAACTTAAGATAATTTAACCCGTATTTAGTTTGGAATTTCTCATCATATCCATGCTTGACTGATAATAGTTTAATAGATGGTAAAAAAAATTTTTTAACAATTGCTGCTATTAAATCAGAATATATCAAATTGCTATAAAGAATCTTGAAAGATTCTTTTTTCAAAAGTTTGGCAATTTTCCATATTACCCAAGGGGACACTGGAAAATATGAATTCAATATAAAAACAGTCACATCATTTTGTCTTAGGTTGTTTGCAAACTCTAGATTTTTAAATTTATTTTTTGGATGTTGGATAATTAAAAATGATATTTCAATGCCTCGTTTTTTTAATTCAGGCAATATACTTTCAAGATATCTCTCAGATCCAGCTACACCGGCCATCTTCTGAAAACACAGGACTTTCACTTTTTTAAGTTTTTAAATCATTAAGCATAATCTTTATCCCATCATCTAGACTTGTAAGATCTCTGCCTAAAATTGTTTGCATTTTTGATATATCTGGTAATCTTCTAGTCATATCTCCTTCTTCAAGAGCTGGTAAATGAATAATTTCTGAATCTGAGCCAGTTATTAAAATAATCTTTTTAGCTAAATCAATCATTGAAATTTCGGAGTTATTTCCAATATTTAATACCTCATTAACTGATAATTCTTTTTTAATCATGCTCTCTACTGTATCGAGATTATCATCAATATAACAGAATGTTCTTGTTTGAGATCCGTCACCATATATAGTAATGTCTTCTCCAGAAATAGCTTGTTTTAAGAACTTTGTCATTACAAAATCGCCACTTTGAAGTGGACCATATGTATTAAAAAATCTAAAAATTGTATAACTTAGACCATATTCCTGATAATAAGATTTTACAAATGCTTCACCTACATTCTTAACAATTGCATAAGGTAATCTAGAATTTAATGGAGTAGTATCTTCTTGTTGAGGAAATTCAACTGGCTCACCATAAACTTCTGAGCTAGAAGAATAAAAGAACCTCTTTACTCCTGTTGAATCAGATAATGATAAAATGTTTTCAATGCCTTTAATGTCATCTAATACCATTATAGGAGAAGCTAAAGTTCTCTGCACTCCAACAACAGCAGCATAATGGAATACATAATCAAAAGATGTTTCATCCATTACTGATTGTAAATCTTGAAAATTATTACAATCAGCTTTTACGAAACTCCAGTTTTTAAAATTTGAATCTGGCAATTTATTAGTTGAGCCAGTCAATAAATTGTCAATAATTACAACAAAGTTATCTGGATCAGTCACAAGACGACGTGCGAGACTCCCGCCAACATTTCCACATCCTCCTGTAATTAGTATATTTTTCTTCAATTGAATAGCCTCTTTGAAATAAAAGATTATCTTATTGCTAATAGATCTGAATTTTAACAGAAATATTGAAATTATTTTTGGATTAAAATATTTAAAATTTAAAAACTATAAAAGTGATAAGTATTTTTCAAGCATATTTGTATGGCTATATTTCTCCTTTACCAAATTGCTAGCTTTTAATCCCATTTCTTTTGCTTGAAAAGGATTCTTACAAATATTAATCACGGTATCTGCAAATAATAATGAGTCATTAGATACACAGTATCCATATTCCTGATCTTGCTTTAAAAGATTTGTAATTCCATCAACATCTGATGCAACGATTGGCAATCCGCAAGACATGGCCTGCAAAAGTGAAATGCTAAGAGTTTCCCCTGAGGAAGCATGCGCATAAATGTCTAATTTTTGATACCAATTAGCTAGGTCATTCTCATTCAATAGGCCATCAAAAGTTACAAAATCCTCTAAGCCCTCCTCCTTAACAATATCTTTTACTTTTTTTAGGTTTGGCCCATCTCCTGCAAAATAAAGGTATATCTGAAATTTTGTATCAGATTCTCTTATTTTCTTAAGCATAATTACCAATAATTCCTGCATCTTTGTTTCAGTAAATCTAGCTGCCATACCAATATTGAATGAATTATTAGATATTGCATTTCCATTTATTTTATCTATTAAAGGAAATTGATTAACATCGATGCCATTCGAAATAACAAAAATTTTCTTTTCTTGAAAGTTTTTAAAAATAAATTTTTTCAATTCATTTTTGTACTCTAATGTTAGCACTACTACAGAATTAGCTAAAAGAAAAGATAAGTATGTAAAGATCCATTCTCTGATTCGTTTAAGACCATTATTTGTATGTTCTACATTGATTAATCTACAAGCATATAACCATGAATATAATTTACATGGAAGAATAAAGGTAGGATTATGACAAATTATAGAATTAGGACTAATTTTTTTTAGCCAATAAAATAATCTAATCCATTGAATGAAAGGTAGTCCAGAATAGAAGTAAAATTTAGCATGCTGAATATTTAAATCATCACATTTTTTATAAAAATCTTTTAGTATTGGAGTATTTCCAACAAAACCTATAAACCATTCATGCTGCTTTGAAAGATCTGCAGAAATTAAAGGAAAAACTACACCACTGTGACCACCAAGACCAGAAAAACATATTTGAGCAATTTTCAAGAATCTATATTTTTTTTGCTATCAATAAAATGCCAGGAGACCATGTTCTGCCTCGAAGTTTTAAACCAATTTTGTCTAGCATTAATGCTACCGCGCTCACTAAAATACCTAAACCTGCAATGATTTTGCTCATAAATTTTATGTGGGACCAAGATGAAGCACCCCACACTCTTAGGGGTCCTATGTAATCATTAAATATTATCTCGTAGCCTTTGTCCGCAAACCATTCAAGAGATTTAGGTTGCATGACATCAATATTATGATTATCTAAATCAGGACGATCAAATAAATAATGCCAAATGTAATTAAAGCCAGTGAAATTAGGAATTTGAATTATAAGGTATCCTCCATTATCCACATAGAAATCATGAAGTTTAAAAACATCCTCAAGCATCTCACCTCTAAAGTGTTCTACTAATCCAACACTTATTACAATATCAAAAACTTTTTCAATCCTTTCATTAAACATATCAATCGCATACAAATTTGCATCTTTTCCTATTAGAGACATAGTTTTTAAAAATACATCTGAGTCATCTGAGTAATCTATTCCTGAGATTTCCCATTCTGTATCTTGAGCTAAAACCGCAGTATATTGGCCAGGGGCACATCCTAATTCAAGGTAAGTTAGTTTTGTTTGAGGAATGTATTTCTTTACAACTTTTAACCACTCTTCACGTTTTCTAATGATTTCTATATTATCTAAAGTTGCGTCTTTCTTTTCATAGCGCCAACGGTTTTTATCAGTTAGTCTCATGTAATTTTATTTTATTTTTCGAGATCTTAATTTTAAAATACTTTTAAGATTTTAGCTCCTAATTGTTTAAGTAAATAAGAATCATCTAACATGGATTGATCAGTCATAATGCCAACAGCTTTATATTCTTTTGCAAGGTTAGCTAAAGTAGAAGAAAAGAATCCATAAATTATTAATTCATATCCTGAATTATGAATTGCAGAGATAATATCTTCAGCTATCATTAAATGCAGTGGATACTTACTAGTAAAATCCTGATTTAACTCCTCAAAGTTCGCTTCAGATGAATGAGCTGGATGGGGAATATAAATATCAAATTTATCAGAGCTGATAATTTTTTCATGTTGAAGGTTTCTATTTTTTAGAATATTAATATCATCATCTACCTCTCCAATTATATATGCTGAGCCAACAAGGATTCTCAGTTTTTTCTTCTTGCCTGAAAAATTTAAAATAGTCTTATCATCGCTTTTAAACAAACCTTTAACCTCGGTAGTTTTGCAATTTAACCAACAAAGGTTAGGTGGGTATATAGAATAGTGATGAGAAATTCTATTATGTGTCACCAATGTTTTCTCTCCATTGAATATTTTTCTTAAAATTTTCTTCTGCATGGAGTCTGATTTGATCCATCTATTAAATTCGCTTTTATTAAGATTAAAGATGCCATCGTCAAAAAGATTTATTTTTGCAGATCTATTTCTCGCAGAAAAGAAACTAAATACCATATCTCCTATGCTAGCAATATAAAGTTGATCATATTTTTCGTGACGAATTTTTTTTGGCAAACTGAACCAATCAAAAATACTAGATAATGCATGTGAAAATGAAATTGGTTCGAAAGGCAGGAAAGTTTTGTGCACAGTATCTAATTTACTGAAATAGTGCTTATGTTTTTCACTTTCGTTATTTGGTCTGTAAATGATGTGATAATTATCTGAATTAGTTTCGAGTAACTTATTAACTATTAAAGCCTGAAGTGGCGTTCTGCAGAAAAAGAGAGTCCTATCAATCATGGCAATTTCTATTACTATGATTATATAAAAATAACTTTAACATTTTTAATTTTTATAAATCTTACTTAAGATAATGATGTCATATTTTTAAATAATTCATTTCTCGAGGCAAGATCATTAAAATCACCGCTATCAATAATTTCGCCTTGCTGCATTAAATGAATGCAAGAGCACTTTTTTACTGATGCAAGTCGATGCGCTACAATAATAATTGTCTTTAATCCAGAAAGATTATAAATTGCATCCATTACTTTTTTTTCTGTAATACCGTCCAGTGAACTTGTTGCCTCATCAAAAACAAGGATACTTGCATTTTGATACAGGGCCCTAGCAATACCAATTCTTTGACGTTGACCGCCAGAAAGCTGAACCCCTCTCTCTCCAACACGAGTACTTAAACCGCTGGGAAGGGTTTCAATAAACTCGTCAAGATTAGCTAACTTAATTGCATTTTTTACAAATTCTTCATTAATATTTTCGATAGGCAAGCCAAAGGCTACATTTTCTCTAATTGATGAATCAGCTAAAAATATATTCTGTGAAACAACCCCTATGCTATTCTGCCAACTTCGGATGTTTTCTGGAGCAAGAGTGACCCCATCTATTGCAATTTTACCGGCATCAGGATCTATGAGGCCTAAGATTACATCTACAAGGGTTGATTTTCCTGAGCCTGATGACCCAACTATGCCGATGAAGTCTCCCATCAGAATTTTTAGACTAATATTATTTAAAGTTTTGGATGAAGCTGTTGGATACGTAAAATAAATATTTTTTATTTCGATAGACTGTTTAGGCAGTAATACTCTTTCATCACTTTTTTGTAATGCTAAATCTAAATCAGCAAATTGATAGCTTTGCAATAAGTCTTCTCTTAAGGTCTCAAAACTATTCATATTTCCTTTCATAACTCCATATGATGAGTAACATAATTGAAACGCAGGCAATAATTTAAAACCTGCTAGTGCAAATACAGCAATTACTGGCAATGTAGCAGCAAGATCGCCATTATTTTGAAATATTAAAAACAGTACTAAAAAAATTACAGCTGAGTATGCCAAAAGCTCTAACAAATATTTTGGAAATAAGGTAAGGGTATTAGTGTTACCAGTTGCATAAGCTGTGATATTACTTGCTTTAATAAATCGCTTATTAAACTCCTCTTCTCTTCCGAGCAGCAAAGTATCTTTGATTCCTCCAAAGCCCTCTGACATCATTTTAAAACGCACAGCTTGCTCTTCAGAAATCACTTTACCGTTCCTATCAAGCGAATTTCTTGATAAAAAATATAGAAAATAGTAACACAGCGAAAAAGCAGTAACTCCTGCTAAGGCAATGTATGGACTGTATATAGCTATTGCTATGCACATCATTGATGCCATTACCAGCCTAGCATTTAACTGCATAAAAGGATTTATTATAAGTGTGCTAAGTCTGCTACATTCAACAACAAGTTTATTTACCAACTCACTGCTATTTCCATTAGCATGAAATAACCATGGCTTTGCCATGTAGTGAATAAATAATCTATTGCTTAGATCTGCTCCTATTTGAGCAGCGTACATTGAAAATCTCCAAACAGTGAAAATATTTACAATAGCAGCAAAAGTCAGGACCAAGAAAACTAAAATCCCAGCTATTCCTAAAAATAACATCGGGTCATTTAAGCCAGAGTATGCGTAGACTGATCCGAGGATATTATCTTCGTAGATTTGATCAATATCACCAACCAATGCCATGAAAGGACTTAATGAGAGAACTCCAGCCACCTCAGCAAATCCCATGAATATTACTAATATCTGAAGCAGTGCAAATTCTTTTCTTTGTGCAGGAGTAAGAAGATTATAAATTGCCTTTAAATTTGAAAACATAAAGATATTTCATTCATAAAGTATTCAGAAATTTTTAATTTATACATTGATTCATTTAGCTTAGATCATATTTTATACAAAAGGCTCTAATTTAGATATCTCGATCATATCAGTAGGTATATTTCCATAACTGAACCAGGAGTAATTTAATGACCTAATGCTAGAAATCATACTAAATGCAGGAGGTAAATATCCTTGAGATGCCAACTCAATTATTTCTGTTCCTTTTTGGCACCAAATAATATTTGCTAATGCTGCGCCGTGAATGCCAATTACTTTTTTTGCTGAGGAAAATATAGATATCTGATCAAAAATTGAAAGCTTAAGATCAGTATTAATTACTCTATAACCTCTAGACTGCATAAATAACTCAACATCTTTAATATTTTGAGGACATCTTGACTCGCCGCTTCTTGATAAAAAAAGATGTTCTTCGTTTTCAATATCTTTATTTAAAAGAGACTTAAAAAAATCTCTTAATACAGAAATATCTTCTGGATGAGGAGTTAAACCAAATAATGGATTGCCTTGACCAGCTGTCTTACCGACCATAATAAGTTCTTCGACTTGAACAGGAGTATCTAAATACAGTATCTGTGAACTATCTAAAGAACCAAGGAGCGCCTTCTGCCATGGAGATGGATTTGAAGGACAAAGAATTATTGATTCAGGAAAATTATTAAATGCGGCAAGGAAGGGAGGCAAATCTTCAATTAACCAATGATAGTATCCAATATCATGTAAATATATATATCTCCCTTTAAGTTTTTTTTTAGGAGTTTTTATAAATGGCTTAGGCCAGCTATAAAAATTTCTTAAAATATACCAAGCACTGCTTTCAGCAATAAAAACGCCATCCGTATCATAAATAAAACCTGACAATGGATCTATTGAGGCATTATCGATCTTGTAGACATATCTCTCTGGAAAAAAATTCTTTATTAATTGATTGTTGAAGACTCCATGATATTCAACTTCTTTTGTAGAAGAATAAATATCTAGGCGCGCAATACCCTTCTCTCTTCTAGAAAGCATGTGCGAGTCGAGAAAGAAAATTGATCACTTACTAAGCCTAGTTTTTGAATAAGATTCCTTCGAAGGAGCATTATTCCTTTTCTAAATTTGTTAGAGAATTTTATTAAAATCTTAGGCATATTGATGCAGCTAATTTTGAAGCATTAAGCTTAAACCTCGCTCGAGGGTAACTTGGGGATCATAATGAAGCATCTTTGTAGCTTTGCTGATATTAGCATTTGAATGACGAATATCCCCTTCTCTGAAGTCCCTATAAATAGGTTGTTTTGAATAAGGTGTTGATTTTGTATGGATAATATTTTTCATAATATCAAATAATTCATTTAATGAGGTTTGCTTACCAAGAGCAATATTATAAATATTATTTTTAGCTTCATTAGAGGCTGTTGCAGCTAATATATTAGCCTGAACAACATTATCGATGTAACAAAAATCTCTGGAAGTTTTTCCATCACCATAGATATGAATTTCTTGATCGTTTTTAAAAGCATCTTCCCATCTAGGTATTACTGCAGCATATGCTCCCTCAGGATCTTGACGGCTTCCAAATACATTGAAGTACCTCAATCCTATGGAGTTAAAATTGAAACAACTTGAGTAGACTGACGCATATAATTCATTTGTATGCTTAGATACAGCATAGGGCGAAAGAGATTTTCCTATATTTTCTTCAACCTTTGGTAATTGAGGATGGTCGCCATATACAGCGCTGCTAGATGCGTAAGTGAAGCTAGAAACATTTTCTGCTTTTGAAGCATTAAGAATATTTAAAAATCCAGTACAGTTTGCATGATGAGTATCCAAGGGATTTTTTATTGACCTCGGGACAGAGCCTAATGCAGCTTGATGTAAGACATAGTCGACGCCAGTAATAGACTCTTCACATTTATCTATAGAAGTAATATCGCCTTCAATAAAATTGAAATTCTTAGAAAATTTCTCCCCCAACATTTTTTCTACTATCTCAAGATTACTTTTTTTACCAGTCGAGAGGTTATCTATTCCAACAACTATTTGATTAAGGCTAAGCAGCTCCTCAAGAAGGTGACTGCCAATGAAACCAGCAACGCCTGAGATAAGCCATTTTTTTGGAGTATTTTTTAAAGATGTTAAAACTGATTGATAAAATTCCATTTCCTAAAATCTAATCCCTATAAACGTAAATCACTCTCATGAGAGGAAAATATACTCTTTAAATCAAAAAAGATGTGTTCTTCCAGACCATAAGAACGAATAGTTTCAGCGCCCATTTGCTTAAACTCATTATGTGCAACTGCAGCAATGATTGTATGGTAACTATCTTTTTTAATAGAGTCTTTCAGCTCTATACCCAAATGTAACTCAGCCAGTCTCTTATCTGCCCAAGGATCATAAACATCAACTTCCAAACCACAATCTAAGAGCTCGGAATAAATATCTATAACCCTTGTATTTCTTATATCAGGACAATTTTCTTTAAATGTAATTCCCAATAATAATGCTTTAGATTCTTTAGGCTGCATATTTAGAATATTCATTTTATTTATAAGTTTTGACACCACAAATTTTCCCATTCCATCGTTTACACTTCTGCCAGCTAAAATTATCTCTGGCTGATAACCTACTGATTGGGCCTTATATGTTAAATAGTATGGATCTACTCCTATACAATGACCGCCTACTAAACCAGGTTTAAAGGGCAAAAAATTCCATTTTGTTTCTGCGGCAGATAGTACCTCATTTGTATCAATTTCTAACATGTCAAAAATAATCGCTAGCTCATTTATCAAACCAATATTTACATCTCTCTGCGTATTTTCAATAACTTTAGCAGCCTCTGCTATCTTTATCGAGCCAGCCATATGAGTTCCAGCAGAAACAATGGAGCTATAAAGATTATCAACTAGTTTAGCAATATGAGGTGTTGAACCAGATGTAACTTTAATAATATCTGTTAGCTTATGTGATTTATCACCAGGATTTATTCTTTCAGGACTATAGCCAACAAAAAAATCTTTATTAAAGGCTAGTCCAGACTCTTGTTCAAGACAAGGAACACAAATTTCTTCTGTGGCTCCGGGGTAAACTGTTGATTCATAAATTACTATATTTCCTTTTTGAATATATTTTCCCACTAAATTACTTGCAGCTATCAAAGGAGACAAGTCTGGTTTCTTTTGCTCATCAACAGGGGTAGGCACCGAAATAATAAAATAATTGCATTCAGATAATAATGAAGGATCAGAAGTTACGGTTAAACCAGAACTTAATTGTAACTCCTGAGTTGAAAGTTCGAGCGTTGAATCATCAAAATTTTTAAGGGCACTTACTCTATTTTCATTAATATCAAAACCAATAACATCTATCTTTTTTCCAAACTCTGCAGCTAAAGGAAGCCCTACGTAACCTAAGCCAATAACTGCCAACTTAATATCTTCGTTAGTATTCATTAAGTAGTGAAAACGATAATTCTATCAATCATCAAATCTCTTAAGGTTCTTTAGAACATAGAATCTTATAAGAGTGAATAAGATGGACAAAATTGTTCCTAGAAATAAACATATTAAAACAATTCTTTTTCTTTGAGGGCTGGTTCTTTCTTTTGGAATAAAAGGTGAGTCCAAAGATTCGAGTATATAATCTGATTTAACTCTAGCAAGCATTTGTTTTTTTAATTGAGATTCAATCAATTGGCTAATTGTTATACGTACATCAGATTGCTTTGCTGATTCGAGCTCATCATACAAATAATCAAGAGAAGCTTCAGACTCTTCGAGGTCTCTTTTTCTGCTTAAGGCATTAATTTCTTGAATAATTAAAGAAAGAAATGACTCTGCAAAGACTGGAGATCTATGATTAATCGATATGGTTATAAATGAAGTTTTAGAATCCAAAACAATATTTAAGCTTCTTAAATATGCCTTATATGCTAACCAGTTAGTTGGTTTGCCATTTACCCATTCTTTTTTTTCAGCGTTATACATACCAGAATAAAAAATTGTCTCTTTGGACTCATGATCAAATGATTTTGCAGCCATTAAATTCTCTAATACATCATCAAATTTAACTATATGATTAAAGAATTCCCTTGATCTTGCCGTTGCTAGTGCTTTTGAACCCTCTATATTTCCCTCGGACATTCCAAAGCTTGCTATTGATGCCAAGCCACCCAATGCGGAGGAGCTTGCTGTAGCAGCATCAGACTCAGCTATGGTCATAAGCGCTTGAGAAGTCCATATTTGGGGAGCGAGTAGAGAATATATAACTCCACCAAGAGTAAATAAGGTCACAACTCCTAAAATAATGTTTTTAGAATCTACTAGAGCTGAAATTATTTCTTTTAAATTTACTTCGTCCTGAAAAGCGCTTGAAGGTTTATTATTAAGGTCATTCATCTAAAATTCCTTTTTGTTAAAGCAAAAGATTATATAGGCAGATTCTACATAATGCATAAAATGTATTTTACATGTTTTTAATAAGCTGCGCAGTATGAGTTTGATAAGAATAGTTACTATATAGCATTCTTTTTATACAGTATTTCTAAGGGAGTATTTTTGAATCCTTAAAAGGATCACATAAAATGGATTAAATATTTTAAACTTTAATAAAGTCTTTTGAGTTAAGATGATGAGACCATTTTAGTGGTGAAATACAAATTTTTTCTTTATTTAAATTCAATGTTGTTCCCCACCATCCATATGTGCTGTTTACAATAATATTATGTTTGCAACTGCTCATTAGTAACATATCTTCAAATGGTAGATTGATATTAGGTTCGATGAATGTCATATCAACATTAAATTTTAGTTCTTTTTTACACCACTCAATATCATCAGAAAAAATAAAAAATTTCGGATTTTCGATTTTATTATTAATAACTGAAATAGCTCTTTCGTAATAATCTAAATCGCATATCCACTCATTCTCACCCAGAAAATCTCCTCTTCTTACCTGCAAAGAGATTGAATTTGTTTTTTGGATTTGATCAAAATGATGCTGATTTTTAAGCAAATTGCTGCACGTTTTAGATAACTCAAATACTATAGGTCGTTTTTGCTGAGCAATAGAAAAATATCTTTTTGTTTGCCAATATCCAAAATAATATCTATTAGATATACAATTTGGAAGTAGACAAGATATTCCATAAAAAGATTCTGAGATTGGAAGAAATGTCGATGATGGTTCTATTAAAAAATTTTTTAGAAAATGCAAAATTTTTTCGATGCTTGATCTTTGCTTAAAATTTGAGAAATGCTCATTGTTTATTATTGGAAGATCGAAAGTAAAAGAAAAAAGTTCGCACTTTCGCTCATCAAGGAATTCAGGTTGATTTTCAAAAGAAGAAATATCATATTTAACTTCAGTTTGATATTTTGAAGATAAATATTGACCAAAAAGATATTGAAACATTTGGTTTCCCAAGCCACCTGTTATTTTGATAACTCTCATCTATGATAGGACTTCATTTAAAAAAAAGAGCTGCTCATCCAAAGCGGTGTGATGATTACCGACAAAAAAACCATTATTATCAAGGTAATCAGCGTTATCCAAATTATTAAAAATTTCGTAGTTAAAATATTTCATCACCTCATTTTTTGTGAAATTTCCTGTAACAATAGGGCGACATTCAATATTATTATGAGCTAATTTTTGAATAACCTCCTCTCTAGTTACTTTTGAACTAGGCTTGATAATAAGAGAGAATCCAAACCATGAACTATGACCAATCTCTTGCTGTATCATAAAGTCTTTGTGGTCTGAAAATAAATTTTTAAATAATTGAGCATTATTTCTTCTTTGAGCGATAAAAGAACTAAGCTTTTTTAATTGTTCTATGCCTATGGCACCACTCATTTCTAAAGGTCTAACATTATATCCAGGTAAAACAAATCTGTATGACTCTGAAAAAGCATCCCTTGATTTATTAGATACTTGATTTTTTTCAGGAAGATTTCGAGTCCACCCATGGGCTCTCAACGAAAGTAAGATATGGTAAAGCTCCTCATCATTTACGGCAATCATACCACCTTCCATGGTAGCTATATGATGAGAAAAAAAACTTGAGAATGTTCCCAATATTCCAAAAGTGCCAGCTTTTTTATTATTGAACTCTGCGCCTAATGATTCACAATTATCTTCCAAAACTATGATGTCTTTTGTTGAGATAATTGAAGAAATTTCATCAAAATCATTTGGGTTGCCTAAAAGATTAACAGCAACAATCATCTTGGTATTTTTTGATATAGCCCCACTAAGAGCTTCAAGATCGTAATTTAAAGTTTGAAGATCTATATCAACAAACTTTAATTTCAACCCATATTGTTGTAATGGAAAATAAGTAGTTGACCATGATACTGCTGGAACAATAACCTCATCTCCTCTTTTTAGTTTTACTGATTTGGTATGAAACAAAGCGGCGGTTGAAAGCAAATTTGCTGTCGAACCAGAACTTACCATTACACAGTACTTAACACTTAGATACCTTGCATAATTTTCTTCAAATTCTTTTACCTTTTCTCCCATTGTATAATTATCAAGTTCTATTACTTTTTGGATGGCATCATATTCCTCTTCACCCCATGTTGAACTTGCTAATGGATAATCAATCATAATTACCTCGTTTAAAAAATTGAAATGTTTCATCTATACCTTGATAAATATCAAAACCGCTCTTCCAACCAAAATTATTAAGCTTGTTAATATTTAGAAGTTTCTGCTTCATTCCAACCGGTTTACTCATATCATGAGTAAATTTTCCTTGGTACCCAATAATTTCAGAAATAATCTGATAGTATTCGTTAATTGAAAAATCATACCCTAATCCAACATTTAGATTTTGAGGCATTCTGTCAAAATGCTCTATTGCGTAAAAAATAAAATTAGCGAAGTCTTTTGCATACATAAACTCTCTTCTGGCTAGCCCATCTCCCCATATTGAGATCTCATCAAGAGATAATTTTTTAGCTTCATAAATTTTTCTTATAACAGCAGGAATCAAATGAGAGGATTCATACTTAAAGTTGTCATATTCTCCATATAAATTACAAGGAATTAATGTTTTGTATGAAAAATTTGTAGCGTTAAGTGATGTATATTCACATAGTTTAGTAATTAAAATTTTAGAAAGAGCATATCCTTCATTAGTTGGTTCTAGTGGGCCATCAAGGATCATATCTTCAGCTAATAATTTATTAAAATCTTTTGGGTACATGCAGGAACTGGCTAAATTGATAAATTTTTTTATCTTATATTTTTTACATACACTAATTAGATTGATTCCCATTTGAGTATTGTCAATTAAATATTTTGATGGGTTAGAGATATTAGCTTCTATTCCTCCAACAATGCCAGCTGCATGAATGACTAGATCTATAGAGTTTGTTGAAAAAAAAGAAGATAAATCATCGATCTTGAGTAAATCTAGACTTTCTCTTGAAGGAGCAAAAAAATTATAATTTTTTGATTTAGAGTTTTTAAGAATATTTTGACCTACCATTCCGTTTGCACCTGAGAGAAATATGTTCATGAATAATATTTTTTAAAATTTCATGAAATAGCTTTAGATGCAGCCAAAGACATTTCTTTTACTAAAGACTGGAATGTACATTCTGGTTCCCAACCAAGAATTTGCTTAGCTTTTGATGGATCACCTAACAAGGTCTCAACCTCAGCAGGCCTAAAGTATCTTTCAGATATTTCAAAAATAGTCCTTCCAGATTGTTTGTCGAATCCTATTTCATCCAGGCCAGACCCTTCCCATTGAATATCAAAATCAAAGTAAGATGCTGCAAGAACACAGAATTCTTTAACGCTGAACTGAGTTCCAGTTGCAATGACATAATCGTCTGGTTTATCTTGTTGGCACATCAACCACATTGCTTTTACATAATCCTTTGCATGACCCCAATCTCTGAGAGCATAGATATTTCCAAGATATATTTTTTCGTCGGAGTTTTTAGTAGCTCTAGCAAGGCCTTGAACAATTTTTTGTGTAACAAATGTCTCACCTCTTCTTGGAGATTCATGATTAAAAAGAATCCCAGAGCTAGCATGTAGGTCATAAGATTCTCTATAATTTTTAACTATCCAATAACCATAGAGTTTAGCCACTCCATATGGTGACCTAGGATAGAAAGGGGTGCTTTCATTTTGGGGTACTTCCTGAACCAAGCCATATAATTCTGAAGTAGAAGCCTGATATATACGAACATCTTTATCTCCCAAAAGTCTACAAGATTCAAGGATTCTTAATGTTCCTAAAGCGTCTACTTGACTGGTATACTCAGGTATTTCAAATGAAACTTTTACATGGCTCTGTGCTCCAAGATTATAAATTTCATCTGGTTTGATAGTCTGAATAATAGACATTGTGTTGGAGGCATCAGTTAGATCACCGTAGTGAAGTTTTAATTTTTTAAAAATGTGATCAATTCTATCAGTATTGATCTGAGAGGTTCTTCTAACTACTCCATGAACAATATATCCCTTCTCTAAGAGTAATTCGGCTAAATAAGATCCATCCTGGCCTGTAATACCAGTAATCAATGCAATTTTCTTTTTAACCAATTTACACTCTCCAATAAATTAAATCTGTATATAGAACAAAAAACTACTCTTATAATATTCTAAATTTGGTAGATTAGATGACATCTATTTATAATAATTTATTTAGCTAGGATTTATTATACTCTAGAATTTCCTTGGTCAGAATTCATTAAAATAAGTTAATTTTGTGTATATTTATCAATTAGCTAAATCTAAATAATTCTCTCTAATAAGAATGCCCGCTTTTGACATTGCAATTTTTGCTTCCTTAGGAGTCTGTTCTGTAAAGTGAAAGATACTTGCTGCAGCAACAGCTGACGCGCCAGAAAGATTTACTGCATCTATCATATCTTGATAACAACCGGCTCCACCAGAAGCAATTACAGGTATATCAACAGAAGAGCTAATATTTTCAATTAACGATAAATCATACCCCTTCATAGTGCCATCATTATCTATCGAAGTAATCAGAATCTCACCAGCACCCCTGTCCTCCAATTCTTTCGCCCATTCTGGGGCCATTTTTGTTGTCTCAACAGTACCAGAATGGCTGAAACATCGCCATTGATTATTAGATATTTTCTTTACATCTATGCTTGATACCACACACTGAGAACCGTGAATCTTTGCAATTTCAGTTATTAAATCAGGATTATTATACGCTGAGGAATTTATTGAAACTTTATCAGCTCCAGCTCTTAAAAATTTTTGTACTTCAGAGGCATCACTGATCCCTCCTCCAACTGTTAAGGGTACAAAACAATCCTGAGCAAAATCTTCTAATGAATCTAAGTCAAAGCTTTCATCAGATGTATTGGCTTCAACATCAACTAAAATCATCTCATCGACTTCTCTGCGGTTATAAACTTTTATCGAAGGCAGAACAGAGCCCACTCTTCTCCAGCTATCAAAAGAAATGCCCTTTACAAGACCGAAATTCTTCCATAGTAAAGTTGGAATAACACGAACTTTCAACATGAGGATAAATCTAAAAAATTTTTTAAAACTGTTAGCCCAGCTTTCGAGCTTTTTTCAGGGTGGAATTGAGTTCCAAATATATTATCTTTTCTAATTGCGGCTATGATACTGATTCCGTGAGATGTTTTTGCATGAATAAAATCGTCTGATTTAGGAATAAAAGCATAACTATGTACAAAGTAAAAATTTGTATCCTGAGGTATGTTCATAAATAAGCCATCCTCATTTACTGGAAATACAGAGTTCCAGCCCATATGAGGAACCCGCTCACTACATCCAAGTTTTTTTAATGATTCAACAGCGCCAGGAATAAAACCTAAGCCAGGAGTGAATGTATCGTCTGCAGACCCCTCTTCACCAAAATCTGCTAAAAGCTGCATACCAACACAAATACCAAGCATGGGCAAGCCACGATTTAATACATGATCCTTTAACGAGTTTGACCAACCTAAATTATCTAGAAGATTTTTACAATCTGTAAAATTACCAACACCAGGTAATATAACTTTGCTGACATCGGATAACTCAGATGGGCTTTGGATTATTTTTGCTTTTTGGTCTATTGATTCTATAGCCCTATACACAGATCCAAGGTTACCAACTCCATAGTCAATAATTCCGATTATCATAAATTATCATAATTTATTTTAATTAAACTATGATCATGCTTCCTGAGCATTTCGCCATTATCATCTTTTTGAAAAATCTTTTTGTTAGTAAACCTATCACAGATTTTATGAAAATCACTTATAGTCAAACCTAATGGCAGAAGGGTTTTTTCCAAGGATTCTCCTAAATATTCCCAAGGAAATATTCCATCAAGATTCTTTGCAACCTCCATTCCATCCTCCCTACTCAACCTTCCTCTTCTAATGTGTGTGCATGCAATGTCGGTGGCTCTTCCAAAACCAAATTTTAAAAACTTAAAATAATCATGTATTCCAGTCTGATGATTGTCTAGATTTTCATAATTTACCATTGAGCCTTCTACAATTTTATCGTAAGAAGTAAAACCATTAGCTTGAGAAATAAGCGCATTAGACATTCCATCCCATGGAAGATAGTGACCTAAAAATAATCCAGTTACTCCAACTTCTTGAAGCCTTTCATCTGAGGGATATTCATAGGGAATTAAATGTTTGGATTCAATACCATCAATTCCAATTAGATCAGAAACTCTCATGCCCAACAATCCACCAAATTCTTCTAACCAGCGCCTATTTAAAATATTGTTGGATTGAGCTGCAGCAGGCCCTCCATATTCATTTTGAGAATTCTCACCCCAAATAATTAGAGGAACATTGTATTCAACAGCTGCACGCACTGGAATAGTAAATATACCAACATGTTCTGGCCAAGAAATATCACCAACTTCCTCTAATCCAATTCGATTTAATTTAGCCCTAATTATTGGATTAGGGCTAAATTCCATATAATCAACACCCAGACTTTTTATGTTATCAATATTCTTTCTTCCAATATCACTAAGTTTGCATGTAGTTGAGGTTACACATAAAGGATTTAAGCCTAATTGAAGTATGCGAATAACTTGATAGGTACTATCTTTCCCTCCGGATACTGGCACTATGCAGTCCCAAGAAAGCCCATCTTTATTTTTATATTTTTGCAATAATTCTTGTAATTCTTTTTTTCTAGAACTCCAATCAACCTCTGATCTATTTTTAAAAGCATTACAAGCGCTACAAACTCCCTTTTCATCAAATGATAGATCGGGCTTTGTAGAGGGCATTACACATTCAACACAATATTTTAACATCTCTAATTTTTTATCATTTCTCCAGCAAAAACCATGTAATATCATCTTGTGGATAACTAGGATCGTTTTTATAACCAAATCCATAATCAACTAAGTGAACATCATTAAATTTTTGTAAGATTTCACCAGCGAAATCTCTCTTAAAAAGCCGATCATTGTGGCCCCGATAGTTAATAGTTACTGGTGATGGATTGTAGTATTCACATACCAAGATATACCTATTTGATGTGTCATACATGGTCTGATAAAGTGAATCTAATTCATTAGGATTTATATGTATTAAGACTCCTTTTAATAAAACAAGATCAAATTTTTTTTTTGGAACAAATTCTAAAATAGACTCATGAAAAGTATTTTCTTTTCCGATAAGTTCCTCTAACAATTTGGCAGCATCTTTATTGATTTCAATTCCGCTTAGATTAATATTTGGTCTCAGGAGCTGTAATGCTTTTAAATTCATACCAATGTTTGCACCAAACTCTATTGCAGTATTGATATTTGTGGCAGATTTAAGGCTTTTAGAAAAGTAGTCTAGGTTTGAAGCAAGTAATTGGGCGCTCTTGTTTCTTTCTATGTATTCATCTCCAAAGTCTCCAGCCCAAAAATTCTCTTGATCTGTTTTATAGTTAGACATAAGTTAAATTTTATTAATTTATAGATGTCATTATAAATGAATTGTGATTATTTAAACAAAAAAATTGTGCGATTAATCTTTAAAATCCTTGAGTTTCAATAATTTAAACTTCAATTCAGCCTCTTTAAAATCTTCCTCTGTATCAATATCAATAACTTCATCTCTCGGTAAAATCAATGGAAAGGAACTCTTATCAAAAATAGGTAGATCATCAATCCAGGTTTTTGATTGAGCCCAGTAAAATTGGCCAGCATCATGAAAGATTTCACTTAAATCTTGTGATCGTGTATTTTCATGGTTGGGAAAAAGCATTTGTAATCCGCTATTTGAATCAAAAGAAAATCCTCTTTGAACAGGAAATGCATAACTTGTTGCACTAAATACATAATTATGTAGGCCCTTTTGAATCATTTCAAAGCCAATTTGTATACTCTCTTCTTTCAGAAACGGAGCAGTTGGATAAATGCAGCATGCGTAATCATAATCATTGCCTTCAGATTCTTCATATCTAATTGCATGAGAAATAACATCTCCAGTTTTTGCATAATCATCAGCAAGATCTTCAGGCCTAATAAAGGGAATTTTTGCCCCATAAGATTTAGCGATATCAGCAATTTCTTTATCGTCAGTCGATACTATTATCTTGTCAAAGCAGCGTGAGCTTATTGCAGCTTTAATAGACCATGCAATAATTGGGATACCAGAAAATTGTTTTATATTTTTTCTTGGTACTCTTTTGCTCCCCCCTCTAGCAGGAATAATAGCTAAACTTTTCATGCAAGTATCATATGCAATTTATCAACTACCTTTTCCAATGCCTCATCAGATATGGTAGGAAAAATAGGTAGGCTTATTGCTTCGTTATAAAAACTTTCTGCATTTGGAAAATCTCCCTTTTGAAAGCCTAAATTTTTATAATATGGCTGCAAATGAATGGGTATATAATGCAAATTTACTCCAATTCCATTCTCTCTGAGATGCGCAAATACATCTTTGTGAGAATAAGCATTAGCCTTATCCTCTACTCTAATAATATACAGATGATACGAAGAATAAGATTTTTTTTGAATTTTAGGAGTTTTCAATGGGAGTGTTGATAGGGCTTCATGATAAAAATTTGCAATTTCATTTCGTCTTGCAACGTATGATTCAATTCTGTTGCATTGAGATATGCCTAGAGCAGCATGTATATCTGTCATACGATAATTAAAACCAAGGTCAATTTGTTCGTAATACCATGGCCCATCGATTTGAGACATCTCTTCTTGATCTTTTGTTATTCCATGTGTTCTTAAAAGCATCATCTTTTTAGCTAGATAATCATTATTCGTCAATGCCATACCGCCCTCACCCGAAGTGATAATCTTTACAGGGTGAAAACTAAAAACAGTAATGTCGCTAAAACTACAATTTCCGATACTTTGATTGTCATACTTTGCTCCAATTGCATGAGAGGCATCCTCTATTAGCTTGATATTGTATTTTTTTGTTAATGAATATATTTTTTTTAAATCGGAGGGATATCCAGCTAAGTGAACTAATACTAAAATCTTTGGAAGAGAGTTATGCTCTTCAGCTTCTTTTAATTTTGTCTCTAATTTTTCAGGACATATATTAAAAGTTTGTGGGTTTATATCTACAAAATCTATTCTTGCGCCACAATATAATCCACAATTTGCTGAAGCAACAAAACTAATAGGACTTGTCCACATTAAATCTCCTTGGCTCAAGCCCAAAGCTAAACAAGCAATATGAAGAGCCGATGTTGCACTATTACAAGCGACTGCATGCTTGGCGCCAACATATTTAGATAGTTTTTCTTCAAAACTTGGAACAACCGGTCCTTGAGTCAAAAAATCAGATTTAAGAACCTCTAAGACTAAGTCAATGTCCTCCTCAGTAATATCTTGTTTTCCATAAGGAATCATTAGATTTTGATCATTTTGCTGTAATGATTTTTAATCCAAAAATTTAAATTTTCAGCTGACATCCAGTCAGTATTTGAATCGCTGGAATAAATGAAGTCCTCAGCAACTTTTTTGCCATTTTTAATTCTCATTGGATCATCACCCCACTCATGAATTGGAGGAAGTATTTTGTAATAGTCATCATACTCATATGTATAGGGCGCATCTTCGAATCCTATCATTTGTTCATGAAGTTTTTCTCCCGGTCGTATACCTATATTCTCAATTTTTGCATTAGGTGCTATTGTTTTAGCAATATCCAAAACTTTCATTGATGGAATTTTCTTTACATAAATCTCTCCGCCAATCATATCTTCAAAAGCTGTCCAAACTAATTCGACACCTTGATCAAGAGTTATCATAAATCTAGTCATTCTATTATCAGTAATGGTTAGTTTTCCAGTTTCTTTTTGTTCTATAAAGAATGGAATTACAGATCCTCTGGATCCTAAGACATTTCCATAGCGTACAACAGCAAATTTTGTTCCATCCTCACCGGAATAAGAATTAGCAGCAACAAATACTTTGTCAGAGGCTAATTTTGTTGCGCCATAAAGATTGATTGGACTAGACGCTTTATCAGTACTTAAGGCAACGCATCTTTTAATTTTTTTATCTATGCATGCTTCTATTAAATTCATTGCGCCTATTACATTGGTTTTAATACATTCATGGGGATTATATTCTGCTGTTGGTACAATTTTTGTAGCGGCAGCATGTACAACATAATCAACTCCATCTAGAGCTCTATAGAGCCTATCTTTATCTCTAACATCCCCAATAAAAAATCGTACTCTTTCGTCATCAATATAAGCTTTAGCCATTTCCCATTGCTTCATCTCATCCCTGGAAAAAATAATAACTTTTTTAGGATTAAATGTTTTTAATACCATAGGGATGAAAACATGGCCAAAAGAGCCTGTTCCACCAGTCACCAAAATTGTTGAGTTATTGAACAACTTTACACCTCTACTTTAATATTTATGGGATTTTACCACCTAACTCCCAAGAAACGAATATTGAAAATGCGTCATCTTAGATTAAAAAGTAATAAAAATGATATTTTTTCATCAAATGAGTATGAAATTAATAATGAAATATTAAAAAATGAAGTTTTAATAACTTAGATTAATTATTATGAAGAAAGATGCTTTAGATTATGAGTATTCACTAAATACATTTTATTTTTTTGAATCTTTGCTTCCATCAAAATAGTACAGTCGCTCTATGTCATCCTCATCTGTTTCTTCGCCATACTGTATTTCTATAATCCGGCATTCGTTTGCAAAAGGGTTTGTGATCTGGTGCCATGAATTAAGTGGCACATCAAATCTATCTCCTTGATCTAACTGAATAGTAGTAATCTCTTCTGGGTCTTTATAGCTATAATTAACTTCACATTTACCATGCGAAACTAACCAGACTTCACTTCTTTTCATGTGGCGTTGAAAGCTCATTCCTTGCTTTGGATTGACAATTAGCTCTTTAACTTTTACATAATCATCATTAAAGAGATCATAAAAATTGCCCCAGATTCTTTTTGAAAATGGATATGACCATTTCTTGAGAATCCAGCTACTTGAATTCTTTTTATCACTCCCCCCAACAGAAAATGAAAATGTAATATCTTTTAAATTCATTTCAGGAATATTTGTCTTGTTCCTATCTCCTCCATTACAAAATACTATTTCGTCATCTGGATAAAGATCCTTTATCTTTTTTAAACCATTAATGGCTGAACCAAACTTATCATCCTCAAATTCTATTACCATCGAAACCATAGAAAAATTTTCTAAAATAATTTTCCTTTCATGAAAAGGAAGAAAAAAATTTCCTTTCTTATTTTTAAGCCATTCATCACTATTTAAGCAAACTACTAACTTATCACCAATATCTGAGGCTGATTTAAGATATGCTATATGTCCTGAATGAATTGGATCAAAGCCACCACTTACAACTGCAATTTTCATAACTTTTATTATACAGGCCTAAAATAAGAATTTTTACAGAAGCTAAATACTATCCTTTAGTCCTCTTTCTTAAATGTTGAGATCGTATATAAAAAACCCGTTTGAAGAGTAATTATTAAAGCTAGAAATAATAAAAAGTTAGAAATGAATAAGATTAATGAGTTGTAAAGAAATAATCCCAGCAAAAATGAAAAAAATGCTGTGAACTGAATAAATGTTTTTACTTTAGCTAGAAATGTAACTTTTGTAGCATAAGAACTTCCTTTTCTAGCATTAATATCTCGTAACGCTCCAACCCAAAACTCTCTAACAAGAATCATTCCTCCAACTATCCCAATAAAAGGACTAGATAATTCAATACTTAAAGCCAATATAAGAAAAGTTACTAATATTTTATCTGCAATAGGATCTAATACGGCACCAATTACTGATTCAAGTTTATATTTTCTTGCAAGAAAGCCATCCCAATAATCTGAAGCGCTGGCGCAAAAGAATAGCAATAATGCCCATCCATATAAATCAAAAATAGTTATAAGTAAAAAAATAATAGGGGCAGATAATATTCTAAAGAAAGTAAGGAATTGAATAAAATTGTTCATCATTTATAAAATGTTATGATCTCATTAGCTAGTTTAGTACTTATACCAGCAACCTTACAAAGATTATCTAAAGAGGCTGATTTAATTGCATTAATAGATTTAAAGGCATGCATTAAATCCTTTTTCTTTTTTGGTCCAACACCTTTAATATTATCAAGAGATGATTTCTTGATAGATTTATTTTTTTTCTTTCTGTTGCTCGTTATAGCAAATCTATGAGACTCATCTCGAATTTGTTGAAGCAATACAAACCCTGAGCTATCTTTCGTCATTTCAATTATTCCATCTTTAGACAGAATTGTTTCGGTAGATCTTATCCTTCTGGAGCCCTTTACTATACTCAAGATCAATGGTGACTTTGTATTGATAGCAGAAAAAGCACTTAAAGCTGCTTCTAATTGGAGCTTCCCTCCGTCAATTAAAATAATATCTGGTAATGGATTCAGGCTTGCTTTATTTATTCTCCTTTCAAGCACATGTCTCATTGAGCCTATATCATTTCCAGATAATTCTTTTGGTATATTAAAAAGTCTATACATCTTTTTTTCAGGTCCACGAGATGAAAACCTTACTGCAGATGCCACGGCATTCTGGCCGCTATGATGACTTATATCAAAACCTTCTATTGTGATATTTTTATCAGCTAAACCTAAGTTTAAAGATAAATCCTTTAAGGCAAATGAATATCTATCAGATTGATTGATTCGATTTTCAATAACCTGATAGGCATTTAACTTACCTAATTTGGCAACTTTCCTCATGTTTAAGTTAATGTTTGATGAAATTGATATTTTTTTTCCGAATTTAAGCTTAACTGCTTGCTTAATAAGAGATGGGTTGCTTGGCTTAGTATTTAAAATAATTTTCTTAGGCAGTGAAAAACTATTTTGGTAATAAGAAAATATTAAGCTTTGATACAAGCTATCAATATCATGCAATTGATTTCCTTTTATATGATGAGTTTTAGTCCCCCTGATCTTGCCATCTCTAACTGATAATATCGAAACACCTGTCCTGTCAAGCTTGGAAACACATGAAAAAAAATCAACACTTACAAGAGAACTATTAAAGGATTGCTCTTGATGCAAAAGATCTAAGCTTCTAATTCTTTTTTTAATCTCATTAGCTCTTTCAAATTCATGCATCTCTGCAAGCTTCTGCATCTGAGAATTCATTAACGATTTTATATCTTTCCCAGAAGAAGTAAGATAGCTTTGAGAAGACATAATATCTGATTGGTAGCTAAGCTCAGAAATTAAGTTTACACATGGAGCAGAGCATCGTTGCATTTGATGCTCAATACATGGTCTAGATCTGTTGTTAAAAGTTGTATCACTGCAATTTCTAATTTGATAGATCTTCTGCAAATCTTTGATAGTTGATCTGACTGCTTGAGCACTTATAAAAGGTCCAAAAAAATTTTTAGAAACAGCATGTTTTGATCTCTTCATACTGATGCTTGGATATTTATGATCCATAGAAAAATGCACATAAGGATATGTTTTATCATCTCGCAAGAGAATATTGAAGCGAGGTAAATTTTCTTTGATTAAGGATTGTTCTAGGAGGAGAGCCTCAGCCTCAGTAATTGTAGAAAAAGTTTCAATTTTATCTGTAAGGAATTTAATCTGTTGTGTTTTTCTATCCTTAAAAGATTTTCCAAAATACGAGGATACCCTTTTCTTTAAATTCTTTGCTTTGCCAATATATATAATTTTATTTTTTGAAAAAAACTTATATATTCCAGGCGTATTGGGAACTTGTTTTAAATTTAAAGCCATTAAGTAAGAAATTTTTTAGCAATAACTTTTCCCGCAGCAACTCCATATTGATCAAATGGATTGATTTGTAGCATGCTGGCAGTTATAAAAACACGATGCTCCCAAGTTGCCAGCAAAAAACCAAGGCTACCAAGAGATAACTTATTTAAGTGAAAGATATTCACCGGTGAATTACTGTTAGTTTTTTCAAGCAAATTATTAGAATTATTTAAGTGAGAAGAAAGTAAAGAGGCCTGCCCTTTAGCTTGAGCAGATGACAAGGGACTCATTTTTGAGCTTGAATAAACAATATCCGCGCAAAACTCTGCTGTACCTTGATGCAATAATTGAAAGTAAGAATGTTGAGCAGTAGAACCAAAACCTCCAAATATTAACTGGCCTGTCTCATTAAACAAAGACATAGGATTAGATTTCTTGCCAAGTGACTCCATTTCAAGCTGTTGAATATAACTAGCCAGAGACCGCAATTTCCAATTATATGAGAGCACAATCCTGTTCTTCTTATTTTTAAAATTGCTAAACCATAGATCTGAAAATGCTAATATTTTAATAAATTTTTGATACTGCTTATCTTGGCTTGAAGTGCCTAATATCATTTTATCTGCAGCTGCACCGCCTTTTAGAAATAATAAAAAATTATTTTCTAGTCCAGCAATTAGAGATATTGGCGACCAGATTGAATACCTTCCTCCAACCGTTTCAGGGAAAGGTACGATACAGTTTTCTGGAAAGCCCAAAGCATTTGCCTTGTCTGGATTTGCTGTAATTACTATTGAATTAGTTGAATCTCTATGTTTGCCAAGCCATTTAAAACATAGCAATGTTTCATCAGTGGATAGCGATTTGGATGAAAAAATATAAAAATTCTTTTGCCCTCTTAATGGTTTTAATATTGAATCGAATTCCTCTCTATCAGGTCCAGATATGAAATAGTACTTTAATCTTAATGATTGCTTGTTTGTATATTCTTGAAGTAATTTTGGCCCTTCATATGAACCTCCAATACCGAAAGTAATAATATTTTTAAAACCGTCTTTTTTAATCCTTTTAATAAAAGGCTCTGTGATTTTTTTAAAATCAAACTCTGGCGCTTTTTGATTAAAGCGATATTGATGATGTAAAGCTTGTCTATTTTCTGTCTTGTTAACAATCCCCCCTTCAAAGAGATTATTAATGGAGCCTTGAAGATCTAATTGAAGTGCAAGCTCATCAAATAATTCATAGTGGCGCGCAGAGAAATCCTTTAAATGAGATTGATAATTTAGAAGTTCTGATCGAAATTTAAATGAAAGTGTTTTCTTGCTAATCTTAGACTTGGATAATTTCTTGAGCTCTGAGAAGATATTTTCAATAGATCTATTTTTCATGGATAGCATGATTAAAATTTTGTAGTGCTTTAGCAATATCCTTAGATTGAGTAATTGGTCTTCCAATAACTAAAAATGAAGAGCCCCTCTCAATCGCAATTTTTGCGCTCATCGTTCTTGCTTGATCATCTTCTACTTTTATTTCCCTAATTCCTGGTGTAATTTTTATTAAATGAGAGCCTAAAATTGTATTTGCTATTTCTAGATCATGAGGTGAACAAACAACTCCATCTATATTTGCTTTAATAGCCATTTTAAATAAATTGCTTATTTGATGCTCAAGCTTGTTATCAAATAAAGCCAACGAATCTTCCTGTCCTAGGCTGGTGAGCAACGATACTCCTATTACTTTTGCATTAATAGATTTGGCTGCAAGCTTAGCTTTTTTGAGCATCTCTTCGCCGCCTGATAAATGAACTGTCAGCATGTCTATTTTGCAGTCATTGAAGCCTAAAATTGTTTCGTGAACAGTATTTGGAATATCATGCAATTTTAAATCTAAAAAAGTTTTAAATCCTAGAGAAGATACATGCTTAAGAAATGATTTTCCAAGAGCGTTAAAAACAACGCTTCCGATTTTTACCAGACAAAGATCTGGATTAAGTTGATCTAAAATTATATTAGCCTGCATCAAATCAAATGTATCAATAGCCACAATTATTCTTGGATCAGTCATGAGCATGCAGGAGTTTCTTGGATGCTTTGAAATGCATAATTGAGGTTTCGCCTAAATAGGACTCTTCTTTTGTCTTTGGGTTAATAAATTTTCTTGGTCTAATAGTTTTTTTTGAAAATGAACCAAAGCCTCTTATCTCGACTCTATTATCTAATGCCACAGAATTAATTATTTCTTGAAGTATTAAATCAATTCCTTCAGTAATTATTTCATCATTCAAGGATGGAAATTTTCTTGAAAGGTAGATCGCTAGATCAGATTTATTGAAATTGTGTAGCTGTTTCTTCATTTTTAATTCAAGAAATACTTGGCTTTTGAGGTTGGACTAAAGCGAACTTTTTTATGAGATGGAATCTTGAAATTTTCCATGCTCTTTGGATTTCTACCAATTCTTTCTTTTGTTATAAATATTTCAAAAGATCCAAACCCAGACAGCTTAATATTTTTTTTTGATCTAAGGGTTGTTTTTATAGATAGGAAAAATTCATCGACAAATGAATCAGAGATATCAAATGAAAGACTCAATTCTTTTTTTAATGTTGTGCTAAGATCCTTTTTGGTCAAGTTCATGACCTTATTTTAGCATTCAATTTTTTTTCTAAAAGCTTCAATATCATTTGCATTGATCTATTGATTTCAGACTCTAGTAAAGATTTAGCATGATTCTGAAAAGTAAATCTTAATGTCATGCTAACAAAGCCATCTGGAATGTCTTTTCCTTCAAAAGTGTTCACAAGACGAAATGAGGTAAGATCCTTAATTGCTCCCTGAGCCACAATATTTTTGATATCTTGATAAACAAAAGATTTTTTTACAACAATATTAATATCGCGGGTTGAAATAGGGAACTTACTTGTTTTTTTGATTTTTGAATTCTTAAAAGATAATGGAATTTTCTCGGGATAAATTTCATATCCAAAAGTGGTTTTTTTAATTAACTTTTCTGTAACAGAAAGATCAATTTCACCAATTACACCAATTTTTTGATTACCTGCAAATATATCTAATGCATTTTCATTAAATGGACTTAAAGATCTTGCTTGATGAAATTCAACATTTTGTATGCCAAGCGTTTGTAATAATTTAGAAATTTCTGCCTTTAAAGAAAAGAAATCATATATAAATTTTTTCTGGCCCCATCCTTGGTGTGGCTCATGATTATAAATAATTCCAGATAAATGTAATGATTGCACAAAACCTCTTTTTTCTTTTTTAAACACATTTCCAACTTCAAAAAATTTAATAGATGCATATCCTTTTTTTGTATTGTTACTTACCGCGC
>MDSV01118269.1_pt1 | contig 39134 bp, 18 predicted proteins | sample 810851 | NCBI WGS metagenome assembly MDSV01 (sample SAMN05326640, study PRJNA326480) | marine metagenome | isolation source: seawater | place: Atlantic Ocean: North East | collected 2012 | reverse complement strand
TTGCATGCCCCCGGATAACCCCGCGAGCCCGCCGCCGCGCTCCGCCGCCTCCATGGCGGCGCGCAGTTTCCGCTCGAACGCGTCGTTCGTCTCCGCGGTCTCGGTCGCGGTCGGTTCCGGCGCGACCGGCGCCTCCTCCTCCGCCGCCGCGGAGGCGGGAGGAGGCGCCTCGGGCTCCGCCGCGGGCTCAGCCGCCGCCTCCGCCGCGTCCTCCTCCGCGACTTCCCCCTCCTCCTCCTCTTCGACGACTCCCTCGAAGGGGGGCGCCTGTTCTTCCTGTTCTTCCTCGACTGCCTCGTCCTCCTCTGGCACGGGCGAGGGCGCGAACGCGCCCGGCCCCTTGGCCGCCTTGGGCGTGAACGACGGCGCGAAGTCGAAGTCGTCCTCCTCCTCGAGCAAGCCTTTGGAAAAGGCGACGCTCTGGAACGCGTCGAGGCCGAGGCTCCGCCTGCGCGAGTGCCGGGACAGACCGCCGCCGCGGGGCGGGTCCGCCGCCGAGAGGCTTTGACACCGAGCGGGCTCCGCGGCAGGGACGGCGAGCGACGCCGAGCCACCGAGCGGCGGCGGTCTGAATATCGGGGACGGCGCCGGCGCCGGCGCCGTCGTCTCGGCGCTCGCTTTTTCGTCTCGAGAGGACGCGAGCGTCCCGGGACTGTTTTCCGTGGGTTCCATCTGAGACGCGCGTTTCGGCGCGAGCGGCGACGGCGCGAACGTCGGCGACCGAGGAAACGCCGCCGTCGTTCGCGTCGCGCCCTTCACTACCGGGCTTGGCGCGAACGGGAAGGGCTTCGATCCCGCGCGCGCCGCGGGGGCGCGTTGTCGGTTCGCGTCGACCGGCGAGATCTCCCCGAGCGGCGACGCGTCCAGCGTCGTGGTCGGCCGTGTCTCGGGCGCGATGGGGGAGAGCTCCCCCAGGTCCAGGAGGTCATCGTCCGCGGCCTCGGTAAGCCACGCCGTGGTCATCGTCGCGGAACGCGGCGACGGTTCACGCGAGAAGCGCTCGCGACAACCAGCGGGGTCGCGCGTCCTCGTGTGCGCGCGAGCTCGCGGGGGGGAACGAGGAAACGCCGTCTCGCGGGCGAAACGCTTTCGGGAATCCGTGATTCCGGTGTCGTCGCTGGCGCGCGGCGCGCCGAAAGCACAAAGAACAGACCCGAGATTCATAGTTCGATGCTTGGCGAAAAATCTTTTCGGCGGCAGCCGCCGCTTTTCGCTTCGCTTTTTATCTTTCGCGATCGGCGATCGGCGCGCCGCGTCAGAGACACGCCGCGCCACGGGCCGGCGTTCCGTTTCCGACCATGGCTGGGGCGCTCACGCTTCACGGCGGCCTCGCGGCCGTCCCACCCGCCAAGCTCGCCTCGCAGGTGCGTGCGCCGCGCGGTGCCCCCGTCGCGCCCGACGCGTCCGCTAAAAAATTGCGCCCCGCAGCAGGGCCGCGCCTGCGCGCTCGAAGGGACCCGCACGAGCGACGACGAACCCCCGGCTGACCGCGATCCTCCACCGCACGCGCGCCCGCTCTCGCTTCCCGCGCGATCGTCCGAACCCGTCGCCGACGCAGGTCGCCTCGCGTCGCGCCGCGGTCCCCTCCGCCGCGCGCGTGCCGACCGCCTCGCTCGCGCGATTCGGCATCCGCAAAGGCGTCGGCGAATCCTCCTCCTCCGGCCGTGGCCGACGCGGCGAGCTCCTCGCGCCGCGCGCCGCGGCGGAGGCTTCCGGGGCGCAGGCCGATCCGGTCGGCGTGTATGGCGGCCCCGCCCGTTTGAAGGAGGGCCTTCGCCGACAGACGATGCTGATTTACGTCGCGGACGAGACGGGCATGATCAACCGCGTCGCCGGCGTCTTCGCGCGTCGCGGGTACAACATCGAGTCGCTCGCCGTCGGTCTCAACGTGGACAAGGCCATCTTCACGGTGGTCGTGATCGCCAGCGACAACGACGCGGACAAGCTGATCAAGCAGATCAACAAGCTGGCGAAGGTGCGCAAGGTGGAGAACGTCACGGACAAGATGTGCGTCGAGCGCGGATTGATGCTCATCAAGGTGCGCGCCTCGCCCGCACAGCGGCCGGAGATTGTCGAGCTCGGCAAGGTGTTCCGCGCGAGCGTGGTGGACACCTCGGACACCACCCTGACGTTCGCGACGACGGGCGACCCGGGCAAGAACCGCGCGTTCCAGCAGGCGTGCCTGAAGTTCGGGATCGTGCAGGTGGCGCGCACGGGGAAGCTCGCGCTCAAGCGCGAGCCCGTGTTTTCGGAATCGCGGCGCCGCCGCGTGAAGCTGATGACGGCGATGAAGGAGGCGCGCGCGGCGGTGAGCGGCATGGGCGGCGCGCGCGACGACGAGTACGACAGCGCGCTGGCGAACAAGATCGTGCGCGTGGTTTCCGAGATGGACACCAACGCGGACGGCGCGTTCGACGTCGGGGACACCTACGCGACGATGGACGCCGGCGCGGGCGCGGGCGGGGTGTGGGACGTGCCCCTGTTGTCGCCCTCCTTCGCGAGCGACGCGCTGGACGCGAATTTGACAAACGGCGGCCGGGACGACATCCCGAAACTCGACCCGAACGCCAAGTACACGCCGCACACCATCTCCATCGTGGTCATGAACAAGCCCGGCGTGCTGGACGTCGTGACCGGGGTGTTCGCGCGCAGGGGGTACAACGTCCAGTCCCTGGGCGTGGGCCCCGAGAAGACGTTCGACGTGTCGCGCATCAGCACCGTGGTGCCCGGGACGTACGAGGACGTGTCCAAGCTGCTGAAGCAGATCCTGAAGGTGCCGTACGTGATCAGCGCGGACGACATCACGAAGACGCCGTACGTCGAGCGTGAGCTGATGCTGATCAAGGTGGTGTGCGCGCGCGCGACGCGCGGCGAGCTCGTGGACATGTGCAACATCTTCCGGTGCAAGGTGGCGGACGTGTCCGAGGACACGGTGACCATCGAGGTGAGCGGCAAGGTGAGCAAGATTACCGCCATGCAGTCCCTGCTGGAGCCGTACGGGATTCTGGAGGTGGCGCGTTCGGGCAGGGTCGCGCTGCCGCGCGACTCGGGCGTCGACAGCAAGCTGCTCGCCGCCATCGAGGACGAGGGAGACCTCGAGTTCGAGTAGACGCGACGTAAACGCTCGTGAAGCTTTTGCGCTTTTCCGGACAGCGGAGCGTTCGCTAAAAACTTTCACCGACGCGCGTTTCCTCTTTCTCGACAAAAAGCCACGACCGCCCTCGCGCGCGGAGAGGGCTTCGCCACACCATAACGCGCGTCGGCCGAACAGCATGTCCGCCGCCCGCGCCGCCCCCGTCGTCGCGCGCGCCGCCGCGCGCGTCGCGACCAGCCGCTACCACCACAAGAACCACGCGCGCCGCGGCGTTCCCAGGAAGTTTTACCCGCTCCGATACCCACCGCACGTGCGGTGCGTGCTCCCCCCCTCCCGCGCCGGTCGGGGCCACGACCGGCGCGCCGCCGACGACGGCGCCCCGTCCGCGGGCGAACGAGCCTTCCCCTCGTCCGCGCCTGACCTGTACGACCCCGAGGCCTTGCTCGCGCACCCCTGCGGCTTTTTGGTGACCGCCTTCCCGAGCGCGCGCGGCGACGGGCGGTCGCGCACGAAAAACGCCGTGGCGGAGGCGCGGTACCTGCTCGCGTCGGCGCGCGACTCGCGGAGGACGCTCGGCGGCGCGGTCGAGGATCTCTTCCTGAGACGTCGGGATTTCGAGACGGAACCGGTGACGGAACCGATGGCGGGAACGAAAGAAAAAGGAACGAAACCGGACGAAGACGTCGTCTCTCTCCCCCTGCATCCGCGCGGCTCTTTCGGACGCGCCTACCTTCCGTTGGCGCTCTCCGCGGACGCCGCGACGACGCCGTTCCCGGCCGGCCACCCCCTGTCCGGCCTGGGCGTCGCGGCGCTCGAGACGTTCGCGGCGGACCCGCCGCCCCCGCGCGGGACGCCCGAGTTCCTGTCCACTCTGCTGCCCGTGCAGCGGACGTGCCGGGCGACGGAGCGGGACATCGCGGAGACGGTCGCCGCGCTTCTGCCGCAGAGCGGCTTGGGCGGCTTCGCGGGCGCCGAAGCGGGCGCGGCGAAGACGTCCCTCAACCCGTTCGCGTCGCCGATGACGTTCGCGGTGAAGTACGAGCACCACGGCGTGACGACGGCGAGCATCGACCGCAAACGCCTGATCCGCGCGATCGAAGCGCTCGTGCTGACCTCGCCCGATTACCTCGTCGACGACGACGACCCCCGCCGCGCCATCGTCGTGCACGTCTACCACGACGTCGCGCTGTGCTCCGTCGTGCCGGACTGGCGACGCAACCGCGGGTTCTCGCCGCGCGGCGTCGCCGAGGCTCGCGCGCGCGCGGCGGGGGAAGCGGAGCCCGTGTCGACCACTGGGGGGGAGGGGTACCCGTGAGCGCGGCGGGACGGACGGACGGCGCGGTCGACAGCGACCGAGCGACGACGAGACGGGTTCGGGGTCGGTTTTGGGTTTTAGCGCTCTCGTGGTCGCTGGTCGGCGCGCGCGAGCGACGCGTCCGAAAGAAGAAAGACGAAAACGACGCAAAGACAAAAAAATCGCGGGAGCCTTTCAACGGTCGAAGCGTGACCGGCCGATCGCGCGTGATCGGCGTGACCGGCGCGATCGCGTGGGTCGACGCGCGCGATTTCAAACGCGGCGCAGCCTTTTCCCTTTCAACGCGCGCGTCCCTTTTTTATCGTTTTCGCCGACTACGCGACCGGTCAGAAATCTTCCTCGCGACGCTTCGTCGCGAAAACGTATGCACGATATTTCACGAGCGCGTCTGGGTTTGTGACTCGAGAAACGCGACCGAATCTTCGTGGCGATTCGGTCGCGAAAGTTTGAATCGAGCGTATGGAGAAGCAGTCTCCAAAACGCCGGAGCGAAGCATGACGTCAGAAAAACGCCCCGGGCGTTGGCGGGAACTGGCAGTTCGTCGACGTGGTTCTTTATCGCCTTCCGATGCGCGTCACGCTTCTCACAAAAGGAGACGCGGGCGCACGACGAACAGAAGAAACCCACGACTTTCATCTGCTTGATGCAAGAGACGAATAAGTAAACGATGTCGCTTTCCGCTGCTGCCCTCTCCCCCTCCGTCTCGCCCGCGCTCGCGGCGCGCTGCGCAGCCGGAGGAGGCCGTCCCAAGACACGCGCCCTGAACCTCGTGCGACGCGCGCTCACGTCGAAGGAGCCGAGCGAGACGTCCCCGAAGCAGGAAAAAGAGAAGTCCTCGATGAGCGACCCGCTCAGCGCGATGATGAACTTCATCTCGGACGTCAACCCCCTGGCTTCGGTGTTCAAGTCCCCCGACGGTGCGTCTCCCGACGCGAGCCCCCGCGGGTGACACACGGAAATCCCTAGAGATCTCGCGACTGACGCTCTCTTCCCTCGTCAACAGACAAGCTTCACGTGCACTTCGGCGCCGGCCGGCTGGGGTTCGGCCTGGTCCTCCCCGCGCTGGAGAACGCGAGCTCGCCGTACGTCATCCTCAACCGCCCCAGCGCGGTGTGGACGCCAGTCATCGACAGAGAGAAGGAGACGCAACAGCACGTGGGGGTGAAGGTGCGCGCGCGTTCCAACGCTTCGAGCTTCCTTGACCGTCGGTGGTTTTTCAAACGCGGCCCGCGCCTCGGCGCCGCGCGGCGTCGGCGCGATCCGGCCGCAGTTCGCCCCGAAACCCCGCGAACCCGAACAAGTTTGCGTCGATCCCGCGCCGTGCGGGGGGGCGGGCGCGTTCGCCCGCGCGATCGAAGGCGCGGGGTGGTGCCCTCCCGACCTTCCATCGCCATCGTCACCTTTCTCGGCACTTCGACCGCTCGAAGCGACGCACGGATGGTTTTTTTGGCAAAAATCGCACAAGAGAACGAGTCTTACTTTTGCGAAAATGCCACCTGGCACGTGGGCGGGTGCTTTTTTCTCGGATATTCCACCGGATGTTCCGTCGCGCATCTGCCGCGCGACGCGAAGGCGCGAACCGCCTCTGACCCACCACGACCCCTCGTGTTATCCAACCCGAATGCGCAGATCAACGGAGAGTGCGCTTGCGGCGGGCGCGGTCTGTACGTGATCACCGAGGATGATATCTCCGCGCACGAAAACGGCGTGATCGGCGTCGTGGCGGATGCCGTCGCCGCCGGCGCGCGAGGCATGCTGTGCCTGACGATGGACGTCGAGCAGCTGAAGCCGCTGATGAACGCCGCGACGTCCTTCTCCTGCGCGATGGGTTCCGCGGTGGAGAAGCTCACGGACCACTTGGTGAACTTACCGGACTGCGAGGATGAGAGCCGTCCGGTGCTGTACGCGTGCGAGAACGACCACTCGTCCGTGGAGAAGCTGCAGTTCGCGCTGCGCACGAAGATCGAGGCTGTGCCGTGCATGGTGGACCGGATCTGCGCGGACCTTACCGTCTCCGAGGACGCCAATACTGTGAACGTCACCGCAGAGGGGCACGAGGGGAGCATCGTCATGCTCAACGCGCCGGGCGGGGAGGAGGACGCGCTGCCGCTGGCGGGGGACATTGTGGAGAGCCCCGAGAACGACGTCGACTCCTCCTACCTGTACCGGAAAAAGCTGCTCACGGTGAACGGCATGCACACCGTGATCGCGTTCCGCACGCTGAGCTCGTACGCCGCGAGCCAGCGCAACTTCCAGCCGCCCGAGAAATGCCCCTCGATGCCGCTCCTGTCGGACGAGACCCTCACGCTCGAGCAGCGCAAGGAGATTTGGTCCTGGGGCGTCGCGCAGCTGCTGGTGCTCATGTGGGAGCACGGCGTGACCACCATGAAGCGCGTGCACGGCAAGGAGACGGACGAGGAGCTCGTCTTGTTCATGCTCGAGGGGTTGCGCGAGACGCTGGACCGCTTCTTCTCCATCGAAGACACCACCGCGCGCGTGCTCGGCGGCGGCGTGTCGCTGCGGTACGAGGGGCGACTCGTGCCCACGTACGACACGGTCACCGCGGACATTTTCCAAACCGGGTGGACCGAGGGGTGTCCCCAGGAGCTGCTCCTGGAGGAGGCGGGGCTTGACTTCGAGGAGCTCAAGCTGACGCTCGGGAACCTGGTCGACGAGGCGCGCCCTTTCGCCGCGGTGGACAAGCGCGCGCGCGCCATGGAGGCGCTGGAAAACGCCATGAAGGAGGAGCAAGCCGCCGTGCAGATTCGCGAGACGCAGATGCGCACCAGCGCGGCGTCGGACATCGCGGTGATCTTCGACTTCGACGGCACGCTGGGGGACACGGAGTCGCCCGCGATGGAGGTGGCGTTCTGGGAGCTCGCGCCGTACTTCCCCAACGTGCAGGCGGAGGACCTGACGCCGCAGCGCATGAAGGAGTTCATCCGGCAAAACGCGGGCAAGGCGTTTGAGCTCATGTTTGACAAAGTCGAGAAGGAGCGCGCCGCCGTCGGGCTCGAGACGATCGAGGAGGTGCGCGCCAAGTACGCCGAGGATTTCGACATCATCCAAGTCGTGAACGCGGAGCGCGCCGGTTTGGGTCTGAAGCCGCTGGAGATGTGCCGCGAGGACCACGCCACGCTGCTAGAGAAGCAACGCGACGAGACCCTGGAGGCGCTCAAGGTGCTCGCCAAGGCGAACAACGGCGTGATCAAGGCGCTGAACTTCCTCAAGATTTCCGGGTTCAAGTACTGCGTGAGCACGACGTCGCCCAAGCCGCGCGTGCCGGCGTGCGTGGAGACGGCGGGCCTGACGGAGTTTTTCCCGGACGACAAGATCCACTCCGGGCAGAGCGACTTCGACCCGCCCAAGTACAAGCCCGAGCCGGACGTGTACCTCAAGGCGGCCGCCGCCGAGGGCATCAAGGTGGACTCGTGCATCGCCGTGGAGGATTCCGTCTCGGGCGTGGGCTCCGCCGCCAACGCGGACATCGCGCTGATCGTCGGGTACGTCGGCGGGTCGCACGTGCAGCTCGACCTCGAGGACACGCAGGCGCGCGAGCTGCTGCAGGGCAAGAAGTCCAAGAACAAAAGAGGCGCGGACATCGTCATCCGGGACATGGAGGACCTGCCCGCCATCGTCAACTCGTTCCTCAACCTGAAGCTGGACCACCCGGAGAAGGCCAAGGCGGGCTCCTTCGACTTCTCCGACATCAAGCCGAGCATGCGGGACAAGTTCTGGGAGGCGGAGAAGTCGCCCGCGGAGGACGACTCCAGCCCCAGGTAAAACGCGCGCGGTCCGACGGCCCGCCCGCGTCCGCTTCTCAGACGCCCCCCGGCGCGAGGCGCGTCTCGAGGGGCGCGCGAACCCCTATATCATCATCGTAAAAAACACAGGACCGAGAGAACTCCGCTCGCCGCGACGGTGCGCAAGTGTTGACGCCGTCGCGACGGCGACGCGCGAGCGGAGCGAGCGACTAGAAACCACTACAAACAAAATGTAAAACGAAAAGAATCGAAAACGAGCCGCGCGTCGTGAACGACGCGGCGGAACACGACGCGTGTGCTTTCGAGTCGTGCGCGACGTATTCGCGTGTTTCAAGCGAGTCTATGGGTGTAGTGAGGCGGCGGCGCGCGAAACGCGCGCGCCCGCTTTCGGGCGCGGCGCGTCGGGAACCGTTTTCGTCCCCTCTTCGCGCGCTCTTCGTCTCTCCTCGCGAGACGGTCGTCTCTCTCTCTTCTCTGACGCGTAAAACGCGTTCGCCTCAAAAGCCCTTCAATACAGGCTGACGAACGCCACCGCCTCGTCCACGACATCCGGCACGACACTCTCGGGGGCGCACACCTCGTCCAGGATGAACGTCCCGCTGACGCGCTCGGACAGACGCGCGCCCGAGGAGAACTCCCCCCCGGCGGCGGCGAGGTCGCCGTTCGAGTTGTGCCCGACGCCGAAGATGTATCCGAGCAGAGTCGCCTCGACGCCGCTGTTCGCGATGTCCTCGTACTCGCGCGCCACAGCCTGGCGCCAGCCCTCGTGCTGCGCCAGAACGCCGAACACCTCCTCGATGTCCAGGAACGCCTGCAACGACGCGGCGTCCTCCGCGCGCGCCGCCGGGACGGTTAAGGTTGCCTCCGCGGCGCCGCCCGACGCGGCGTCCTTTTTGGCGTCGGCGCCCCGCGCCCAGGCCCAGGGCGCCGACACGAGCGCCGCGGAGGCGTCCCGCACGGGCACGTCCTGCATGATGGACTTGCGCAGGAAGTGCGCCCACGCCGCGACGTACAGCGCGAAGCCGCGCACGGTGCGCTCGGCGGCGAGGCCCTCCATCACCACCGCGCGGCCCTGCACGCGGAACTTCTCGCTCCCGTCCATCGCGATGCGCGTCAGCGTGTCCGCCACGGCGACGTTCTTGAAGCGCGACAGCACGAGATCCGCGTACGCGTCCAAGCCCGGCGCCAGCGCCTCCATGCTCGGGTCCGCGCGCAAGCTCGCCGCGATCTCCTCGCGCATCAGGCGCTTCAGGAACGGGCGGATGAGCTTGTGCGTCACCGCCTCGTGCACGTGCTCGCACCCGGCGAGCGCGCCGGCGTAGCACATGGCGCTGTGCCCGACGTTGAGCAGGCGCACCTTCATGAGCTCGTGCGGGCGCACGTCGGGGACCAGCACGGCGCCCACGCGCTCCCAGGCGGGGCGCTCGCCGTCCACGAAGTCGTCCTCGATGACCCAGTGCTTGTACGGCTCGCACATCACCGGCCACGCGTCGTCCACGTCCGCCGCGGACTTGAGCGCCGCCACGTCGCCCGGCGAGGTGGCGGGCGTGATGCGATCCACCATCGTGCTGGGGAAGCGCGCCTCCTCCTCCAGCCAGCGCTGCGTCTCGGCGGGCAGCTCGAGGTCCGCGGCGGCGCCGAGCACGCGCCGCTTCGCCACCTCGCCGTTGTGCGGCAGGTTGTCGCAGGACATGATCGTGAACGGGCGCAGGCCTCTTCGTCGGCGCGACGCGAGCGCGGCGAGCGCGATGCCGAAAACCGTCGCGCGTCTTGTCTCCGGCGCCGCCTCGGCGACGCGCGCGTCCGCCTGGTCGGCGTCGCCCTCGGCGGCGCCCTCGTCGCCGAGGGCGCCCTCGAGCGCGAAGCGGACGAGCGCGCGGTCGCCCTCGTTGATGGGCACGCGGTACCCGAACTCGGTGATGGTCAGCGAGACGATCTTGGTGGTCGGCGAGGCGAGCAGGCGCACCGCCGCCGCGGGGTTCTCGAAGCTCAAGATCATGTCCCGCAACGTCGAGACGTCGTGCACGTGCATGGTCATGGTCTCGGGGGTCTCGCCGATCCGGCTCACGACCGGGTAGACGAAGTCGTTGTCCTTGAGGTAGTCGCGCATCTTGATGTCGAAGTCGAGCACGCCCACACCGGTGGTGCACCAGCGCTTCGTGCCCTCGAAGTCCATGCGGAGGAGCTCGTCCAGGTACGCCTGCGCGCGGGGGGGGGGGGCGAAACGGCGAGACGCGTCGGAATCGGAGCGCAATTGGGGAACGAGACGCGTCAGCGGAATTCCGACAGACGGGCAGGGCAGATCTGGGGTGGGAGAACGCGGACGTCCGAAAACGCGCGTGCGACGATGTGGGAAGCCTCGGTCGATGCATTAGAGGCGCATCGCCGCGACGCGCGCGCGTTCGCGCGCGTCGCGGCGACGCGCGGCCCCTCGCGCCGCGTCCTTCGCTCGACGCGAAACGCGTTTTCCCTGACCGGCTTTTACGAGACTGGAGACGCACCTGCTGGTGGGAGCGGTGGACCCCGCCGACACCGAAGTGCACGATGCCCGTCTGGAGCTCAGCGCGATCGCACGCGAGCGCGGGCGCGCGAGTCACGGAGCCGCTCATCGCGAGAGTGCTAAAGGAGCGTGCGTGTGCGTCGCGCAATGCATCCGACTCGGACGTTTTTACGCTGTAAGACACAGGCGGCGAAGTGCGGCTGACGCGTTTTCGCGTTCGACGGAAACGCGAAAACGCGTCGATAATTTCGTCCCGCCGCAGACTGAAAGCCCATACGCGAAAATCGAAACGTGCCCGACTTTCCCGAAAAACTCGCGAAACGCTCGTTTCCGGGTTTACGCGGTTCCGCTTTTTCGGCGGCGCAAGAAAAAAAATGGACCGCGCGCTATCCCGAGGGTCGAACCAAAAAAAAAAAAATCCGAAAGTTCGAAATCAGATTCGGGACGTTCGGCGTTTTGACTCGAGAAACAGACCCGGACGTTTCCCAGCCGCGCGCGGCGCGCGTGCTGACAGTGCGATTCGACAGGTGCGCGCCGGGAAAGTGTGTCATCCACAGAAAAAGCCGGGAAAAGCACGAAAGCGGTGCCTTTGCGGTGGCTCGCGCACATCAACGAAGCGCGCCGCGTAGCGGTCGTCTCAGCAAAGAGTAACGAGCATGATCCTCGCGACGCACGGTCTGCGCGCCGCGGTTGGGGTCCCCCCGCGCGTGATGCGCCGCGCGGGTGGGAACACGCAGAGGCGCGCGCTCGCGGTGCGCGCCGAAATCACCCGTATCCCCGCGCCGGACGGCAGTTTGGAGCGCCGGGGTGTGACGTTCAAGACGCCCGTGCCGTTCGACGCGGCGGCGGCGAAGACGGGCATCATGCACGTCGGCGTCGGCGGGTTCCATCGCTCGCATCAGCTGGTACGCGCGCCTCGAGAATCCCCGCGCGCGCGTCCCGCGAGACGCGCGCGACCCGTCGCCTTTTTACCCGAAACATCCCACTCAGCACGAAAACCGCGACCCGTGATGTCGCGAAAAACTCCCAAAGGTCGCGCGGCCGACGGGCGCGGACGCGCCGCGAGGCGAGAGACGCGTCGCGCCGAGAGCCGCGTGACGCTCCACGTGGTCTGCTGAGACCGGTTTTGCCCCGCGGTGCCGAGATACGGCCCCGAGCGTGCACCGCCCGCGCCGCGCGCCGCCACCGAGTCGGACGGATTCGGCAGTTCCCAGTCCGAGAACGTCCCCGTCTGACGAGGTGTCGGGCGGACGTGTCAGCTGTCGCACGCACTTTTCGCGATGCGTAAAAAAAGCAGGCGCCCGAACCCGTCCGCGTCTCCCCGCTGACCCGTCGCTCCCCCGCGGGTGTTCACGCGCGTTCCTCTCGTCCCCGTCTGCGAAACGGCCGTCGCGACCACCCGTTCCCCACGGCGCAGTGTTATTTGAACGGGCTCCTCGCGCGGGACTGGGACAACAATAAGCACTGGTGCTACACCGGCGTGGGCGTGATGTCCGCCGATGTCAAGATGCGCGATTACCTCAAGGACAACGGCTGGACCTACCCCATCGTCAGCCGCGCCGGCGCCGAGGTGGACTCCTTCGACGTCGAGGTAGAGGAGGTGGTGGCGATGCGCGACATGCTGCTGGCGTTCGAGGACCCCGTCGCGTGCGTCAAGGCGATGGCGCACGCGGACGTCAAAATCGTCTCGCTGACCATCACCGAGTTTGGCTACCGCGTTCCGCTCACGAAGGGCGACTTTTCCCTCATCGAGCAGGCGCTCAACGGGATGCTGGACGATCCGGACGAGCCGCTCCACGCGGACGCGAGCACTCCGACGACGTTCGGGGTGATCTGCGCGGCGGCCGCGATGCGGTTCGCGGAGGGCTCGCGGCCGTTCACGCTCATGTCCTGCGACAACCTGCCGCACAACGGCGAGGTGTGCAAGCAGCGTATGACGGGCGCCGCCGAGGAGCTGGTGTGCGCGGGTCTTTGCTCGACGTCGCTGGACGCGTTCGTGGTGTGGCTCCAGCGGGAGGTGCGGTACCCGAGCACGATGGTGGACCGCATCACGCCCGCGACCTCGATGGAGGACGTCGCGACTCTGCCGAGCACGCTCGGCTTCGAGGACGACTGGCCGGTGATGTGCGAGCCGTACAAGCACTGGGTCATCGAGGACGACTTCGTGGACGACGCGCGACCGCCGTGGGAGGACGCCGGCGCCGTCGTCGTGGACGACGTCGTGCCGCACGAGCTCATGAAGGTGCGACTTCTGAACGTGACGCACAGCGCGATGTGCTACGCCGGCATCCTGGCGGGTCTGACGCACGTGCACGAGGCGGTGACGCACAGCAAGCTGCGCTCGTTCCTGCGCAAGGTGCAGCTGGACGAGATAGGCCCCACGTTGAAGGGGCACGACGCCATGGCGGAGTCGCTCATCTTGCTCAACGGCATCGAGGAGTACGCCGAGATGGTGCTCCGGCGGTTCGAAAACGTCGCCGTGAAGGACCAGCTCGAGCGCATCGCCATGGACGGCAGCGAGAAGTTCCGCGTGCAGGGCCAGGACGTCGTGTGCGAGGGCCTGAGGCAGGGCAACGACATGCGCGGCTTCGCGCTGTACGTCGCGTCGTGGGCGTACTTCTTGAAGAGGGAGGTGGAGGAAGGGAACGAGGTGCGGGACATGGGCGGCGCGGCGGTGACGGCGTGCTTCCAGGAGGGCGGGACCGGCATCGCGTGTTTCCTGGGGATGGAGGAGATCTTCGGCGAGTTATCCAAGGACTTCGGCGCGGAGTGGCGCGAGGACGTCGTGGAGTTGTTCAACACCATCTCGGAGGAGGGCATGAGCGCCGCGCTCGACGCCGTCATCGGCGAAGTCGCCGCGCCCATGCCCGAGCTCGTCGCCGCCGCGTGCTGAGGCGCGCGACGGAACGAGCCGCGGCGCGAAAGAATGTCCCTAGCGCGCGGCGCGCCTCCGGGGGAAGCGTTCCGGATCCCCGCGCGCGGCGGAACCGCTTGTTTTCGCGCTCTTAACATCGCTTGTTTTAGCGCTCTTAATACCATGTGTACCAAATGTGTACGATACGAACGATCGGACGCGTCGCGTGAACCGCACTACCGGTGTCGTGTCGCACTTCGGTCATGGCGCGCGGCGCGGACACAGAACGCCGCGGCTCTCGAGCTCGAGCTTTAAAAAAATGACTAATGTCTAGTAGCTAGACGCGTCTCACGCCGCGTCGTTCGGCTGCGCCTCGCCGCTTTCCTTCGTCGCCGGGTCCACGAAAAAAGACTGCCCGCACAGGTAAAACGCGATCGGCACCGTCGTGACGGCGAGAAACATCGACCCTATCGCTAACGAGGGGTGGATCACGTAGAGCACCGCGCACACCACCGGACTGGAGGTTTGGCCGATGGCGAAACACACGCGCGACGCGCCGGTAATTTTCCCCATATCCCCCGGCGCGAACGCGTCGGCGATTAATTTTATCCGCATCTGGTTGGGGACCTGAACCGTCACGACGCACAGCACCAGTGACACGGTGACCGCCATCACCCCCGCCGGGCTCGTGTGCACGGCGGGCACCGCGAAAACGGCGAGCGTGAGCATGGTGCACGCGCTGCTGTAGGTGATGAGCGCGTGCACGCCAAAGCGCTTGATGAGCGGCGGGATGACGTAGTACATCACGAGCGTGTTGACGATCGGGATCGCGATGAAGCTCCACCCGAGTGCGGTGGCGGACCACCCCAAAATCTGCTTCGCCATCAACACGAATAGCACCAGGAAACCCATGAACTGATACCCGACGTTCACCGCGGTCACCATGTGGCTCACCATCGCCCCCGTGCGGTACACCGAAAACGGTTTTTCTTTTTCGTCATCCGCGCCGCCGCGCGCGGCGTCCCGCGGCGACTCCCCCGGCGCCCCGCGCACGCTTGGCGACCGCTTCATTTTGCCTTCGTCTTCTTCCTTGACCAGCGCCAGTACTGCGGCCAGCGCGAACCCGGCGACGACCGCACTCAGCACGTTGAGTCCTGTCCATCCTAACGCGTCGTACCCCAATCCGACGATCACCGAACCGAACGCGTACCCGGCGTTTACCGAAATCGAGTACGCGTTGACGCCCTCCAGCGTGTGCTTCTTGCTCGTCGCGCGCCTCAGTATGTAGTGCAGCGACGCGACGAGGGGCGAGGAGACCCCCGCCAGGCACCGGATGACGATGAGCGTCGTGACGTCCCTGGAAAACGCCGTCGCCGCGAACAACGCGACGTCGCCGAAAAGCGTCGCGCCGAGCGTCGCGCGGCTGCCCAGGGCGTCGCCCATGGCACCGACCGCCATGTTGCCGCACGCCGCGCCTGCGTACTGCGCGGTGGTGATGGCGCCCGTCCACGTCGCCACCGCCGCGGCGCTCATGCCGATGTCCGACAGGAAGTAAGGCAGCGCGGGCGTCAGCATAGCCATGCCCAGGTAGTCCGCGAAGCAAGAGGCCATCCCGGGCAGGAAGGGGTAGTTCACCGCGCGGGTCACGCAGGAGATGGAACCAACGCCGGGGACCCCCATGGAACCCGCGCTTTCCTCTCCATCGTCCGCACCGACCGCGTCCCCGCGGGTTCCCATCGACGCCGACATGTCCCTTCCCGTGTGTTCGCACCCGCCGCGTGCGTCCCGCTGTGTCGGGCGCGCCGAAGCCGGGGATGACGTCGACGCTCCGAACGCCTCCACTTACGACAAACGAAGAGCTTTTTCGCACTTCTTTTTCGTGTTCTGAAAAGGGACGGGGAGGGATCGAGAAAACGAGCCCAGTACGCGCGGCGCGCGCGCGCCCGTGTGCCGAGGTCAGGGCACGCGACCGCGCCCCCTCGATCGCCACCTCGTCGTGCGACATGCCTTTCGTCGACCTTAGCGTGCGCGTCGACCCGGGAAACCCGCACGCGTTGCGCGAGCACTTGGTGTCTTGCCTGGACCTGGGGTACCAGGCGGTGGGGCTGGACACGCGCGTCGAGGCGACGGACCGGAACGCGCGCGCGGAGCTCCTCGCCGGGCTCGAGCCTCTATGCGCGGACGTCCTGCGTCAGGTAGCTGCGGAGGCCACCTCGCGAGGCGCGAGGCCCGAGCTCGTGGTCCTGCGCCGGTGTACGGTGCGCTTCGCCGAGCCGGGCGAGCTCCAGGAGATGGCCCGCGCCAACGACGATTTGATTCGTTCGTACGATGTCTTCGCCCTCGAGCCGACGACGGAACGCGCCTTCGCGAGCGCGTGCGCGAACGGCCGCGCGGATATCATCACGACGCAGCTCGGCGCTCGGCCGGCGTTCCGACTGCGCGCGCCCGCGTTGAAGGCCGGCGCGAGCGCCGGCGTGGCGTTTGAGGTTTCGTACAACGCCGCGCTCATGGATGTCGGCGCGCGCCGAAACTTTTTCGCCAACGCCGCCGCAGCGACGCGCGCGGTGGGGGAAAACACGGGGGGGGGCGTGCGCGACGACGACGACTCGGACGACGACACGGATGACGACGTGGCGATGGCGAGCGTCGGGAGTCGCGAGAACGGCGAGCGGGTGATGAACGGGCGAAAGGACACCAGACGCGCCGGCGGCGGCGTGGTTTTGACGAGCGGAAGCCGGCAGGCGACGGAGCTCCGCGCGCCTCACGACGTCGCGAACCTCGCGTCTTTGTTCGGGATGCGCGACGAGAACGCGCGCGCGGCGCTGAGCACGCGCGCGCTCAGATTGGTGCGGCGCGCGCGCCGGAAACGCGCGCGGGAAAGGCGAGCCGCGGGGGACAAGTGACGCGACCCGCTCGGTCGCGTCGCGGTCTGCGCGTGAAACTCGCGTCGCGTCGGTAGCGTTTCCTGATGACAAACCTCGCGCGCTCGCGCGTCACCTCGACTCCCCCTCCGGGAGCTCTCCCCTTCCCTTCTCCACGAGGCCCACCGCGGCGGCGCCGCCGAGATAGAGCGACATGAGCGGTACCGCCAGGAGCATCTGTGTGAACGGGTCCGTGGACGGCGTCAGCACTGCCGCGGCCACCACCGAGCCGACCACCACGTATCGCCACACCGAGAGCATCTGCTTGGACGACACGAGTCCGGTTTGCCCGAGCAGGAGCTGGATGACGGGCACCTGGAAGGACAGCCCCGTGCTGAACAAGAGCACCAGCACGAACTCGAAGTACTGGTCGATGCTCCACAGCGACTCGACGGCGTCGGAGGAGTACCCGATGAAGAACTTCAGCGCCGCCGGGGTGAGGGTCGCGTACGCGAAGTAGATGCCCGCGTAGAAGAGCACGGAGCTCCCGAGCACGATGGGCCCCAGAAATTTGCGCTCGTCCTTGGTGAGTCCGGGCAGGACGTACGCGATGCCCTCGTAGAGCACGACGGGCGCGCCGAGCAGGAGCCCACAGTACCCGGCCACCTTCACGGTGGTGAAGAAGTACTCGCCGGGGCCGAGCTGCAGGAACCGCACGCCCTCAGACGCCACCGGCGCCTCCAGGAAGATCACCAAATCTTTGGCGAAGCAGAAGCACAGCAAGATCGCCGCCGTGCACGCGCCCGCGCTGACCAGCGCGCGGTCGCGGAGCTCCTCCAGGTGCTCCCAGATGGTCATGTTCACGTCATCCGGGAGCTGCTCCTCGCCGGGGTACAGGAACGAGCGGACCTGCTCCGCCTGCTGCTCGGGGGGAGGCGCCAGCGTGGCGAGGCCGAGCTCGGGCCTCGCGTCTTCGCTCGACGCCGCCGTCAGAGGCGCCATCACGGGCGCAGGACCGGGCGCCGCCGCCGCCGCGGGCACGAACCCGTCCTCCGCGGACTGCGCCATGGCGCGCTCAGCGAGGCTGGTGGGGGGCGAGGCGGGGGGATCCGCGGCGGGCGCGTCGCCGGCGAGGTCCGCCGCCGAAAACGTCACGGGCTCAGCGGACGCCGCATCCTCGACGTCCGCGTTTCGCACGACGGCATCCCCCCAGTCGATGCTGGGCGCGACGAAGTCATCCTTGGTGAGCTCGCGCGGTTTTTCCTCCGCGGGCGCGGGCGCGGCGTCCGGGGCCATGTCGGAGACGCTCGCGAGCGCGGCGTCGAACGCGGGGTCTGCGCCGAGGCCGGTCTTGAACTGCGCCTCGGCGTCGTCCGATCCCGCGGACGCGTTCGCGTCGTCATCCCCGGCAGGCGCCTCGCCGGGCTCTTCCCCGGCCGCGCGCAGCACCGGGGGTCTGTCGCGCCTCGAGCGTCGCTTCGAGGCGCCTCGGGACGAGGAGGCGCGCGCCGCGACGCTCGCGCGCCCCTGCGCGGGCGAGGACGCGCCCCTGGCCACCCTCCAGACGGCGCCGCGCGCGCCGGTGCCTCGCGACGATTGTGATCCCACGGCGCCGCGCGCGGAGCGCGCGGCGGCCGGGGCGGCGCGCGCCACCACCGGCGCGGACGTCGAGGTCGCCGACAACATCGTGATCCACGCGCCTGTGCGTACACTGCGCGACTTCCAATGGCGCCGGTGGCTACCTTTCCCGCGCCGGAAGGCTCGAGAAGCCAATCGTGGATGACGTCGCGCGTTCCGTGGTTCCGATAAGCCACGCGGATCTGAGCACTGTCGCGCATGCGCCGGCAGGCCGTCGTGTGAACATTCAGTCTGCACTTCTGTTTTGTTACTTTTTGTAGACTACGAAGGTACATAGCCTGTTTATTTTGTGGACAACGTAAAAAGCCTCGACCCGTTCGTTTTCGCGCGAGCGGATCTTCCGCAAGACTTCGCGTCCAAGCAAAGCTTGTGTTTGAAGCACGCGGCGCGCAGCGCATTCCGAGCCGCGCGACGACCGACCCCCTTCCCCGAGCCCTCTCCGACCTCGAAGTGATCGCGTTCGGGGGTGTGCGCACGTGCGCGCGTCCGGTCGCGGCGCCGTCGCGGGTCGGGGGATCCCCTCGCGGCGAGCCGAACGTTCCAGCATCTCGCCCACGTGGTTTCCCGGGAATTTTTTGAGCGCGGCAGATAGACTCGGACGGACCGAGCGCCATGGGCGACCGCGCGGCGCAGATTCGCGCGGAGTGGTTCGTGAAGTGCGCGTCGGTGGTGCTGCAGGCGCGTGTGCCGAGTCGGCCACCGACCGCCGCGGCCGGGAAGGACCGGCAGAACCGATGGGTGCGTCCCCGCGTCCCGCGCGCGCGATGCCGTGTTCCAAAACGCGTCTTCCAAAAAGCCGAAACGAACGCGAAAACGCGTCTTCTCGTCGCGAAGACGAGACGCCCGTCCGTCCGATCGAGCACGCGTCTTCTTCCCGCGTCTGTTCGACTCGCCTGACTGACCGCGCGCGCTGGGAACCGTCGCGAATCACGACGCGTGCGATCCGCAGTTCAACCTCGAGACGGACGAGAGCGCGTCGCGCGCCGAGGCGTTGAGGCCGTGGCGCCGCGACGCGGCGCCGGCTGCCGAGCCTCATCCTCATCCTCGCCCTCGCTCGCGCCGCATGGTGCTGGAGATCTTCATCGAGTCAGAAGACGCGGAAGGCGAGAAGCGAAGGGTTTTGGTCGAGCGGTGGGTGTTCCGCCACGACCCGGACCCGGAGGGTTTAGGGTCCGGGGGGGGATCGGATGTCAAATCGCCCGAAAAAGCGCTCTCGGTCTCGGCGGCGTACAAGCAACTGGTCGTGTTCTTCCGCACGCTGCACGCCGAGCTCCGCGCGCTGCCCGCGCACAGGTACGCGCGCCGCGCGGCGGAACGCCTCCTCGAGGACGTCGAGGACGTCGAGTCGGCGCGCGCCAAAAAAGCGAGCTTCGCCGTCGCCTTCGCGATCCGCGGGGAGAGCCGTGAGGCTGGCCGAAACGAGAGGATGGAGGTTTGGAAACCGCCGCCGCTCGAGCGCGCGCAGAGCGGGACGCGGCGAGAAAAACAAAGCGCGCCGCCGATCTCGCGCGACTCGGGGACGACCGTCTCGTCGGAAACCTCCGCTTCGCTGGGCATGTCCGGCGTTTCCTCGAGCGGGACCCGCGCGTCGTCGTCGGAAATCTTCCACTCGTCCTCGTCCGAAGGCTCGGGAGCCACCTTCGCCGACGACAAAGAAGCGGCTTCTCGAAGGAGCCGACCGAGTCTTCCGCGAACCGAACAAGCTTTGTTGTCGTCGTCGGAGGCGTACGAGACGTACGCGTTCGCCGCGGCGGCGGCGCCGGGCGGCGGGCGCCTGGACGCGTCCGTGTACTTCCTCGACGCCGACGCGCTGCGAGCGCTCGATCTCGGCGACGCGCCGTTCGGCGCGCGCGGCGAACGGGCGCACGAAGAAGAGCCCTCGACGTGTTTTCGGGACGCTTCTTTGTCGTGGGACGGACGAAGGCGCGTCTCTGTTCCGTCTCGGTCCGTCTCGGGATCGGACGAAAAAGCGGGGGCGTCGCCGGGTGGGTGCTCCGTTTCCGGCGAGAAACGCGACGACAAAAAAGTCGCCGCGGAACAGAAGCGCCCGCGGCGCGCGGGGAGCTGGAAGGCGCGCGCGACGCAGTTCCTGGCCACCTCGCCCGGCTCTGTCAAGAACGGATTCGCCGCGCGGCCGGATACGGACGACGTGGACACGCCCCCGCCCCCAAGCCGCGTCGGGATCGTGCTCGCGGGCGGAGCCGGTGCCGGCGGGACTCCGCCGTCCGGGGGAAGCCGCGGGTTGCTCAGCGCGGAGATGGCGCGGTTCGAACCGGATCGCGTCGGGGTGGATGTCTCGGGCGTCATCCACCCCTCGTCCTTCGTAGAGAATAGACAGGAGAAGCTCTGCTACGGAACGCCGGCGAGCGGACCCGCGACGCCTTCCTCGGCGTCGAGGCCGCCGCTCTCGCCGCTCACGCCGGCGTCCGCGCCCGTCTCCGGGCCGGCGCCTATTTTCGGCTTCGCCGAGGCGGAGGGCTTTCGGTCCGCCTCACCCGCGGGCGCCGGCTCCAGCCGGGGCTCTTCCGGCGGCGGGTTTCTCTCCGCGCTCGCCTCGAGGCTCGCGTCGTCCCCGGGGATGGCGATCCCGGGGATCCCGGGGATCCCGGGGATGGGGACGCTCCCCTTCGCGTTCGGAAGCTCGGGGAGCCGCGGAAGCGGGAGCGCGGCGTCGCTCGCGTCGCCTGCGCACGCGTTGGCGGCGCGCGCTGCCGCTGGCCCAGCGGCGAGACTGACCGCCCACGCGGGATCGCTCTCGCCGGCGCAACGCGCGGACTCCCCGCCCTGGCACTTCCGCGGCTTGATGGTCCCGAGCGGGAGCCCGGGTGCGACGACCCCCTGGCGCGCGGACCGCCATCCGAACGTCGGCACGAGCGTTTCCCGCCGCGCGTCGTGGTCGTCGCCGTCGTCGTCGCTCTCGGTGAGCTTCCAGGAGTTCCCGGGCGCGGCGGCGAGCCGCGTGCCCGGCGGCCCCTTCGCGTACGGGACGAGTCCCAGGTGCGCGGCGCTGGGGTCGTCCCCGGAGAGCGTCGCGGGGACCGCGGGGAGCGCGCCGAGGGATCCCTCGAGGCTCGCCGCGCCCGGCGGGGACGCCGGGGACCCGCGCGAGGGGCGGCGGCTGGCGGCGGCGTCGGCGGCGGAGTCGGCGGACGACGCGTTGCCTTTCGCGCTGGACGTCGAGGACGACGACGACGGGAGGCGCGACGGCGCGAGGGGCGCCGGTGCGGGCGGCGAAACCCCGGTGGTTGAGGACAAAACGTCGAAAGGATCCCCGGGGCGAATCCGAATCGACCCTTTTGACTCGGACGCCGCGGTGGCGGCGCTCGTGCGCGCGCTGCGGGACGCGCCGCCGCTCGGGCTCGAACCCGGGAGCGGCGGAGCGCCGGCGCGGGAGATCACGCTGGCGGGCGCCAAGCGCCGCCTGGCGTCCATACGCAGGGAAGCGGCCATGGCCCGTCGCCACCGGGGCGGCGCGTCTTCCAGCGATGCCTCATCTCGCGCTTCCTCCGAGGCGGAAAAGCGGGACGATCCGCCGAGGCGTTCGAGCCGCCCGGGGTCCGCGGGCGCGCCGGCGCCGGCGCCGGGTGGCGAAAAGAACGACGACGCCGACGCCGCGCGCACCGACGAAGCGGAGCCGCCGACGGCGGCGTCGATCGCGGTAGACGCCGCGGTGGACGAGGCTCTGGCGTTCGCCGAGCCCGCGGGTGGTCGTTGAAGCGGCGGATGTGGTGTTGCCGTCGTGAGTGTTCGTTTTCGCGTGCCCACCACTTCGAGCGCCCGGAACGATCGTTCTGTCGGTCCGGCGCGCGTGATTGAAAAAAAATACGCGCGCGAGTGCGGAAACAGAGTCCGCGCACGCGCCTAAAAACCTCGAAAAAGCGCTCGCTTGCGCGCGATACCTTGGGAGGAACTTTTTCGGATTTAGAGAGTTTCTGTGCAAATTCTCCTTTCGTTTTTCTCAAGACTGGTTTCCCTCGGACCTGCAAAATTGCCACGTTTCTGGAGGAGCTCTCTTGGTGGATTGCTCTCAAAAGCGCACAGGAGGGCGCCGCGGCCCGCATCCTGCGGGGCACGGCGAGAGACGCGCGTGCGACAGGGAACGGCGGAAGCGTCGCGCGGAGGTTTGGTCCTTGGCGGCGCTCTCAGAGGGACGCGGAAGGCGCCTCGGGAACGCGGGCTGTGCACGGCGAGTGGTGCCACCCCGAGTTCGGCGCGCGCCGCAGGTTGGCTGCGCGACACCTCGAGTACGGCGCGTTCGCGCGCGTGATCGTTTCGGTCTCGCGCGGCGGTCGCACCTCGGAGCGCGCGCAGAGAAGATGTCGGATAGCAGCCTGATGCCGAGCCCTGAGTCGTACGAGGAGGCGAGGTGGAGCCGGGTTTTGACGCAGCAGGCGGTGGCGTTCAGCGCGTTCGGGGCGACGCTCGTCTTGACGAGACTCTGGACGAGTTTCACGTCCACCAAGTTTCTGCGCCGTCGGCACAAGAACCGCGTGGACACCGCGCTGGCGCTCACCGACATCGTGTGCTCGACGGCGTCCATGTGCGTGTTCGTGGCGCAGAGCGTGATTCGCGAGTACGACGCCGCGCTGACCGCGGTCGAGGTTCTGCTCAGCCTCTTCTACACCGCCGCCGCCGCGCGGCGCCTGTGGCTGAAAAACTTCGACTTTGCCGTGGCGTTTACGTTTTCGACGTTTTTCGACGTGTACGCGACGTCGGTGGTGTGCCACCAGCTCTTCTCCGGACAGCCCACGTGGTTGACGCCCACGTTCATGCGCAGCCTCTCCGTGTTGATTCGGTACGAGGAGGTGATGAAGATGGGCCTGTGGGCGTCCTACGCGGGGGAGGTGAAGCAACGGCTCGGGTTATCCATCCTGCGCTTCGCCTGCGTCACGTTTTTCTACGCGTGCGTGGGCTTCTGTCTCGAGATTCTGGGGGACATCGACTACGACACGGACGGCTCGGGCGCCATCACGCGGATCTTCGAGGTGAACCCCAACTACGACACCACCGTGCTGACCCAGCTGTACTTCGTGGTGGTCACGCTGAGCACGGTGGGGTACGGCGAGATCACGCCCTCGACGACGCTGCACCAAGTTTTCGCCATCGCCATGATCGTCAGCGGCGTGGCGTTCTTCTCCTCGGAGGTGTCCGCGATCGTCGCGCTCAAGGACGAGATCGACTCCGGCAGGGGGCAGTACCGCAGGAGCAGGTTCAGGAACGCGCACATCATCGTGCTGGGCGGCGCCGTGACCTCGGGCTCGGCGACGCTGCAGATTTTCCTCGAGGAGCTGCTCCACCCGTCGCGGCCAAACTCGTCGCTTCCAGACGTCGTCTTGATGTCCGAGGAGGAGCCCGGGACGGGCTTGAGGCGCGTGCTGACGTCCTCGCTCGGGCAGGCGCACGTCAAGTTCATCCGGGGCTCGCCTATGGACCAAGCGGACCTCGCGCGCGCCGACGCCGCGAACGCCGACATGGCTTTCGTGCTCGGAAATTTGTCCGTGCAAGACCACCTGACAGAGGCGGAGGACGAGGACACGATCCTGCGCGCCTCGCTGCTGCAGAGGCAGCTGCCCGGCTTACCCGTGCGCCTGCTGCTGCTGCGCAGCTGGGCGAAGGAGATGGCGAGGACCGCGGGGATCAACCCCCTGTCCTGCCTCACCTCGGGCGTGTTGAACCACTGCCGCACGGCGCTGGCTGTGCGCTGCCCCGGGCTCCCGGTTCTGCTGACCACGATGTACAGCAAGCTGGCGGGCGACTGGTCGCAGCTGCCGAGCTCGATGATGCCCTGGGTGCGCGAGTACTTCACGAGCATGCGCCACGACGTGTACGGCGCGCAGATCGGCGCCGCGTTCGACGGCGTGCCCTTCCTGGAAGCCGCGGCGCGGATTTACAGAGAGCACGACGTCAACCTGCTCGCCGTGCAGTCGTCGCCCGAGAACGGCGGGCGGCTGTGCCCCGCCGGCATGATTGGCGGCCACCTGCACATCCTGTCCGAGGGCGACGTCGTGATGTGCCTGGGCCAGGACGTGAAGCGCGTGCTGAGAGCCGTGGGCAGCTCCTCGAAGCACCCCGAGGCGTGGCGCGCGCGCTTCCACGCCGTGCGCACTGCCGCCGCGCGCATGGGCATGCGCCGCGAGGTGTTCGCGGCGGGGCCCGTCGCGTTCAACGGCGCGTCCATCCACGGCGGAAGCGTGCGCAGCGGCAGCGCGTTCCTCAATATGCTCCAGAACAGCTCTCAAACGGGCAGCGGGCGGTTCGGCGCGCCCGCGCACCGCCGGGCCGGGTCGGGGGACGGCTTCGGCGGCGGCGCGCCGGACGAAAACATCCGACCTCCGGCGGCGCTCTCCGCGGAGGCGCGCCGACTCAGCGCCGTGGACTCGGACGACGAGCGATCGCTCGACGGCTCATTCCATGTCGGCGCCGTGCGCTCGCCCGGCGGCTCGATGGCGCACAAGAGGCGCGCCTCCGTGCCCGCGGGCGTCGCCGCGGGCACGCCCCGCGGCTCCGCCGACGACCTGCCCGCGCTGGCGAGGGACGCCGAGCGCGCCGCCGCCGAGCTCTCCGCGGGCAGGGACGACGCCGGCGTCGAGAGACGAAGGGACTCCGCGTCGTCGGCGTCGACGTGGATGGACACTCTCGGCGTGTCTAAAACGGAGCGCGACGGCGACGACGACACCTCCCCGAGCGCGAGGGCGTCGCTTGACGCCGGGAAGGGCGCGTCTGCTCGGTACGCGGACGCGCCGCAGGCGACGTGGCGCCGCGGGGACGCGTTGGGCATGCGCGCGGAGCTCGCGGAGCTCGCGTCTTCGCAGGAGCATCGCCGGCGCCTGGTTCCGAGCGCGCTCGCCGGGAACCGCCTGTCGCAGCAGACGCGCAACCTGAGCACGCTCCGCGCGAAGCTGGCGACGAAGGTTGAGGTGCAGCAGATGGCCAAGGCGGTGCGCAAGCAGCGCTTGGAAGGCTTGGCCGAGCTGGGTTTCACGCCCTGGCGCTCCATCGCGCGCATCGCCAAGACGGGCGGACACATCGTGGTGATCGTGGATGGCGAACTGGACAAGTCGCGATGGAACGAGCTCGAGGTTTTGCTGTACCGCCTGCGCGGGAACGACGGTTCCAACATCCGGCCGATCATCGTGCTCTCGCGCTCGCCCCCCGCGGTGCAGGACCTCATCCTGTGGCGCTCCATCGAGGTGTACGTCACCGAGGGGTGCGTCTCGGACGTGCAGACGGCGCAGGCGCTGGGCTTCGACCACGCCGCCAACATCGTGCTCTTAGCGGACGCGTGCGCCAGCGACAACCCGCTGCTCATGGACCGCCGCGTGTTGCTGGCGACGAGCGTCTTGGAGCGCGAGGACGAGCTCACGCCAGACCACATGCTGCCCAAGGTGGTGCTGGAGTTCCACCACCCCAAGAGCGTCTGGCACGTGCAGGAGGCGCGGGGGTTTGGGAGCCTGGAGTCCGGCCTGCGCAAGCACATGTGCCGCAGCGACGGGTCCAACGGCGGCACGCGCACCAGCAAGGTGGACCACGACCCGAACGGCGCGGGTTTGGCCCGCCGCGGCTCGACGGAGCACCTCGCTGCGCTCGCCACCACGCACCGCGCGTCGCACTTCCGGAGCGACCGCGACTTGAGCAGGCGGCGGTTCAGCACGGACGCCGTCGGCGCGATGCGCGGCCGATCGGTGTGGGCTGAGTCCTTAACCGGATCGCGAACGAACGCCGAAGGCTCTTCCGACGAAGCGCGCAAACCGTTGGAGTCCGTCGCCGCGCTGTTCCGCGCGCCCTTCGCGCGGAGCCTCAGCGCTCGCGCGGACCGAGGGGTGGACGCCAAACGCGACGTGGCAGCTTTCCGCGCGCGCAGAGCCGACGCGCGCGACGCGCGACGCCTGTCTCTGGACCGCGGCTGGGGCTCGATGGCGAGCCCGGGCGTGAACGGCGAGGCGGGGAGCTCGCTGGAACGCAGCCGGACGCTGCTGGGTCTTGCGGTGGCCAAGTCGCGCGAAAACTCGCTCTTCGCCAAGTTCCTGCGCGGGTGCCTGAAGTTTGTGGGCGTGCTGGACCGCGAGGGAAGACAAGTGCTTCGCGGGTCCAACGGGTACAGCTCCGCGTACCGCGACTCGTTCCAGAACCAGTCGCGGCTTTCCTGGGTCGAGCACCCCGAGAGCCACACGCAGTACTCGCGCGGAAACGTCATGTTCCGCACGGAGGTGAGCCGCGTGATGGCCACCGTGTTCTACACGCCCGGTCTGATGGAGCTGGTGGACTCGCTCACCCGAGACGCGCACTCGGGCGAGGACGTCGGGCACCACCCCCGGATCTGGTCCGTGCCGCTGCCCGACGATCTGAAGGGGAAGAGGATGGGCGACGCCTTCGAGAAGTTCTCCAAGAACGAGGCGCTGGTGGTGGGCGTGTACCGCAACGTGCGCGGCGGCAAAGCGCGCCGCCGTGTGGCGGAGGGGAAGAACGTCCGGCGCGGCTCCGTGGACGAGAAGCTTGTCGGCGTCGATCTGGAAACGTCGCCTCGTTCGGCGTCCTCGTCGCCCGACGGCGGCGCGACGCGCGGAGACGGCGAATCCGCGAGTCGCTCGGACTCGGACACCGACTCGGACTCGTTCCACTTGAACGGGCGCAGACGCGCCGACCCCGAGCACGACTACGTGCTGACCGCGCCGCCGCACACCGTGCGCCTCAACCCCACCGACCGGCTCTACGTGATCGCCACCACCGACTGGGCCTGGGTCAACGTGCCGGAGCTCATCGAGCTGCGCAAGACGAGCGCGGTGGTGTGCCTGCAGCGGCAGTTCCGCGCGCGCGCCGACCGGCGCAAGGAGGAGCAGAGGGACGAGAAGCTCGCCGAGTTCGCGGGGCGCGTGGGAACGAGGGAGGACGGACGGTCTCTGTCCCAGATCACGTTCCGCAAGCGCAACGGCGGCGGAAGCGGCGGCGACTTGGCGACGACGGACTCGCCGCGAGCGAACGAAAACAGTCGGCGCGCGGAATCGCCGCGAGACGCGACGGCGTCGAAGGCGTCGAAGGCGTCGCTCTGACGGTACGTAACGCCGATGAAACGCCGATGAAAAACGTACGGCGGTGTCCTGTTGTGTGTGTGCGTGCGCGCGCGCGTGCGTGCGTGCGTGCGAGCGTGAGTGTGTGTGTATCTACGCGTCGCGTGTATACGTACTATCTGCGTCCAACACGTCCGATGATAATAACGTCACCTCCGCGGCCTCGACTTCGCCGTCCTCGGGACGGCGACGTAGTGTTGCCCCAGGTGCGTCTCGAGCTCGCGTTCCAACGCCGTCGCCGCGGCGTCGCTGGGCGCGGCGAACCGAACGGCGAAAACGGGTTCCGACGTTTGTCGACGTGTTTCCTCGCCGCCGGGCGGCGACTCGGCCTCGTGGCTCCACTCCGCGATGTGCGGGGGAGGGTTGTACGCGCTCACAGCCTCCGCGGCGGCGCGCGCCGACGCGGCGACGTCGGCGGCGTCCGCGTTCGACGCCGCCGCCGCGCGCGCCGGGAGCAACGGCACCGCGACGCCGCGAGGCGGCGAAGAGGCGAAAGTCTGTTTCGTTCGTTCTTCCTCGAACCTCGGTTCGTCGGTGTCGACGAAGTGCGTGGCGCCTATCCCCCAGGCGGCGTCCAGCGCGGACGTGTACGCCGCCACGAGCCCGGCGTGCCGCTCGCGGGCGGACGCCGCCGCCGCCGGGCACGGCACGGTCACCGCGAAGTCGTACGCGTCGGTTTCCCATCGCGTCACCGAAGCGGCGTCGCGCGTGCCATCGCCGTCGCACACGCCGACCACCACATCACACGCACCCCCGGGCGGATGCGCGATGATGTCGGGTGTGACGTGCAGCTCCACTGCGTATGTCATCGTGGGTGCGCCCCTGTGGTGTCCGAGGACGCGCGAACCCGTGACGTACCCGGCGTGCGAGACATTCGTCTTCACAGCCTCCGCTTTGGCTCGCGCGACTCGCGCCTCCGCCGCAGCCTCGGTCGCCGCCGGGCTGGGCACGGTGAGCCCGTCCGCGAAGGGGCGCCCGCGGCGGCGGGCCACCACCCGCCACGCGCGCCAGAGCGTCGCCATCGCGGAGGACTCGCCGCCGCGCCGCGCGCGGGAGTGACCGCGTGTGCCAGTCTTCCTGGTTTTTCGCCAGCTCCTCCTCCGTCTCATTTTGTCATTTACTGTCGTCGCGACACGTCGATCACAGCCCGAACCCGATCGCGTGCCCACCCGCGGACGGCGCTATTGTCGTCCGCGCTTTTCCGCGCGAACTCAGATGTCCCTCGGTGCTGCGTTCGCCGCCACCGGTCTGTCCGTCACCGCCCGCGCGCTCCGCTCGGTCCGCCCCGGCGCCTCCACCCGGCTCGCGCTCCGCGGCGCGCCCGCTCGATCGCCCCTTCGCGTCCGGTCCGTCAAGACCATGGCGACGCTCGAGGCCAACCCCCTGGCCAGCTGGACGTACGGCCTCAGCGAGAAGGCCGGGGAGGCCCCCGACCTCCCGAAGTGGTCTTCCATCACCGCAGAGCACGTCAAGCCGGCCATCACCGCCGCGGTGGCCGCGGCGAACGCCGAGATCGACGCCATCGAGAAGAGGCTCGCCGAGTCCGACGCGCCACCCTCCACCTGGGCCGAGCTCATGGACCCGCTCGAGCGCCTCAGCGAGAAGCTGAGCCGCCCGTGGGGGGTGGTCTCGCACCTCAAGGGCGTGCGCGACTCGGACGACCTCAGGGCCGCTTACGACGAGTGCCAGCCCGAGGTGGTCGCGGCGTCGCTGCGCATCGGGCAGTCGCGCCCCGTGTACGACGCCTTGGTGGCGCTCGCCGAGGACGCCGCCGCGTTCGGCGCCTTGACCCCCGCGCAGAGGCGCGCGGTGGAGTGCGAGGTGCGCGACGCCAAGCTGGCCGGCGTCGCGCTGGACGGCGAGCAGAAGCGCAGGTACAACGAGATCGCGAAGGAGCTCTCGTCTTTATCCACCGAGTTCTCAAACAACGTCCTCGACGCGACGAAGGCGTTTGAACACCTGTGCGTCGAGAAGGACGACGTCGCGGGGCTACCGACGTCGGCGCTGGAGATGGCGGCGCAGACCGCGAAGACGCGAGGCGGGCACGCGAACGCCACCCCGAGCGAAGGGCCGTGGATGTTCACTTTGGACGCGCCCTCGTACATGGCCGTGCGGTCGCACGCCGAGAACCGCGCGCTGCGCGAGAAGACGTATCGCGCGTACCTGGCGCGCGCATCTCAGTTTTTCGCGCCGTTCGAGAAGAGCGAAGAAGGCGGGAAGAAGGTGGGGGACAACGCGCCCTTGATCGAGCGCATCTTGACCCTTCGCCAGGAGAAGGCGCGCTTGCTCGGGTACGCCAACTTCGCGGAGGTGTCCATGGCGAAGAAGATGGCCACGCTCGAGACCGCCGAGAGTTTGCTCGAGGACATCCGCGCCAAGTCCAAGCCGGCGGCTGAGCGCGAGCTGGAGGAGATCCGCGCGTTCGCCGCCGAGCGGGGCGCGCCCGAAGCCAGCACCGGCTTGAAGCAGTGGGACGTCGGGTTCTGGTCGGAGCGCCTGCGCGAGGCCAAGTACGAGCTCAAGGAGGAGGACCTGCGGCCGTACTTCCAGCTGCCGGCGGTGATCGACGGCATGTTCGAGCTCGCCGGGCAGCTGTTCGGCGTGCGCGTCGAACCCGCCGACGGCGAGGTCGAGGTGTGGCACCCCGACGTGCGCTTCTTCAAGGTGCTCGACGCGCAGAGCGGCGCGCCGCGCGCGTACTTCTACCTCGACCCATACACGCGCCCCGCGGAGAAGCGCGGCGGCGCCTGGATGGACGACGTGGTGGGCCGCTCGGCGGCGATGGCGGCTCCCGGCGCGTCCGTGCGGCTGCCGACGGCGCACATGGTCTGCAACGGCACCCCCCCCGTCGGGGACAAGCCGTCTCTGATGACCCACAACGAGGTCACCACTCTGTTCCACGAGTTCGGGCACGCGCTGCAGCACATGCTGACGACGGAGGACGCCGGGCCCGTGGCGGGGATCAACCAGGTGGACTGGGACGCCGTCGAGCTCCCGAGCCAGTTCATGGAGAACTTCTGCTACGACGAGAAGGTGTTGAAGAAGATCGGCAAGCACCACGAGACGGGCGAGCCGCTTCCGGACCACCTGTTCGAGAAGCTGGTGAAGAGCAAGAACTTCGGGAGCGGCACGCGGTACTTGCGCCAGTGCCACTTCGCGATGACCGACCTGGAGCTGCACGCGCGCTACCAGCCGGGCGAGGGCGCCGACGCCGTGTTCGCGGCGGAGGCGCGCATCGCCGAGAAGACGATGCTCATGCCGGCGATCGCCGAGGACCGCTTCCTGTGCGGGTTCGGGCACATCTTCGCCGGCGGGTACTCCGCGGGGTACTACTCGTACCTTTGGGCGGAGGTGCTGAGCGCGGACGCGTTCGGCGCCTTCGAGGAGGCGGGCGCGCTGGAGGACGACGCGACCCTGCGCGAGACGGGAGCCGAGTTCGCGAACACGGTGCTGGCCATGGGCGGCGGCGCCGCGCCCATGGACGTGTTCAAGGCGTTCCGCGGGCGCGAGCCCTCCGTCGAGGCGCTCCTCAGGCACAACGGGCTGCTCGTCGCGACCGAGGTGGCGTGAAGAACGCGCGAAGATCGCGCGACGATCGATCGCGTTCGAACCGGTTTTACGGGCGCGCCGTCGAGTACGTACCTTCGTAAAAAACCATTCTTTTCCGTGTCTCTTCGCCACTCGGGACAAGCGCCCAGGTGTGAAAACGCGCCGATCTGAACGTTGGACGCTCCCGAAACGGTTTCCGAAAGCCGAAACCATCGCGCGTCGTCGAGCGTCTCGGACGGGCCGCCGACCGGGTCCGCGCGTGTCGCGAACGGACACTCCGTGCCGCGCGCCTCGACGTCCGCGTGTCGTCGTGGCTGCGCGTGTGGATACTCCCCGAGGGGAACCTTTCGTCCGTCGGTCGTCACCGGTGGGTCTGGAGGGAACCTCGGGATGGCGGAGCCGGTCGCGGTCGCCCCCGGGGGCGACGCGGCTGGGTCGGATGCACCCTCGGACGCGCCCCCCGCGTTCGCGTTCGAGGCGCGACGCGCGCGCATGGACTGGCGCGCCATCCACGCGGTCGACGTCGACCGCATGATGCGCGAAAACGACATCGACACCCTCGAGAGCGTCCTGGTGCGTCCCTGGCTCGTCCCCTCGTGCCCACCCGATGGGCGCGTTCGTCCAACGACCACTTTTTCACGTCGTCGCGTCGTCGTCGGCGCCCGCGTCGAAGCTCGCACGCGACGCCCGACGCGCGAACCCGAGGAAACTCGTCCGAGAGTCTGAGACCCACGATCTGACCCGCACGCCGTCGACCGCAGGAAACCGTGACGTTCGGCGACGTCTCCGTGGAGGACTCGCGGTACCTGACCACGTCCAACGCGCGCAAGGTGATTCGCCTTGCGCAGTGCCAGGTGGAGTACCTGCTGCACGTGCAGGAGACGCTCGCCGCGCACAAGGAACGGCTGCGCGGCGTCGCGGAGCAGGCGCAACGCGACGGCATCGAGGCGCGCGCGGACGCGCAGGAGCACAGGGCGCGCGCCAAGGCTGCGCGCGGCGAGCTCAGGAAGACCAGGAAGGCGCTCAGGACGTACGAGGTGCTCGAGCGGATCCGGAGCGGCACGCCCCTGGAGGAGATTTTCGCCGCCTCGGCGAACGCGTCCGACGCCAAAAACGTTCTTCCCGACGCTTCGCTCGATGCCTCGTTCGCATCGACGGGAGGCGACGAGAACGCCGCCGTGCGCGCGTTCGCCGCGGCGGCGGCGCGCGCGCGGGACGCCGACGCTTTCGAGAAGCGCGCCGCCGCGGCGGAGGCGAAGCTGGCGGAGGCGGAGACCCGCGTCGAGAGACTGGGCGCCGAGAACGCCGCCGCCGTTTCGGAATCGAAATCGGCGCTGGAGGCGCTGGAGGAGGCGAAGCAGGCGGCGGAGCTGCGCGCGGCGAGCTCGGCCGCGTCTTTCGAGAAGCGACTCGCGCAGCTCGAGGTGGAGCTGACCGAGGCGAAGGCGCTGGCGGAGGAGGCGCGCGTGCGCGCCGAGGCGGACGCCGGCGCCGCCGAGGCGGCGCGCGTGCGCGCCGACGCCGCCGAGCGAGCCAACCGCGAGGCGGAGCTGGACGAACTCAGAAGATCGGTGCGGAGCGTCGGGGACGGGAGCGTCGCGGAGGCTGCCGCGGCGATCGCCGCGGCGACCGCCGCGGAGAAGCGCCTGGCGGACCTCGAAAAGAGAGACGGCGAGATCATCGCCGAGCTCCGCCATAGGCTGGCTTCCAAGGACGAGGAGTGCGCGCGTCTGCGCGCACGCGGGGACAACCTGGAGCAGCAGCTCGTGCAGCTCGCGTCCGGCGTGGCCACCGAGCTGCACTCCGCGCAGAGCACGCCCGGCTATTCGGGCGCCGGGTCCCCCATGCGCCCCGCGTCCTTCTCGCTGTCGCGCCGCAGCGGCGACGCCGTCGCGGACGAGCTCCGCGCGCACCTGTCTTCGGCCGAGGACCCGGCGACGCGCGCGGCGCTCGAGCGGGCCAAGGCAGAGATGGAGAAGGCGAGTGCCGCCTTCGCGGACGCTAAGGCGGCGAAGGCGGAGGTGGAGCGCCTGCGTCTCTCCATCGCGTCGGATGAGGCGAAGGCGGCGCGGGAGGAGGTGGCGCGCCTGCGCGCGGCGAACGCCGAGGAGCTGCGCCGCCTGGACGCGGCGCGCGAGAAGGAAACGGCGCGACTTGCGGAGGAGCGTCGCCGCGAGGCGGACCGGTTGGAGGATGATTTAGCCAGGACGCGTCGCGAGATGGCGGCTGAGCACGAGAAGCTCGCGCGCGAGCGCGACGAGGAGACGGCGCGTCTCCGCGCGCAGAGGGAGGCGGCGTTGCGCGAGCGCGACGCCGAGAAGGCACGTCTGCTGGAGGAGACGGCGCGTCTGCGCGAACAGCGCGAGGCCGCGCTGGCGGCGGGCGAAGCGGAGAAGGCGCGTTTCGCGGCGGAGCGCGACGAGGAGCGACGCGCGGCGCTGCTCGAACGCGACTTGGAGCGGGCGAAGCTCCGCGAGGCGCAGGCGGAGGAGACGGCGCGGCTCCTGGACGAGCGCGACGCTGAGCGCCGGAAGTTCGAGGAGGCGTCGGCGAAGCAGGCGGAGGCGCGCGAGAGGGAAACGGCGCGGCTGGTCGAGGAGCGGGACGCCGAGAAGGCGCGTCTGGCAGCTCTGCTCGCCGAGCGCGCCGCCGAGACGGCGCGGCTGCGCGAGGAGCGGGACGCCGAGAAGAAGCGTCTGCTGGAGGAGCGCGAGGCGGCGCTGCGGGAGACGCGCGAGAAGGGCCTGGAGGAGGTGGCGCGCCTGCGCGAGGCGAACGAGAAGCTCTCCGAGTCGGCCGAGGCGGCGCGGCGCGCGGCAGAAGCCGCCCGGCGCGCCGAGCTCGAGACGCGCGAGAAGGCGCTGAAGGACGCCGAGGCGAGCGAGCGCAAGGTGATCGCCGCCGCCGCGGCGTTCGAGAAGGAGCACGCGCTGCGCGCGCTGGAGGAGGAGCGACACGCGGCGGCGCGCAAGAGCTCGCCTGAGCGGCGCGCGGCGTCCGAGACGGTGGCTGCCGAGCTCAAGCTCCTGCGCGAGACGATCGAGCTGGCGACGGCGGCGTCGCCGTCCTCGACCCCCGGCAAGGGAAAGGGCGCCGCGGAGGGGCTCGCGTCCGCGGAAGCCGCGCGCGCCGCGCCTCTCGTCGCGAGCGCGTCGACGTCGAAGCAGGCAGAGGAAATCGCCACGCTCGTGGCGTCTTCGCTGAAGGCGAGGGACGGGGACGAGGACGAGGACTCGTTCCCGCCCTCCCCGGAGTCGGAGGGCGAGCTGCCCGGGGCGGACGAGTTCGCGCGGGACGCCCGCGCGCGGCGCGCGTGGGACCGGTCGCTGGACGCCGCGGCGGAAGAAACCGAGCCCGCTCGTCGAGCGCCGAAGGCGGACCCGTCCACGGCGGAAGCGCCCGCAGAGGGCGAAGCGCCCGCAGAGGGCGAAGCGCCCGCAGAGGGCGAAGCGCCCGCAGAGGGCGAAGCGCCTGAACCGCCCAAGGTCGAGCCCGTGCCCGCGAAGAAGGTGACGACGACCGTGGTCACCACGACGGTGCTCACGCGCGCGGGCTCGGGTAAGGAGGGCGAGCCCGAGGCGGTTGAGAAGGCGGCGGGGCCCGGAACGGAAGCGACGGGTCCCGCGCCCGCCGCCGAAGAGCCGCCCGCGACAGTCGAGGCTGACGCGCCTGTGGAAAGGGTGGAGGATGCTCCCGAGAAACCGCCCGAGGAAGCTCCCGAGAAACCGCCCGAGGAGGTACGACCCGAGCCGGTGGTTGTCGCGGCGGCGCCCGCTCAGGAGGAGAAGGCTTCCGAGGAAGCGAAGCCTTCCGAGCCGGCGTCCTCGGCGAAGGCGAAGAAGAAGAAGAAAAACAAGAAGAAGAAAGGTAAAGGTGCGGAGACGGCGCCGGATTTTAGCGAGGCTCCATCGACGGCTGTGACGGCATCGGTGGAGCCCGAATCCAGGGTTCAGGAAGGGGGAAGCGCGCGGCGGGAGGAGACGGAAACCGTCTCCGCCGCCGCGGCGTCCGCCGAACCTGCCGTCGCGCCGGGTGTCGAAGACACCGAAACGTCCGTCGTCGAGGAAACATCCCTCGTCGGCGACGCGGACACCAAGCTGAAGGAGAAAGAGATCGAGGAGATTTTGGCGGAGAAGAAGCGCCAGATCGAGGAGGTTCTGGCGGAGAAGAAGCGGGCCATCGACGAGATTTTCGAGGCGCGGAAGTGCGCCATCGAGGAGGTGGCCTCGGAGAAGAAGAAGAAAGCAGAAGCGGACGAGGCGGAGGCGGAGGCGAAGCAGAGACAGCTCGACGACTTCCTCGCCGAGAAGCGTAAGGCGATGGAGGAGATCCAGCGAGAGAAGCTCCGGGCCATCGAGGAAGTCCACGACCAAGAGGCGAAGGAGAAGCAGAAGGCGCTGGACGAGAAGACCAAGGTGATCGAGGAGATCCAGCGCGAGAAGCGCGACGCACTGGCGGAGGTGCACTCGATGGAGGAGGCGGAGAAGCGGAGGGCGATCGAGGAGATCCAGCGCGAGAAGCGCGACGCGTTGGCGGAGGTGGCGGAGAAGGAGGAAGCGGAGAAGCGCAAGGCCATCGAGGAGATCCAGGCGATGAAGCGGAAGGCGCTGGCGGAGGTGGCTGACCGGCAGAAGAAAGACAAGCAGCGGAGCATCGTGCAGATGATGAAGATGCACGCGGCGGAAACCGTCGCCGAGAGGGATCGCGCGGAGGCTAGGGAGGCGAAGGAACGAGCGGAGACCGCGGAGGCGGAGGCGAAGGAACGAGCGAAGGAACGAGCGGAGACCGCCGAGACCGCGCGTCTCGAAGCTCAGGGCTCGGATGGAACCTCCGGGGACGAGATGATCGTGCACGAGGAGGCCTCGGACGAAGCCGCGCGTCCGCTCATGCTGTCGCCGGTGGAGGCGGAGGCGAGGGACCGCCCGGCGAATGAGGAACTTCGAGAAGACGGAGAAGAAGCGGAGGACGTTCCGTCTCCGCCGCTTTCGCCCGAGGCGGACGAAGAGCGGGAACCGGCGGGGAGGTCCGCACTCGCCATCGAGCCACCTCCCTTGCCCGTCATCCCGGCTGCTGCGTCCATCCCTGAGCTGGAGGATGAGCCGACGCCCATGGCCCCCCCCGCGGCGGATGCGGCGATTGCCGCGGAGGCGGCGCGCGCCGCCGAGATCGCCGCCGCCGCCGCCGCCGACGCCGAGCGGCTCCGCGCCGTCGTCGCCGCCGCGCCCGCCCCGGATGCTCCGGGGGATTCGCCCGCGAAGGTTTCGGTCCCCGGCGCGTCCCCCCGCGCGCGCGACGCGCTCAGGAGGGACGAGGCGACGCGCCGACGCGCCGCCGAGGAGGCCCGAGCGCGACTCGAGGAGGTTGAGGCGGCGGCGCGCCGCGCGGCGGCGGCGGCGGCGAAAGCCGTGGCGCGCGCCGCCGCCGCGCCGCCCCCCCTTTCCGAGTCCGAGCGGCGCGCCTGGCTGGCGAAGCACCCGTACCAGCCCATCGCCAAGGCGCCGTATGCGCTGTCCCGCCACGAGACGCACGACGCCGACCTGTTCGACGCCGCCGAGCAGGCGGTCGTGGCGTACCTCGAGGAGCAGGTGGCGTCGCGGCTGGCGGCGGCGGGCGCGCCCGCGTCCACCGCCGGCCTGGACGACTTGCGGTACGTGCGGATGATGGCCGACTTCAGGCGGCGGCGCGCGGCGGAGACAGAGGCGCTCTCCTCGGAGGACCGCGCGCGGTACGAGACGGAGCGCGCGGCGATTCTGAACCACGTCGCCGCGACGAGCCGCGCGACGATGCTGACGCGCGAAGAGGACGCGGCGAGTCGCGAGACGCGCGAGGACGAAGACGGAGACGACGCGGACGAGACGACGCCCGTCGGAGCGACGGCGAAGACGCTCTTCGGAGCGGCGCGCGACGATCGATGATTGATGACGCTATCTATGATGACGCCATCTACGTATGATGACGAGTGGCTAGCTACGTTGTTGTACGTTTACGTCGGCTCCGTCGGCTGCGTTACGTCTCGAGCGGCTACGTCGCTGCGTACGGCTATTCGTTCCGTCGTTCCGCGCGTATCACGCCGCGCGCCTCCAGGTCCACGAGCGCCGGTCTCGAGGCGACGTGTCTGATCCCCCCGCCCTGGCTGAACCGCGGCGTGCCCTCGGGCGACACCGCGAACGCGTCGCCGGGCGTGGACGGGTTGAACACGTGGAACAGCTTTTCGCAGTGTCGCTCCGCGCGCAACGCCTCGCGCAGCGCGTCGCGCACGATAGGAGACAGACGGTCGCCGTCCCCCGTCCCCGCGCGTGACTCCCACCGTTTCTTCCACCGCTCCAGCTGGCCCATCTCCGACGCCAGCCTGGCGTTCATCTCGTCCTCCTCGGTCACGCCCTCGGCGTCGCCGCGGCCCATCTGGGTCAAAGTCTCGGGATGCGACGCCGGGATTGGAGGTTCGTCCAGCTCCAGAGACCGCCTGGTCCGCGCGGCGCGTTCGCGCGTCGAACGCAGCTCGCGGCGAGAACGGCGGAGCGCGTTCGTGCGCGCCGCCGACTCGGCGAAGTGGTCCGCGAAACTCTCGGCCATCGCGGCGCGCGCGGAGTGCGCGCAAAGCCTCGGTGTTCGCGCTGGCAAAAAGCGCCCGTTTCCTCCGCGTCAGCACCAGGCGGCCTGATTTCGGATCCACGCCACCGAAAAAAGCGACGTCGCACGCACGCCTTGTGCTTGTACACCACGAGAGGCGCGATCCGGGGGATCGACACTCCGTCTGGCACGCGCGCACGACGGAAGCGCTTCGAGCGCGGCTCGGGCGTTGCATCGCGCGAGGAGGAGGATTTGCGAGGGAGACGGACGCGTCTCTGAGATCGCATCGCGCCCCGAGAGACTTCCGGCGCGCGCGGTCTCGCGCCGCCCGCCGCCGACGCAGGTTCTAGGGTAGCGGTGGTGGCGCGGCGGAGTCCCGCGGGTGGTCGCCTTCGCGGCTCGATCGCGGCTTTCTCGGTCGAATCGAACGTCATCGAACATGCCCCGCTCTGATTACCTCGAGATCCTGGACGAGGCGGAGGCTGCCGAGCCCCGCGGGGACGTGTGGGACCTGGACGCCGAGGCGGACCGCCTGCGCGTCAAGCTGGCGGATGTGCCGCTGGACGAGAAAGGGTGGGAGCGAGCGGTGAACGTGGCGTATCGGCGGTGCGCTCTGCGCGCGCATCCGGACAAGCACCCGCCCGAGCAGAGGGCCGCGGCGGAGGCAAACTTCAAGCGCCTGAACGAGTCGCACAAGATCCTGCTCCGCGTCGGCAAAGCCGTGCGCGCGGAAGCCGAGAGCGGCGACGCCGCCGGCCACATCGACGCCGCGCGCCGAGCCGAGGCGGAAGCCGCCGCCGCCGAGAAGGCGGCGCTGTCGCGCCGGCTGGCGTCGGTGATGAGCCTGAACGGCGTGGCCGCCGGTTTAGGGTTTCGGAACCAGGAGGGCACCGTGCCCCAGCCCGAGCGCGTCGGCAGGAGGGCCTCCGACTTGCAGAAACAGATGGCGTCCTTGCTGGCGCGCTGCGGCGACGAGTTCGAGAAGCTTGCCCGGAGGCGGCGCCGCCGCCGAGTGCTGCGCCGCGTGCTCGCCGGCGCGCTGGGGGTGGCGTTCCTGTGGTTCGTGCGGAAGAACGCGCCGCAGGATGACCTGGAGGACGCGCGCAACGAGCTGCGGCAGATCGCGGAGGGGTTACGCGCGGCGATCCGGTTCATGGGCGCCGAGCTCGCGTCGGCGGTGGGCCGACCGCAGGATGGCGACGAGATGGCGGATGATCTGGAGGCTGCGTTTCTGGAGGGGCGCATGTCCGTGAACGAGGAGGGCGGGCTGGAGGTGCTCATCCCGGACGACGAGGCGCCCGGCATGTACTACAAGCTCAACATGAGCTCGAAAGAGGACGGGTCCATGAGCGTCTGGACGGAGGGCGTGGACGGTGAGCGCGTCGAGGTGGAGCTCGGCGAGCTCGGCGACCCGGACGAGGAGCCCGCGCCCGGGGTGTTCGGCCTCCCGGCGGAGCGCGCCGGGGAGGGGCGCGGGACGGTGCGCTTCGAGGCGGACGACGACGACGACTCGGGAGAGGTAAAGACGAGCCGCGACGGGAGACGAAGGAACGCCGGCAGCGGCGCGAAGGACGGCGCCGACGAGAAAGCGGCGCGGAAGAAGAAGCTCTTCGGCGGGTGGGGGAAGGGGAGACCCTAGCGACGAACGGCGGCGGTTCTTTCATCCTCGAGCTTGCTTCTGTGAAGTTTGTTTTTTCCCGCAGGTCCCCTTCGATCAGCAGCGCAGCTGTTCAAGCCTCGCGCTCGATTCTCGGACCGCGCGAGCGTCTCGGCTCGCGGCCTCAGATTCCGGATTTCAGATGAGACGCCTCCAGTTGGCGAGCGAGACGCTCGCGGGTGATTCCGATCGCGCGCACCACAACACCCCGAGCGGAGCGCACAACGCCCCCGTCGCACGATGGTCGCCGTCCACGCCTCCGCCGCG
>MDSV01003558.1_pt1 | contig 39149 bp, 18 predicted proteins | sample 810851 | NCBI WGS metagenome assembly MDSV01 (sample SAMN05326640, study PRJNA326480) | marine metagenome | isolation source: seawater | place: Atlantic Ocean: North East | collected 2012 | reverse complement strand
GATGTGCTGCACGTGGTGGACAATCTCCTGCACGTGCGCCTCGCTCCGCTTGCGCGTGCTGTTGAGCTTCTCCGCCCAGTGCGAAACCTGCTTGCTCTTCCTCTTGTTGTACAGCACCACCAGCGGCAGCGAGAGCGCGATGCACATAGTCATCTGCCACGAAAAGAGCGCCATGGTGAGCAGCACCGCGATGAGATCCAGGCCGGCGGCGAACCCGTTGACCATCAGGTCCAAGTTGGCGTTGGCGTCGGTCATGTCCGTACCGAGTGCGTTTATAAGAAAGTCGCCGTGCATGCTGCTGAAGAGCGGCCACGGCAGCCGCACGGCTTTTCTTGTCAGGTTCTTCGTGAGCAGAGGGATGAAATCCCCCCCGCTCGGATTATCGTTCCCCAGCCTGTAGTTCATCTGCGCCTTCATTAGCATCGTGCCCACGACGCCCACGACGCCGTACGTGCACTTGGCGTAGTCCTTCGCGGGGATGAACTCGTCGAAGATTAGCGACAGCAGAAACGGCTGCGCGATGGAGCACCCCGCGCTGAGCGTAATCTCCAGCATCATCCGCAACGTGTTGAGCCGCTCGAACTTCCACAGGTACCCGAACGCGAACGCGACGATGGATGCATTGGACACTTTCGGCGTCTTCAGCTTGCCGCGCTGCATCTTCTCCAGGCGCAGACGCCGCGCCTCCGCCTCGACGTCCGCCGGGGCAGGTTTCTTGTACGCCTCGTCGACGGCGGTTTTGACGAGGATTCGAAGCAAAAGCGCAAACCTCAGGAAACGCGCACTGAGTCGCAACGATACCGCGATGGACGCCGCCTTGATGTTGTACGTCTCTTCCAGCGAGTCGAACGCGCTGACCGGCAGGTACGTCAGCGTGAGAGCCACGGCGACGATGGCCCCGTCGAAGTACGTGCGTGTCTGCCGGAACGACGCGGCGCCATAGCCGACAACGCGCATGGCGAAATCCAGGCACAGCAAATACAAGACACCGTCGCTGATGTAGGTCTTGTCCGTCTCCGGGAACACTTCGTGGGCGCCCGCGATGAGCGAGCTGACGACCAGCGCCGCCTCCAGCAGCACGGTGGCGAAGATCAGGCTCTGGAACTCCACGCTGCCTTGCACGTACGTCACGTTCCTGCGAAGCCACGACTTCTGCCAGTCCTCGTCGTACGTCACCTGCACCGGCGCGAGCGTCATGATGGGCATGCCACGGTACCGCACGTTGGGGATGTGCACGGGGTCGCCCAGCGGGCCGTCCCCCAAGAGCTTTCCGGATTTGGTCCACTCTAGGCTGACGCGCTTGAACTCGCCTTTCCGTTGCGGCGTCGCAGGCTCGTCATCGTCGAACGCTTTCTCGGACACGGCGCCGTCCGGAACGGGCGCGTCCACGCGGTACGCCGTGCCGGGCGCGCCTTCCAGCGCCTCTGACTTCGCCATCCTCGCTCCCCGGGCCGAGCTCGCGCCGCCCGCGCGGACCGAAATGAGGAGGCAGTCCATCCGAGGCGGCACCGACGTCGATCCGGGACGTCTCCGATCGAGAAACCGACCTATGCTCCACCTGTCTGCGAAGAATTTTTTTCGATGTGCATGACTCTGACGCAAAACGTGCTGTCGCGAACGTCTTCGTTGCGTCAGCACGCTTGTTTTGCCCTTTCGTGAAGGGTGGGGTCGCACTTTCGTCGGCGCCGCGCCGACGGCCGCAAAGGCCCGTGCCTCACCCGAACCGTCGCCTTAACCCCCCTCGCGTGGCATGTCCTCTCCCGAGTCCAAGAAACTCCTCGGCGCCAGGTGCGCTCCCCCCCCGGCGCTCGCGGGCGGCGTCACCCGAATCGCGGTTCGGTCTCGACGCGTTCCGCTAACAACCGCGACGGAAAAAAGAGCATTGACACCCCCGACCGGGTCTGACCCCTTTCCGCGCCGACTCCGCCGTGGCATCGTGATTTCGTTCACCGCGCAGGGTGTATAGCTGCTCGACGTGTCGCACGCACGCGGCGTACCACGATGACATCATCGCCAAGGAGTTCCGCGGCCGCCGCGGTCGCGCGTACCTCTTCGCGGACGTCTCCAACGTCACGCTGGGGACCGCGGAAGACCGGTGGCTGCTCACCGGTTTGCACTCCGTGCGCGACGCGCACTGCCTGTCCTGCAACTCCCTGATGGGCTGGAAGTACGAGCGCGCGTACGAGCCGAGTCAGAAGTACAAGGAGGGCAAGTTCGTCATCGAGAAGGCGGGCGTGACGCACGAAGGGGGATGGTGAGAAGGGACGAAGGGGGAACTCCTGTGCGTGAGACAACGTCTACGCGCGCGCGCTTCTGTGCAAACGGTTCGTGTCGATGTGATGTACCGAAGGTACGCGATACGTATCACTGAGTGCCGTACAACGCGAACGCGTCGTCCGTCATCGCGCGTCTCGCCTCTCAATACACCGAGATGCTCTCCTCCGCGGATCCGCTCATGAAGTCGGCGAGCTTCTTCACGGACAGCGGCGGCTCGAGGTCCTTCTCCTTGATGTCGTGCCCGAGCGCGTCGCGGATGGCGCCGGAGATGGCCACGGAGACGCGGTCGCTCGCGCCCGTGGCCATCAGGCGCAGCCGCCACGAGGACCTCTGCCGCAGGTCCTCCTCCACGAACTTCAGCGCCTCCGCGCCCAGGTGCGACCACAGCCCGCGCAGCACGCCGACGAGCGCGCGCCGCTGCGGGATGGCGTTTTGCAATCCCTCCACGACGGTTTCGACGTGCGCCAGCACCGGCGCGACCACGGCGTCGAGCTCATCGCGCGACGCAGCCTCCGCGGAGGCGTCCGGGTCCGCCGAGCCCCCCGCGTCGCTCAAGCCGCACTCCTCCTCCGCGTCCGAGGGCGCCTCGCCGTCGCCAAACGGTCTGCCGACGCGGCGAGGCGACGCCGCCGGCGAACGCTCCAAACGCTCCGCCTCCGCCGCGCCGCGGCCGAAGGCGCCCGCGCCGCGCCGCGCCGGCCGCGCGCTGGGTGCCGGGCGCGTCGCGCTGGCCCTGAGCGCCTCGAGCAGCGAGGGGCCCGCGCTTGCCACCAGCGCCACCGCCCTGCGCAGGTGGCCCGCGTACTGCGCCCTGAGCTCGCCGAGCACCTCCGCGCTCCGCCGGCCGAACGCCTCGCCCGCCGCGCTCTTGCCGCCGCCGGCGGCGGCGACCCAGAGCACCAGCCGCTGGCCAACCTCCGGGCGGAGCACCTCCATCGCCTTGAGCGCGGTGAGCGCCGCCGCGAGCTCCACGGGCACGTACCCTTCCGCCGCGGACCCGGGCGCGCCCAGCGCGCTTCTCGCGTCGGACCCGCGGTCAAACTTCAGGCGCGCCTTCTCGGCGGCGGCGCGCGCCTGCCGCAGCGCCGCCGCCGCCGCCGCTTTGCCCGCGCGCAGACGGTGCATGGCGCCGGCGCCGTGTTTGCCACCGGGCGACGCCGGCCCCTCCTCCTCGATCGCGGCTCGGGGACCCGCGGTGAAGTCGCGCGCGCTGTGCCCGAACGCGGGCGCGCGCTGCAGCTGCCTGCCCGTGAACCGCACGCTCTCGCGCACCGTCCCGGGGTGCCCGCGCGCGAAGCGCGCCGAAACGGAAGCGCGCGCCCCGCCGCCGGGCCCGGCGTCCTGCCCGGCGGCGGCGGCGGCGGCGGGCGCGTAGCCGCGGAAGAGGCCGCCCGCGGAGGCCTGCTTGCTTTCGTCCGCGGCGGCGCCTATCCTGTGCAGCAGCAGCCTGTCCGCGTCCGCCAGCACCTCCTCCAGGTTCACAGCGGCGTCGGGCCAGCGCGAGACCACGCGCTCGAAGCCCTCCAGCGCGGCGTGCGCCTCGCGGTAGGCGGCGTCCATCGCCGCGCCGCCGACGCCGTGCGTCCCCAGCGCGGAGACACACGCGTGGAGCAGCGTCTCGCGCGCGGCTTCGATCCAGCACGCGACGTGCGGCGCGAAGATGGCCTTGGGGTCCAGCGCGGGCGCGGCGGGCGCGCCGTTCGCGCCGGGGTAGGGGGGGTGGTGACCGGAGTGCGGCGGTTTGTAATCTTTGTAATCGGCGCCGCCGAAGGGAGCTTCGGGGGAGACGGAGACGTCGGCGGCGACGGCGGCTTCCTGCAGCTCGCAGAGCGCGTCCACCAAGTCGATGGCCTCGGCGCCCGGCGGCGCGGGCGGCGGGTTCGCGGAGAGCATCTTGCTGACGCACGCGGACGCCTCGACGCAGTACACGCCGGCGGCGATCTGCGGCAGGCGCACGCCGCCCGGCAAAACCTCGGCGTCGGCGACGGTGTGGTCCACGCCCAGCTCGCGGCACAACCCGAGGCACATCTGAGACAAACCCGCGAAGAGACGCGCGTGGCTGGCGTCGCGAGAGTTAGTGTCCTCCGCGCCGTTTCCGCCGCGCGACGAGAGCGCGGCGTCGCGGCCGCGGTCGCCGAGAAACACGGAGTGGTGCCTGCGGTAGCACGCGCGCGCGGCGGTCTGCAGGTGCGCGGTGAAGGCGCGCAACGCCTCGGGCGCTCCTGGGTCCTTCTGCAAGATGCGGTCGAGCTCCACGGCAATGGCTAGCGCAGGCGCGGGTTGCAGCTCGGGGACCTGCTTGGCGATCCCGCGCGGCTCGTCCTCGCTCAGGTTCTTGTAGTTCTGAAAACACACCGCCACCAACTGCTCGACGGCGACGCGGATGCCGTCCATCTGGTTGGTCTCCGTTGCCGTCAGGCCGCCGTTCGCGTGCTCGCGCAGGCAGGGCGCCAGGTGGTCCAGGATGGACGCCAAGCAGTCCGCGGTGGGCGTCGCCACCGCCAGCACGTGCCGCACGTACCGCAACGACGTGTGGTTGGGGCTCACGCCCTGCAGTTCCGAGAGTTCGCGCAAGAGCCACGCCCAGGGGCCGTGCAGCTGCAGCCGACGGCGGTGGAACCCGAGCGCCCTCAGCGCGGCGTTGAGCGCCACGTCGTACGCCGCGCTGGGAGGCAAAGGGCCGTTGCCCGCGGCTGACCAGCCGTTACCCTCCACGGCGCTTCCGAAACCGGCGCCGCCCACGTCTGCGCGGTGCTCGCCCGCGACGTGATCCAAAGCGGTCAGGGGCGCGCCCCAGTCGTACCCCCCGATGGGCTCGAGGTGCGCGGTGAAGCGCAGGTATCCCTTTTCCTTGCCGGTGGCGTACTTGAGCGGGAGCTCGACGATGTTTCGGCCCTCGCCCGCCATGCGAGACACGTCCTCTAGCGAAGGCTTGCAGAACGCGAGTTTGCCTCCACCGAGGTCCACTTCGAACGCCAGGGCGTCGTCCGCCGCCGTGAGCTTGATGCGCGCGTCGCCGCACCCGACGTGCAGCGTCGCGCTGTCGCCGCCGCCGGAGACGGGCCCGCGCGAGCACGCGCGCACGCGGCAGATATCGCCGCGTGCGTGCGGCGTCGCCGTCGCGACGGCGGCGGCGGCGCGCGCGCCGCGCTCCTTGGCGGCGGCGTAGACATCCCGGGGGTCGACGCCGCCGGTGAACCGCTTCCAGCCGCGCGTCGTGATGGATACCTCCGTGACGTCCACGGTGACCCCGGCCCACCTCTGCCCTCCGACGCCGAGGTCGAGACCCGCGCCCTGCTTCGCCTGATCGCGGCCCACGGGCGCCTTGGCGTCCTTCGGATCTTTCGCGGCGCCCAGCAGCGTGCCCGCGTTCCCACGCGAGCCGACGAGTATGCCATCCATGCCGAACCCGCGCCGGAGCTCCGCGCACCGGTCCGCCAGGAAGTGCACTGCCATGTCAACCTTGTGCTGCGGCGCGTTGGATCCGAGGCTCCCCTCGAGGCACGCCTGCAGGCACGCCTCGTAAGCCAAGATGCGCGCGCGCTCGTCCCCGCGCCAACCCCCGAGGTAGCACCCCTCGGGCGCCGCGCCCGCCAGGGCCAGCGGGTTCGTCGCCGGCGCACCGACGTGCGCGTTGGGGCCGGCGTACAACGACTGCGACACGCCGTCAGGCCCGGGGGCGTTCCGGCGCGCGTGCGCCCCGGCGTACGCGCCTGCCGGCCTCGTGGGCGACAGAGGCGGCGCCGTAACCTTCTGCGCGGCCACGGGCGTGGCGCGCGCGGAGCTGTCGCGCCCGGCGGGATACTCGCCGCTTCCGCTGTCCGAGCGGATGTGCCGAGGCGCATGGGGCTGGTCGCGCGTATCCGCCGTACGGCGGAACGCGCCGCGCCCGTAGTCGCGCTCGCCATACGCGTCTCGATCGTCGCCGCGCCGAGGCTGCCGCGCGTCCGCGTACGGATCGCGCCCGTCTTCGCCCCGCGGCGCTCGGTCCGGTGAGCCCTGCCTGGTGACCGGCGCGGAGACCGACCGCTCCCGCTCGGGGATGGTCGAGTAGTGCGCGCCGTCGCGATCGAGGCGCGCCGGCGTGCCGTAGCCGTGCGTCGCGCCGGCGCCCGGCCAGCGCGCCGGCGAGCCGCCCGGCGGCGGCGGCGCGGACGGCGGCGAGAGCGTCTGCGCGTATCCGGCGTGGCTCTGGCTGCTCGCGTCGCCGTGCAACGCGGCGCCCGTGGCCTTCGCGGGCGAGCCCCACGGGGACGACGGCACGGAGTGGAACTCGTCCTCGGCGGGACCGGGACCCGCCTTGGACGAACCGGTGGATGGTCGTCCGCCGTACGGCGGATGTGCGTGGCCAGGCCCTTGCCCGTGGTGGCCCGCCGCGAACGGCGGCGCCATGGACCCCGTCCCGGGGACGTAGCTGGTCTGCCGCCGCCTCTGTGCCTGTGCCTTGGCAGCCGCGGAGTCGGCCTGCCAGTTTGTACCGGCGCCCCAAGGGTCGCCCGCGCCATCCGAGACCTCGCCTCGCGCCGCGGGGGGGCGGCTGGCCACGGGCGGCGGTGGTCCCATGCTGCGCGTGCGCACGCCCGCGCCCGCGGGCTCGGCGTAGCTGGGCGGCGCGCTAGGCGGTGAGTTTGGCGCGCCGTAGTTGCTCCTGTTCGCCAGCGGCGAGCCCTGCGGGCTCCCCAGGCCTCCGCGGTACGGCACCATCGTTGGGCCGCCCATGGTCATGCGTTTGTTCGGCGTCCGTCCCGACCTGCCCGCCAGCGCGGAAAGGGGGACGTTCTCTGCGTCTCCCGCGAGGTTCTGCATGGAAGCGCGGATGCTGGTTCGACGGGGAGTGCTCGCCTGCGGTCGTGAAGGATGGTATCGAGGTCAGAACGCGCCCGGGAGTCACGTCCCATGACGCCAGTCGTCGTCGCCACCGCGCACCCATCGGGGGGAAAAGCGCCACGCATCGGAGATGGGAACATCTGGGAAGAGGAAATCGGTCGAGCCGTCCCGAGTCGCAACGCGACGCACCTGCGTGGAAGCGCCTGCACCCCAGCCGCCTTGCGAACCCACGGGCTCAGCCCAGGGATCACCCATCGTGGCTCGGTGCGCGAGGGGCGTGCGTCACGAGGACGTCTTCGCGCGCGCGTTGTGCGAGCGAGTCCCGACCGAACCACGACACGAGGAACAAAACCGCCGTTTTTCCGGGGACGATTCCGCGACACGAAAACGAAAAGCGTTTCTCGCCGGAAGACGGCTCATGTGCGAATCTGGCAATCTGGCGTGTTCGGTGTTTCGGGAACTTTTTTTCGTTTGCGAGACGCTCCGTCTCGCTCGCGCTCCGCGTCTCGGGGAGACGCGACGATCCCCCCCCGCGTCTCGCGCGACAATATTTGTACGGCTATATACTCGCGACGACGCGCCGGCGGCGAGGGGAGCCCCCCCCGCTCACCTGTTGGCGTCCATGAACTTCCCGTGGAACTCGGTGATCTTTGCCACGACGTCGGCGATGTCCGCCTCCGCCGGGAGGAACGTCGTGCGGAAGTGCCAGGTGTCCTTCGCCTGGCCGAACCCCGACCCCGGCACCACCACGATGCCCGTCGCCTCGAGCAGCTTCATGCAGTACAGCGCGTCGGGGGCCATGCCCGCGCGCGCTGCCTCCTCGACGTGCTTCGCGGGCAGCGTGATCCGCGGGAACGCGTACATCGCGCCCTGCGCGGGGTTGCACGTCACGCCCTCCAACGCGTTGAGCCCGTCCACGAGCGTCGCGGCGCGGCGCTTGAGCGACGCCAGGATGTCGTCGCGCTCTTTTTGGTACAGCGCGTAGGACTCGTCCCCGGGAACGGGGGGCTGCATGACCAGCCCCATGACGATCTGCCCGCTGAGGTTGGGGCACAGACCGACGGAGGCGAGCTTGTACAGCTGATCCATCACCTCCGCGTCGAACCCGTTCAACTCCATGTACCCGCCGCGGCGCCCGCACTCGCCGTAAAACCCCTTGCTGGTGGACTGCAGCGACGCGAGCGCGATGTTCGCCTTCGCGTCGCGCATCACCTTCTTGAACGACGTGAAGCTCTTGCCCTCCGCGTAGACGTTCTCCTGGTACACCTCGTCCGCGACGAGCAGCAGATTCTCCGCCTCGCAGAACGCCACCACTTCCTTCTGGTTCTCCAGGTCCAGCGCGGCGCCCGTGGGGTTGCCGGGGTTGATCACGACGAGCGCGCGCACGTTTTTCCCGGCGGCGCGCGCGTCGTCGCACGTCTTCTTCAGCGCGGCGACGTCCAGCGCCCAGCCCTTGTCCTCCTCCAGGTAGTACGGCAGGAGCGTGCCGCCGTAGAGCGCGAGCGTCGCGCTGTACAGGGGGTACTGGGGAATGGGGACGAGCATGGCATCGTTCGCGTCGCGGATGAGCGTCTTCATCAGGTAATGGCACCCCACGGACGCGCCGTCGGTGAGCCACAAGTCTTCGATCGAACAGGGGTGGCCGTCGCGCTTCTCGATGCCCGCGGCGACCATCTCGCGCAGGAACGCGACGCCCTTGGACTCTGAGTACGCGCCCGTGCCGCCCTTGGTGTTGTCCAGGATGTCGCGCGCGCGCTTGCGCACGTCCGCGGGGAACAGAGTCTCCGCTTCCTTAGAGTCGAGCATGTCCGGGAAGTCGCACAGCGCGAGGACTTGTCGGTAAAACGTGATGGGCTTCTGCCCCAGGCTCTGCGGGTTGCCGATGTTGCACATCACGATTTTGTCGAACGGATACTTGGACGGGTCCTTCTTGAGCTCCGCCCCGATCTCGCCCGCCTTGGCCACGATCGCCCCGCGGACGGCGTACTGCATGTCCTTCACCGCGGGGTTGATGGTGTCGATGGTGATGCCGCTCATGGTGCTGATCTGGGTTTTCGCTACGCGCGTCTCGAGACCGCTCGCGCTGACTGCGGCGACGGCGGAGGTGCGGTGGACGCCGGAGGTCAAGCGACGCGCTGCGCGAAGCAGGGTCGACAGGGTGGAGGTCGAAAACTCGGAACCCGAGTAGACCTGCGCCTGCGTGTGTGTCTGGGAACGGTGCTGACTTGGAAACCCCTGCAGACGCGCCCTTTTGCGACGCGCTGGCAGGAGAAGGCGGGGCGGATCTTCTTCGGGGTGCCGATCAAAATAATCACACACCTAACAGGGCATTTAGTCCGCAAATATACACAAAGGGGTGCCGAGATTATCGTATCGCTCGCGCGAGCAGTCATCAGCCAACTATACGAACACTTTTCCGGTTTTTTGGCGCGTCCGAAACGGTCACAAAATCTCGGCGTGAAAAACGCCAAACGATCCCTCGTCTTCGCGGCGCGTTTCGTCGTTCCGGCTCGCGCGCTCGACGACTGCTACGTGCCTTCACCTATAAAAGAACCGAACCCCGTCGAATGCGCCTTCCACGCGCGCGCGAAACGCACTCGTCCGCGCGGTCCCACTCCGTGACGTCCGTCCGTGGCGTCCGCCTTGGATGGCGGATCGTCGCGAATCACGCGCGCGACGCCTCTTCTCCATCGACCGACGCCTCGCCGGCGATGGCGATGGCGCGGTCGATCGCGGCGCAGTAGCCCCCGTACCCGTCGCGCGCGACGCTCACGCCGCGCCGCCGCCGCGAGACGCGCCCGAGCCGACCGAACGCTTTGGCGTCGCCGCCGATTCGCGCCGTGACCGCCGCCGTCTCGGCGACCGCGACGTCCAGCGCCTTGATCTGCGCGCGGAGCGCCGCCGCGCGCGCCAGGCCCGCGGGCGCGCGCGCGCGAGCGCGCATCTCCTCGAAGCGCGCGTCCATGTCCCCGCGCGCCGCGCGCGCCGACGCCTCCGACCCGACGACGTGCCCCCCCACGGCGCCTAAGCGCGCGCCTGGGATGGCCCGCCCGTCGACCACCTTGGTGGACGGCGTCTCGGAGGTCACGGCCATGGCGTCCGCGCCCGCAGCGACCAGCCTCGCCTCGAACGCGCAGAAGCGCGTCCAGACGCCCTCGCGCTCGTACACAAACGCGTTGGCGCGGAAAAAGTCGGGCTCGGGCTCGGCGTCCCCTTCGCCGGCGTCGGACGTCGTCGGGTACAGATCGAGGCGTTTCGCCGGCGCGCCGCCGGCAGCTTCGATCGTCTTCGCGACTTCGAACGCGTGCGCCTCGAACGCGCTCGCGTCCGCGAGAGGCGCCCGCGTCGTGCCCTCGTTCACGGCGACGCCCGCGACAGTGAGCACTCGGAGCACCGTTTTTTCCATCCCCACGTACCGCGACTCTGGCGCCGGGGGGGTGGGCGCGAACTCGGGCTCGCCCGCGAAAGGCGACGCCCCGTGCGTGGACGGAGCATCCCCGGGGGGGCGCGATGGCGTCGCCGGCGGCGACGGGGGAGGCGGGGGAGGCAGAGCCTCGAACGCCGAGGCTTCCGTGGGCGCGACCCCCGGCCGAACGACCATCACGGTGGCCTGGAGCTCGTGACACTTCACCTTGACCACCGCCGCGTTCGGCGTCGTGGTACACACCGCCGCGCCCGCGGGAAGCGGCCCCCCGAGCTGCACGCCGGGCGCGACGGTCACGAGCTGCGGCTCGTCGTCCGTCGTCCGTATCACCGTCTTCGGGCCACCGTCGTCCGTCTTTGCCTTCTTCGCGCCGGGCTTCCCGTCCTCGTCCTCGTCGTCCTCGTCCTCGTCCGAGGACACCTCCTTGTACCTGGCCCGCTTGTCGCGCCTGCCGGGCTTGTTCGCGCCGCCTCGAGCGCTCAACAGCGACTTGAGCTCGGGCAGCCCGTTCTCGGCCCATTTCTCGTGGATCCAGTGCTCGAGGTCCGCCAGGAAGAGCTCGGGGTCGTCCTCGTCCTCGTCGGCGCGCGCCGCGGCGGAGGCTTCCGCGGTCACGCGCGCGATGGCCGTTTCGATTTGCGCGTACGTGCGGAAGGGCCCCTCCACCTTGGCCGCGGCGTGCTCGCGCATCTCCTTGACCGCGGGCACGAATCCCTCCCACCTGTGCCGCTGCGACCAGTTTGCCATCGACGTGAACGCAGTCTTCACGCACTTGTAGTTGACGGCGACCACGTGCGCGGTGAAGTCATCCTCATCCACGACCGTCCCCGCGAGGTGCTCCTCGAGCCAGCACTGGTGCACGTGCAGCAGCGCGTCCGCCAGGCGCGACTCGGAGGCGACCGCGGCGGCGGCCGCCGACTGATCCGCACCCGAACGGTTCGCGGCGACGTTGGAGGCGTGCACCGCTTGCCACGCGGAGCGGATGGCCATCAGCACGTCGCTCGGCGACGCCAAAGCCCCGCTCTTGGCCTTGGCCAAAACGCCGGTCAAATCCAGATCGTCCACCACGCTGGTCTTGTGCGCCTTATCCAGCCCCGCGAGGTGGTCCTTCGCGGACTTAATCGCCTGCGCGCGTCGTGATGGGAAAGGGCGCGTGGAGAGAGAGTGGTCAGCGGCGAGCGGAGGAGAGGGTTGCGCTCGCCACGAGGTGAAAAAGGGCGTGTTCAGGGCGTGTTTCGGACGGGATGCGCAGGATGATGACACATCCGACGTTCGCCCGATGTCGTCTCATCGCCGGGACGCACCCTCACGGCATCTTCCATCTTGGTGCGCCCTTTGGCGCGAACGACCCTGAGGCGGCACCACCGCGCGCGTGCCGATGGCGAACCGCGTCGGGACGACCGGGGACCCGAGGGGCGCGACCCACCAGCCACCACGACTTTTGAAATCTGCCTCTCTATGAAATATTTCGCATCAGACGCATCTGACCGAATATAGACGATAAAAACGCGCGCGCCTCGCCTCAGTCACCTGAACCACCCCCGTTTCTTCTTCTTCTCCGGCTCCTTCTTCGCCTGCGTCGGCGTCGGCGCGTTCTTCGCGGTGGCTTTCGGCGACTTCGGGGACGCCGGGGCTTGCCTCGGCGTGCTCGGCGACTTTGGGCTCTTCGCGCTCCGCGGCGAGCCCGGTGCGTTCACGCGCGCCGGCGTTTCCGCGTCCTCCTCCGACTCCGACGCCGATTCGGAGGACTGGGAGTCCGCCGGCCGGGGCGACTTCGCGCCGCCGTACCCGCGGAGCGGGAACTTGCGCTTCAGGTCCTCGAGCACGTCTCGTTCGATAGACGCCGCGGATGCGCCGCGCTCGGGCTCCGCCTGGCGGAACCCGGCCTCCATTCCGGCGAACACCGCGCGGACGACGGCGCCCGCCGATTCCGGGTTGTATCCGCCCTCCTGCGCGAACACCGTCGGCCGGCGCGCCGAGGCGATCGCGCGACCCATCCGCTCGTAGTCTTCCAGGTTCAGCGCGATCCCAGCAGTCGCGCGTTCCTGCACGGGGTCGTCCTCGTGCGCGTCCACGCCGAGGGACACGATGAGCGCTTGCGCATCGTGCGCGTCGATCTTCCGCAGACACGACTCGAGCGCCGCCGCGTACCCGTTTTCCCACGTGGCGCCTGGCGGCAGAGGGACGTTCGCGGTTTTTCCCTGCCCCCGCCCGCACCCCAGCTCGTCCCCGTAGCCGGCGTTCCAGGGGTAGTCCCCGCCCGGGTCCGCGTGCACGGAGCAGACCAGCACGTCCGGGTCGTCGTAGAACAGCGCCGCGGTTCCGTTGCCGGCGTGGTAGTCGACGTCGAGAATCGCGACGCGCGTCAGGCTGAGCGACGACGCCGCCAGCGCTCTCGCCAACACCGCGGCGTTGTTCAGGTAGCAGTACCCGCCCGCGCTGGAGAACCCCGCGTGGTGGCCGGGGTGGGACACCAGCGCGTAGTAATACGCGTTCTCGTCGTTCTGTAGCCCGCGTCGCAACTCCGTCTCCATCGCGGCGACGACGGCTCGAACGACGCGCATGTCCCCCGCGAGCGAAGGCGCCAACCCCTTGAACACGGGCGTGTCTCCGTCGGTGTGGTACCAGCACGTCTCCGCGTGCACGCCCACGCCCGGCTGCGCGTTCCGGAACGTGCGGTTGACGAAGTTGGAAGGCACGAGCGCGGGGACCCCGGCGGACCACCCGCCGACGCGGCCCCGTTCTTCGTCTCGGTTTCGATTCGGGAGGGGCCTCCGGAAAAACCGGCACCGGTTTTCCGGAGGCGTGCGGCACCATCGGTCCCACGCGGTGGCGAGGTACCGCACGTACGCGGCGCCGTGCACGGCGAGCGCCGCGTCCAGGTCCACGTGCGGCAGGTACTTGAGCTCCAAGGACACCCGGTCCCCGCGCACCGCGAGGCTGGCTTCGACGCGCGTGCGGGGCACGGGCACGGTCACGAGTTGGGCGTTGGGGTACCCCTCGGGAGCGCGTGCCCCGGCGTGCAGTCCGAGGCCACGCAAGATGGCCGCCTTGCGCGCGTACGGGTCGTTAAAGTCATCCACGGGCATCCCCGCTTCACATTCCCCTCCGCCATCCCCTAGGTCTGCGTCGTGCACGTACACGCGCGCCAGCGGCGGCTTGCCCCCCATCACAGCGCGCGCCCGAGTGCGCCACGCGCGTGCGTTCAACGGCCGTTGTCGTTGACTTCGCCCGCACGAGATGCTCGAGTCTCAGCTCGTCAGCTGTGGAAAGGGCAAAATGAACGACGGAACGACGCGAACGAGATCGTCGTTCCTGTATGTTACACTAAAGCTATCAGTACGGCCCCGCGGGCGCTCTCGGCTGCGCCCCTGCTCCGACCTCAGGCGCGAGCCCACCCCCGATGCTTCCTCCGTACGGATCGAAGCTCGGGAACGCCGGCGCCGCCGCGAGCGCGGGTGCGGGGACCGCCGGCGCCGGCACCGGCGCGTTTTCTTTTTGCCACTCGGCGATTTCCGCCCTCGCCGCCGACGGCGGAGCCGGCGCGCCGCCGCGCGCGACAGGTGCCTCGAAGCCCCCCGCGTTAACTCCGTCGCCGTGCGGCACTGCACCACCGTACGCCCCACCCACGCCGTTCGCGCCGCTCACGCCGCCCGCCGCGTTGACTTCCGCGGCGCGCGCGCGGCGGACCCCCTCCAGCGCGCCGCGCCGTTGGGCGGCGCTCTCTACGCGAACCTTGGCCAGCATCTCGCGCACAGCCTCCGGCGTGAGCTTAGCGGGCAGCTTCGGCCTTCGCGCGGCGTTCGCGTCCTCGCCGAACCCGGCAGCCTCGCGCTGCTGCTTCATGGCGGCCACCGCGCGCGGGTGCGGCTTGCCGCTCCGGGAAGAGTTCGCCTCCGAGTCGCTCAGCGCCAGCAGCCGCTTAGGGCGCGGCGGCGGCGCCACCGCCTGCGCCTGCGCGGCGTGCGCGGCGAGCCGCAGCGGCCGCGCGCCGCCGCCGGCGCAGACGGCCACGCAGTGCGCCGCGGGCGACCACGCGATGTCGTTCACGCGCACGCCTGGAGTCGCGCTGGCGGCGGGGAGCATGACGCCGACGCCCCCGACGTCCACGTCGAAGAGACGCGCGGAGCCGTCCGCGGCCCCGGCGACCATCCAGCGGCCATCCGGGGAGAGCGCGAACCGCGCCAGCGGGCGCCCGGCGGACGCCGCTCCGCTCGACCCGGCGAAGGCGCCCTCCGCGCTCCTGAGCACGCGCCCACCGCCGCCGCCACGGATCGCACGTGAGAAGGTTCCACGCGCGCCCCCGTCGCAGTCGAAGGTGTGCGTCGCGGCGAAGAAGCTCACGTCCACGGCGACAACGCGGTCGGCGACGGTGCGCGCAAACAGCCGCCGGTCGGTGGGCGCGGCGCGCAGGCAGGTGATGGGCTCGCCCTGCAGGTCCTTGCATTCGCGCAGCGACCGCACGGAGGGCCCCGCGCCTTCGCCCGCGCTTCCCGGGCTTCCGACGTCCACCCTGTGCTCGCGCACGACGCCGTCCGCGAACGCGACCCACAGTCGCAGGCCCGTGCGGTCGAACGTCATGGCGGTCGCCGCGACGCCGGGCGCCGACGCGGCGCTGGCGATGACCCTGGCGCGGCGCGCGCCGCCGTCGCCGGCGCCGGCTTCGGAGGCCCACAGCCTGACGCCGCCGTCGCGTGCGCCGGTGGCGAGCACACCGGGTGCCGTGGGGTGCCACGCCGCGGAGTAGCATCCGCACGCGTGCTGCGCGACGATGTCATACGAGGCTGGGCTCGCCGCCGCCTCGCCGGCGGCGTCCTCCCCCATGGCGGGCACGCGCCAGGCGCGCGCCGCGCCATCCGCGCTGGCGGTGAGCACGCGCGTCGCCGGCGCGGCGAAGTCCACGGTGCCGAGGGCGTCGCCGGCGGCGTGCGGGGAACCCGCACGCTCGGGAGCCCACTGCACGTCATAGACTGTGGAGGCGTGCCCCGGGAACGCGGCGATGAGCGCGCCCGTGGACGCGTCGAAGACGCGCACGGCGTACATGGCGCCTTCGCGGCTCACGACGGCGAGCCGTCTGCCCATCGGGTCGAACGACGCGAGCGTCGCCTCGCTCGCCGTCGCGGGGAGATGCGGCTGCGTTCTGGCGTCCGCGTTAGGAATGAGGCACTCCTCCTGCTTCGCGCGGGCATGCGGCAGCTTCACGACGGAGCGTTTCGCGGCCATCGCCTTCCAGGCGGTGGACCCGGACAAACCCGGGGTGGCCGCTTCCGCCTCAGCCGCCGTCCGCGCGTCGCGCGCCGCCGCCGCGGCTTTCGGGTTCACGCCGTAGCACAGCGTCTCGTGCGGGAGACGCCCGAGCTTCTCCACGACCTCCTCCCGATCGGAGTCATGCGCGCGCGCCAGACGCGACTCGGCGTTACGCCAGCCCCCGCCCATCGCGCGCTCGCGGTCGATGCGCTCGCGGCGAGTGGGGCGAGGCGCGTCCGCGTCGTCGCCCACGCCGGAGAGCGACTTCCGCGCCGCGGGCGCCGCGGCGACGGCCAGCGGCGGCGCGTCCGCCCCCGGCCGGGGGGCCGAAAGCAGCGACGCCACGACATCCGTCCGCGGGGAGGACGCGACGGTGACATCCAGGTGCGCCGGGTAGAGCCTTCGGCTGGACGGCGCCACCTGCAGCGCGCGCTTCCACTCCTTGAACGCCGCGGGCGCGTCCGGGGCGGCGGCGACGGCGGCGCCCCCGCCGAGCCCGAGCGCGCCGACGCGGTCGTCCCACTGGTACAACTGCACCTTGAGGCGCCCCATGTTGGGCCTCCCGTCTGAGCCACGTAGCAGCTTGAGGAAACCCCAGGCCAACCGCATGGGCTGCCCCTCCGGGAACGAGCCCGAGCGCTCCTCGTAGTACGCGAAGCTGGGGGGCAGCTGCAGCACCTCGAAGAGCACGACGGCGCGCGCGCCCAGCACATCTCCCAGCGCCTCCTCCACCTCGAGCGTCTCTTCCCACCTCGCCGCGAACGTGGCCGATTGGCGCCGGGTCAGGTCGAACGGCGCCGTCTGCAACGGGGTCGTGGCTTCGCCAGAGGGGCGCACGGGCGAGCCCGAGTCTGGGTCCACCAGGTGGATCCGCACGACGGGCGAGATGACGGCGGCGTTGGGGACCAACGCCGAGCTCGCGTGCACGCGGAGAGACAACGCGTCCGCCCGGGAAAGAGTGCGAGGCGCTGGCGGCTTCGCGATGCCCGCAGCGCTCGCCGCGGGCTTCCCCTGAAGAAGAGCCACGATATTCGCAGACGCCTGTTTCTCGGCCGCCGTCATCTTCCGCGGGGGGGTGGCGGCTGCCGGCGCGGGGGCCGCAGCGGCTGCCGCGGGCGGCGTCGAAGCCGCCGCCGTCGCGGGAGTCGGCGCGATCGCGGCGGGAGCGTCGACGCCCGCCGGGTCGGGTTCCGCGGCGGCAGCGGGTGCCTCTCCTCCCTCTGGAACAGGAGGCACAGTTGATGCTGCCGCACTCCCCGCTCCCGAGTCCGTCGGCGCGTTTTCCTCTTCGCCTGTCTCGGCCTTCTTTCCCTTCTCGGCATCTGGCGACGACAGTTCCTCGGGGCTCGCCAGGCCGCTCGCCACCGGGCTGCCGAACCCATCCTTCGACTCCCCGAACGACGCCGTGGACTCCGGCACCTTCTCTTCTTCCTTGTCCTTGCCGCTATCCTTACTGGTGCCGAACATGCGCCCGAAGAACCCCGCCTTCTTGAACGACTTCTTCGCTTTCAGCTTCGTATCGTCCGGGGGCGACGTCGGCTCCTGCGCCTCGGGCGAAACCGGCTCCGCCGCGCCGGCGGGTTTGGGCGCGCGCTCCGCCTCGGCGGTCGCTTTGCGCAACGCGTCGCTGACTAGAGCAGCGACTGGGTCCACAGGCGCAGCCGCGGGCTCGGTCACCGAGGAGTCGGGAACGACAGCCGGTGGGTCCTGCTTTACGTCAGCGGGCGCGGCGGGGACGGCGGCGCCCGCGGCGACGGTCCCGACTTCGGCGGTCCCGTCTTCGGCGGCCTGGGCGACGGGAGCATCCTGCGCAGCCTTCGCGAGCGCTCCGCCGACGAGCGCTGCGACTGGGTCCGCGAGTCCCACGGGGGCAGTCGCCAGCGCGCTTGTGGTCGGGGTCGCTTCCCTCTCGGCTGGCCCCGCGGCCTCTGGCGGGGTGTCGGCGACTTCCGGACCACCCGAAACCGCGGGGTTCGCCACCGCGGGGAGAGTTTCGCGCGAGGGGACGGGGGCGTCCGGGGCGTCCGCCGCGTCCGCAGGATCCGTGGCGGAGGCGGTTCCTGACGCCACGGGCTGTAGTCGATGAGAATTGCGAATCGAACCGCGTTTTGGGGTCAGCGAGGGGTCGGGGCATCTGAACAGGTGGTGGTTGAGGGTTCGGAACCGAGGGGACCGCAAATTGACCGAACGAGGATGTGGGACGTGCGCGTACCTCTGCGGCAGCCTCAGTGACGGGGGCGGGCTCTGGGGCGGGGGCGGATCCGCTCATAATGTTACTGAGCGCTCCTGAAACCATCTCCGCGACCGGATTCGCGGCCGCAGGCGTTGAGACAGCCGCGGTGGGTTCCGCGGTGGGCGGCTCGGGGCCCGTGTCGGTCGACATTCGGGAGAGGGGTACTACTTTGACACCTCCCGCCGCGGGTGTCTTCAGGTCGTCCCTCCTACAGTCGGGCCAGGTTGGACGTGCCACTGAGGACGTACGGACTTTGACGGGTCTGTCAAAGGTTCGGGCTCGTCAGGACGCCGAGCGCGCACGCAAGGGCCCTGCAGCGCGGGGCTATTCTGGCGTCTCGGAGCCATCGACGAGGTTCCGTCTCGAAGCGTTTTCCTGGACGAGTTTTTTCATCGGTCGCCCAGATTTCCGGTCAACAACGCGCGACTGACGCGTAAGAAATAACCTCGCCCTCACAACCCGGGCGCGAGAGCAGGGGCGCAGCCTCGCAGAGGACTGAGTCGTGAGCAGAGCCTTCGCCAGAGTCCTTTTTGGGGCGTGGAGCTCGGGGATCATCGAGGGGCGTGACCGAGAACCCTCCCAGGTGTGACTCCAGGGGTGCGTCTCGGGCGGTGTGGCGGGGGTTTCGCCGGTGCCCGATTCTCGTCTTCGCCTTCGTGGTGGAGACCACGAGACGGGCACGATGAGCGGCCGGGGAAAGTTCCGCATCGAGCCCTTCAAACACAGGGTCGAGCTCGATGGTCAGGTACGCGTAGACGCAGTGTTTGCTTGAATCCCGAGGATACGCCCGCGCGCTCCTCCTCCTTCCCGGGCCAAACCTTCCACGACGCCTCGAATCCCGCGCCGAATCTTCCATCCGTCGACGGCTCGGGGGCGTTTTCCGTTTTCCGGTCGCGACGCCGCCGAGACGACGCCGAGTTTCCCCGCCGCCTGACCCCGACCCCATCGCTGACTCGGTCGAACCGCGCCTGTCGTTTGTCCGAAACCGCAGTACGCCGACAAGACCTGGGCCGTGCTTCGCGACGCCATCTGCCAGATCAATCGGCGCGACGCGTCTGGTTTGTCGTTCGAGGAGCTGTACCGCAACGCGTACAACATGGTGCTCCACCGGCACGGCGACAAGCTGTACCGCGGGTTGGTGGAGGTGACGAAGGAGCACCTCGCCGGCGTGGCGTCCGACGTGGACGCCGCGCGGGGGGATACCTTCGCGGTGACCTTGGAAAACAAATGGAGGGAGCACCAGAAGAGCATGTCCATGATCCGGGACATACTGATGTACATGGACCGCATCTACGCGCCGCCCAATCAGCTCGAGCCCGTGTACGACCTCGGGCTCTCGCTGTGGCGGGACGGCGTGTTGCGGGACGAAGCCATTAACGCTCGGGTTCGCGACTTTCTACTCAGTGCCATCGCACGCGAACGCCGAGGCGAGCGCGTGGACACGGGCGCGGTCCGCTCCATGACGCGCATGCTCATGGACGTCGGCGAGGACGTGTACGTGCACGATTTCGAGACGCATCTGTTGCGCGCCACCGTCGAGTTTTACCGGAGCGAGAGCGAGACGCTCCTGGCGTCCTGCGACTGCTACGCGTACCTGCGGCGCGCGGAGGCGCGGCTGCAGGAGGAGCACGCACGCGTGGGCGCGTACCTGTGCGCGCGCACGGAGGCGTTCCTGGTGCGCCGTGCGGAGCAAGAGCTCCTGGAGAAGCCGACGCGACGCGTGCTGGGTCTGCCAAACTCGGGTCTTCGCGTGATGCTGGCGGAGGGTCGCGCGGCGCAGGCGGCGCTGGCGTACAAGCTGTACGCTAGCGTGGAGGGCGGGCTGGCGTTCGTGAAGCAGGTGTTCGCGGATCACGCGCTGGAGGAGGGCAAGAAGCTGGCGCACGACCCCGACCTGAACGCGGACCCCGTGCGGTACGTGGAGGCGGCGCTTTCCTTGAAGCAGTCTCTGGACGCGACGGCGGCGGAGGCGTTCCAGTCGGACCGCGGGTTCGCGAACGCGACGCGCGGGGCGTTCGAGACGTTCCTGAACCTGAATGCGCGTTCGCCCGAGTTCCTGTCCCTGTACGTGGACGACAGGCTGCGCAAGGGACTCAAGGGCGCGTCCGAGGAGGAGACGGAGGGCACGCTCGACCGCGCGGCATCGCTGTTCCGCTTCCTGCAGGAGAAGGACGTGTTTGAGCGTTACTACAAGCAGCACCTCTCCAAGCGCCTGCTGTTCGGGCGGAGCGCGTCCGACGACGCCGAGAAGGCGTTCATCGTGCGCCTCAAGACGGAGTGCGGGTACCAGTACACGAGCAAGATCGAGGGTATGTTCAACGACATGCGCGTCTCGCGGGACGCCATGCGTCTGTTCCGGAAGCACCTCGCGCGAACCGACGGAGCGGGCCGCGGCGACGATTGGAGGGGGGAGAGCGCGGAAACCGCCGCGCCCGCGGACGGGGAGGCGGCGTCCTCCGGGCGCATGGACGTGTCTCAGGAACCACCACCGTCCGAGGCGCGGTCGCTCGGCTCGAAAGAGGATCGCCGCGAGTCACTCGACTCGCGTCTGGGCGGGATCGACCTGAACGTGCAGGTGCTGACCACCGGGTCCTGGCCGGTTCCCGCCGGCGCCGCGTCGTGCGCGCTGCCGCCGGCGCTGGCCAAGGCGCGCGACGCGTACCGCGACTTCTACCTCGCACACCACAGCGGGCGCAAGCTCTCGTGGCTGACGTCCATGGGTACCGCAGAGGTGCGCGGCGTGTTCGCCGGCGGCACGCGGCGCGACTTGATCGTGAGCACGCACCAGATGTGCGTGCTTCTGCTGTTCAACGACGCCGACGCTTTGACGTTTTCCGAAATCGCCGAGGCGACGCGCGTCCCGCGGGACGACCTGCGGCGGTCCCTGCAGTCGCTGTCTCTCGTGAAGGGGCGCAACGTGCTGCGCAAGGATCCCCCGACGCGACACGTCGAGGAGAGCGACGTGTTCCACTTCAACGACGCCTTCACCTCCAAGCTGATGCGCGTAAAGATCGGCATGGTGAGCGCGGGCAAGGAGAGCGAGCCGGCGGCGGAGAAGACGCGCGCGCGCGTGGATGACGACCGAAAGCCGCAAATCGAAGCCGCCATCGTGCGCGTGATGAAGGCGCGGCGCGTGCTGGACCACAACGGCGTGGTGCAGGAGGTCACCAAGCAGCTCAGCGCGCGGTTCATCCCGAACCCGACGGACATAAAAAAACACCTGGAGAACCTCATCGAGCGCGAGTTCATCGAGCGCGACCGGAACGACCGCAAGCTCTTCGTGTACCTCGCGTGAGCGCGCGGCGCGAGTCGAGTAGGAAACGCGGCGGTCTCTTCCCACGTACGTAGCAAGAATTTTGGCCCTACACATAGACGTTCGCGCGCGACGCGGACCGAGTGTCTCGGTCTGTCTCGAACCTGTCTTCGCGAAAATTCGCAGGTTGGTCTGTCGACGCGTGCGTTCCGCCTCTCGTCCCTCACACCGCCTTCGCGCTTCCCCAACCCGGGATCCGGGGGACCAAGCACGGCGTGTTCCTCTTGTACTCCTGGTACTTGGCCTCGCTTCCCCAGCGCTCGTCGGCGGTCTTTTCGAGGATGGGTATCCCCGAGACCTTCGTGAGCAGCAGCGCGACAAACGCGGGAGACGCGAGCGCTGGCACCGAGACGCCCGGACCGGCGTCGGCGCTGAGCGCGACCCCGCACACGCCCAGCCAGACCAGGATCTCGCCGAAGTAGTTGGGGTGCCTCGAGACGCTCCACAGCCCGACGTCCACGAAGCGCCCGCGGTTGGCGGGGTCGGCTTTGAACGCCGACTTTTGCGCGTCGGCGGCGGTCTCGAAGGCGATCCCGAACAGCCACAGCGCGAGGCTGACGTAGTCGCCCGCGTGCAGGGCGCTCTGTCCGGAAAGCCCGTTGATGAGGAAGCAGGGCAACGCCGTGACCCACACCCAGGCGCCCTGCATGAGCCAGTACACCAAGAACATGCCCGGGCGTCTCTTGACCTCGTCGAAACGCGAGTCGCCGCCGTCGCGCAGGACCCGCCGCGCGAGGAACGCGCCCAGGCGCGCGGTCCACGCGCAGACCATGCCCGTGATCAGGGCCTGTCTCGGCGCCTGCGGCGAGGACACGAAGGACGTGATGGCCGTGCTGGCGAAGGCCAGGCTCCCGAACAGGTCGTAGAACTTCTCCGTCTGCAGCGTCGCCGCCGCCGCCCAGCCGACGAGCTGGATGGCCACGTCCAGGACGAACGCGCCGCCCAGGCTCTGCGCCATCAAAGGCTGGTTCGGGATGAGGGCGTTCATCCGGACGGACGAACGCGGCCTTACCGCCGAGGAGGACCGGCTGGTGACCGCGCTGCGCCCGTCGTCGTCGCGAACCCCGCGGTTCGGGCCCCGCGTGAACGGGGGGCTCGGAAACCTGCCCCCGAGGCAGAAGGACGTGGAAGAAGACCCCGGCGAGGAGCTGGAGCGTCCGGGTGACGACGGCCTCGCGCGCGGTTCCTGGCGCGCTGGCTTTCTGTCTCTGCCGAAACCGGGAGCGCCGGGTCCGAGAAGGGAAAAGAGCGCGCGCATTCCACGGGTGGGCGACCGCGAATGCGGACAGAGCGTGAGTCGTTGTCGCGACAAACAAAAACCTGGGATGAAACGCCTCGCGGCGTCGACTCGCCCCTCCTGGTCCCCGACTCGTTTCGTCGGGCGACGATTCGGGGCCAGGAAAACAGCCCCAACTTGCCACCGTGGCGCTCCCTCCACCTCGTGCCCAACCGTTGGCCGAGGTGCGCGAGCACATCGCACCGCGCGAGTACCGTTGACAACCCTCGACGCGTGTAGCTCGCACCACACATCGCACGCGCGGCCGCACGACTCCCCGTTCCCTCCGCCTCAGCTGGTGTCCACCGGAGGTGTCGCGAGGGCAACAGCGGAACGTTAAAGATCTCGTTCTCTTTACCCCGAGACGAAAAACGATGAACGCGACGTGTGCCACGCGCACCCTGGCTCCCGGCCTCGCCGCGCCGCCGCGCCACCGCGCTGGGCCCTCGCGCGCTGGCGCAGCCGCGCGCACGCGCGTGCGCGTCTCCGGCCTTCCCCCCTTCCAGAGCGACGCTGAGCAGGACATGGACGAGATGGCCGCGCTCCTCACCGTGACGCGCGAGTACCCTGTGGCGACGCAGACCTCCGAGCCCCCTCCCACGGACGAGTACGGCGGGAGCGGCGGGCGCGCGAGCCCGCACGTGGCTGGCGCTTCCTCAGCCTCAACCACCACGCGCACCGCGCCCATCTCGGCCGGAGGCATGTCCTCCCCGGGTTCGAACGCGGTCCCACGAGTCACGGTGAGTCGCTCCGCAAACGCCGTGGACCTCTTCGAGCGCGCCGCGGCGCCCATGGGCAAGTTCGAGCGCGCGGAGGCTGCGCTGGCGGCGGCGCGCGCGATCCAGAGCCCGGGGATAATCAAAGTCTCGCCCGGCTCGACGGTCAAGCGCGAGCAGCCCAAAGGGGACGCGTCTGTGCGCGAGGCGACGGACTCGCTCGAGACCGCCGCCGTCAACTTTGCCAAGCCGCTCGCCCAGCGGCGCGCCGAGGCGGAGGCGGCGCAGGCGAAGGACGCCACTGAGCGGCTCAACGCGGTGAAGCGCGCCAACTCGGAGGACAACGCCGCGCGGGCGCGCGTGGTGGCGGCAGAGCGCGAGCGTAACGCCAAGAAGTACCAGAACGCGTCCACGTTTTACGGCGGAAGCGGCATTCAGGGCGCGGGCGCCGACTTCTTCGGCAGCAAGGGCGGCTCCTTCTCGGACGAGCTCGGCTCGAGAGGCGGCTCCTTCTCCGACGCGTTGAACGCGAGCGCGGACGGGAGCACCAAGGCGAGCGACTTTTGGACCTGGAGCCCCCCGGAGCAGCCGGGGCAGAGCCCCGGCTCGCCGTACTACGCGCCGCCCGAGCCGGCGCGTCAGAAGGCGCCCGAATACACGCGGCGGGTCGAGGCGGCGGTGACCACGATGGAGCGGGCGCCGGAGCAGACGCTGGACCTGCAGTTCCAGAGCCAAACCGAGGAGCCCGACGCGGAAGCGCCAGAGCCCGCGTCCGCGACCTCCTCGCTCCCCGCCTTCCAGAGCGAGCTCGCGGGGTCGGCGGAGGTGGAGGCCCTCGCCGGGCTGGCCGACGGCGGCGCGGCGCCCAAGTCAGCGGCGAAGGTGGAGTCGGCGCCAGCCGTCGAGGCGTCGCTGGAGGACGCGCTGAGCAGCGCCGTGCGCGAGCTCGGCGCCGTGGACGGCGCCAGAGAAGGCATACTGTCCTCCGGCGCGCGCTGGTGGCGCGAGGAGGGCAAGGAGCACCTCGAGGACGGCAAGGTGATGACGTGGACGGTGATCCGCGGCGCGTCCGCGGACGGCGCCGTGGAGTGGGAGGAGAAGTTCTGGGAAACCTCCGACGCGTTCACGTACCGCGAGCTCGGGGCTGTGAAGTCCGGGCGCGACTCTTTGGGGCAGGCGTGGCAAGAGAGCTGGAAGGAGATTTACCAGCACGACGTGAACGGCACGCCGTTCATCCACCGCGAGGCGTCCAAGTGGAGCCACACGCCCAAGGGGCAGTGCTGGTCCGAGGGCTGGACCGAGGACTACCGCGCGGACGGCTCGGTGGATCGGTACTGCGAGAAGACGGGCGCGCTGGAGGACGGCGCGGCCCCGGACGACGGCCACGCCAACCGCTGGACGGAGAAGTGGGGAGAGAAGTGGGACGGGCGCGGGTCCTGCGTCAAGTGGACGGACACCTGGGCCAGCCGCGACCACGCCGAGGGAGGCGCGCCCGGCACGCCCGGCCGCAGCTGGGGCGAGAAGTGGGAGGAGAAGTGGGGCGGCGCCTTCAACGAGGACGGGCGCGCCGGGACGAGGCAGGGCGTGACTTGGGACGAGATGGGCGGCGGGCACAGGGAGAAGACCTGGGGGGAGGAGCACTTCCCCGACGGGCGGAAGCACAAGTACGGCAACGCGTCCGACGGGTCGCAGTACTGGGACGAGTGGGAGGATGGCGACGGCGGGTGGTGGGAGGTGATGCCGTCCTTCGGCTGGCACGAGGCCATCGGGCACTCGCCGTGCCTGATGGACGTGCCCCTGCAGCCGCGCAAGGGTGGAGGCGCGGGCGCGGCCAAGGGGCGCGGGAACGTGGCCATCATCACCCCGCACAGGGGAAGCAGGCGAAGGGTGGAGTGAGAAGCGAAGCCGAGGTTCCACCCGAACGCGACGCGCGTTCGCGAATGAAAAGGTACCTTTGTGAAAGTACGAGTTTTTTTTACAACAAGACGCGCTCGACGGGACCCGCCCAGTTCGGCTCGGCGCTCAATGCGGCCAGTGTCTGGTGCCCTGCAGCGTGGTGCCCGCGGGCTTCTCATCCTGCTTCGCCTTCCAGGAGTCGAACAGCGACTTCTCGCGCCTGTCCCCGGACCACTCGAACTCGTACTTCCCGATGACCACGCGGTCGCCCTCTCCCGCGCCGGCGTCGTTGAGCGCCTTCTCGACGCCGCTCATCGTCAGCACGCGCGCGAAGCGCTTGAAACTCTCGAAGTAGTCCCAGTTGGTCATCTGAACGAAGCGCTCCAGCGCGGCGCCCTCCACGACGAACGCGTAAGGGGTGTCCACGATCGTGAAATCGTCCAGGCTCTTGCCGTCCGCGGGGCGCGCGACTCGCCGCGCCGCCGCCGCCGCTGCCTCCGCCTCGTAATCGGGCGCCGGCAACGCAATCCACGCCGCCTTGACGGCGTCCACGAGCTCTTTGACGCCCTGGCCCTCGAACGCGGAGATGACGTGCGCGTCGACGTTCCGTTCTTCCTTGAAGAGCTTCTGAAGCGCGAGCGCGCGCTCGGCAGCCTCGTCGCTGACGTCCACTTTGTTCAGCGCGATGAGCTCGGGCTTCTCTCCGACCTCGGGGTCGAAGAGGAAAATCTCGTTGCGGATCGCGTCGTACTCATCCAGCACGTGCTTCGAGGTGCAGTCCAGCACGTGCACGAGCACGCGGGTGCGCTTGACGTGCCTGAGGAACTCGAACCCTAAACCGATGCCCTCGCTGGCGCCCTCGAGCAGACCGGGAATGTCCGCGAACACCATGCGCTCGAAGTCGCGCTCAACCACGCCCAGGTTGGGGACGATGGTCGTGAACGGGTAATCGGCGATCTTGGGCTTGGCGTTGCTCACGCCGGCGAGCAGCGTGGACTTGCCGGCGTTGGGCACGCCGATGATCCCGACGTCAGCCACGAGCTTGAGCTCCATCTCCACCCAGTACTCGATGCCCTCCTCGCCGTTCTCCGCGATCTGGGGGGCCTTGTTCTTGGCGGTCTTGAAGCTGGCGTTGCCGCGGCCGCCGCGGCCGCCCGGGATCACCATCTCGCGGTGGCCGTGCGCGAACATCTCCGCCAGCGTCTCACCCGTGCGCGAGTCGCGGACCACGGTGCCCGGCGGCACGTGCACCACGCGGTCGCGGCCGTTCTGGCCCTGCATTTTCTTGCCCCCGCCGTTGCCCCCCGGCTCGGCGCGGTGGTGCACCTTCTTGCGGAAGCCCACGAGCGAGTTGATGCTCTCATCCGCCTCGAAGAAAATCGCGCCGCCGTTGCCGCCGTTGCCGCCGTACGGTCCGCCCTGCGCGACGAACGCCTCGCGGCGAAACGCAACCATCCCGCGACCACCGTCGCCCGCCTTGACGAAGATCTTGGCGGTGTCGAAGCACCGCATCTCGAAGGGGATGCCTCGGTCGCGGGTCGTTCCCGCGGGTGAATTATCATCGTCCCAGTCGTCTTCCAGCTCCTCGCCCAGGTCGAACTCCACCGCCCCGGTCGCTTGGCCCTCTTTGTACCGCTTCTCCAACGCGCTCATCGAGCCGAGTCCGTCGCGCACGCGTCGGGAATCCTCCGCCAAGATCTCCGACTCGTCCGACGCCTCATCCGCGTCCCACTCGTCGTCGTTCGCGGCGTCGCCCTCGCCGAAAGCCACGAAGTTGCTCCCGTCTCCCAGCTCGAAGAAGGACTCCTCCTCCTCCAGGACCTCGCGCATCTGCGTCATGCGCGCGGTCTCCGCCGCCGCGCTCTCGCTGCGGAAGTCCGCGAGCGCATCCGCCCAGCTCCCGGACGCCGCGACCGCCTTCTTCTCGCCGTAACGGCGGCCGCCGCCGCCGCCCGCGGCGTCGCGGTTCGCGGGGGGCTTGACGATCTCCATGGGCACATCCTCCGCGAGGATTTCCGCGAGCGTTCGTTTGGGCTCGTCCTCGACCATGGGGCCGGCCAAGGGGTGCTTGGGGGGAAGGGGCGCCGTCTCCACCGCCGCGCCGCCCTGGCCTTTCGGTTTACGCCCCTTTTTGCGCGCAATTGGCGACGCGCTCTTCTTGCTGCGGCTGCGGCCGGCGCGCACGACCAGCCCGACACGGCGCGCGGAGGCGCCGCGCACTCCCCCGGGAGCGACTCGCAAACCCTCGGGCGTGGCGTGCGTGGCACGCCAGCTCATCGCGCCGCACGACGCAGACATGATGATGCCTGCCGCCGCGGAAAAGAATGTGTCGAGAGCGCGAAAGTGGGGCACTTTACGTGTCCGGATAAAAAGTACAGGCGCTTCCATCCGATCGCCACGTACAATGTACGTTTCATCGGCGTTCATCGGCGTTTTCGGTCGTTCGACCGCGAAACTGCGATTCATCAACGCGAAATTTTTCTGACTTTTTGCTCACACATCGGTTTCTCGTCAGATTTTTCCCTTCGGCCAACCCTTCGGCCAATCGCGTGGCGACGAGTGGTTCGATGCGTGGCTCGGCGGCGTTTCGCATGTGAAGAAGAGGCTCACAGAAACTTTGCACCCGCGTTTTTCGCCGACTCGCGGGAGTTTGCAATTCGCCGTATAGCCGCGTCGGAGCCCCAGCGAGCGGGCACAACGAGACGAACCGAGCGGATTTCAGCCCGCATCGGCCGGTCGTCGTCGCCGCACCCCACTCGCCACCGTCGCGCGCCTCTCACGCGACGCGCGAAGGGGCCAAAGCGCGTTCGGCCGAGGCGTTCGCGAGTTTGGGAAACGCGGCGCGCGCGTGACTTTTCGCGGGACCGCTCGGAGCGCCGGTGAAGCGAGGGTGCGTCTCCGCCGAGAGTCTGAAAGCTAAGCACTCCAGGAGACACATGCAGGTAGGTGCCTGCACTCCGAATCCACCGCCAGCTGACGGATTTCCCCGCTCCGAGGCCGGCGCGCTGCGCGAACGCCACCACGAACACTATACCAATACTTCCGACGGTTCGAGGAATCTCGCTGACCCGCTTCACCGCTCGCTTCTTCCCAGGCCCCGCCTCAGTCCCAAGCCGGATTCTACGGGCAACAGCAGCAGCAGCAGCAGCAGCAGCAACAGCAGAAGCAGCAGCAGCAGCAACAGCAGCAACAGCAACAACAGATGGCGCACAATCCGTACGCCATGTGGCCTCAGGTACGCACCCGCTCGTGTGCCCGTCCACTCGTTTGGCACTTCTCGGATCTCGCGCGGGCGCTCTACCCCGACCGGCGCTGACCTCGTACCTCCTGTCTCCCCTGGCAGACCATGATGAACCCCTACGGCACCGCCGGCCAGGTCATGTACCCGGGATACATCGTACGTCTCCCGCTCTCGCGCCTCGCCGGACCCGCGAACGCCCCCTCGGTTTCCACGCGCTTCCACGCGACCGCCCACGAGAAAAGAACATTCGGAACCGGGCGCTCATCGACGAAAGAGACGACTCAATTTTTTTGAGGGGACACGCTTCCCGCGCGCGAACGAACGCAGTCTGACCCGTCGTTTTCCCCCATCAATCACCGCAGGGCAATTACGCGGCGGCGACTGCCGGCGCGGAGGGCAAGGAGGCTGGCGCGCCCGACGCGAACGGCTTCGGTGGCGACGCCGCGGCGCTCTGGCAGCAGCAGCACGCGGCGGCGGCGGCTGCGGCGGCGGCTGCGGCGGCAGCGAACGGCGGCGGCGCGGTTCCCGCCGCCGGCTCAGCGGGGACCGGCAACGGGAAAGCCGGGTCGGCCGAAGTGTGGATGGATGAGCGCGAGCTGAAGCGCCAGCGTCGCAAGCAGTCTAACCGCGAGTCCGCGCGTCGGTCGCGGCTCCGGAAACAAGCGGAGTGCGAGGAGCTGGGCGGCCGCGTTGACGCGCTCTCCACCGAGAACATCACCCTGCGCGCCGAGCTCGATCGGCTGAAGGAGGCGTGCGCGGCTTTGAACCAGGACAACTCCATGTTGACCGGGAAAATCAGGGCGCTTGACGGCGATGCGACCGCGGTGAAAGGGGACGGCGACGACGCCGACAAGGCGGGTGAGCCCTCTCCGAAGAAAGCCAAGAAGGGAGAGCGCGGGGGGGAGAAGGGCGCCGGGGAAGCGGTGGAGGGTGCCGCGGCGTGAGTCTGAGAGGACCACCGCCTGCCACGCTCGCGGCGTACGGCAAAACAACGATTTTTTGGATGTTTCGGAAAGACGGAGGGTGTTTGCTAGCACACACTAACCATTTAGCCCGCGGTTGGTCGCGTTCGTAGCGTCTCCGGGTCGTGCGATCCCGATGCGACGCGAACGAAGGGACGAGGTACTCGCCGTACTCGGTCCGGCGACAACCGCGAAGAGAAAAAGAGCACCGTCGCGCTCGCCGCGGGGCATGGCGGGAGGTTCGGGAAAGAACCCGCGAAGGATGACGTGCGCATCTTCAGCGCATGTACAGTAGCCAGAACAAGACGTATTTTGATAGCAACGACGCTCGCGAAAAAACCGAAAAGTCTCTCGTGCCTCGTCCTCGCGACGCATACGTCTCGTCGCTCTCCCCGGCGATCTGCGCCGCCGACGCTCGATGAATATTTAGCCGCTCGTCGCCGGGCCGCGCGCGCTCGCGCGTCCCGCCGCGCGCGAAACCCATTACATGCCCTGCTGTCCCTCTTCGGGGTGCAGCTTGATGAGGTCGTCGATGCGCAGGATGGTGATCGCAGCCTCCGTGGCGAACTGAATCGACTTCACCTTGGACAGCAGGGGCTCGAGCACGCCCTCGTTCAGGTTGTCCTTCAGCTCCCCTTTGACGAGGTCCAGGCCGTAGCCGGCGAGGTGTTTCTTCTCGGGCTTGGTCTGCGCGGCGTGGTGGTACGCGCGCAGCTTCGCGACGAGCTCAGTGGAGTCCTTCGCAGCGTTGACCGAGAGCACCTTGGGGATCACCAGGAGCGCCTCGGCGAACTCCGCGATCGCGAGCTGCTCGCGCGACCCGAGCGTCGTGGCGAGCGTCTCGAGGTACACCGACAGCGCCGCCTCCACGGCGCCGCCGCCCGGGACAACCTTCTCGCTCTCCAGCGCGCGCTTCACGATGCATAGCGCGTCGTGCAGCGACCGGTCGACTTCATCGAGCATGTAGTCGTTGGCGCCGCGGATCAACAGCGTGCACGCCTGCGTGTTGGCGCAGTCCTTGAGGACGATCATGTCGTCGTCCGAGACGCGGTCCTCGCACACCTCGCCGCACGTGCCCAGGGACGCGGGGTCGAAGGTCTCGGAGCCCTCCATGTCCGCGAGCGTGAGCAGGATCTGCGCGCCCGTCGCCTTGGCGACGCGGCGCAGGTCGTCCTTGGGCACGCGGCGGCACGCGATGGCGCCCGCCTCCACGAAGTACTTGAGCGCCATGTCGTCGATTCCCTTGGAGCACAGAATCACATTCGCGCCCGCGTCGATCATCATCTTCACGCGCCTGGCGGTGATGTCCAGCTCCTCCTGGCGGATGCGCTCCAGCTCGCGCGGGTCCGTGACCAGGACCTGCACGCCCATCTGCATCTTCGTCTTCTGTAAGTTGAAGTCGATGCACGCCACCTTTGCGTTCTTCACGCTCTTCACCATGCCCTGCGCGGCTCTGCCCAGGTTCAGCGCGTAGCCGTTGATCACGCGCGACTCCTTCACGGACTTGCCATGCGCCTTCAACACGTTGATGGACTTGATCGGGTACCGCGGGTCACCGTAATCGTTGTACGTCTTCACCGCCATCACCGCGTCCACCACCATCTTGCCGAAGAAGTCGGCGTCGGCGCCGACGATCTTGGAGGACATCGACGTCTTGGCGCAGTTCAGGATGGTCTCCGTCCCGAGCGTCGCGATGTCCGTGGCCATCGTTGACTCCAGGAACTTGACGCTCTCGCGCATCGCCAGGCGGTAGCCGCCGATGATGGAGGTGGGGTGAATCTTATTGCGCACAAGGTCGTTGGCGCGTCGCAAGAGCTCGCCGGCGAGGATCACCACCGACGTCGTGCCGTCGCCGACCTCGCGGTCCTGCAGGTCCGCCAGCTCAACCAGGATCTGCAATTTTTTTCCGAGACGTTTGCGGCGCGGCGGGAAGAGACGTACACGCGGTGAGTTCACGGGTCGCGCGCGACAGACGCGACGGCCGTAGCTGACGCGAGACGGCGCGTCGTGCGTTTTCGGGCCGACCGCGAAGGTGGTTCGCGTCGGCGACGGCGCGTTCCTTTGGTCGTTTCGCGAGAAATTCGTGGACGGAGGAGAAAAGACACCGACGCCGCGCTCGTTTCCCGAACGCGCGAGGACGTTTTTCCGATCGCGATCGCGTACCTTCGCCGCGGGATGCTCCACCTCCAGGAGCTTGAGAATCGTGGCGCCGTCGTTGGTGATCGTGACGTCGCCGATGTCGTCCACGAGCATCTTGTCGAGGCCCACTGGGCCGAGCGAGGTCTTCACGATGTTCGCCACCGCCTGGACCGCCATGACTGTTAGAAAGAGGGCGCGAGAGAGGGGCGGAAAGATCAGCACGTGTCGCGGGGTCGACGGGGCTCCGGTCGGGGGTGGTGGCGTCCCAAGGGATGACGGACGGGGGCTCGCGGCAAGATACGCTTTCGATCGAAAAGCCGCCCCCTTCGCGGCCGCCCCCTCGACCTGACCCGTCGGTCGTCGCGATCTGTCGCCCAGATCGATCGCGCTTTTCGGGAGACAGACGAGAGGGACGAGGTGCGAAGACGCTTCGTCACGCACCGTTGGACGAGCGGACATCCTGTCCGCTCTGCCTCTCGCCCGCCATCAGGTCTTGCGACGCCATGTTCATCGTGCCGGCTGACCGTTTACGGACCGGGAAAGGTCGTAAGGGTCGTTCGGTGAAGTGCGGCGCTCAGATCGCGCGCGGACGTCTGAGAGTTGACCGCCGGATGCCGCCAAAAAGGCTGCCTGTTTTCGAAAAACCGGTGAGGCAAAAAGCCTTCTGCCGGTCAATTTGAAACCGTTCTCGCTGGAGCCCCCGACGAACGACGAGCCCGCGCTGGGTGAATTTGAAAGAATTCGCTTTCAAGGCGCCGTTTTACTCGCGTCGACTGTCGAAGGGGACGACACCACCGCCGCCAATAAAAACCCGACCCGACACTACGCGTCGTGTCCCTCCGAGGCGCACAGAAGCGCACGCGCGCGACGGTCGAGACACACGCTTCTCGACGCGCGCTAGACGGGTGAGCCACTTCGTCGGTGCGCGGCCGCGGAGCGAGGCAGGTGGGGATCCTCGCGAGGCGGGTGACCAGTACCTATGGGAGCGAAACACTCCAGCCCCGCGGATGCTTCGGGCGGCGAGACCGACGCGTCCGCGCCCGCTCGCGCCGCGGCGTTTCAGAGCGCCGGCGCGACGATATCGCGCGCCGCGCTCGACGCCGCTTCGCGTGACCTGTCGGCCGCGTTGCCCGCGGCCGAGCCGGCTGCCGCGCCGGATCCAGTTCGCGGCAAGATCCTGTTCGGCTCGCAGACGGGCACCGCGCGTCGGCTAGCGCACAAGCTGGCGCACTCGCTGCGCGCGCGACACGGCGTCGTTTTATCGCCGACGGACGCGAAAGACTTCGACCCCGAGGATCTGGTCCGCGAGCCCGTCGTGCTGGTGCTGCTCTCGACGTACGAGGACACCGATGGCAACGCCGTCGCGCCGGACGCCGCGCGGTGGCTCTGCCGCTGGGCCGAGGAGAGCGCGCGCGACGAGCGCTTCGGGGCGCTGCATCTGAAGGACACCAGGTTCGCCGTGTTCGGGTGCGGCAATCGCGAGTACGGCGCCGCGCGCTTCAACGCCGCCGCGCGCCGTCTGGACCAGGACCTCGCCAGACTGGGGGGCGAACGCGTGTTGCGGCGTGCGGACGGGGACGAGAGCTCGGGACGGATGGAGGAGCAGTTCCACGAGTGGGCGGACAGGCTCGGCGAGCGCCTCGGAGGGTCGACCGAGAGACGCGAAAGAGCGGAGGAGAAGAAAAACGGGCGCTCGGGCACGCGTCGTTTTGGCGCCGGGAAGGGGGCGACTCCGCGCGTCGCCGAGAAAAACCAGGGGTCGCCGACGAGCGTGGTGGCCGAGGAGTCGGCCGCGTCGTCTGAGAGCCGCGCGTATGACACGGAGGAGGAGGAGGGCTCCGGCGGCGAGCGCGACGACGACGACGACGCGGCTTTGGAGGCCGGGAGCGAGGACGACGTGGACATGGAGGACATCGGCGGCGGCGGCAGCGGCGGCGGCGAGCGCCGCGAGATGGTGACGCCTCAGCTTCGTGCGGCGCTGACGAAGCAGGGGGACAAGATTTTGGGGTCGCACTCCGGCGTGAAGCTGTGCCGCTGGACCAAGGCGCAGCTGCGCGGCCGCGGCGGGTGCTACAAGCACAGCTTCTACGGCATCGAGAGCCACCGGTGCATGGAGGCGACGCCGTCGCTGGCGTGCGCCAACAAATGCGTGTTCTGCTGGCGGCACCACACCAACCCGGTGGGCCGCGAGTGGCGGTGGCAGATGGACGACGCCGAGACGCTGGTCACGAGCGCCATCTCCGAGCACAAGGGCATGATCAAGCAGATGAAGGGTGTGCCCGGCGTGCTTCCCGAGCGACTCGCGGAGGGGATGGACCCCAGACACTGCGCGCTGTCGCTGGTCGGCGAGCCCATCATGTACCCCGAGATTGACAAGTTCGTCTCCCTGCTGCACGCGAAGCGAATAAGCACGTTCCTGGTCACCAACGCGCAGTTCCCGGACGCCATCAACAACTTACCGGCCATCACGCAGCTGTACGTCTCCGTGGACGCGGCCACGCCGGAGACGCTCAAGGCTATCGACCGACCGCTGTTCGGGGATTACTGGGTACGCGCAGCGGCAGAAATTTGAACGTCGGCTTTTTTTTTCGTCTTCGCCGCGCGAGGAACGCGCGGCGGGCGCCTCTTTGTCAAACAGCGACTGCTCCTTCGATGGGCTCTCGACTGCCGCGAGGTGCCGACACGAACGTCGGCTGAAGATCCCGCGCGGAGATGTCCGTTCACCGCGTGGGATAATAGGCGACCACACCCCCGACGACGCCCGGTTTCCCTTTTCGCGACAAAAATGTCGCGCGACGTTTCTCGCGCCGAGACTCCGAATTCGCGACGCCGCGCGCCGCGCGCTCCGAGACGACTCCTCGCTCACGTCTCCCCGCACGTATTGTCCCCACTCGCAGGATCGCTTCGTGGGGTCGCTCACCGCGCTCCGGGACAAGAACCAGCGCACGGTGTACCGCCTGACCTTGGTCGCCGGATGGAACGCGTCCGACGCGGCGGAGTACGCCAAGCTCATCGACCTCGGCAAGCCGGACCTCATCGAGATCAAGGGCATGACGTACTGCGGCGCCACCAGCGGCGCGTCCAACCTCACGATGAAGAACGTGCCGTATCACGAAGACGTCAAAAAGTTCGGCGAGGCGCTGTGCACGGCGAGGCTCGACTTGGTCTCGGGGCGCGACGCCGACGCTTCTGCCGGATGGCGGACGCCGGCCGGCGGCGCGACGGAGGACGAACCCCTCACCGGTGGGACTCCGCGTTCGGCGGAGTACGGCTTGGCGTGCGAGCACGCGCACAGCTGTTGCATCCTGCTCGCGCGGAAGGACCCGTACCTGGTGGACGGGAAGTGGCACACGTGGATCGACTACGAGAAGTTCCAGGAGCTGGTGGCCTCGGGCGAGCCGTTCACGAGCGACCAGTACATGCTCCCCACGCCTCACTGGTCCGTGTGGGGCGCCGAGGAGGGGGGCTTCGACCCGGGCGAGACGCGCGTGCGGAAAGTGCGCAACCACCCGGGGAAGGAAAAGAAAGAGGAAGTGACGGCGTGAGAGCGTCGCGTTTGATCGATCGATCGTCGACGACGATTGAAGGCAAGTATGACGGTAGCTGCGTACGAGCTAGTGCACTTCTTTCACACTACTCGACGGTGTCCCCCGCGACTACTCGCGCGTACTCGGCGGTGTTTTCCCTGAGGCGATCGAGCATAACTTCCACCGCGCCCGGCGCGATGGTCATGAGGCCCTCCAGCGTCGGCTCCACGACGAACCGCGCGAAGGCGAGCTGGTTCGCCGCCGTCGTCGCCGCCGCGTCGGTCGCGCCGGCGGCGCGGCGGTCGTTGAGCGCTGCCACCGGCAGGCCCAGCGCGCGCTCGCGGTCGCCCTGCTTGTAGAACTCTTCGGATACGCGCGCGCCCCACTCGCGCGCAAGGTGCCACGGGCGCGCCGGATTGGAGATATCCGCGCAGTGGAGCACGTAGCACAGCGCCAAAACCGGGTCGCTCCACGACCGCACGTCTTCGTCGCCAGCCTCATTTTTTTTCTCGTCGTCCCCATCCTCGTCGATCGCCGAGGACCGCGCGGACGCCGTCTCCATCGCGTTCGTCACCGCGTCCATGAACGTCTCCAGCAGCTTCGCGTGGTGCGCCATGTCTGTGGACAGCACGAGGCGCCCCAACGTGGATTTGCACGCGCGACGCTCTTCGTCGGCGAAGCCGTCGAGAACGCCGCGCTCGCGCAGCAGGCGCAGGCACGCGTGCAGGTGTCCGTTTTCGTTGACGCTCACATCGTTCCAGCGCACCGCCGCGGGGTCCTCCGTGGCGGTCAGGAACGCGTTGCTGAGTCCGGGATGGCCGACGTCATGCGCCGCCGCCGCGATGAGCAGCAAAAACGCGTCCCGCGGCTCGACGCGCGACGCCAAGCCGCCGCCGGCGTCTGCCAACACGAACGCGACGGCTTGCACGACGTCCGCCGCGTGCACGGCGCTGTGGTAGTCCGGCGCCGCGTACTCGCGCTCGACGTCCCTCAGGAACGCAGAGACAGTCCCGCGATCGATCTGCGGGACCGAGGCCCACACGCCGAGGTGGTCCATGGCCGCGAGCGCCGTCTCCGCCAACACGCCAGAGGCAGATGCTTTGCCCGCCTCGCCGGTCTCGCCGCGCCTCTCGCAGAGCTTCGCGTCCACCGCGATGGCGTCAAAGTCGTCCCAGGACGCGATCGCGTCCGCGATGTCCGCCCGCACAGCCTCGAGCGCTGGGGTTTCCGCGTCGTTTTCATTTCCCGCGGCGGGGCCGGGGGAGGGGGTGGCCGCGCGCGGAGTCCCTAGCGACCGCGCGCGCCGCGGAGGGGACAGCATGGCGTGGAACTTATCCGCCGCGCGGCGCACCGCCATCGCGTTGCACGCGGCGGCGGCGAGCCTGGCTTGGTCCCGGAACGACTCGGCGTTCACCGAGCCCGAGGGGTCGTACTGCCGCAGCAGCTCCCGCGCGGCCTCACCCAGCTCAGATGCGAGCGTGGGGGAGAGACGCCCCGAGTTCTGCCGCGACGGCGTCGAAGCCCCGGAGCTCTCACTCGCACCGCGCCTCGCGTCGATCACCATCTTTTCCCCGACAGCCATCAACGCCACCGCGTCGCGCAGGATGCGTCGCGCCGGCGCCTCCGCGTCCGCGGACGCCTCGGGGGGCAAAGAAGAAACCTCGCGCAGGACCTCGTGCATCGCCTGGTGGTTCAGCCTGTGCGCGGAGACCTCAGCGCGGAGCGTCGCGGCGTTGGCGCTCGTGAAGGCGCTCGCCGCGGCGACGCCGGGAGAGCCCGGCGCGAATCTACCGCGCAAACCGTCGCGCGACGACGCGGACCGCATCACGTTCGTCACGAGTTTGCCGCGGTCGAGGTTCATCGACGCGCGCCGCGGTCGGGGTTCGTTCCCCATGCCTGCTCGGCCGTTCGCTTCCACTCACGGCCGCCCGCGCTCCTGTGAAGTGGGGGCGGTCGTTGCGTCGTTCTGCTCGAAGTTTCTCTACTGTTCGGGTTGAGTCAGCGGGCAGATATACATGTATTATATTTAGTCTACAGTGGCGCTTGGCACGCGGAGGTTTCCGCAACCACCCGAAGCCAACACCCGTGCTGGCCTCGCGGGATCTTCAGTGGCGATGGCGCGCGACCGCACCGCGCCGGGACTGGCAGGGGAGGCCGCCTCCCTGCTCATCCCCGCTCGTTGCGAGGAGGAGTTCGTGTCGCCCTCGAACGCGTCGTTCGGGACGCGCGGGGATGACGGGCTCCCCGTGACTCGCCGCGATGTGGGATGGACTCGCGTCTCGGTTGTTTCCCGCGTGGGGCGCGTTCTCGCCGCCGTCGCGGCGGTCGCCGCGGTGGTCGCGGCGATGATCGCGGTCGCGGGCGCGTCCGGCGTCGCGTTCCACGCGCCTCGCCGGCCGAGCCTCGCGCTGCTCGGCGACTTGCAGTGCGACGGGGCGTTCTCGGTGCCCCGCGAGGCTCCCAGCGACCGCTTCTCGTTTCCCTTCACGACGCTCGCGTCCTTCGCGGATGTTGTGTACCTGCTGTGCGTGGAGTGCGACGGCGTCGTGGCGCCCCCCGCGTGGCGCGGCAAGGTGCTGCTGGTGAACGGGAAGATCATCGACGAGTGCGTCAAGGACGGGGACCTTGACCACTGGCACAGGGCCTCCTTCTCGCACGCGGTGGCGGTGGCGCACGCCGCGCTCCACGGGCACAACGTGGCGGCTGTCGTCGAGGACGACGCGCGCTCCGACTTCACCGTGCGTTTCGACGACGACGAGTTCGCGCGGCTCCGACAGCTCGTGCGGCCTGATTTGACCCGCGCGTCGTCCGAAGGGTCGGCGGACACGAACCCGACGAACGCGCAGTGGAGCTGGAATTTCCTTCGGTTCGGGTACCGGCCGTACCAGATGGAGGAAGCCGCCGCGCGCGGGGGCGCGGCGTATGCGGAGGCGTGCCCAGAGCAGTGCGCGTGCGAGCGCACGAGCGCGCACTCGTGCCTCATCTCGCAGTCGGGGTGCGACTTGCGCTCGTCCGAGGCGTACCTGATCAACAGAGGCGCGTACGAGGACTTCACGCACAGGCTGCAGGGGGGGGTGGTGGACTACGATGTGCTGCAGAGCTTCCCGAAGATGATGGTGCTCTCGCCGATGGTGAGCTACCAGGAGAATCTCGACATCTCGATGGACGCCCAGCGGGACTTGCAGCGGAAATTCAGGAGGGCGTGCACGCAGGGGGACGCGCCAAGCGTGCCAACACTGCGCGCGACAACGGGGGGGGATTTGCCAGGGCTCGCACTTCAGGGCGCGGGGGACCCCGACCGACCGCTGTGGGCGCCCCGCGGGATCAAGGAGATGCGGTGACGCGGTGTCGAACCGGTTGGTGTAAGAATGGACAACTCGATATAGCACATCTGTTCTGCGCCTCTTTCTTCCTGACGCTCTTCGTCTCTTCGCGGCGCCGGATTTGTCGGTTTAAAACTGTCGGGGGAAAGGCCTCCTCCTGTTCCTCTCTTCGGTAGCTCGCTATGTGTGAGCCTCAGCTATCCGGGGACGACGGGGAGAGATTTCCGATTGTCGTCCCGCCTCCGCCGTCTCGCTTCTTTTCGGGACGCCTTCGTCGCGCCGCGCGAGAAAAGAAACCTTTTCGCGCGGTTCGCATTCACTTGGTGTCCTCGCCGTATCGCTTGTGCAGCGTTTTCTTGTACTCCTCCTGGTTGTCCCAGAGCTGAGCGGCCTGCGCGTTGAGCGGCGAGGCGTTGTTGGGCTCCCCGAGCAGCGACTGGATGGACAGGAGCACCGCGCGCACATCGTACACGGAGGACCACTTCTCCTTGAGGATGTCGAGGCAGATGTTGCCGTGGTTGTCGACGTTGGGGTGGAAGCAGGGGGTGACGAACTTGATCGTGGGGGCCGTGAACGGGTAGTTGTCGGGGAACTTGAGCGACAGCTTGTACGTCAGGCCCTCGTAGGCGGTGCCCGGGGCGCCCGTGAGCGTGCCGCACCACGACAGGAGGTTGTCGCCCTCGGGGAACGCCGTGGCGTTCTTGTCGGACGCCATCATGAGCTTCATGAGCTCGGCCTGGAGCCGCTT
>MDSV01187851.1_pt1 | contig 39167 bp, 38 predicted proteins | sample 810851 | NCBI WGS metagenome assembly MDSV01 (sample SAMN05326640, study PRJNA326480) | marine metagenome | isolation source: seawater | place: Atlantic Ocean: North East | collected 2012 | reverse complement strand
CTGGATGTGGAAGCGCAGTAATGCGTGCAGCTGACCAGTACTAATAGCTCAATTGGCTTGATTTATGCACTGAAAAAAATTTTGATAAATTTAAGATATTAATTACAAATAAAAATCTGATTAAATGTGAGATTAGTATAGTTTCTTGACTGTTCTATGTTTACTTTGCAATTAAACTAACAACTTTGAAAAATTACAAAACTTACGTAACACATTTGTTATGGGATTTTTATGTTCAGAGAATTCAAACTATTCAATAAGCTTGGATTTGACTTAATTTGATTAGTTCTTCCAGCTCTTCTGGAAGCTATAGTTTTAGAATTCAAATAACCAACGATATTTTTATTATTTAAATCATTTTTTGCAAATGAGCAAAAAAGTGCAATCCTTTCATTTTTATATTGAAAGGGTAAAAAAAATTTGTTTGGTAGTAGCTTATCTAGTATGGGCCACAAACACAACTTTGGAAATAATTTTAACCGTCTGGACATACCAGCATGATGAGTTCTTAAATTCCAGACTACTATATCACCCTCTTCCGTCTCTACATTAATTCCTTTGCCCAATTTTAAGGAATTTAATTTGTAAATTTTATTGAACAATAACAACTTTATATTTCTTAAACTATCAAAGACTTTTTTAAAAAGAATATATTTGTGAGATTTCTCTCTAATTTTTACACCACCACTAAAATTTTTTGTATCATGAAAATAAATTCCCAATCTGGCTATTGGATATTCCTCTTCATTGGAAATATTTTTATCTTCACCTCTCGAGTCATTATGATATCTATCGTAAATTTCTTCAGGATTATGTCTAATCATAATTCCGCTATCTGAGTAATATAGTAAACTTTCTGCTGCTAATATTTCTTTAATACATTTTATTAACTTTTCATTTAATAACATATATTTTATATCCTCATCTAATAGTACCTCAAATTCATTTACATCTGCTGATCTATCTTTAGATGATAAGACAATCATTTTATCTCTTATGCTAGATATATATTCCTTTGTAAAAATAGATTTTAGTATTATGTATCCTTTACCCAAAAAGAATTGCCTTGAGTCATTCAGATTCATATCTATAAGTATAAATTAAAATATTTAAAAAAAAAATATTAAAGGCCATAATTAACTATATATTAGATATAAAAAAAACCTATTCTTTTTTGTGAAAAATCCAATTTTTAATGAATTAAAAAAATTTAAATTAATTAAAAATTCAAATTTAATAACTTTAAATAATAAAACTAGAGATAAAAGAATAAGAGTAATTAAAGATTTAAAAACCAAAGTTATATTTTTAGAAAAACAACTAAACTCAAAAGATACCTATAACTCAAAAGATAATTATAGAGACTATCTGAGAAAAGATAGAAAAATTAATAAAAAAAAAAAATCTACAATTAAATTGCTCCATAGCAATGTTAGAACACCAATACTTGATGATGATCTTAGAAGGTCAAATCAATTTAAGAGATGGTTTAAAAATAAGAATATTTTGGATTTTGGTTGTGGTTGGGGGGGTTTTTTGAGAAATATAAAAAATTATAAATCTTTGAGTGGCATTGAATTAAGAAGAGACTGTATTAAACATATAAATAATAATATTCAAAAAATATGAGTATCAGACACTTTAGAAACTTTTGATCAAAAATTTGACTTAATCACAATGTTTCATGTTTTAGAGCACATGCCTTTCCAAGTTGATACTTTAAAAGTTTTAAAATCTAAATTAAAAAATAAAGGAAAAATTATCTTAGAGGTTCCGCATGCAGAGGATTTTCTCATCTTACAAGATGAGCTAAAAGAGTTTAAAAACTTTACATTTTTAAGTGAACACTTGATTCTTCATACATACAATTCACTCAAAACAATACTTTTAAAATCAGGTTTCAAAAAAATTAAAATTTCATATTATCAAAGATATAATTTTGCAAATCATTTAGGTTGGTTTTTAAAAAAAAAACCTGGTGGTCATAAATTCTATAAAGAAATCATAAGTGATGAATTAAATTTATCTTATTCAGAAAATTTAAAAAAATTAGGACTTACAGATACTTTAATTGCTATAGCGGAATAGTTATTTGTAGGTTTTTGATTTGCTTAGTTTTTGGTATAAGCTATACATTTCTTACATTTGAAAATTTTTGTAATAAGTTCAATATAAGTGTAAATATAATTAAATGAATATTTTAGGGATAACTTACGGTAATCACGATACTTCAGCAGCATTAATTCAAGATGGAAAGCTAATTTGTGCTTGTGAAGAAGAGAGATTTAACAAAGAAAAACATACAAAAAAATTTCCGATTAATTCAATAAAAGAGTGTTTAAAATTAGGAAGGTTAAAAATAAAAGATTTAAACTACATTGCCTTATCCACAGATCCAAAAAGACAGATTAGAAAATTTTGGCTTGAAGGTGCGATGAAACATGATCACAGATTAAATGCATTATTTGAAGAACATGAGACTATCAAAAAATGGTATAATCTTGAAGACTTTGTAAGAAAAAAACTTAGATATAGTGGTGTTATAAAATATTACAAACATCATTTAAATCATATAGCTAGCAGTTTTTATCCTAGTAATTTTAAAAAATCACTTGTTGTTTCTTATGATGGAGTTGGAGAGGGAGAAACTGGTTATTTTGCAATTGGTAAAAACAAAAAGCTGGAAATAATTCATGATAAAAATAAATTTCCTAATTCATTGGGATTAATTTATGCTGCAATTACCTCTTATTTAGGATGGAGGTATGCTTGTGATGAGGGAATTATTATGGGATTGGCATCTTATGGCAAACCTTACAGCAAAATACCAGGAATTAACAAAACATATATTCAGGCTTTTAGAGAAATAATATCTTTTGAAAATAATTTAGATTTAAAAATCAACACTGATTGGATTACTTTTCACAAAGAAAGGGACACATGGTTAAGTGAAAAATTTATTAAAGTTTTTGGAAAAAGAAGAAAATATGAGGATAAATTAAACCAACATCACAAAAATATAGCTGGCGCACTTCAATTGAGATTAGAGGAAGTAATTTTGTCTCAATTAAAATTTTTAAACAAAAAATTCAAATTTAAAAATTTATGTTTATCAGGTGGTGTTGGTTTAAATTGCTCAATGAATGGAAAAATAGCTAAGTCTAAAATCTTTGATAATATATTTGTACAGCCAGCAAGTGGCGATGCTGGTTTATCAATTGGAGCAGCAATAAATTGCTCTTTGGAAATCGATTCTAAAAGAAAATTAGTTTTTGAAACTAATTGCTACTTAGGTTCAAGGTATTCAAATCAATCTATAAAAAAAGCAATTAATAAATACAAACAAAAAGTCCAAATTATTAATAATAAAGATTACTTTAATTTTGCATCAGAAGTTTTGATAAAAAAAAAAATTATAGGCTGGTTTCAGGGTGCGGCAGAATTTGGACCCAGGGCTTTAGGTAATAGAAGTATATTGGCTTCACCTAATCCATCCAAAATAAGGGACATTATAAACAAAAATGTTAAATTTAGAGAAAGTTTTAGACCATTTGCACCTGCTATATTGGAAGAACATTGCTCTGATTACTTCAACATAGATCAAAAAAGCGAACACATGTTAATAGCATGTGATATTAAACCTCGAATGAAAAAATATATACCTGCAACAGTGCATGTAGATAACACATGTAGAGTTCAAACTGTTACAAGCAAGTCTAATGAAAAATTTTATAATTTATTGCAGTCTATGTATAAAAAAACCAAAATTCCAGTTTTGTTAAATACTTCTTTTAATATAAAAGGTCAGCCTATAGTTAATACACCAAATGATGCGTTATTATGTTTTCTAAAATATAATATAGATTTTCTATTTATTGGTGAATATATTCTGAAAAAAAAAAATAAAAGAATTAACTAAGATCCAAATTTTAAAAAAATATAATTAATGTATGATATTAAAAAATAAAATTGGTATTATGCAGGGAAGGCTGTTACCAAAGTACCAAGGTAGGTATCAAGCACATCCAGTTGGTTACTGGCAGGATGAATTTAAATTTGTAAATGAACTAGGGCTCGATTGTATTGAATTTATTCTGAATTATGAGGATTCAGAAAAGAATCCATTACTTAATTCTGAGGGCTTAGGCAGTATAAAAAAAATTGAAGAGCTATGTGGAGTAAAAGTACTGTCTATTTGTGCTGATTATTTTATGCAGGCCCCAATTCATAGTAATAACTTTAGTGTAGCTGATACAAGTATTGCCATTTTGGATCGTTTAATTAAAAATGCCTCTTTATTAAATGCATCAGATATAATTATTCCTTGCGTAGACAAATCAAGTTTTAAAAATAAAAACGAATTAAATAACTTTGTTAATAATATTAAATTAGTCATTAAAACCGCTGAAAATTCTGGAATAAACATTTGTCTTGAATCAGATTTAGCACCCAAAGATTTTGCAAATATGATTGATGCAATTGGTTCAAAAAATGTGATGATTAATTATGACATTGGAAATAGTGCAGCAAAAGGATATGATCCAGAGGAAGAATTTAATTCTTATGGAGATAAAATTAAGCATCTTCATGTAAAAGACCGTTTACTTGGAGGCAAATCAGTATCATTAGGAACTGGAAATGCTAATTTTTTAAAAATTTTTGATCTCCTAGAAAAGTATGACTATCAAGATACTATAATATTTGAGGCATTTCGTGACGAGGAAGGATTAGAGATTTTCAAAAATCAGTATAAGTGGTTTAAAGATAAATTTGATTTTTTCGCAAAAGATAAAAATAATATTAAAAATTAAACTAACTTTTTTTTTTAATAATCGAATTAACTTTTGTTTTGAATATTAGTTCATCTCCAATATTTTTTTGTAAAATAGATCCGCTTGAAATAGTTGAATTATTTCCAATTTTAAGTTTTGGTTCAATAAATATACCTGTACCAAAAATATTTTCTGATCCTATGCTAACCAAACCAGAAGTTGTGACTGATGGACCAAAATTGTTGTGGTTTCCAATTACATTGTGGTGTTCAAAATTGCATCTTGAGGCCACAAAATTATTATGACCAATTCTTGTTTCGGTTCCTATAATTGTTCCACTAAAGATCACATTACCTCTACCCATCATTACATTTGTTCCTATTTCAACATTTGGGTGAATGACATTAGCAAAAGGTACTCCTAGTTTTTCTAGATCTTCAAACAGATTTTTTCTGAAATCAATAATCCCAGGGCTTATTACAAGAGCATCAAAATATTTCTTTTTAAACTGTTCATAGATGTTTTCTGTAGTTGCTAGTCCTGAAACCTTTATTCCTCCAATTTCATGACTTTTATCTTTATAATTATCAAAGAAACACACAACAGTTTGATCATCACGCCTTAAAATTGAATCATACACAAGGTTTCCAGCATGACCAGCACCTATTACTGCGATTTTTTGCATATTTTTATTTTTTTTTATTAATGTTTGTTCATACTTAATTAATTCTGTATCTTTAGAAGTATTTTTATTTTTTAAGTAATTTTGAACATCAATTTTTGTAACAATTTCCATATCTGCAAAATATTTTTCATCAATTTTTTCACTACCAATAGCTTTAAATGCATTAGCAGTAAATTTATTCAAAATTTCAGTATTTTTAAATGAGAGATTTAATTTCTCTTTAGCAGTATTTTTTTTAATTGTTTTAATATCAAATTCAGGATTTTCACTGATTATTGCATATATTTCACCAACCTCAATTATAGAACCAATCTTTTCTAAAAAAAAAATATATCCAGTTTTAGGACTACTAATTTCTATAACTGCTTTCGAACCCTCTAAGCTTGCTACAGCTGATCCTTCTGATACCTTTGACCCATCTTTGGCCAAATATTCTACAAGTGTATAAGACTCATCATTTGCAGACTCTCTCTCAGCTATTAATTCAATGTAGCTCATTTAACTAATCTTCTTAAAATAATTAATTTAATTTTTATCATTTTACTAATTCTAAAACACTTCTTATGATATCTTTAGTGCCAGGTAGCAAATTATTTTCAGCTTCATAAGAACATGGTATTACACTATTATTTCCTAACCTAATTACTTTAAAAGTATTAGTCCCACTCTCCACTATTGAGGATATAACCTCACTACCTATAGCTGCAAATGACGGGCCTTCCTCTATGGTTAATAACTTTTTAGTTTTATTAACTGAGACCTTTAAAGGTTCAATTTCCAATGGTGTAATTAGAGTGGGACATATAACTTCACAAAATATATCATGTTCATATAATAAAGTTTTTAATGCTTCTTCAACATAAACTAGTTCATGGCCATAGGTAAAAATTGTACAAGATGCCTCATGTCGTTTAGGTTTAATTTTTATAATTGGAAAATTACTTGGGTTAGAAGTCTCATACTCATAGCCTTCAATAATATCTTTGTGTAAATTCTGGCCGTACAAAACTTTATTTTCAATAATTATGTTAAATTTTTTGGTCTCTAGTGCGTTTTGATAAAGCATTGATGGATCTACAAAATGGTTCATTACAACCACATTTATATTAGGCAATCCAACAATTAATTTTTCAATACTTTGTGAGTGAGTTGGTCCATAGCCTCTTCTACCACCCATTGGTGTTCTAAGTATCATGGGTATATCTATTTTTTTTCCAAACATTGTAGGTATTTTAGAAGCGTGCTGAATAATTTGATCAATTGTTAAAGTTAAAAAATCACCAAACATAATCTCAACAATAGTTGGCAATCCAGCAAATGATCTACCTATTGAAAATCCAACAATTGCTGCCTCAGATATTGGTGTGTTAATTACTCTTCCAGGAAATTTTTTTGATAACTTTTTTGAAGCCTTAAACGCTCCACCATAATCTTTAGAAAAAAATTTATTTGCATCTTCTATGTCTTCACCAATCATTAATAATGATGGGTATTTATTAAATACATTTTCTAGACCGTAATTTATTAATTCAATAAATTTTTTATTAGATTTTTTTTTTAATAGTGAGAAAGTTATATTTTTTGAAAATGTTGTAGGGTTATATCTTTTTACTGATGTTAGTGTTTTTGTTTTTAAACATTTTTTTGTTATATTTGATATATTTTGTTTGACGGTCTTTATTTCATTTTTATTTATAATATTATTTTTTATTGCAATATTTACTAGATCTTTAGAATTTATTTCATCTAATATTTTATCATCCCTATTGTCATCGCCTTTGGAATGTGCTCCCATTCTGTATGTATTTATTTCCATGAGTATAGGCCGTCTTTTTTCTCGCACAAATTCAGTAGCTAATTTTAGTTTATTATCTAAAGATCCTAAATTTCTAGCATCAGCTTCAAAAAATTTTATTCCAAAGGCGTTAGCTCTTCCTTCTATGGTTCCCGAAACAGTCTGATTTATACTAGTTGTTTGAGCGACACGGTTATTTTCAAGAACATATAGGACTGGCAAATTCCATTTAGAGCTTAAATTTAAACTTTCATAAAGAAGTCCTTCACCGAGAGTTCCATCTCCAATGAAGTTTACAACTATTTCATTTTTCTTTAAAGACGAGGCAATGCCGCCTGCTATTGCTGTTAAGCCCCCTTGTATTCCATTCGACAAGAAGCCCTCACAATAAAGATGTTGGCTTCCGCCGTACCCATTGGAAACACCCTGTTCCTTTCCTAAAACTTCAAGTGTAAGTTTTTCTATATCATCCATCCAGCTTAAGAAGTGTCCATGCCCTCGATGATTAGATAAAATCATATCTTTTTTTAATAGATATTTTTTTAGTAAAACTGGCAGTAACTCCTGACCTTTGCAGGTGTGGACAGTTCCTCTTATTAAACCTTCTTTAAATAGCTCTAAAAAATTATCTTCTACACATCTTATTTCAAGAGCTTTGAGCAATGAATCTTTATAAGATTTTAAACTTTCAGTATCCATAATATTTTAAGCATCAGTCCATATAATTTTCAGAACTAGATAAATTTTTCTTATTTAGCAACTTTTCTTATAAATGCTTTTATAACTCTTAACAACTGTAGTAATTTAACTTTATTTGGTGATGAAACTAGTTCAACTGTTGACTATTAATAATAAATAACAATAAAGTTAATTTTTACCTATTTGATATAATTAATAAATGAATAATAAATATACCCATATAGCAGTCGTTCCTGGAAGAAAGAATAGTAAATCACTACCATTTAAAAATAGATTTTTATTTAAATACACAGCCAAATTTTTAAAGAATAATAAGTTGTTTGATGATGTTTACATTAATTCAGATGACCCTCATTTAGAGGTTTTAGCAAAAAAATATGATTTTAATTTTTATAAGAGAAAAAAAAAATTAGCTAAAGATTCAACTTGTATAAAAGAGGTATTTATAGATATGAATAACAATTTAAAATTTTCTAGTAAAACTTTTATTTGGCTTTTTTATATTCCTCTAATTTACAAAAATATAATTGATTTCAAAAAGTCCATTAAACTTGTTGAGTCAAAAAAACTAAAATCAGTTTGTGCATTTATAAAGGCTCAAACTAACCCAATGAGTTGTTGGCACATTAAAAAAAATAAACCAATTCAATTTATTAAAAACAATCTTTGTAGACGACAAGATTTCCCTTTAGCTTTTGAGCATCACCACTATATATGTGGTTTTAACGTAAAATATTTAAATAAACTTAATAATGAATTAATCTTTAAAAATACATTTCCAATTATGTTAAATGATGATACTTCTAGAAAATTAATTGAAGTTGATACACCAGAGATTTTAAGAAAATACCTAAAAAATAAAAAAAATGAAAAAAAAATCTCTTAAGCTACTTAAATCAAATAAACTTTATAAAAAAGCTTTAAAAATTATTCCCTATGGATCTCAAACCTATAGTAAGGGAGTAAAAGCATTTAGTGATGGTGTTTCACCAAAATTTTTAGCTAGAGGCAAAGGATGTGAAGTTTGGGACGTTGATGGAAATAAATACATCGACTTTGTTATGGGCAATCAGCCTCTAATTTTAGGTTACGCAGACCCAGATGTAAACAGAGCTGTAATTAAACAGCTTAATCTTGGGTCAACATTTAGTGTAAGTAATAAATTAGAAATAGATGTTGCCGAACTTTTAGTAAAACATATACCAGGAGCAGAAGGAGCTAGATTTGGAAAACATGGTGCAGATGCAACTTCTATAGCTGTTAGACTGTCCAGAGCTATTACAAAAAGAGATCATTTAGCTTTTTGTGGATATCATGGATGGCACGATTGGTTTGTTGGTACAACTGATTTAAATGGTGGAGTACCAAAATTTAATGAGCAACTTGCACATTCATTTTCTTATAATGATATAGAAAGTCTAGAAAAAATTTTTAAAAAACATAAAAATAAAATTTCTTGCGTTATAATGGAGCCAATTACAGTTAATGGACCCAAGTCAGGTATAAATGGGTCAATTCGATGGAGAGATTATGATAGAAAAAATAATTTTTTAACTGACGTTAAATCTTTATGTAAAAAAAACGGTGCGTTACTAGTATTTGATGAAGTTGTAACAGGTTTTAGATATGATATTGGTGGTGCTCAAAAAATGTTTGGGGTTACCCCAGACCTAGGATGCTTTGCTAAAGCCATGTCGAATGGAATTCCTCTTTCTGCAATTACAGGTAGAAAAGAATACATGAAATACTTAGAAAAAACTTTTTTCTCTTTTACATATGGCGGTGACTGTGTTGGTCTAGCAGCCTCAAAAGCGACAATTAACAAAATTGAGAAAAAAAATGTCATTGACCATTTATATAAAGTTGGAAGCAGATTAAAAAAAGGAATGAATGAATTAATTAAAATTTATAGCTTAGAGGAAATCCTTGAATGTTCAGGGTATCCTTGCAGAACTATAATGACGATCAAAAAATTTGGTAAATACAAAAAACCTTTAATAACAAAAAGTTTAATTCAACAAGAGCTAATGTTTAGGGAAGTGCTTTGGTCTCAATACCACTCAATTTGTTATTCTCATAAAAATTCGCATATAGATAAATCTTTAAATTCTTTTGAGGATGCTTTTAAGAAATTGAGAAATATTATTAAAAATAAAAAAAGTATTGAAAATAGTTTACAAGGAAAACCTTGTGAAACTGTATTTACTAGAGTAGCAGATTTTCAATCTGTAGCTACAAGTCAAAGATCTTAATAAAGATAAAAATTTACTAATATATAATTATAAAAACCAGATAAATTATTCTATAATATTGTTCTTCCACCATCTGCAACCACAATTGAGCCAGTCATATAAGATGAAAGGTCACTACATAGAAATAAAATTAACCCATTGTATTCTTTATTCTTAGCCATTCTTCCAAGTGGAATTAATTGATTTATTTTTTTAACAAATGACTTATCTTGATTTTTAAAAATTCCTCCAGGAGCTATAGCATTACATCTGATATTTTTTTTACCCCAATATGACGCTGTATATTTAGTAAGACCAATAATACCATGTTTTACAACTGAGTAAGTTACAGGTTTAACAAAACCACTTTTTTTATATATTCTTTGATCAGGAGCAATAATTCCTAGGTCTGACGACACATTTATAATTGAACCTTTTTTAAATTTTGCCATATAAGAACCAAACACTTTAGTACAAAGGTAGCTTCCTTTTAAACCTACTGAAATATCTTTATCCCATAAATTATTTGAAAAATTTTCTAATTTAAGATTCTTACTTTTTGATTTTGACGGGGCATAATCAATTGCAGCGTTATTAATTAAAACATCGATTTTGATTTTTTTTAATTTGAAAAAATTTATAATTTTTTTTAATTCGTTTTCGTTAGTAATATCGGTTATAAAACTTTTTGATAATATTTTCTTTTTTGGTTTTTTTACATCAATTATATAAACATTGGCTTTCTCATTTATTAAGGCCTCAACAATTTGACTACCTAAAAAACCATTACCACCAGTAATTATAATATTTTTATTTTCTAGATTAAATAAACTTCTTTTCATTTTAGTTTTTAACTTTATAGTTCAAAAAAAAAATTATTATAATAAATTATATTATGAATAAACCTTACTTGATTGGTGAAATAGGCATAAATCACAATGGAGATGTTAATATAGCAAAAAAATTGATTAAACATGCCAAAAATTGTGGGTTTGATTCTGTAAAATTTCAGAAGAGAACTATAAGCATTGTATATGATAGCAAAACTCTTGATACTCCAAGAGAAAGTCCTTGGGGTACAACTACAAGAGAACAAAAATTAGGTCTAGAGTTTGAGAAATCAGAATACGATGAAATAGATAAATATTGCAAAGAAATTGATATAGATTGGTTTGCGTCTGCTTGGGATATAAAAAGTTTAGAGTTCCTGGAAAATTATGATTTAAAATATCATAAAATTGCATCAGCAATGATTGTTGATCATGAATTATTAAATGAAGTTGCAAAAAAAAAACGTCATACTTTTATTTCTACTGGTATGTCAACTAAGAACGATATTGATAATGCTGTTAGTATTTTCAGAAAAAATAATTGTAGCTTTGAACTAATGCATTGTGTTTCAACTTATCCAATGAAAACTGAAGACGCTAATTTAGTTACAATCAACCAATTAAAAAAAGAATACAATTGTGATGTTGGTTATAGTGGCCATGAAAATGGTGTTGCAGTATCTTTAGCTGCAGTGATGTTAGGAATTACTTCTCTTGAAAGACATATAACTTTAGATAGAACAATGTATGGATCTGATCAGGCAGCCTCTTTAGAACTAAGTGGTATGGCAAATCTCTCAAAATCTATAGAAAAGCTTTTGCTTTCTCTAGGTAAACCATCTCTTGGTAAAATCATAGATGATGAAATACCAATAGCTAAAAAATTGAGAGCTCATATTAAAATTTAAAATTAAAGTGATTAATGTTAAAAATTGAAACTGACTTACTAAACCAATTAAAACAAAATATTGCCGTTCACCAAGATTTACTCAAAAAGTCAAAAGATATAATTGGCGTAATTGAAAAAATCCATAAAAATATAAAAAAAGGTGGCAAAATACTATTCTGTGGAAATGGAGGATCTGCTGCAGATGCACAACATTTGGCTGCTGAGTTTCTAATAAGATTGAGACCTCATATAAACAGAAATCCTATACCTGCATTAAGTTTAGCACAAGATACATCAACTTTAACCGCATGTGGGAATGATTATAGTTTTGATGATATATTTTTAAGACCTTTTAAAGCACTAGCAAAAAAAAATGATGTTTTGATATGTATCTCAACCTCAGGTAATTCTAGAAATATTTTAAAAGTTTTAAAAGAAGCAAATAAGACAAAAGTTTATTCTGTAAGTTTTTTAGGAAAGGGTGGCGGTAAAGCAAGGAAACTATCAAACAGATCTCTTATTGTTTCATCAAGTAATACTGCCAGAATTCAAGAATGTCATATATTTCTTGGTCATTTTATCTTAGAAAAGATTGAAGATAAAATCATAAACAATTAAAATTAAAAAATATCTTTAAAATGAATAATGGTGTTTTTATCCCAATAGAGATTATGCGCAGAGAATACCTCAGCAAGTTGTTGCTGTCTGTAATACTCATACAAAAAGGAATGCCAGTTATTATTGGTCACAAACCATCAGTTTTTAAATTAGCTTTAAAAACAAAAGAGCCTGGAGTTTTATTTTACAAGGCTATGATGTATGGAGATAAAAAAAAAGTTTTTAATAAATTAAAACAAAAAAAATTTTGTATTATTGCACAAGATGAAGAAGCAGGAATAATATATAAAAAATTTGAAGATTTTTACAAGGTTAGAAAATCATTAAAATTAGTGAGCCAATTAAATTTTTTTTTCGCTTGGGGAAAGGATGATTATCATTTTTTAAATAAAAAATTTGGTAATAAAATAATTAAAAATTATGGTGCTTTAAGATCTTGTTTTTGGGGAGATTTTGGAAAAAAATTCTATAAAAAAAATATTCAAAATTTAAAAAAAAAATATTCTAATTACATTTTATTTGTGTCAAATTTCGCAACTTTTAATACAGATCTAGATAAACAATCAGCTTTTAATATACATACTGAGTATCGGGGATTTGATTTAAATAAATATAAAACCAGATATGAAAATGAAAAAAAAATTTTTCTTCAATATGTAGACTTAATTAAATTAATTTCTAGACAATCAAATCAAAAAATAATTGTAAGACCTCATCCAAGAGAAAATATAAAAGAATGGGAAAAAGCTCTTAAGGGTATTAAAAATGTTTTTATTGAAAAAGATGGTGAGCTTTTACCCTTTATATTAGGATCACAATTTATAATTCAAAATAATTGCACATCAGCAATTGAAGCAGCCGCTTCAAAAATACCGGTTGTCACATTTGTAGCTAAAAATGAAGATTTGACATGTTTAAGTGAAGGAAAAGAAAATATTCCAAATCAACTGTCTTTGAATATTTTTAAAAAAGAAGAGCTAATTAAGGCAACGAAAAAAATAAATTTATTATGGAACAAAGATAAAAATAAAAAACTTAGAGAAGAAATTTTAATGAGAAAATTAAAAGATTATGGAACCACTAAATCTGCGGAAAATATTGCTCAAAAAATTATAGAATACGCAGGTACACCAAATCCTAAAGGCAATGTAAATCTCTCTAAAGATAGTATTTTATATGATTTAAAAGATACATATCGACTACTTAAATATAAATTAAATATTAAAAACTCTATGATGGATATGAACAAAAAAGATGCCATCTCTCACCAAAGGATAAAGAAAGATATTACTTACATGTTAGAAGTAATGAAAATCAAAAAAAAAGCTAAAGTTAAAAGAGTAGAACAAAATGCGTTTTATATTTATCCACTAGATAGCAATAATAACGGAGAGCAAATATAGACAATTATTTATACTCTTATAAAAGACTTAAGAAATTAAATACAAAGATATTTATTTTGACTGAATGCAAAAAATAAAAAAAATTTTATATATACTCAGCCCCAAAGAACGGAAGCAGGCTGCCATATTGTTTGTAATGATCTTAGTGATGGCATTACTTGATATTGCTGGTATAGCTTCTATATTACCTTTCATTGCAGTACTAACAAACCCTGAAGTTATTGAAACTAATGTTTTTCTTAAAGAAGTATTTGAAATTTCAAAAAATTTTGGAGTTGAAAATATTGATGGATTTCTATTTGCTTTAGGTACTGTTGTATTTTTTATACTTATTGCAGGAATTGCTTTTAAAGCTCTTACAACTTACGCAACAGTTAGGTTTTCCAAAATGCGTGAATATAGTATAAGCAAACTTCTTGTAGAATGCTATTTAAAACAACCTTATAGCTGGTTCCTAAACCGTAACAGCGCAGATCTTGGAAAAACTGTTTTATCAGAAGCAGGAGCAGTAGCTGGCGATGGTGTTAAACCTTTTATAGATCTATTAGCTTCATCTGTACTTGTTATAGCGGTTATCACTTTATTACTGTTAATTGATGTTAAACTTGCATTAACTATCGGATTTATATTTTGTTTTTCCTATTGGCTCATTTTTAAGTTCACTCGGAGTTATCTTAAAAGAATTGGAAAAGAGAGACTTAAAGAAAATCAATTACGATTTCTTTCAATTAGTGAGGCCTTTGGTGCATCCAAAGAGATTAAAGTTGGAGGATTGGAGAAAATTTATATAAAGCGATTTTCTCAATCTGCTGAAAAATTTAGTAAAAACCAATCATCCGCCGCTATAGTTGCTGCATTACCTCGTTTTGCACTTGAAGCAATAGCTTTCGGAGGTGCCATGTTACTAATACTTTATTTGATGTTGGAAAAAGGTAGTTTTGAAAATGCTTTACCTATTATAAGCTTGTATATTTTTGCAGGTTATCGATTGATGCCAGCAATTCAAAACATTTATATTGCATTGACTTCAATTACTTTCGTTAGTCCTTCACTTAACTTATTATATGAAGATGTTAAAAATCTTAGATTATTAGATATTAAAGAGGTAAATCAAAATAGTTTCCCGCTTGATAAATCTATCACTCTTAAAAATGTTAATTATAATTATCCAAAAGCGTCAATTTCTGCACTAAATGATATTAATTTAAACATTAAAGCAAAAACTTCAGTTGGACTGGCAGGTCCAACAGGGTGCGGAAAAACTTCTTTAGTAGATACTATTCTAGGATTGCTTGAGCCTCAAAAAGGTGTTTTAGAAGTTGATGGAAAACCAATAATAAAAGAAAACTTAAGAGCTTGGCAGCGCTCTATAGGTTATGTTCCTCAAAATATTTTTTTAGCTGATGATACCATTACATCTAATATTGCATTTGGTGTTAACCCCGATAATATTGACCAAGATGCAGTTGAAAAATCATCTAAAATTGCAAATTTACATAATTTTGTAATTAATGAATTGTCAAACAAATATCAAACAATTACAGGTGAACGTGGTGTAAGATTATCAGGAGGACAAAGGCAACGCATAGGTATTGCAAGGGCCCTATATCATAATCCAAAATTACTAATCTTAGATGAAGCCACAAGTGCTTTAGATACCAAAACAGAACAAGATATAATGGATGAGATTAATAACCTTAGACAAGATATCACGATTATATTAATTGCTCATCGTCTCAATACTTTAAAAAAATGTGATAATATTATTTTATTAGAAAAGGGCAAAATTAAAAAACAAGGCACATTTGAAGAGTTAGCGAAAGTTGATAAAAATTTTCAAATGATAGCAAATGTCAATGAAAAATAGATTTAAAACAAGGATTAAAAAGTTACTTCTACCTCTAGCGACATTATTTTTAATAAATATTCCCTCTAAATACTTCCGTAAAAAGTTTGCAAAGTTAGTTGGTCCATATTTCGAGGGCAATGTAGCTAAAACAATTCATGGATTCCCAATGATTACAAAATGGCATGAATATGGTTTTAAAAATTCAGGCCTTTATGATGAGGTTTTTTTTGATAAATAATCTTTTAATTTATTTTTTTCTTATAATTCTCTGGTTTCATTATTATTGATGGATACAATGATGTTATTGAAATAAATAGTTTGATAATAAATTTAAAAATGCACCAAATAAATTAAAATATTAAAAATAAAAATGAAAACTATAATTTTGTGTGGTGGAAAAGGTACTCGTTTATCAGAAGAAACAAAATTTGTACCCAAACCAATGGTAAAAATAGGTAACAAACCAATTATAGTTCATATTATAAAAATCTATATGAAATATGGATTAAAAGATTTCATATTAGCAATAGGTTACAAAGGAAAAATAATACAAGAATATTTTAAATTAAACCCTATCAAAGGGGCAAATATAAAATGTGTGAACACAGGACTAAACTCAAAGACTGGAGGAAGAATATTATTTTTAAAAGAAAATTTTGAAAAAAATGATACTTTTATGGTAACTTATGGTGATGGAGTTTCTAACGTTAATATAAAAGAATTAATAAAATTTCACAAAAAGCATAAAAAATTTTTAACTTTAACGGCTGTTAGACCTCCAGTTAGATTTGGAGAAATAAAAATTAACAAGAATAATTACGTCAAAGAATTTAATGAAAAATTACAAACAAATCATAATTGGATAAATGGTGGATTTTTTGTAATGAATTACACTGTTTTCAACTTTATTAAAAACAATCAAGAAATGTTTGAACAAGAACCAATTGAAAGATTGTTGAGCATTACCCAGGTCAAAGCTTACAAACATTATGACTTTTGGCAATGTATGGACACATTAAGAGAAAAAAAATATTTAAATAAACTCTGGCTAACAGGTAAGGCACAATGGAGATGATAAACAAAATTTATAAAGGTAAAAAAATTATAGTCACTGGTCATACAGGCTTTAAAGGTTCTTGGTTATGCTTCTGGTTGTATCTATTAGGAGCAAAAATTTATGGAATTTCAAACAATGTACCTACCCGACCATCTTTGTTTAATCTTTTAAATATTAAGAACATATTAAAAAAAGATTACAGAATTAATATAGAAGATTATAAAAAATTAAAAAATACAATAAAGAAGGTTAAACCTGATATAATTTTCCACTTAGCTGCACAAGCACTAGTGAAAAAATCTTACAAACAAACTTATAGAACGTTTTTAACTAATACGGTGGGTACCTTGAATATTCTAGATATAATTTGTAATACCAACAAAAAATTAAGATTAGTGCTTATAACAAGTGATAAAGTATATAAAAACATTAATACAAAAAAAAAATATGTTGAGAGTAGTAAAATCGGAGGAGATGACCCTTATAGTAGCTCAAAAGGAGCGGCAGATATAATTGCAAATTCATATAAATTTTTATTTACAAAAAAAAATCATAAAATAATTATTGCAAGAGCTGGCAATGTTATCGGGGGAGGGGACTGGGCTGAAGATAGAATTATATCAGATTGTTTTAAGTCTTGGATAAAGAATACACCAGTAAAAATTAGAAACCCAAACGCAACTAGACCATGGCAGCATGTGTTAGAGCCACTATCTGGATATTTGATAGCAGGTTATTATTTATTGAGTAATAAAAAGGATGTAACAGGTAATTCTTTTAATTTTGGACCATCTAAATTTGATAATAAGTCAGTAAGAGATATTTTATTCATTTTAAAAAAACAATGGAAAGGACTTGAAGTAATATTTAAAAAAGAAAAGAATAATATTGAACATAACTTACTACAATTGTCATCAATTAAAGCTAATAAAATCTTAAATTGGAAAACAGTCTTAAATTTTGATGAAACAATTAAATTTACTACAGATTGGTACATTGCTTTAAAACAAAAAAAAAATATGAGAGAGTTTACAAAAAATCAAATTAAATTTTATGAAAAAAAATTTAATAAAATTAATAATTACAAAATATAATTATGATACTGAGAATATTAAAAAAAAAGATTATCAAATCTAAAAAAGGTTCAGTTGTTCATATGTATAACAAAAAAGATAATATCATTAAAAAAATTAGCGAAGTTTATTTTTCCAATATATTTCCAAAAGAAGTTAAAGCTTGGAAAAAAACTTCTAGTGAACAATATTTAAGTGTTCAAAGAGGCCAAATTTTATTTGTTGTAAAAGATAAAAAAAATTTTAAACAAATTAAATTGGGATATCCCTTAAATTATAAAACATTATATATTGAACCAAATGTTTGGTATGGTTTTAAGTGTATATCGAAGTCACCAGCATTAATTTGCAATATTACATCTCTAGACAATTCAAATTCAAAAAAAATAAAAAAAAATAAAAATTATTTCAAATTTAGATGGAACTAAAGAACGTAGCTATTTTAGGAGCATCAGGGTTTATTGGAAGAAGAACTTTTATAAATTTATCTGGTAAATATAAGATAATTAAAGTTGAAAAAAAGTTTAAATTAAAAAAAAATTTAAAGATACAAACATTAATTTGTTGTTCAGGTCCAAATAAATTTTGGTGTTTAGAAAACAAGAAAACAATTTTGAAAGAATCAAAAAAATTTGCTGTCAACCTAATTAATTTTTGTGAGCAGCATGATATTAAAAATTTAATTTATTGTTCTTCTATTCAAGTTTTGAATAAAAAAGATAATTTATTGATGCCATATATTAAATGGCATAGAAATATTGAAAACCATCTAAAAAAGTTAAAAGTTAAAAAAAAAATTATTAGGTTGCCAAATATTTTTGGGAAACCTGAAAAAAATAAAAAAAATTTTTGGAATTTTTTCATTAATTCAATTATTAAAAATAGTTATTTAAAAAAAGGAATGAAAATTAAAAATAAACCAAAGCAAATAATTTTTGCAATGCCTTTGAATTATTTTATAAAATTTTTGGAAAAAGAGATTGATAAGAAATTTATTTACTTAAATAAGACAATTAATTTAAATAAATACTATAAGTTTAAAACAGTTGAATTGATTTATATTATTAATAAAATTCTTATCAAAAAAGGCATTCATCCTAAGATTGATTTTACAAACAACTCATCTAAAGATTTTACTTTTAAAAATACTATGTCAGCAGATCAGTATTTATTTTTTAATAAAGAAATTGATGGGTTATTAAGATTTGTTAAAACTTTGTTTAATCAAAAATAAAATGATGTTGTCATCATAATATAAAATTGATCAATTCCAATTTTTCTTAATAGACAAAAGTACTTTGCAGTAAATTTTCCAATATTTAATCCAAAATTTTATTTTTATGATTGGGGTTGTAACCCACTCATATTTTTTATAAAATTTTTTCATCCCCATTAGAAATTCTTTATTAAAGTCAGTTATTTGCTCGTTTCCGTGCTTATTTTGGACCACTAAGTTTTTTTTCAAAACTCGATATTCATACCCAAAATATAGAGCTCTCATAAGAAAATCTTTATCATTTGATGGAATGACATAATCGTCGAACCCACCTAAGCCAATAAAAAGATCTCTTTCCACAATGAGGTTAGAGACCTGACATCCTGGATTTGATAAAATAAAATCTTTCATCTTAAGATTTTCTTTAAGTTTTTTATGAAGAGTTTTTTGTTTATTTTTTATTTTCCATGTACATGCATAAGTAATTTTGCTTTTTTTTTTAGATATAAAATATATCATTTCTCTTAAATAATTTTTTTCCCAAATATCATCATCATCCAAAAAAGCTAAATATTTACTTTTACATTTTGAAGCACCTAAATTTTTTGAGATAGAGCCTTTGCCCCTCATGCTATGTTCAATATATTTTATTGGAATAGAGGTAGTTTTTGTAAGTGTTTTAACTGTTTTACTAGTATGTTTATTAGGTATGTTATTTACAATAATTATCTCGGTTGGAGAATAAGATTGTTCAATTGCAGATTTAATCGCTTTTTTTAAAAAACTATCTCTATTATGAGTTGCTATAACGCATGAAATATTTATTTGTTTTTGATTTTTTTGATTTTGTGACATGATAGTACCTTTATCTGTAAATTAACTATAGACAAATATTATTTTATTAGAAAAAATTATCATTATATAAATTTTATTAACAATAAAAAATTATTGATCTGAACTTATTGATAATTAACTTCTATTTGTTTGATATAATTATTTAAACCCTCAATTTTTATGTTTTTTTTAATGTGTTTTGTTAAAATGCTAGAGTGAATTATTCTTATTACAACAGGAATTTTTTTTAGTTTTAAAATTCTTGAAATACCCAATCTGTGATTTCCTCCACCTATTTTAACTAAATTTCCATTTCTATCAATCATACATTCTATATTATTTTGAAATCTATAATTAAGACCATTCTGATTAATACTTTCAAATAATTCAATGAGCTTTTCAAAATATAAGAAAATATCACTATCATTTCTGCAGTTTCTATAATTGCCTAACTCGCTAACTTTCTTCTTCATATAAAAAAATTCTTTACACTTTTCAATTTTTATACCATCAATAAAAAGCTCTTTACAAGATATATACTTATAATTTTGTTTTTCAAAATCCTCTAAAAACATATTATGTTTGTCCCAATCAAAATCAAAAATAAATGGAGTGCTTCTATGTTTAAATTTCATAGGAATTGAATTTCTATATTTGATTTTTGTTGGATCAATCATGATAATATTATTAATTGATAAATTAGGTGTATAAAAGTTCTCGATATTTTTATTGATTAATATTTTGAAACTATTTTTTAGACTTCTAAGAAAGTAAGCAATTCTAATAATTATAATTTCAGATTTAATACTTAAACTTTTTATATAATATAACATTAATACTCTTAAAACTTTTATATATGATTTTAAAAATTATTATAATAAAGTCTTTTTCAAATTAAAATGATCAATAAATCTAATTTAACAAATTTCATTATAGCATTAGGAACAACTAAATCAGGCTCTGGTGCAGTATTTGATTATTTGATAGGTCGAGGTGATATACGTGATCCATTAAAAGGACAAGAATATCATTTACCACAAATGCCTTACGGTTTGATGACTTTAGAGGCTGTTGCTAAGGATGCATTTCATCCAGGAAATTCAGATTTTGTAATATCTCAATTTGAGGAAACAATAAAAAAACTTTCTAGATCACAAACACGTTGGTATTATGGTATGGGCTACTCCGATAGAGTGCCAACCTTTCAAAAATTAATTGACCAATTCATTGAAGAGATTTGCACAGCTAAATTTCCGATGCGTTTACATTGGCGAAAATTAGTTAAGTCAGACTCTGTTCTAAAATATTTGATTGTTAAGTTAAAAAATCGTTTAGGTTTTGTTGAAAAAGCAGAAATTACTCGTTTATTAGTATCTCAGGACAAATTAATTGATGCTGCTCAACAACTACATAATAAATTATTTCAAATAGACTCTGATAAAAGACCAATTTTACTTAATCAAGCAGGCTCAGGCTGGAATGCAGTTGAATCAACAAAGTATTTTTTGAATCGTAAAGTCGTCCTCGTGACACGTGACCCTCGTGACCAATTTGCTGAATTAAAACTAATAAAAAATGCCAGGTCTGTCGATGATTTTATTGTTTGGTATAAAGAGATGCAGCGGCGTATCGGAGAAATAAATAATCCCATCCTTTTGCAGATACGTTTTGAGGACTTTGTAATTAAGAATAGTAAAATGGTCGACTTGATATGCAATCATGTCTCTCTTGATCCAAATATCTTGTCTAGTTACAATCCAAATCTCTCTAAAAAAAATATTGGAAAGTATAAAGAGTTTCTAAACACTAAAGAAATAAATAAAATTGACAACAGTTTATCGGAATTTTTTTATGCTGGATAAAGACAGATTTACAGTTTGTATTAGAAGTTCAGGAGAATTTACCACAAATAGATTACACAAAGATATAGTTCATCAAATTGGATCAAATGAAAAAGTATATTTGATTAAAAATTTAATGCTTCCTGAAGCAATTGAAAAATCATTTGAGTTTGCATTAAAAAATGAAAGTACGTGGTTGATTACATTAGACGCAGATCTTGTTATTAAACCAAACTTTTTAAGCACGTTTACAAAAGTAGCTAATTCAATGAAATCAAAAGAAATAGAGGCTCATGCTATGACTTTTGACCGTTTATTTATGAACTATCGTTCTGCTGGCAACCGTTTATATAGAGTTTCAAGTTTACCCTTTCTAATAGAATTATTAAAAAAAAACAAAAAATAACGTTCGTCCAGAGGGCAGCATGTTAAAAGAAGCCACTAAGTCAGGCTACAAATTAAAACCTATTCCAGATGTAGTGGCTTTACACGATTTTTTTCAATTTAGTCATGATTTATTTAGAAAGGGTTATACTTGCTCATTTAAGTATCGTGACTATTCCTCAAAACTTTTGTCGACTTGGAAAAAATTATCTAATGATTCGATTGATTTTTCAATATTACTTCGTGGATTTGCTTTTGGACTTTCCAATAATCATAATTTTCAAAAAAATGCTCACTCGGATTTGTTTTTAGAAAGTTATAAAAAACTTTCTAAAGAATTTTATAATTATGATAACAGTCTTTTTGTTCCAGAAAATTTAGATATTTTTTTATCTAAAATTAAGTCAAATGATCTTTTTGATAGCACCAAGACTGCAATGTTTAAAAAAACTATTAATACTTTATGGGGGAGACTAGTTGAAAAAAAAAATTAAAGTTTTATTTGTTGACGTTGGATCTCATGAATGTCAAGAAATCAAAGCATTGACGCAATCGTCTTTATATTTATCAATTCTTTACCTCAAGAGATATTTTTTAAACTGGTTTGTTAAAGGATTAATAGCCCCACCTATTTTAGAATTTATTGATTTTTTAAAAATTAGAAAAAAATTAATTAAAGAAACAGATTTTTGCTTTGTTGCAATCGAGCCTAATTGGCGAAATTTAAATTGTAAAATATATAAAAAATTAAATTATGTTTTTTGTTTTGGTTTACAAAAAATAGATAGTGATTTTGAAATTAAAGATCTTTCATTTAAGTCATCTAATAAAAATGACCAAGGTGCCTCTTTATTTAAAACACAAGACCACTTAAGTTTATCAGAGGCAATACCTGTTATTGATACAGATTATTTTTGCAAAAATATTTTACAGGTTATTTTAGATACATATAAAAATGGAGAGTTACCAAAAATTTTATTGAGATTGAATTGTGAAGGAACAGAAGATGATGTTATATACTCTTTCCAAAAAATCTTTCCTGAAATATTAGTAGGTGTTTTAGGTAGCTTAGATGATGTTATGAAAAAAAAGGGAACAAATAAAGCAGCAGATTTAGAACAATATTTACTTTTAAATTCTATTGATTTTTGTAAATTTTCCTCAAATATGAGTACTTGGCCTAATGCACTTAGATATTTAGAAAATAAACTGAAATAATATTTTATACACGTAATAATATAAATTTATAATGAATAATAATTTCTTGAGAAAATGAAATTTAACAAAAAGAAGATTGTATTACTTAGTAGTTCTTTGGCTGGTGGAGGTGCCGAGGGTGTTTGTGTAAATATCGCCAATGGTCTTTCAAATAGAGGGTGGAGTGTTGATTTATTAGTTTTAAATTTAAAGAATGAAGTTTATCTTAATCGCTTATCAAAAGATGTAAATTTAGTGGTATTCGATAAGAGTAAAACACGTTTTTCCAGTATTTCTTTATTAAAATATATTTTTAAAAATAAACCAAAAGTAATTATGGTTTTTAATTACGAATTATCCGTAATGCTTATAATATTGCGTCTTTTATTTAGAGTTAATTTTAAAATAATTTCAAGAAATTCAAGCACACTATCAATTAGAATAAAAGAATTTCAAACTAAAAATTTTTGGGCCAAATATTTTATTGGTCCTTTGATAAAATATTTGTATCAAAATATTGATCACGTAATTAATCAATGTGAAGGAATGCGTGATGATTTAGTCGAGGTACATCCAAAACTTTATCAAAAATCAAGTGTAATTTATAATCCTATAGCTGCTCATATCGTAGATTATGTTAATTCAAATGATATCAATAAAATAAAAAAGGAAAATTATTTATTGTGTGTAGGGCGTTTGGAGGCTGTAAAAGCGTTTCATTATGCAATTGAGAGTTTTTCACAAATAGCAGAGATAGTACCAGATTTACGTTTAAAGATTGTGGGAAAGGGGAGTTTAGAAAATCAACTGAAACAGAAAGCTAAAGAGTTTTCTGTTTCAGATCGTATTGATTTTGAAGGTTTTAAAAGTAATATTATCCCTTATTATATTCATGCTAAAGCAACAATTTTAACATCTATTTATGAGGGTTACCCAAATTCACTAATTGAGTCAATTTTTCTTGGAACTCCAGTATTATCTTTTGATTGCAAAAGTGGACCAGACGAAATTATAAAAAATAACGTAAATGGATATTTAGTTAAATACCAGGATATAGAGGATTTAAAAAATAAAATGCTAATGATTTTAAACACAACTTTTAAAAGAGAAGAAATGATTTTAACTGTTAGTAAAAATCAAAATCAATATGTGAATGATCTTTATGAAAAAATTATTATTAAATTTGATGAAACTATTTTAATTCCCGCAAACCAAAAAAATCAATGATAAGACTAAGAGTACTTCACATCATAACCGGTCTTGGTGACGGAGGAGCTGAGAATACATTATATAAAGTCTGCAAAAATGATTTTAGAAATCAACATATTGTTATTTCACTTACTAATCTTGGTAAATATAGTTCTTTAATTAAGAATTTAGGTGTAAAAGTCTATAATGTTGATCTTAAGTTTTATTCTATTCTAAAATTTTTATTTTTAATCAAATTAATACGATCTTTAAAACCAAACATAATACAAACTTGGCTTATTATGGGTGATCTTGTAGGAGGTATTGCTGGAAGATTGGCCGGAATTAAAAATATTATTTGGAATATTCATTTTACTAATCTTAAACTAGATTCAACGAAATTAAGAAATATCATTATTATTAGATTATTAGCAAAATTATCCCATCTAATTCCAAAAAAAACGATAGTAGTATCTATGAGTGGAGTAAAAAATTGTAAAAGTTTAGGTTATAACAAAAAAAAACTAATTTTTATTCCAAATGGATATGAATTAGATATTTTTAATTATAATAAAAATCAAGAGTCTTTTTTTAAAAAAAAATTAAAGATTAAAAAAAATACTCCTATTATTGGAAATGTTTCTAGGTACGACCCAATAAAAGATCATAAAACTTTACTCAAAGCTCTCTCATTAATTCATTTAAAGAATAAAAATTTTATATGTGTTTTAGTTGGATCAAATATGAATACAAAAAATGAAGACTTAATAAAAATAATTAAACAATTAGATTTAAAAAAAAATGTAAAATTATTAGGCGCAAAAAAAAATATTACTGAAATTATGAATGGTGTGGATGTCCATGTTTTGACTAGTATAAGTGAGGCATTCCCAAATGTAGTCGTTGAGGCAATGGCATGTAAAACACCATGTATTGCAACAAATGTTGGTGATTGCTCTTCAATTATTGGTAAGACAGGTTGGCTTGTACCTCCTCAAAATCCAGTGAAACTCGCTAAGGTCATTGAAAGAGTGCTAAGTGAAATTGGAAGTAAAAGATGGAAAAATAGACGAAATCAGTCAAGATTAAGAGTAAAAAAAAATTTTGACATATTTAAAATGACAAAATCACTAAACAGTTTATGGATCAAAGTTCTTAAAAATGAATATTAATAATTACGCTATAGTTTCATATGATTTCTCACAAATATAAATTTATACACATCCATATCCCAAAGTGTGCAGGTACAAGTATTGAAAAAGTATTTGGACATTTTGATGGACATATTGGTAGTAATGGACAGGATCATCGAACTATTAGAATGATTGAACAACCTTTAACAATTAATGTTTTAAGCTCATTTTCAAATTTAGAAGAATTAATATTAAGAGTGAAACATAAAATGATAAGGAATACAAATCCAAAAAATCACGAAAATGTTAATTCAGCTCAATTCAAGAACTACTTTAAATTTTCTATTGTTAGAAATCCATACTCGAGGGTACTTTCATGGTACAGGAGAGTAATTAAAGATGAAGTTTTGCTTAATTATTATAGAATTTCAAAAAATATTGAGTTTCATGATTATTTAAAAAAGTTTTTGAATAAAAAAAATTATATGCTTAGACCTCAGGTTTATTGGCTTAAAAATTTTGAGGGAAAAATTAAGTTAGATTACATAGGAAAATTTGAAAAAATTGAAACAGTTTTTAAAGAAATTTCAACACATTTATCAGTTGGAGATTTACATTTCCCTCATGAAAAGAAATCTGAAAAAATAAATTATATTAATTATTATAATAATCAATCTAAAGCAATAGTAACTGATTATTATAAAGATGATTTAAACACTTTTAATTATACATTTGATTAATTTATAATTTTTTTTGATTTTTAGAAAGTTTAAATAAAACGTTTTATGAACATAATGTTTGAAAATTTATTAGGAATAATATCTTTACTGACTATATTACTTTTTATTTTAATATTTTCTTATAAAAATCCAAGTATTAGAAATATCTTATTAGCAGCATTTTTTATTCGTGCTTTACTTGTCATTTCAGAGCAATTTGGTTTTATAAAACTCCCAGATGGAAACTTAATGAGTTCAGATGCTGACTCATTTGAAAGACATGCGAGATGGTTATCAAATACCGAGGGGCTTTATGTTTTAAAAGATTTTTTCCTACAGGACTCACTATTAATCACAAGAATTATATCAATTTTTTTTACTTTTTTTGGTGAAAGCACTATGATGGCAAAGAGTATAAGTGTTGCATTAGGAACAACGTCAGTTTATTTAATTTATAATTTAGCTTTAAGAGTATGGGATAATAGTTCAGCCAAAAAAGCTGCATGGCTAATGGCTTTATTTCCAACTCTAATTTTATATTCTGCGATTACTTTAAGAGAAGTATATTCAGTATTTTTTTTACTTATTGCCCTTAATGGAATTGCTAAATTCATAGAAAATAAATCTTTTACTTCTCTGCTTCAAATAGCAATAGGTTTTTACATATTAACCCTATTTCATGGCCCACTAGCTATAGGAGGATTTGTATTTTTATTTTATTTTATAATAATTAAATTAAAAGAAATAGCATCTAGACTTTTAGATTTAAAAATTAATTTATTAACTTTTCTGTTATTTATAGTGTTATTGGTTCCAATAATAATTTTTATAAATTATGGCATTAAATTACCCTATATAGGAAAGTTTGAAGATGTAATAAATCCGATTTATTTAATTCAGCAATCTAATTTTGGTTTTAGGGGTGAAGCCTCCTATCCTGATTGGTTAGTTATTAATGAAACTTATGAGATATTTACAAAAACTTTACTTAGAGCTTTTTATTTTTTTTATAGCCCTTTTGTTTGGGAGATAAAAAAAATTTCACATGCTTTTGGATTTATTGATGGAACATTTTATTTTGTAATCACTATTTATTTATTTAAAAATTGGCGCGCTTTATGGTCAAATCCTACAACTCGTATTTTTCTTTTAATACTTATTACATATCTAATTATATATGGTTTAGGTATTGCAAACTTTGGTACAGGTTTTCGTCATCGATCAAAATTTGTAGTCATTCTTATCCTGCTTGCAGCACCAAAATTGCCTTATTTTATTTTTCCATCTATAAAAAAATTATATAAGATATGAGATTATGAAATTTACAGTTGTTACTGGATCAGCAGGTTTTATTGGTTTCAATCTTTCTAAACAACTATTAGAAAGAGGGGATAATATAATAGGTATAGATAATCATAATAATTATTATGATCCAAAAATTAAAGATGCACGACTTAAATTATTAACCAAATATTCTAATTATATACATTATAAACTAGATCTTATTGACCAAAAAAGTTTAGATGAAGTTTTTAAAAAATATAAAATTCAAAAAGTAATAAATTTAGCAGCTCAAGCAGGGGTTCGTTACTCAATGAAAAATCCTCTTGCCTATATTAATAGTAATATAGTTGGATTTGCAAATATTTTAGAAAATTGTCTGCATCATAAAGTTGACCATTTAGTTTATGCAAGTACATCAAGTGTATACGGGGCTAATACTAAAATGCCTTTCTCAGAACATGATAGTACTAACCATCCCCTGTCTGTTTATGCCGCTTCAAAAAAATCAAACGAATTAATGGCACACACATATAGCTATCTATATCAATTACCAACAACTGGTCTTAGATTCTTTACTGTTTATGGACCCTGGGGAAGACCAGATATGGCATTGTTTAAATTTACTAAAAATATTTTAGAGGAAAAACCTATTGACGTATTTAATCATGGTAAGCATACGAGAGATTTCACTTATATTAGTGATATAGTTAATGGATTAATGAAAACACTTGATAATCCAGCCACTAGTAATTTAAATTGGGATAGCAATAATCCAGATCCCGCTACTAGTAAAGTCCCATGGAAAATTTACAATATAGGAAATAATCAACCTGTTCAACTTATGGACTACATAAACGCTCTAGAAAAAATTTTAGGAAAAAAAGCAAAAATAAATTTTCTTCCACTACAGCCAGGAGATGTTCCAGATACATATGCCAACGTAGATAACCTGATTCAGAAATTTAATTATAAACCCTCAACGCCTATTGCAGAGGGAGTAAACAATTTTGTTGAATGGTACAGAAATTATTATCAAATATGATCAATAGCAATAAAGATTTAAAAATAGCAATTATAGGTCTTGGTTATGTTGGTCTGCCCCTTGCGTTAGAATTTGCCAAAAAAAAATTAGTAATTGGTTTTGATGTTAACGAAAAAAGAATTAGAGAACTTAATTCTGGAGAGGATAATAATTTAGAGTTTAGCAAAGAAGACATTAAAAACGTAAAACGATTAAAGTTTACTTATAACGAGCGTGATCTCAAAACAGCAAATTGTTTCATTATTACTGTTCCAACACCCATAGATAAATTTAAGAAACCAGATTTAAATCCGTTAATTAAGGCTACTGAAATGATCGGCAAAATAATTAAAAAGAAAGATTTAATAATTTACGAGTCAACAGTTTATCCAGGTTGCATTGAGGAAAAATGTGTGCCTCTGTTAGAGAAAATTTCAGGATTAAATTATAATAAGGAATTTTATTGTGGTTATAGTCCAGAGCGCATAAATCCTGGAGACAAGGAACATAGGATTTCGAATATAAAGAAAATTACTTCAGGTTCGACAGACCAGATAGCCGATTTTGTTGATTCTTTATATAAAGAAATTATAATTGCTGGGACCCATAAGGCCCCTAGTATAAAAGTTGCCGAAGCTGCTAAAGTTATTGAAAATACTCAACGTGACTTAAATATTGCATTGATTAATGAACTTTCAATACTTTTTAATAAATTAAATATTGATACACAAGAGGTTTTAGATGCTGCAGAAAGCAAATGGAATTTTTTACCATTCAAGCCAGGTTTAGTAGGAGGACACTGCATTGGAGTTGATCCTTACTACCTTACTCACAAAGCAGAAAGTGTTGGTTATCATCCAAAAATTATTTTAGCAGGAAGAGAGCTTAACGATAGTATGGGAGATTATGTTGCTTCTGAACTGATAAAGAATATAGAAAAAAAAAATATCAAAATTAAAGAAGCGAAAATTTTAATAATGGGGCTAACGTTTAAAGAAAATTGTTCAGATCTTCGTAATTCTGGTGTTGAAAATTTGTTTCATAAATTAAAAAAATCTGAATGTCATTTAGATCTCCAAGATCCTTGGGCAGAAAAAGAAGAAGTAAAAAACATATATGGTATTTATCCAAATAATAAACCAAGTGAGAATACGTACGATGCAGTTTTAATTTCAGTTGCTCATGATAAATTTAAAAAGATTGGTCTGGCGAATATTAAAAATTTGTGTAAAAAAAAACACGTTATTTTTGATATAAAAAATTTGTTTAATTCAAGTGATGTTGATTTCAGATTATAGTTTAAAAAGAAGTCAACGAAATATATTTTTTTGAATGAAAAATTTAGATACAAAAACTATAATAAGTTTTGGAGAAGAGTGGACACACTTTGACCAATCAGGTTTAAAAAAAAAAGAAGCTTTTGAAATTTTTAAAAGCTATTTTTCTATATTTCCTTTAAGTAAATTATCAAAATTTTCAGAAGGATTTGACATGGGTTGTGGAAGTGGGAGATGGGCTGAATTTATTGCTCCAAGGGTTGGTATACTTCATTGTGTTGATCCTTCCAAAGCAATAGATGTAGCTAGAAAAAAACTAAAAAAATTTAAAAATATTAAGTATCATCAAAAATCCTTAGATAGTTCAGGTCTTAATGAAAATAGTCAAGATTTTGGATATTCATTGGGTGTTTTACATCATGTACCAAATACAAAATCTGCAATTAATTCATGTATTAAACTGCTTAAACCTGGAGCACCTTTTTTACTTTATATATATTATTCTTTTGATAATCGACCTATTTGGTTTAAGTATTTATGGATTCTGTCTAATTTTATAAGATTTCTTGTTAGTAGATTACCAAAATTTTTAAAGTTTTTAATTTGTGATCTAATTGCTATTTTTGTGTATTTGCCAATTGCAAGATGTATATTTTTATTTGAAAAATTAAATTTTAACCTTAAGAATTTTCCATTACATTTTTATCACTCAAAAAGTTTTTATGCGATGCGCACAGATTCAAGAGATAGATTTGGAACACCTTTAGAGAAACGTTTTACCAAAAAAGAAATTCACAAAATGATGCAAATGTCTGGTCTTGAAAAAATCAAGTTTAGAAACAGCGCACCTTTTTGGACAGCTATAGGGTTTAAAAAAAAATAAAATGTGTGGAATAACTGGTTTTTACTCTAACTCTTTATCTACATTTAATAATGCAATTGTTGACATGAATTCAGCTATTTCTCATCGAGGTCCAGACACAAATGGAACATGGTTAGATAAAAATTCAGGAATTGTTCTAGGTCACCAAAGATTATCTATTATAGATGTGTCTTCCTCAGGTAACCAACCAATGCAATCAAACTCAGGGAGATATATATTAACATACAATGGAGAAATTTATAATTATTTGGAAATTAGAAAAGAGCTTAAAAAAAATAATTCTAATATCAAATGGAAGAGTAATTCTGATACGGAGACTTTATTAGAGTCAATTGATTTTTGGGGATTAGAATCAACCTTACAAAAAATTGATGGTATGTTTGCTTTTGGACTTTGGGACCAAAAAAATCGGAGTTTAACACTTGTAAGAGATCGTATAGGTGAAAAGCCACTTTACTATGGCTGGCAAGGGGAAGGTAATAATAGAGTTTTTCTTTTTGGATCTGAGCTCAAAGCATTAAAAATTCATCCAGAATTTAATGGACAGATCAATAGAGATGCAATTGCTTTACAATTACGCCACAATTGTATCCCAGCACCTTATACAATTTATAAAGACATTTACAAACTATTACCTGGAAATTACTTAGAATTGAAACAAAGTGATTTAAAAAAAAATTTATTAAGTCCTCCAAAAAAATATTGGTCATTAACAAGCAATTTAATGCATGGAAATAAAAATCAATTAGGGCTTAGTGAGAATGAGTTTCAAGAAAACCTTGAAGAAAATTTAAAAATTTCTGTCAAGAAACAAATGATATCAGATGTGCCTCTTGGAGCTTTCCTTTCCGGTGGTATTGACTCGTCATTAATAGTAGCATTAATGCAGTCTCAATCTACTCAACCAGTAAAAACCTTCACAGTGGGTTTCAATGAAAAAGACTACAGTGAGGCTCAATATGCAAAAAAAATAGCTAAACATTTAGGTACAAATCATACAGAGCTTTATGTTTCATCTAAAGAAGCAATCGAAGTAATACCAAAAATTCCAATAATTTATGATGAGCCGTTTTCTGATTCTTCACAAATTCCAACTTTTTTAGTTTCACAACTTGCTAAAGAAAACGTTAAAGTTGCTATTTCAGGCGATGGAGGAGATGAATTATTTTGTGGCTACAACCGTTATATAATGTCTGAAAAATTTTCACCTATATTTCGCTTTATGCCGTTAATAATAAGAAAAACTCTAGCATCTACAATCCAGTCAATTTCACCTCAAAGTTTGAACAAAATTTCAAAGTTTCTCCCAATTCTAAATCAATATAGTAATTTTGGTGACAAAATACATAAAGGAGCCAATGTGTTAAATACAAAAAATTTTTCTGACATTTATTACACTCTTTGCTCACACTGGGAAAATCCAACAAAAATTGTATTAAACAGTGAAGAACCAGGCACTTTTCTTACTAAATTCAAGCCAAACCTTAAATACCTTAATCATCAACAACAAATGATGACACTAGATCTATTAACTTATTTGCCTGATGATATTCTTGTAAAAGTTGATAGGGCTGCTATGGCTTCTTCATTGGAAACACGAGTTCCTTTTCTTGACCATAAGCTTATTGAACATGTATTTAAAATTCCACATTCTCTAAAATATAGAAATGGTAATGGAAAATGGATCTTAAAAAGAATTTTAAATCAATATGTTCCAAAAAGTTTAACTCAGAGACCAAAAATGGGCTTTGAGATACCTATTGGTTCTTGGTTGCGAGGACCGCTTAGAGATTGGGCAGAAAATTTGTTAAACGAAAAAAGATTGAATCAAGAAAATTTTTTTAATACAAAATTTGTAAGAGCTAAATGGTTAGACCATCTGGATGGCAAAAAGAACTGGCAGCATGATTTATGGGATATTTTAATGTTTCAAGTATGGTTGGAAAAAAATAATTAATGAAAATTAACAATGCAAAACTTAATTTAAAACATTTTTTTAAATATTTAGTTATAAAAATAAACTTGTGAAAAAAAATAAAAAACTTTTAATTTTGGTAAATAATCTAGGTTTTTTTTGCTCACATCGATTACCAATTGCAGAGGCCCTATTGGCTAAGGGATTTGATATATGTATTGGATATGGCGAAATTGGAGATACCAATCCAGATTTACTTAAGGAGAAAGGTTTCAAAGTAAATTCAATACCTATGAAACGTGGAGGCATTAATATCTTTAAAGAATTAAAAACATTTTTTTATATATTGAAATTTTTTAAAAAAGAAAAACCAGACATTGTTCATTTAATTACTATTAAACCCTATCTCTATGGTGGAATAGTTTCACGTATGACAGATATTCCTGCAGTTCTATCTGCAGTTTCTGGTCTAGGGGCCTTGTTTATACATAAGAATATGAGAAGTAAACTTATACGTTTTTTACTTTATCCAATTTATAAATTAGCTTTTCAACATTCAAATCAAAAAGTTATAACTCAAAATAATGATGATATGGAGTTATTAGTGAAATGGGGTGTTTTAAATCCACTAAAGATTAAATTGATAAAAGGTTCAGGTGTTAATATAGAAAATTTTACTAATCTTGATGAACCTGAAGGAATTCCTGTAGTATGTTTTGCTGGCCGATTACTTAAAGACAAAGGAGTTTACGAATTTGTATCTGCGGCGAAGTTACTTAAGGAGAGAGGTGTGAATGCAAGATTTTATTTAGCTGGAAATTTAGACCATAATAATCCTGCTGGACTAAATATAAATGATTTAAACAATATTAAAAATGAAGGGTGTGTTGAAATTCTTGGACATCAAAAAGATATTTCTAAATTATACGCAAGCTCTAGTATAATTTGTTTACCTTCATACAGAGAGGGCATGCCTAAATCTCTTATTGAGGCTGCTGCAGCTTGTAGAGCAGTAGTAACAACAGATGTTAGCGGTTGTCGTGATGCTATTATTCCAAATAAAACTGGTTTTCTTGTTCCAGTTAAAAATGTAAAAAAATTAGCTGACAGATTGGAATGGTTAATTAAAAATCCAAAAGAACGTATTGCAATGGGTAAAGCCGGGAGAAAATTTGCTGAAAAAGAGTTTCCAATTGAAAAAATTGTTAAAAGTCATCTAGATGTTTACGATGAACTACTTAACAATATAATGTGATTTTATATCGTTTGAAAAAAAGTTGAATTAAATAAAATGAAAAAAATTTGTGTTACAGGGGCTAATGGTTTCATAGGACACTCAATTTGCAAAAATTTAAGTACATTGGGTCGACCTGTTATGGGTTTTGTTAAAAAGTTGCATCCCTCTTTAAAAATTGATGGAGTTGAGTATGTTTCAGTTGGAGACATTTGTTCAGATACAAATTGGAAAGATCAGCTTTATGGATATGAATGTGTGATACATTGCGCTGGCAAAGTTAATACTTCTAATAAAAATGATAATTTAAATATTTACAAGCAAGCAAATGTGGAAAGCACTAAAAGAATCGCTGAGCATGCAGTGAAAGCAGGAGTGAAAAGATTTATATTTTTAAGCTCTATAAAAGTCAACGGAGACAGTGAATTTAAGAATAATAAAAAAAATAAAATTATTAATATAAACGATAAACCAAATCCCAAAGATGATTACGCTAGATCGAAACTTGAAGCTGAAAATATATTATTAGAAATTGCTGCCAAAACAAATATGGAGGTTGTAATTGTTCGATCTCCACTTGTCTATGGCTACGGTGTAAAAGGCAATTTAGCAAAACTGATTAAGTTGATTAAAATTGGTATACCTTTGCCATTTAGTTTAGTCAAAAATCATAGGTCTATGATTGGAATTAATAACTTAGTAGATGTGTTATTAATTTGTAGTAACCATCCTAATGCTTCCGGAAAGACTTTTTTAGTTTCTGATGGCAAAGATTTATCTACAAAAGAATTAATACAATTTATTGCTTCTGCAATGGGCAAATCAGCTAACTTATTCCCAGTACCAATTTCCCTTTTGAAATTTGCTAGTTATATTTTTGGAAAAGAAAGTGAAATCGATCGGTTGATAGGGTCTTTACAAGTAGACATTACTTATACAAGCAAAATATTAAATTGGAGACCAAATATGAGTGTTGAGGAAGGAATAAAAAATATGGTAAAACTTTCGTGATCCGTTTATTTGATCTTTTAATTTCATTTTTAGGATTAATTATTTTATCACCAGTATTAATATTTTTATTTATTTTAGGTTTTTTTGAAAATGGTTCACCCTTATTTTTCCAGAGGCGAATAGGATGCAATCAAAAAATATTTACCCTAATTAAATTTCGGACCATGAGAAAGGAGGCTAAGTCTATTGCAACACATCTCGTTAATAATTCGATGATCACACCGTATGGATCTTTTTTAAGAAGTACTAGACTTGATGAAACCCCTCAGTTGCTTAATGTATTGATTGGAGATATGAGCTTTGTTGGACCAAGACCGTGTTTATTAAATCAAAAAAAATTAATAATTGAGAGAAAAAAAAGAGGAGTATTTAAAATTAAACCAGGTATCACTGGACTTGCCCAGGTTTCAGGAATAAATATGAAAACACCAACACATCTTGCTAAAATTGATCAAAAAATGATTAAGAATTTAAACTTGTATTGTTATTTTTATTTTATCTTAAAAACATTAGTGTTAATTTTAAAATTAAAAAAGTAATTTTTTGTATTTAAAAATTTTTGAACAAAGAAATCTATGGAAAATTTTATCTTCTAAATGAGTAATTATAATAAAAACATTTCAAATTATTTTCTTTCTCTAAATAGATATTTAAAGAGGATTATTGCTATAATAACTGATGTCGGCATATGTATTTTATGTACATGGCTTGCTTTTGTCTTAAGATTAGAGGAATTAATTTTATTTCAAAATTTAAATTTTTATCCTGCTATAATTTCAATAATGATTTCAATACCATTATTTTGGTTTTTTGGATTATATAGAACGATTTTCCGTTACACCGGTCTTTCAATAATTTTTACTATTTTAGCTTCTATATCTATTTATACCCTGTTATTTTTTTTAGTGATAGGTGTCTATGGAATTCAAGGAGTTCCTAGATCAGTTGGAATCATTCAGCCTGTATTATTATTTGTCTTTGTTCTTATTTCAAGATTAGGTGTTAAATATTTATTGGATTTAGATTATAGTTACAAAATAAACCCTAATAAAAAAAATGTTTTAATTTATGGGGCTGGTGATGCCGGAAGACAATTAGTTATTGCTTTAGAAAATAACCCCGAATTTGAAGTAATAGGTTTTATAGATGACAATTCTCATATCCATAAACAAGTTTTATTAGGTAAAAAAATTTATTCTTTATCTAATTTAGAATCATTGTGTAAAAGAAAAGAAATTAATTTAATTTTTCTTGCTATGCCATCAATTTCTAGAAGTAGAAGAAATAAAATTATTAAAAAATTAAATGAATATAAAATAATTGTTAAAACTTTACCAACTATTTCAGAAATTGTAGATGATAGGATTAAAATATCTGATATCAAAGATCTTAATATAGACGATCTATTAAGTCGAGATGAGGTAGAGCCAGATTTAAAATTATTAAATCAAAATATAAAGTATAAAACAGTACTTGTTACTGGTGCAGGAGGATCTATTGGATCTGAATTATGTCGTCAGATATCAAAGCTGAAACCAAATAAATTACTACTTGTAGAAATGAATGAATTTTCTCTTTATAAAATTTATGAAGAAATTAAATCGTATAACCAAAATTTAAAATTAGTTCCTTTACTTATAAATGTTCAAGATCAATCAAAATTAGAGCTTATATTCGAAACCTTTAATGTGGATACAGTTTATCATGCAGCAGCTTATAAACATGTTCCTTTGGTAGAAGAAAATATTTGTGAAGGAGTTAAAAATAATGTTTTTGGTACTCTAGCTATTACAAAAGCATCAATAAAAAAGAATATTTTAAATCTTGTATTTGTTTCAAGTGATAAAGCAGTAAGGCCAACTAATGTTATGGGAGCTTCCAAAAGGCTTGCCGAAATTTGCATGCAGAGCATTTATGAAAAAAATAAATCAAAAAACATTAACTTTTCAATAGTAAGATTTGGAAATGTACTTGAATCTTCAGGATCCGTTATTCCAAAATTTAAAGAACAAATTAGATTGGGTGGGCCAGTTACTCTGACACATGAAGATGTAACTAGATATTTTATGACAACAACTGAAGCAGCACAACTAGTTATTCAAGCAGGGGCTATGGGTAAGCACTGTGAGGTCTTTGTACTAGACATGGGCGAAAGTGTAAAAATTAAAGATTTAATTAATAAAATGATAAATCTTTCAGGTTTTAAAGTTAAAGATAAAAATAATCCTGAGGGCGATATAGAAATTAGAGTTATTGGACTTCGACCAGGAGAAAAATTATATGAAGAGTTATTAATTGGTGACAACCCACAAAAAACTAACCATGCTAAAATACAAAAAATTAATGAACCTTTAATTGATTTTGATTTATTGACAGAAAAATTAGATGAATTAAAATTTTTATTAGACAAAAACAATGCAGAGACAGTTAAAAAATTGTTAAATGAAGAAATAAAACTATATAAATCAAATTCAGAAATTGTTGATTTAGTTCATGTTGAGCAAATCTTGTCAAATAAATATCAAAAAAATTTATCTTTTGAAAACAACAAGGATAAAAAAGTTGTCAAGATAAAGTGAAAATTTTAATTACTTAATTATATAAATTATAAATAGTTGTACACTTAGTATACAAATAGTCTTATACTTAATTTTGGTTTTTATTTTAATTTATGATATTTAATTCTGAAAAAGAAAAATTCATTTTTTACTTTTTTCCTACAATTCTATTTTCTTTATTACCTTTTTTTTTAATTACTGGACCATTTTTAAGTGATTTTTCAATTTCATTAATAAGTTTTTTATTTTTAATCTATTGTATAAAAAATAAAAATTTTTCTTACTTTAATAATATATATTTTTATTTCTTTCTAATTTTTTGGGGATACCTATTAATAAACTCTTTAATAAATAATTTTAATTTAGATAGTATTAAGATTTCTTTTTTTTATTTTAGGTATGGAGTGTTTATTGTTGCAATAAGTATTCTTTTAAATACTGATCATAAATTCATTAAGTATTTTTTTTATTGTATTTTTATTTGTTTTACAGCATTAATCTTAGATGGATTTTACCAATACTTTAATGGCGTAAATATATTTGGATTTGAGTCAGGGAGCAACCATAGAGTCACAAGTTTTTTTCATGATGAGCAAATTTTAGGTAGTTATTTAAGTAGATTGTGGCCAATTTTTTTTGGATTATCTATAATTATTTTTCAAAAAAAAAACAAATATTTTTATTTTTTTATTATTATATTCATTTTATCAGAGGTATTAATTTTTTTAAGTGGAGATCGAACTGCTTTTTTTTATATAAACTTAACTGCTATTTTTGTTTTAGTATGTTCTAAAAATCTTGCAAAACTTAGATTAATTATTTTAACCTCTAGTATATTGCTATTGATTATTATTAGTTTCTTAAACCCGTCTGCTAAAGAGAGAGTTTTTGATCAAACATTAAGTCAAATGAATTTATCAAATGAGATTAATGTAGAAAAGAAAATTGATGAAAATTCAATTTATATTTTTAGCAAGGAACACCATCAAATTTACATTTCAGCTTATAAAATGTTTTTAGATAATAAAATTTTGGGTGTAGGAGTTAAAAATTTTAGGAATTTTTGTAGTAAATCAAAATATTATGTTGATGAAGAAAAATTTTGTTTTACTCATCCTCACAACACCTATCTTCAAATATTAACCGAAACTGGTATTATTGGATTTGTATTCTTAGTCGTAATCTTGCTATATTTTTGCACTTATGTTTTTAGACACTTGATATTAAAATTTAAAGGTAAATATTATTTTAATGATTTTGAAATCTGTGTTCTCTCAGGAATTCTGATTTATCTTTGGCCAATAGCACCTACAGGAAGTATATTCAATAATTGGCTAAATATAATAATGTTTTTGAATATTCCTTTTTTAGTTTGGAGCATAAAGTCAAATAAAATCAAACATTTATAAAAACAACTAAATTTTTATACTTTACTAATTAATTTTTTTTAAGTAGAAGATCATGCCTGGTGATTATTGCGAAAGTGTAATACCCGATCCCATTTCGAACTCGGCAGTCAAGCCTTTCAGCGCTGATGGTACTTTGTCTTAAGACACGGAAGAGTAGGACAT
>MDSV01070242.1_pt1 | contig 39173 bp, 39 predicted proteins | sample 810851 | NCBI WGS metagenome assembly MDSV01 (sample SAMN05326640, study PRJNA326480) | marine metagenome | isolation source: seawater | place: Atlantic Ocean: North East | collected 2012 | reverse complement strand
CTGAAAAAACTCTACCGTATCTTCTGGATATGCATCTGCATCCTCTCTTAATTCGAATGCAATCTTTGCGAAATCGTTGTTGTCAATCGCCCTCTCAAGCAGGGAAAGCTGATTTTCAACGATAGAATTCCGAGTCTGTGATTGCATCATCTCTGTATTCTGTTGCATCTCTAAACCCAGAAATACGATTGAACCAATCACACCAATATTTGCTATGAGTGACACACTTTCATTGACTGCTGAAATCTTCATGAGTTCTCCTAAAGTTACTTGATCTCTTTCCGTTCCCGATTCTGCTTCAACTGTTCGTCGAACCACTTTGTTCTTGCTGCTCTCTCAAGTGCTTCCTCTGGCGCATTTGAGAAGACTTGTTTGAATAATTCTGGCGATGTGATTGAACCGTAAGTCTGCTGAATCATTGCTACACTCGTTCCCGTGTACCACGCTATCTGTAATGCATGAGTTCCTTGTCTCAGTGCGTCACTGATAAATTTGTGTCTGAAACAAACTAATGGGTACTCTTTTTCATCCAACCCAATTTTCTTGTACCAATCTCGTCGTCCCCAAGAGTTAAATTGTTTTGACATCTCCGTCATCTTCCATGACGAAAATGCCATCTGATACTCTGTCTCGTTAAAACCCCATTCACTTCCATACTCTTGCTTAAATTCCAGTAAATCCATTAAGTATCCGTATACCCTGTTAGATACTGTCACTGTCCGTTCCTTTCCTTTCCCGTGAAAGTAAATTTCTGACAGATCCCGTCGCTTGTTGTGTTTTATATCTCCCCATCTGAGATTTTTTGCTTCCGTCACCCTGCATCCTGTTCCATGCATGAGAAGAATCACCGTTCTCATCACCATCCAGTTCCATTTTGTCTTGTAGTTCACGCAGTCGTTGATTGCATCCCTAGATGCTTTCAGTAGTGCGTTGTATTTCTCTTGCGGAAATGGGTGATTAGTTTGTTCAACTTTCACCTTAAGAAGAGATGGAACATATTCAATAGCGTTCAATTTGTTCTTCAAATACTGAAAAAACTGCCTATGAACTTGATATTCGTTATTCCGAGATCGTGCAGTCAGTTTCTTTCCAGTGAGATTCGCTAACTGTTTGTCTCTCCAGTCTGCGTATTCTCCCTCATAAGCAGTGACCAAGTTCCTGATATCTATATTTCTTTTGTATTTTGCGAAGTTTTCGAGTGAGACGAGTAGTTGTCTGACGCAGACCACCCTGTGTTGAGTGCAGTAACCGTTTTTCCGTCTGATTTCCATGTGATCCATGAAAATCTTGATATATGTACCGAGTTTCTTTCTGTCAGCAGTTACTGGAGCACCTTTCTTGAGACTGTCAGCAATATCTTTATAGACCTCGAATGCTTCAAGAACTGCATCCCTCTCATTAGTCGCTTTCAATGAGAGATATTGATACTTAGATTGCTGCTGATTTCTGATTCTGAGTCGATACGAGAACACCATCCCACTCTTATTCTCGTATGTGCGAAGTACTAGAACTGCTGAACCTGGGATGATTTCCCTGATGTTCTTTTGAATGAGATTTTTCAATGAGACTTACCGAGTTTTAGTAAACTTTCTAGTAAACCTCCACAGTGTAACTAATTGAATTCATTACACCTAGTAAACTTTTAGTAAACTATTATAGCAAGCCTAAGATATTGATATATAACGATATTAATGTACTCTATTCATCGTGTATACAAATTGGGCCATGCTAAAACTTCCGGAGTTGGTTACCGCAGCTTGCCCTGAGGCGAGAACAGAGGAGCTGCAGCTGGTCGATTAAAAGCGCGCTATTATGGCACAGCCTATCCAGCAACGCTGCCTTATCGCCGCCGCTGCGGTTGCTGCCAAAAACCCAAGATATTGACAGGGCGTACCCAATATCTTGATGCTCTGGCGGCTGCCTTCGGTTAGAATAGCGCCTTCAAAATTTCGGCCTGATTTACCCCTGCAATACACGGAGAATAGATGTTTAGAACCGATATCAGCCTCGCAGAATTCGATCCGGAAATCAGTGCGGCTATCGAAGCTGAGAAATCCCGCCAGGAACAGCACATCGAACTCATTGCCTCGGAAAACCACACCAGCCCCTTCATCATGGAAGCGCAGGGCTCAGTACTCACCAACAAGTACGCGGAAGGTTACCCTCGCAAGCGCTACTATGGCGGCTGCGAATTCGTGGACACTGTCGAAGAATTAGCCATTGCCCGCGCCAAGGAGTTGTTCGGCGCCGATTATGCCAATGTGCAGCCACATTCCGGCTCTCAGGCCAATGCTGCAGTATATATGGCATTGGCCAAGCCCGGTGACACGGTTTTGGGGATGAGCCTTGCCGATGGCGGCCACCTCACGCACGGTGCGACCGTCAGCTTCTCTGGGCGCATCTACAATGCGGTTCAGTATGGCCTCAATAATGACACTGGCGAGATCGATTACGATCAGATAGCCAGGCTCGCCGAGGAGCATAAGCCCCGGATTCTTATGGGTGGGTTTTCAGCCTATTCACGGATCGTAGACTGGCAGAAATTTCGTGACATTGCGGACAGCGTTGGCGCCTATTTGGTAGTGGACATGGCGCATGTTTCTGGGCTGGTTGCAGCGGGCGTTTATCCGAGCCCGGTCAATATTGCGGATGTCACCACGTCGACAACCCATAAGACCTTGCGCGGTCCTCGCGGCGGTATCATTTTGGCGCGCGCTAATTCTGAGCTGGAAAAGAAGCTGAATTTTTCCGTCTTCCCCGAGAGTCAGGGTGGACCCTTGATGCACGTGATTGCGGCCAAGGCAGTCTGCTTCAAGGAAGCCATGAGCCCCGAATTTAAGGTATATCAGGAGCAAGTGGTCAAGAACGCCAGGGTCATGGCCCAGGGTTTTATGGATCGCGGCTACGACATCGTTTCAAACGGCACTGATGATCACCTGTTTCTGTTGAGCCTGATCCGTCAAGGCATTACCGGCAAGGATGCAGACGCGGCTCTGGACGAAGCCAATATTACGGTCAATAAGAACGCAGTACCCAACGACCCGAACCCACCGTTTGTGACCAGCGGTCTGCGCATCGGCACGCCAGCGATAACCACCCGTGGTTTCGTTGAAAGCGATTGTGCGGAGCTAACCGGCTGGATGTGTGACGTGCTCGATGACCTTGATAACAAGGCCGTCATCTCCGAGGTCAAGCAAAAGGTTCTGGCTCTGTGCGCCAGGTATCCTGTTTACCAGCAAGCCTGAGTAGTGAGTTAAACCATGCACTGTCCCTTTTGCGGCGCCATCGATACCAAAGTCATTGATTCCCGATTAGTTTCGGAAGGCAATCATGTGCGCCGACGGCGTGAGTGCATTACTTGTGAAGAACGCTTCACTACCTATGAATCAGCTGAACTGGTGATGCCCCGCATCATTAAACAAAATGGCGTTCGCGAGCCATTCAACGAAGACAAGCTCTTCGCGGGCTTGAATAAGGCACTGGAAAAGCGGCCGGTCAGCATCGAGCGCGTCGAGGAAGCTGTGAACCATATAAAGGCGAATCTGCGCTCTACCGGTGAACGGGAGATTCAGTCCCGCGCCGTGGGTGAGCAGGTAATGAAGGAGCTGCGGGAGCTGGACGAGGTGGCGTTTGTCCGCTTCGCCTCGGTTTATCGTAGCTTCAAGGACCTGGCTGAATTCAGGGCTGAAATCGACAAACTGTCAAAAGACAGCCCCTGAGTCTTTGCAGCGCGCTGTTCTCAGCCCAGGACTGAGTCCAAATCTGCTGTCTATTCTGCTAGAATCCCGCTCCCTTTCAACTATTGTCATTGCCGCCGTGCCATCGAGTCGCTGCGGTGATCAGCCGCCAAGGGATGCGGTTGTCGGAACTCATGCAACACAAACACAATACAGAGCTGGACGCGGCGTTTCTTGACTGGCCAGTCCATATGCAGCGGGCACTGGATCTAGCAGATTCTGTGTTAACTGCTGCGCCGAACCCAAGAGTCGGCTGTGTGCTTGTACATGACGGCCAGGTTATATCCGAGGGTTGGCACAGTGCTGCTGGTGCTGACCACGCGGAAGTCATGGCACTGACTAATGCCGGGCGAGATCCGCGTGGCGCCACCGCATTTGTCAGTCTTGAACCCTGTGCCCATCACGGGAAAACCGGCCCCTGCAGTGATGCCCTGATTGCGGCCGGTATCGCTCGGGTTGTTATTCCGATGCAGGATCCCAACCCGGAAGTTGCCGGCAAAGGCATTGCCAAGATGGAAGAAGCTGGCATTGAAGTCATTATGCTCCCTGATTTCGAGACAGCAGCCCGTCGTCTGAATCCTGGGTTCTTTCATCGCATTGAACAGGGGCGGCCATTGGTTCGCATGAAGCTCGCGATGAGCCTCGACGGACGCACGGCCCTCGCCAATGGCGCCAGTAAATGGATTACGGATGCCGCTTCACGGGCAGATGTGCAGCGACTGCGCGCAGCCAGTAGCGCCGTTTTAACGGGGGTCGGCACAGTGCTGGCGGACGACCCTTCCCTCAACGTCCGCAGAGATGAGTTGGGGCTCAGTGAAGCACAGCTGCTGAGTAATGAATTGAATCTGCAGGAGCCCCCGCTGCGTATTGTCCTCGATAGCAGGCGTCGCATGCCCCCTACCGCAAAGCTGCTTGGTTTGGATGGGCGGGTCGTGGTCTATTCCACTGTCAGTGCCGAGAATTCTGAGTTGCTGAATAGCGAGAACGTTGACCTCAGACTAGCAGGGTCTGGGGACAGGATAGACCTTCAAACTGTGCTAGAATCCCTCGCCGCAGAATACCAATGTAACGATGTTTTGATAGAGGCAGGTCCCACACTTTGTGGTGCTTTTTTCCAAAGCAAGCTGGTTGATGAACTAGTGGTTTACATTGCGCCCAAGCTGCTGGGTAGTGACGCCAAACCTCTGCTGGATCTCGTTGGCATTACGCAAATATCAGCAGCGCCAGAATTTCAAATTATTGAGACACAGCAAGTGGACAATGACGTTAAGCTGGTCTTGAAACCCCTGGCAAATCCCGGATTTACTGAGTAGTCAAACAAAAGAGACAAAGGTCAGTGTTTACAGGAATCGTTGAGAGCATAGGAAAGGTTGAAAGCCTGGAGCGTATTCAGGATGAGTGGCGTCTGTCGCTTGCCGCGGGAGATCTGGATCTGAGCGATGTCAAGTTAGGTGACAGTATTGCAGTGAGCGGTTGTTGCCTCACAGTGGTTGAGCTCAGCAACACTGGTTTCTCTGCGGACGTTTCCAATGAAACGCTGCGATGTACAACGCTAGGGGAATTTAAGCCGGGTAGTCGTGTTAATCTGGAAAAAGCCATGCTGGCATCGGATCGTTTTGGTGGTCACATAGTAAGTGGTCACGTAGATGGGGTTGGGGAGTTGATCTCTTCCGCCAACGAAGGCAAGAGCATCAAGCTGGTGTTCGCTGTTCCCGAGAACCTGACGAAGTACATTGCAGCCAAAGGATCAATTTGTATCGACGGTACCAGCCTGACTGTCAATGAAGTTGAAGGCAGGCAATTCGCAATCAATATCATTCCACATACACAGGAAGAGACTGTAAGTGGCGCGTATCAACCTGGGCAAAAAGTAAATCTCGAAGTTGACCTCATCGCGCGCTACCTGGAGAAACTGTTCTCTGGCAGTGATGGCAAGCACGCAGACGGTCACGGTGTCAGTGAACAACTACTGGAGCAGCACGGCTTCAAGTAAAGCCATGCAGAATTCCCCATGAAGCTTAATTCAATTGAAGAAATTATCGACGATATCCGCCTCGGCAAGATGGTGATATTAATGGATGATGAAGATCGCGAAAATGAAGGCGACCTGATCATTGCCGCCGAGCGCGTCCAAACCGAAGACATAAACTTCATGGCAAAGAATGCGCGAGGATTGATTTGCCTGACACTCACCCACGAGCGATGTCGGCATTTGAAGCTGCCGCTGATGGTGAACGAGAACAACACGCCTTACAACACCAACTTCACCGTCTCGATAGAAGCGGCTACTGGCGTGACTACCGGTATTTCTGCAGCCGATCGTGCGCGCACGATTCAGGCTGCGGTTGGCAGAGACTCCCAGCCAGAAGATATCGTTCAGCCCGGCCATATTTTCCCCATCATGGCGCAACCCGGCGGCGTTTTGCGTCGTGCTGGTCATACCGAGGCTGGTTGCGACCTGGCCCGTCTGGCTGGATATCAGCCTGCAGCGGCGATTGTTGAGATCATGAATGAAGATGGTTCAATGGCGCGCAGGGAAGATCTGGAGAAGTTCGCGGAGAAGCATGATCTCAAGATCGGCACCATCGTCGATCTGATTCACTACCGTATTGCCAATGAGCACACGGTAACGCGCACCGATACTTATGAGATGGAGACCGCTCATGGACCTTTCACTGTGCACAAGTTCGTGGATTCCATCAGCGGCAGTCTACACCTGGCCTTTGTTAAAGGTGAGTTGGATGCCAATGAGCCCACGTTAACCCGCGTGCATATTCCCAATACGCTGAGAGATGCCTGCGAAGTATTCAATGCCGAGCGCACTAGCTGGTCATTTAGCAGCGCGCTGGCGCGGATTAGTCAGGAGGGCAAGGGCGTGGCTGTGCTATTATCGAGCGAAGACTACGGGCAGAATCTGGAGCAAACGCTGGCATCTGCCATGGCCGAGGGTAGCGAAACCGCGCATTTGAATCGCGCTGGCAGTGATCTGACCATTGGCACTGGCTCACAGATACTTCGAGATCTTGGGGTAGGCAAGATGCGGCTGTTGGGTTTTCCAGCTCGATTTAACGCTATTTCCGGGTTTGATCTGGAAGTGGTGGAATTTGTTGGTTTTACAAAATAAACCAGCGCTAAAACGCAGCAGGCGTTGCCTTGAATCCGGCGACGCAAACAAGAAATAACTAGACAGGTTTGTGCAATGAGTACTATTAAAACTATCGAAGGCGACTATCAAAATGCTAGCGCCCGTTACGGCATTGCAGTGGCTCGCTTCAATAGCTTCATCGTCGATCGACTACTGGAAGGTGCCCTCGACGCGCTGCAAAAGCACGGTGTGATGGATCGCGACATTACTATAGTAAAGGTACCTGGCGCCTATGAGCTCCCGCTTGCCACCAAGATGATGGTTAGTGCCGGCGAGTACGACGGCATTATTGCGTTGGGGGCAGTGATCAGGGGTGGTACGCCTCATTTTGATTATGTCGCTGGCGAATGTGTCAAAGGTTTGAGCCAGGTAGGCCTGGATTCTGGACTCCCCGTCACTTTCGGTGTGCTCACCGTGGACTCCATTGAGCAAGCTATCGAAAGAGCTGGCACCAAGGCTGGCAATAAGGGCGCAGAAGCGGCTATGACAGCAATAGAGATGGTCAGCTTGTCTCGACAACTTAAAGCCTGATCCCGCTCTCCCATACTCTGCAAACTTCCATAATCAGGAAAGTCGGTGCGTAAGAAACCCCCACTAGCACGACGCCGAAAAGCGCGGCAGCTCATTCTGCAGGCCTTATATCAATGGCTGCTCACCGGCTCTGAGCTGACGGACATCAGCAAACAGTTCCATGAGCAGAATCAGGGCAAGATCGACTGGGAATTTTTCGATGAGGTATTGCCTGGTGTCCTGAAGTCGGTAGAGACTCTCGATAAACATCTCCATCCCCTGCTTGACCGCAAACTTGAGGCATTAGATCCCATTGAAAAAGCCCTGCTTTACCTGGGTACCTATGAGCTGGCCAATCGTATCGATGTACCTTACCGAGTTGTTATCAACGAGTGTGTTGAACTCGCCAAGATGTTCGGAGCGACAGAGAGCCATAAATATATAAATGGTGTTTTGGACAAGTTGGCCCCGGAGTTGCGCGCTGCAGAATATGGGCGCAGATCCTGATTCAACTTGAGCTGTCCATCCACTGTGGGGGCAAGCGCTACAACCGCAATCATGTCACTGTCAGAATTTGAGCTGATCGATCGTTATTTCAACTCTGTGTTTTCGCAGGGCCTGAGCCCGGGCATCAGTCTGGGAATCGGTGATGATGCCGCTGTGATTTCTCCCAGAGCCGGGCAACAAGGGTGTATCTGCACCGATGTGTTGGTCGCCGATGTTCATTTCCCAGCGGCTGCTGATCCCTCTGATATTGCACAACGTGCCCTGCGAGTTAACCTTAGTGATCTCGCCGCCATGGGAGCCACTCCAGTTTGTTTTACTCTGGGCCTGACCTTGCCCGCTGCGGATGAAGAGTGGTTGTCACATTTCGCCGCGGGCTTATTGGCGGCGGCCAGCCGGTTTGACTGTCCCCTGGTTGGCGGCGATACCACTAGAGGCCCATTAAATATTGCGATTACGGTGTATGGTGAAGTGCCTGTGGGTGAAGCGCTGCGCCGCAGCGGGGCCAGAGAAGGGGACAGTGTCTTCGTGACCGGCAACCTGGGTAAAGGAAGAATCGCACTTGAGGCTTTGGGTCTTGGGAAAACAGGCGAAAATATTGATGGAATCGAAGTTATCAAAGGTTTCAAAGATATTAAAATAAGTGATATGGCCCCTATTCACAAAGACTTCCTTTATCGGTGCTTTTATCAGCCGGAACCGCGTCTGACTTTCGCGGCAGCAGCCCGTCAATATATTAATAGTGCGATTGACCTGTCCGACGGCCTCTACGCTGACTTGGGTCATCTCGCCAGAGCGTCGGGGCAGGCTATGCATGTTGATGCCGGGGCGCTGCCGTTCGCGGAAGCCGTGATAGCCCTCACTGATTCGGCGCAGCGACAAAGCGCAGCTCTTTTTGGTGGCGATGACTACGAAATCTGCTTTACGGCCGCAGTCGATAGCGCGCCCGCTCTTGAGGTAATTGCCGCAGAATCAGAAGTCGTGATTACCTGTATTGGTGAGGTCGCAGCGGGCACTGGCGTGACTGTGCTCGATGATGGCAACATTGTTAGCACGGAAGGAAATCATGGCTTTGACCATTTCAGGGGCGCAGAAAAATGATCATACCCACTGGCTTTAACAAGGCTAACCCCCTGCATTGGTTGGCATATGGTTTTGGCAGTGGCTTTGCGCCAAAAGCACCCGGCACCTTTGGCACGCTTGCGGCCCTTATTCTCTATCTGCCAATGGCCCAGCTGCCTTTGCTGATTTACTGCGGAGTGGTGCTGGTGGCGTTTCTCGCCGGTATCTGGATATGTGGCCGTACCGCCGTGCAACTCGGGATACATGACCCCGGCGGAATTGTTTGGGATGAGTTTGTCGGCCTCTGGATTACCCTTATTGCTGTGCCCGGAGGTTGGTATGGCGTTGTATCAGGATTTGTGTTGTTCAGACTGTTGGATATTTTGAAGCCCTGGCCTATTAAATGGGCCGATAAGCGCGTCGAGGGTGGCCTCGGCATCATGCTTGATGATGTTTTAGCAGGTATAATAGCTTCCCTGTGCTTACATGGGGCCAGCCTGCTGCGGTTGTAGCCGATAAGAGTATCTGTGCTTCAGGCCAGGTTGCACCGCGAGCACAAAGATTAATCTTAAGTACGCCAGAGCAATACCAGAGAGAAACCAGAGAGAAACCAGAGAAAAACCAGAGAAACTAGAGAGAAACTGTGTCAATTCCATATGTAGCTTCAGCAGCTCTTCCCACCCAGTGGGGACAGTTTACGATCCATGGTTTCGAAGACTCGGCCACCGGCAAAGAGCATGTGGCTCTAACCATGGGCGAACTCAAACCTGGTGAGCCCATTTTGTGTCGCTTACACTCAGAGTGCCTCACCGGTGACTGCCTGTTCAGTCTGCGCTGTGATTGTGGACCGCAACTGCAGGCAGCGATGCAGCAGATTGCTGAAGCAGGTGCTGGGCTCATTCTCTATTTGCGCCAGGAAGGGCGCGGCATAGGACTGTTGAACAAGATTAAGGCTTATGCGCTGCAAGATTCTGGCGCAGATACTGTTGAGGCCAATGTGCAGCTGGGTTTCAAACCTGATGGTCGGGAATACGAAATCTGTAAACCCATGTTGGATCATTTGCAGGTCGATACCTTGAGGTTGCTTACCAACAATCCCCGTAAGGTGAATGCGCTGCAGGAGATGGGCATTGACGTTAGCGAAGTGGTGTCGTTGCATACGGAAACCAACCCGCACAATGAAGGTTACCTTGCTGTTAAAGTGAACAAGCTGGGGCACATGAAGTAGCGGCGAACCCAAGCATTGTTCAGAAGCCCTTAACCCCCAGCCATTGGACCCAGTTATCAGGTACCCGTCTTGTCTTACTCACACACTCTCACTGTAGACTTTCTTCGCCATGGTGAACCGGAAGGAGGAGACATTCTCCGCGGTCGCGTAAATCCCCAGCTTACTGAACTTGGCTGGAGACAGATGCGCGGGGCTGCCGCATTAGATGTGCATCATCAGTCTACGGAGCACACACCGAATTGGGATCTCATAATCTCCTCATCATTGCGGCGTTGTCGCGAGTTTGCCGAGCGCACCGCTACTGACGCTAACATTCCTCTGGAGATTGATGAACAGTGGCAGGAGATAGACTATGGGGACTGGGACGGCATGCCTATCGATGAATGGCGCCAGGTAGCCGCTGACCAGTTTCGGGCATTTCGTAAAGACATTACTGCGCTGGCGCCTCCCAACGGGGAGGACTTCATGAGCTTCAAAACCCGCATACTCGACGCCTGGCAGGGACTAAGTAATCTGAAGGAAAGCACACACATCCTGATCGTCACTCACGGTGGGGTTATGCGGGTTATTTTACCGACCGTTTTGGGCATGCCGCTTAACCGCAGCTTTCCCCTGCATATTCCCTTTGCCTGCCTGAGCCGGATTGTTGTGGAGTGGGAGGAGGACAGGTTCTCCGCCAGTTTGCTGTTTCACAATGGTGCTGAATATGCAGGCGGTGGCGACAGTGAGCAAAGCTAAGCCAGGCGAGTAACAATTTATAATGGGCGATCTAAGGTTTGTCGCAATCCGATTGTCGAGCTAAGGCCTTGTGCGCGCGGAATCAATAAACTCGCACAGTTGGCGGGCGCCTAGCAGGGCCCTTGGGGTATGACGCTGCAGCAAATCCGGCGGGATGAAGTACAGACTGTCGTTTGTCACCGCTGTCAAGCTGTGCCAATTGCGCCAGCGATCGAGCCACTCCGGACGTTCTGCGTCCATACCGCTGGCAATAATCACATCAGGATTTCGCGCGAGCACTGCCTCCACCGAGACCTTGGGTGCCACCATCGAAATGTCGGCGAAGACGTTGCGACCCCCGCATAGAGTAATGATGTCGTTGATCAGTTCGTTACCGCCGGCGGAGATCAAGGGTTGGTCCCAGACTTGATAGAAAGTCGCCACTGGTGTCCGCCGAGCATAAGTTTCATTAAGTGTGCGTAACGCCCGCCTGAACGCTTCACTGGCCGCGGCAGCCACGGGCGAAGTGCCTGTGAGCACACCCACATTGTCCAGGTGGTCAGCTACCGTTCGAAGATCTTTGGGTTCCGCCACATAGACAGTAATGCCTAAGTCACGGAGCCGATTTATCGAGGCACGCGGATTGCCTGTCTGCCAGGCGATGATGAGGTCTGGTGCCAGTGACAGGATGGTTTCCAGATCCAGCAGATCATGACGGCCAACGATTGGCAGTTGGGTCGCGGCGGTCGGATAGTCACTGAATTCCACGACGCCTACCAGTTTGTTGCCGGCACCCGCTGCATAAATAATCTCGGTCAAGGAAGGGGCAAGACTGATGAGTCGTTCAGCGGGCTGATTCAGGGTGATGACCGAGCCTTCATCATCAATGACTTCAATTGCAGCTGGGTTGTTCGCCTGTGCGCTGCTTTTAGTCTGAACGATTGCGCCAATGACTAAAGTGCAAAGTAAAAAACCCAGTTGTTTCTTCATGCTCAATAGTCGATGCCTTTTTGTACTTTGACACCATCATAGAAAGCATGTTTGGTCTCTCCTACCTCGCTGACGGTGTCGGCTATCTCAATCAATTCCTTGGACGCGTTGCGGCCTGTCACAATCACGTGCTGGGAGGATGGTCGGGACTCTAAAGCCTGTAAGACCATTTCCTTGTCGAGATAACCATATGTCAGCATATAAGTCAGTTCATCCAGAACGACCACATCGAATGCTGGATGCGACAGCAGCTCAGCGGCATGTTTCCAGGTTGCCCGGGCCGCGGCGATGTCAGCCTCTCGATCCTGCGTTTCCCAGGTAAAGCCAGTGGCCATCACATGGAAATCAACCAGCGGATTATCCTGGAACAACTTCTGTTCGCCGCAGTCCCATTTGCCCTTGATGAACTGCACCACACCACATTTGAGGCCGTGGCCAACACTCCGCGCCAGCATACCAAACGCTGAGGAGCTCTTGCCTTTGCCGTTGCCGGTCAAGATCACCAGAAGCCCTTTATCAATAGTTGCTTCTGCTATGCGTCCATCGATGTATTCTTTTTTCCGCTGCATGGCGCGCTTATGTCGCTCATTGCGTTCTGTTGAGTCGGCCATAATTTTCTCCTAACTGACTTATTCCCTTGGTTGCAGACAGGCTGTGTCTGCAGCAGGCAAGTGTAGTAACAACTATGCGTCCAGTATTCTGAGGCTCCATTACAATGCCGTGGAGCTTGCTAAACAGATTGCCTGGCAACCAGTACCGACTGAATTCAAGTGGGAGGGGGACAGGTAGACAAGAGTCGGATAGAAACCCTGGAACTCTGCTACTGATGAAGCCCGCCGCTGCATCGGTTCTAGCGATCGATCAGGCTGGTATCGGACTTATCAGTTCAAGCGGCGCTTACTGACCTACCGTTGCGGGGGCAGTACTGGATTCTGACCAGCTTCCCATTTCGGAGCACTTCTCATTGAGAAGGCTCACCTGCATCGAAAATTTCCTGTCTTAGGAAGGGGCGCAGTCTAGCCCCGTTGCCAGAGTGAGTCAATTTGGCCAGCGTCAGGACCGACAGAGAGTTTGGATTAATGTGTTATTAAAGGCGTGTACTGTGAATTAAGCGCGACTACACCGCCTCAGATTGAATCTTGCAGGCCTTTAGCTTCTGCTTAATGGCAGTTGCAATAGTATCACTGTCCAGACCAACTTCCGCCAGCATATCGGGCACCTTGCCGTGCTCGAGAAACCTGTCGGGCAGCCCCAGGTTGAGGACTGGGATGCTGTAGTTTTCCTGTACCAAATATTCGTTAACCGCGGATCCAGCGCCACCCATCACGGTGTTTTCTTCCAGGGTTACGATTAACTGGTGACTGGTAGCCAAATCACCAATCAGTTCCTGATCCAGGGGTTTTACAAAGCGCATATCTGCCACGGTGGCATCTATCACCTCGGCGGCTTCAAGCGCGGGTTTTACCATACTCCCAAAGGCGAGAATTGCCACTGAATGACCCTTGCGGCGACTGATGGCACGCCCTATAGGCACTGGGTCCAGATTGCGTTCGATTTCGGTACCGGGACCCTTCCCCCTGGGATACCGCACCGCCGCTGGCCCCTTATGGTGATAGCCCGTGGACAGCAGCTTGTGCGTTTCATCCTCATCGCTAGGTGCCATGACGATCATATTGGGGATGCATCGTAAATAGGTGAGATCATAGCTGCCAGCATGTGTTGGACCATCTTCTCCAACCAAGCCAGCGCGATCGATAGCAAACAGCACATCCAGATCCTGAAGCGCGACATCGTGAATGAGTTGATCATAGGCGCGCTGTAAAAATGTTGAGTAGATGGCGACAACAGGCTTCACCTCTTCACATGCCATGCCGGCAGCAAAGGTGACGGCATGCTGCTCGGCAATAGCCACGTCATGGAAGCGTTCGGGAAACTGTTCTGCGAACTCACGCATACCTGAGCCTTCACCCATGGCTGGGGTAATACCAACAATGCTTTGGTCAGCGCTAGCTGCATCGCATAACCAATTACCAAAGACCTGGGAATAGCTTAGAGCCGGTTCCGGTTTGCTGGGCTCCTGCTTTAGTTGCTCCTCGGTTTGGTCAGTTTGTGTTGGGGCTATCTTGCTTAAGGCATGCATACCAAAAGGATCGTTCTCAGATTCTGAATAGCCCTTGCCCTTCTGCGTGACGATGTGGAGCAGCTTGGGGCCACGCAAGGTTTTCATGTTGCCTAGGATTTCAACCAATCGGTTTATGTCGTGCCCGTCGATCAGGCCGATATAATTGAAACCGATTTCTTCAAACAACGTACCAGGTGAAACCATTCCCTTAAGGTATTCTTCTGCCCGATGGGCGGCCTTTAATGCTGGCGGGATTTTGGACAGCACGCGCTTGCCGCCCGTGCGCACGAAATTGTAGGGCTTGCTCGCCCACATGCGAGCGAAGTAACTGGATAAACCTCCGACGTTGTTGGAGATCGACATATTGTTGTCGTTGAGAATGACCAGCACATTGTCGTCGATATGACCCGCATGGTTGAGGGCTTCGAATGCCATACCGGCGGTCATGGCGCCATCGCCAATGACGGCGATGTTGTGGTGGTCTTGGTCCTGCATGCGGCTGGCGACCATCATGCCCAGGGCCGCACTGATTGAGGTGCTGGAATGGCCGACACCGAATGTGTCGTACTCGCTTTCGGCGCGGCTTGGAAACGCCGCTAGGCCACCCGCCTGGCGCATTGTGAGCATGCGTTCCCTGCGACCAGTGAGGATCTTGTGAGGGTAGGCCTGGTGCCCAACGTCCCACACCAGCCGATCTTCTGGTGTGTTAAAGACATAGTGGAGTGCGATTGTGAGTTCCACAACCCCGAGTCCAGCGCCGAAATGGCCACCGGTTTGCCCGACCGAATACAGCAGGAACAGCCGCAGCTCGCGGGCCAGGGAATCCAGCTCCGCCACGTCAAGTGACTTAAGATCCGCCGGGCTATCGATACTGTCCAGCAGCGGTGTCTCGGGTCTTGTAAGGGGTATTTCTTCAAGCATTCAGGTATTTCAACGCTAGTGGCGCCAGTTTTCAACCAATTCCGTGATGCATTGCAAGCAGCAGCGTAACTTAATGCAGGCCCTCTGTCGGGTCAATCAGTGGTTCCTGGCAACAATATAGTGGGCAAGGTCCCGCAGCATGTCAGCTTCAGAGGAGAGTCCCTGCAGCGCATGTAGCGCGTCCTCAGTGAGCTCTGATGCCTTGGATTGGGCGCGTTCGAGGCCCAGCAGCGAAACGTAGGTTGCCTTTCCATTCAGCTGATCTGAGCCCTGGGGTTTGCCCAGTTGCTCGGTGTCGGATGTGACGTCCAGGATGTCATCTCTGACCTGGAACGCCAGTCCGATACAGTCCGCAAAAGACTGCAATTGCTGCAGGCGTTCGGTGTCGCAGTTGTCAACGCTGAATGCACCAAGCGTAACACTGGCTCGTATCAAGGCCCCAGTCTTGAGGCCATGCAGTGTTTGCAGGTCATCGAGAGACGTTTCAACCCCAGTGGCAGCAAAATCCAGCGCCTGACCGGCGACCATGCCGTCGTTGCCGACAGCCCTTGCCAACTCCTGCACCTGCTGTAACTGGGCACATGCTGCCAGTTTTGGCGTAGATCTACTCAGCATGGTGAAAGCCAGGCTTTGAAGAGCATCGCCTACCAGGATCGCCGTGGCTTCACTGTAGGCTTTGTGGACACTGGCTTTGCCCCGCCGGAGGTCGTCGTCGTCCATAGCGGGGAGATCGTCATGCACCAGCGAATAGCTGTGCATTAACTCTACAGCAGCAGCCGCCGCATCTGCATTGGAGAGATCACCCCCCAGTGCCAGATTGGCTCCATAAACCAAAACTGGCCGAATGCGCTTGCCGCCATCGAGGCAGGCATAAGACATAGCCTCTTGAAGCTCATCGCTGGGGGATTCACGCTTGAGCTCATGCTCCAGCACGGCTTCAACGCGGCGTTGGCAAGTCTGCAGGAATTCTTCCAGCCGGGGAGTCATTGTTACTTCCATGGCGGGGAGGTCAGTCGTCGCCTGCCAATTCAAAATCTTCAGGCTCGCCGCTTTCATCGAGCAGTACCTGAACCTTCTGTTCCGCGTTTTTCAGCGCTGTTTGGCATTCGCGAGTCAACTTAATGCCTTTTTCGAAGGCCTTGAGTGAATCTTCCAGGCTGAGCTCGCCGTCCTCCATGGAGGCAACGAGTTCCTCGAGTTGTTCCAGTGCACCTTCAAAATCGAAGTCTGCTTGCTTTTTGGCTGACATATTACTTTTCCGTCTAGGCTGCTACCCGCAGCTGATCTTCAGAACATCAGAACAATTATACGCGAAGGGGCAGCAATTTGATGTCATTCCTGCAGGCAAAATTCCTCTATTCACTGATTCTACGAGTAGGCTTTAAGAAGCAGGTAAAGCAGGCAAACCCATGGTTGTCCTACGCAAATCGTTGTCTGTAATGAAAATAGAAAAGAATTCTGCTTTGCCTTTGTGATTCAGCATCAAGCCCGCTGAAATTGGTCGGTAATTGACCCTGCCGGGTTAGCACTTTACTCTAGCAGCCCTATGTTGCAAGAATCCGCTCAAACAATCCGGGCACCCGAGCCACAGGCAGACTCTGCTGGGGCGATGCATTCCTATTGGCCGCAGGACTGGCGCATCCAGATTGCACTGGTCGTCTCCTTGCTTTGGTTTGTATTCCTTGCCGTCTATATCGCACGTAATGTGGGCTGGGCATCTTTCATGGATTTGCCCATTGATGAGATGGGGGCATTTCTGGAAGGCGCCTTCGCGTTTCTGGCATTTCTCTGGTTGGTCATCGGGCTCTTCATTCAGCAATCCGTGCTGGCAGAAAATAACGAAGAGCTACGCCGCAACAATCTGCATTCAGAAAAGCAGACTCAAGCTATCGCCGCCACCGAGATGAACGCGCGCCAGGAGACATTCTTCAAGATTTCCGAGGCTACCCGCAGGCAGCTGGGAGCCATTACCGGTCTGCTGTTCATTTCTTCTCAAGGGCCGGTGGGCAATGGAAGTTACAGCGCAGATCAGATTCGGGAGATCTGGCAACAGTTTGCCCAGGGTGACTCTGAGGTCTGGTCACGAATGTTTTTGAGTATGGGGCCATCTGCGGATGTCGATTTTGCTGATCTGCTTTATGGCACCGAGATCCGAAAGAGCCATTCGGAAAATTTCGTTGTAGGTTTTGATCGCCTGATCAGGCTGGCCCGGGGGTGTGACTCAGACAACATCATCATGGATTCGCTTATCTTTTCCGCGCATGGTTTGCTCAATGTTCGGATGCGCGAGTTGCATCCGACTATCAAGTTTCCGGAAATTGTAATGACTAACTCACAGAATTATCTGAATTCTCTGAGCGATTCTCTGCAGCAAAAATAACAGCCGTACATCGCTGAAAATAAATTTGGGTGTAGGATCGACAAATCAAGGCCGCAGTGAATCACGGGCCCAATAAACCAAAAGATTTCACCAATAGGGGAACAGCATGGAATACGTTGCGTTTGTCATTATTATTACGCTTATTGAATATCTTGCGTTCGGAATTCTGGTGGGCATGGCGCGGGGTAAATACAATTGCCCTGCGCCGGCGACCTCTGGAGATCCAGTTTTTGAGCGCTACTACCGGGTTCATATCAATACCTCTGAGCAACTTCTGGTTTTCCTCCCCGCCATTTCGATTTATAGCTACTTTGGCAATCCGATAATAGCCGCTGGAGTGGGTCTGGTATTTCCGATTTCCAGACTTGTGTATTTACAGGCTTATGTCGCAGATCCAGCCAAACGCGGCAGGGGATTTCTCCCCGGTTTCTTAGCGACCGCGTTTCTATTGATCGGTGGATTGGTCGCAGTAGTGCAAACCCTTCTTTGATTCAGAAAACGGGCGATGGTTTGGGTCTGTAAAAATGATCTGAATTGAGCGTTCAGTTATGAGTGTGCGCCACTGGCAGCGTTTTTTGATACTCAGTCACCGCTACCTTGGTATCGCACTTTGCCTGCTTCTTTGTCTGTGGTTTGCCTCCGGGTTTGTGATTATTTATACAGGTGGGATGCCGCAGCTTAGCGAAGCTGAGCGGCTAGCGCGCCTGCCTGTATTAAACCTGGGCGCCGTTGAGCTTTCCCCACAAGCAGCACGCGCTGCTGTAAGGCGAACAGAATTTCCTACCCTGACGACCCGCTTGGGTCGCCCGGCTTACGTGTTTACCCGCAATCCCGTGCAGGTGCTATTCGCTGACAACGGCGAACTGCTCACCTCAGACATGATCAGCTCAAGGCAGATCGCGGCAGACTTCCTTGGCGCGCCACCAGATGCCCTTGACCGAGTTGGCCTGATTGAGCGTGTGGATCAATGGACGCTCGAGCTGAGTTCGGAATTGCCCTTACAGAAGTACAGATCGGGTGATGGCCAAGGCAGCGAAATCTATGTCTCGCCCAGCCGCGGGCGAGTAGTTCTGTACACCACGTCCCGGGACCGATTGCTAGCCTGGCTCGGCGCGATACCCCATTGGCTTTATTTTCTGCCGTTGCGAGCTGACAGGGCTTTGTGGTCCACCACGGTAGTCACTCTGGCTTCTGTTGGAGTCGTGTTTGTAGCGTTAGGGCTTGTGTTGATGTTCACGCAATTGCGCTGGCGGCACTGGCCGAAACTGGCAAGAGCAATTCCCTACCGTGGCCTGATGAAGTGGCACTACATGCTCGGTGTCGGATTCGGCTGGTGCGTGCTGACCTGGGTTTTCAGCGGCTTGCTTTCCATGGAGCCCTACTCATGGAATCGCGCTAGCGGAATAGGAATTGACGTGGCGACCTACTATCGCTCTCGGGCTGGTATGAGCGCCTTCGAGAGCGTAGCGACAGTAGCAGACCTCGCTGTCATCGAAGGTTCACTGAAGGAAGTAAAATTTCATGCCTTCGCAGGCAAAGGATTTTATGAACTCAGCATTGGTGGCGATGGCTCGGCTGGGGCCATTAGCCGTGAATTTCGCGAAGTGGCTAGCATGGAGCCACTTGGTTTGTTTACCGATGCGCAGATTCTGGCGCAGCTGGAACCGGCAGTGGCCGCAAATATGGGGGCCACTGAGATTCTGACTGAATACGACAGCTACTATTATGGCAGGAACTCGCGCCTGCAAATGGCGCCTCCCTTGCCCGTGCTGCGAGTCGATTTCGATGACGTTGCCGGATCTCGCTACTACCTCTCACTACAGACGGGTGAATTGGAGTTTGTCAGTCACCGCGCTAATCGCACAGAACGCTGGCTCTATCGTGGTCTGCATAGCCTGGATTTCAATTTCCTGTACCCCTATCGGCCAGCCTGGGACGTCGTGGTTTGGCTGCTGCTTGCCGGTGGACTGCTGCTGTCGCTGCTGGGGGCCTATCTGGGACTCGCGAGAGTAGGGCGTTGGCTCAAACCCCGCTAGCGTTCTCCTGTCCAAGATCTATCCGCTAAACCTCTGTTTTTAATAAGGTTTGAAGCTGAATAAGTCGCTCACTATAGTTCTTGTGAGTACCCAGACGCTGCGGTATTCTCAATTAAGGAGGAAGGACCTATGTCAGACACAGGTTCCGTCGTAATCGAGGCGGATCAAGGGTTTACACATTCGGCGGGCATTCAGCTTGCCAAGTTCGCCGGTATTGCAATAGCAGGCCTGGCAGCCTTCATCTACCTGCTCTGGATCATCGCCGGTGAGGCCGGCAGCACCACATCTGGTAATGCCATTGATGTCGAAAACAACAGCATAACTATTGCTCTACGTGAAGAGCCCCCACAACTCGATGCCAATCGGGCAACAGATGCCTCCAGTTTGGTCGTGCTGGCCCACGTGATGGAAGGTCTGCTTGGATATGACATTGATGCGCAATTAGTGCCAGGTGTCGCAGAGCGTTACGAGATTCGAGCAGATGGCGCCACCTTCTGGTTGCGGGAAGACTCGTTTTGGAGTGATGGCGTCCCGGTCACCGCGAAAGACTTCGTATTTTCCTGGAAGCGTGTAGTCGATCCGGAGACAGCGTCTCAATACGCTTTCATTCTCTATCCCATCAAGAATGCAGAAGCCATCAACAGCGGTGAATTACCAGTTGAAACCCTAGGCGTCAGGGCCGTGAGTGATCGCGTGCTAGAAGTGGATTTTGAGCGTCCAACGCCGTATTTCGACAAACTGGTTGCTTACCTGACCTATTTCCCGGTGCGGGAAGACTTCTTTAATAGCACCGAAGGGCGCTATGGTGCCGACGCTGACATGCTGCTGTATAACGGCGCTTACCTGCTGACAGAGTGGGTGCATGGCTCCACCATGCGCTGGGTCAAGAATCCCAGCTATTGGAATCGCGAGAACAAGGGCTTCCTGGATGAGATACGCACGGCGTATATTACACAGGATATCAATGCGAAGCTGAACCTGTTCAAGGATGGGCAAATTGTAGATACCCATCTGCTGTCACCCATGTTGCCCACGGCCATGGAGCAACGCTGGCCAATCGATCGCTCGATGGATGGGTCGGTTTTCTACCTCGAATTCAATCACCGTGATGACCGCATCACTCGCAACAAGAACTTTCGCCGTGCTTTACAGCTGGCGCAAGACTCCAATGAACTGGTTTACAAAGTTCTAAAAGAACCCAGCTATTTGCCTGGTGTGAGCCTGTTTCCCGCCTGGTTGAGCGGTGTGTCGGAGTCCTTCCAAAAGGAATATCCGCCGGTGCGGCACCAGATGAATGTGGAAAAAGCCCGCGAGCATTTGGAGTTGGCGCGTCAGGAGCTTGGCCTGGATGAATTCCCTCCGCTGATGATGCTGGCAGGCGATACGCCGATTTCCCTATTGTCTGCTGAATACTATCAGCAGCTCTTCAGGAAGAATCTTGGGCTCGAATTTCGGATCGATGTGCAGATCTTCAAGCAGAGACTGGAGAAGATGCGCCAAGGTGAGTTCGATATTGTCCTCTCCGGTTGGGGGCCTGATTACAACGATGTTTTGACCTACGGTGATCTGTTTTCATCGTGGAATCTGCAGAATCGCGGACGCTATGACAGCCCCGAAATGGACTCCTGGATTCGCATTGCGCAGTCAGAGCTCGACCCCCAGAAGCGCATGGACGCGTTTGGTGAAATTCAAAGGCTACTCTATGAAGATGTAGTCATTCTTCCCATGTATGAACGTGGATTCTCGTTTGTCGTCGATTCGCGCCTGCAAAATTTCAGGCGCCGCTCCGTTGGTCCGGAAGTCGATTACAACTATGCCTATATTGATAGCTCATCAGATTAGGCCTGGGGAAAAGCTGTACCGAGTTGTAGTCTGATATGCTTTCTTACATCCTAAAACGCCTAGCACAAGGTATTCTTACAGTCTGGTTTATTGCCACGGCTACCTTCTTTGCCATGCACAATGTGCCAGGTGACCCGCTAACCAATGATCGGGCGATGACCGATATAACCCGCGCCAACCTGGAAGCCAAGTACGGGCTGGATCAGCCTATCACCACGCAGTACCTTATTTTTCTGCGAAATCTGTCTCGAGGTGATTTTGGTATTTCCTTCGTACAGGAAAACCGCGAAGTGAACGACATCATTCGCGAGCATTTCCCGGTGTCGGCAATCTTGGGTGTGTTGGCAGTCATCTTCGCCGCGACCGGCGGTGTGCTGTTTGGTGCCCTGACTGCGCTTTACCGCAATCGCTTTCCTGATTACCTGATCATGTTTCTGGTTATCATGGGCATCTCGGTGCCGAGTTTTGTGGTGGCGGCCTTAAGTCAGCTGAGTCTTGTAACGTTCAATAACCTGATTGGTTTTACAGTGCTTCCGGTGGCTGGTTGGGGAACCATACTGCATATGTTAGTACCAGCTTTGGTGTTGGGCTTGAGCACCATGGCCTATCTGACCCGCCTGATGCGTTCGTCGATGCTGGAAGTAACCAGCTCTGATTATGTACGCACCGCCAAATCCAAGGGCGTTCCTGCAACGCGAATTTTTACCCGGCACCAACTGCGTAATGCCATTTTGCCCGTGGTCACAGTGCTGGGGCCAGCCATTGCCGCCATCACTACCGGCGGTTTTGTGGTTGAGTTGGTTTTCGCCATCCCTGGCCTGGGAAGATATTTCGTCGAGGCAGTACAGCAATTGGATTACACCGTAATTATGGGGACTACCGTTTTTTATGGAGCCTTCCTTGTCTTCATGGTGATCATCGTAGACGTGGTATATGGATTAATTGATCCGCGAGTGAGGATGGAAACGTGAGCGAACTCTCCGCCTCCAGCTTCGCGCCAATTGAGGCCCATCAACAGACCCAGGTTATCTCCCGGCCCTCTCTGTCTTACTGGCAAGATGCCTGGATTCGCTTAAAGGCGAATAAGCGGGCTTTGGTGTCGCTGTATATTGTGATTGGTCTGCTGCTCTTCACTATTGCTGGCCCGCTGGTCTGGCAAGTCGATCCCGCGATTCAGGATATCGAGCAGATCAGCCAGCCCCCTGGCACAGATCGCGGCGCCACCATAGTTCCCGATTATGAACCCTGGTTTAGCACACAGGGATTGCCCGGTTCGGGTTTACGCCTGGCGGAGCCTGCCAATAGCCAGACAGTGCGAATGCAGTGGGATGCTTTGCCGGGAGCCAACGGACATCGGGTCTATCGCAACCTGTTTCCGGTTGGGTCCGAATTAGCCTATGGCATTCCGCTTGCGGAATTCCTTAACAATGACACGCTGTATTTTGAAGACCGTCTCGATCTGCAGCCCGGACGTTTTTATTACTCGGTGGTGGCATTGGATGCGCGCGGCCAGATAACTGATCAATACCAATCACTCACCGTCGACCTCGAACGGGTTACTACCTTACAGGAGGCGCTGGAACGCGGTCTCATTGACACAGCAGACAATATTCAAATTGGAGATGAAATTGAGCTCGCCTGGCATCCGCTCGGCACCGATTATCTGGGCAGAGATTTGCTAGCCAGATTGATGGCTGGGGCGCGGGTGTCACTCTTTATCGGAATAGGTGCGCCGTTTCTATTCGTGTTATTTGGTGTCGTGTACGGCTCTGCGGCTGGTTTCATGGGAGGGCGTGCTGATCAACTGATGATGCGGTTTGCAGATTTTGTGGTCGCGCTACCTTTTCTTCTGTTTATGATCCTGTTCAAGATCGCTTTTGGCATTGGGCCGGGCGAGAGTGGGGTGTTCCCCATGCTGGTTGCTATGGTGGTGCTGCTCTGGCCAGCTACGGCGAGACTGGTACGCGGACAAATTCTGCAGATCCGTGAGCAGGGCTACATCAGTGCGTCACAATTGCTGGGCGCCAATACCTCCTATCTAATCATGCGCCATATGATTCCCAATACTTTGGGGGTAGTGCTGGTGACTGTGACCTTTGCAATTCCCAGCGCGATTTTCACCGAGGCGTTTCTCTCCTTTATTGGCATGGGCGTGGCACCACCAACACCCTCCTGGGGTTCGATGTCCAATGAGGGCATAAAGACTATGCTTACAACGCCCCATGAGCTGTTTTTTCCGGCCCTCTTCATTAGTTTCACCGTGCTGGCGTTTAATTTGCTTGGGGACGGATTGCGGGATGCGCTGGATGCGCGCATGAGGAATGTTGAGTGAGCGCTGACGGGAATAAGTTGAATGCAGATGCGCCACTTCTGGAAGTCGAGAATCTGCACGTGGAATTCGACACTTACGGTGGCACTGTGGAAGCAGTCAGAGGAGTCGATTTCACGGTTGAGCAGGGACAGACACTGGCGATTGTTGGCGAATCTGGTTGCGGCAAATCAGTCACGGTCCAGAGCATCATGGGTTTGATTCCAATGCCGCCCGGCAGGATCACGGCGGGTTCGGCTCGACTGCGCGGTCACGAGGTGCTGGGCAGGAATAGGATTGATGGCAAGGAGATTCGGGGCAGGGAGATCGGCATGATTTTCCAGGACCCCATGACCTCGCTGAATCCCACCATGAGTATTGGTGCACAAATCGCCGAGCCACTGCAAGTGCATCGTGGCTATTCAGCAACGGATGCCTTCGCTGAAGCTGTGCACTTGTTGGAGATGAGTAAGATCCCGGAGGCCGCGAAGCGGGCCCGGCAGTATCCCTTCGAGTTTTCTGGCGGCATGCTGCAGCGCGCCATGATCGCCATGGCGATCAGCTGCAAACCCTCTATCCTGATTGCCGATGAGCCCACTACCGCATTGGATGTAACCATTCAGGCGCAGATTCTCGACCTGATGCAGGACCTGCAGAAAGAAACGGGTATGGCCATCATTCTAATTACTCACGATCTTGGAGTCGTTGCACGAATGGCGGATGAAGTCGCGGTCATGTATGCCGGTCGAGTCGTCGAGCATGGCAGTGCTGACGATGTATTCTATCGCTCTGCCCATCCTTATACTGTCGGACTGAAGGAAGCCATGCCGACCAACGACCCCGCGCTGCAACATGAATTGAAACCGATTGAAGGCAGCCCGCCGGATTTGTTCGCACCACCACGGGGCTGTGGTTACTGCGCACGTTGCCCCCATGCCATGCAGGTTTGTGACGTGCAGCCTCCTTCAGATCATTTTTTGCATGACCACCATTTCTCACGCTGCTGGTTGCATCATGAGCAGGCACCCATCAAGCCTGAGACGATTTACTTCAAGGATGCTAAGGCATGAGCACTCTCGTCGAAGCTAAGGAACTCACTCGGTTCTTCGATATGGGCCGCGACCAGCGTGTGCATGCGGTAGAGAAAGTTTCCCTGACGATTGGTGAAAAAGAGATTGTTGGGCTGGTGGGCGAGAGTGGTTCGGGCAAATCCACATTCGGTAAAACCCTGCTGGGATTACACGACAAAACCTCGGGAGACGTGGTTTACCGTGGTGAAGTGCTCCCCAGCAAGTACTCCCCGGCGGATTTTCAGCGCCTCGCTGCGAAAATGCAGATGATTTTCCAGGACCCATACTCGTCGCTGAATCCGCGAATGACTGTGGGCGAAATCATCGGAGAGGGTTTGCGACTGCACAGTGCTGCTAGCATCGAGAGCGTAAAAGAACAGGTTGCCGAGTGGTTGCGTAAAGTTGGGCTACAGCCCGACCATATGTCGCGTTATCCCCATGAGTTTTCCGGCGGGCAGAGACAGCGCATTGGTATCGCGCGGGCGCTAATACTAGAGCCTGAGTTCGTGGTTTGTGATGAGCCAATCTCGGCGCTTGATGTGTCGGTGCAGGCCCAGGTGATTAATCTGCTTGGGGAGCTAAAGGAGAGCATGGGTCTCACGCTGCTGTTCATCGCCCATGATCTTTCCATGGTGCGCTACGTCAGTGACCGCATGGCTGTCATGTATCTGGGATCGCTAGTGGAACTTGGTAAAGCTGATGAAGTGTATTTCGATCCCAAGCATCCGTACACAGAAATACTCGTCGGATCCAACCCTGAGCCGGATCCAAACCTGGAGAGAAGCAGGCCGTCAACTGCCATTCAAGGTGAAATTCCTTCCCCGGTCAATGTGCCGGCGGGCTGTCGCTTTGCCAATCGTTGTCCCAAAGCCATGGACGTTTGTCGTAACACCACGCCAGAGCTGATTGCGCTTGAAGACGCCGATAGATTGGTGGCTTGTCATCTCTATTCTAAGTTAGTTCCCGGTTAGTTTTCTGAGAGTTCCCGGCCTATACCTGGCCTGAAGTTGTTCAGGTAACTGTTAGTCCACGTAACTGTCACTGTTGCGAAACACCAGATAGTTCAGAAAAAGCCCAGCACTCAGCATTATTAGGCCGACTCCGAATTGTGGCCCGCCTTCAACTAAAATAGAGGCCAGGACGGCCACGGAAGGGGTTTAGGGCAAAACAGGGGGAGCAGCGAGCGGATCGCTACTCGTCAGACTCCATATCTCGCACAATATTGGTCAGAGTTCGGAAATCGGTCTTGCCACTACCCATGTAGGGAAACTCTTCCACTACGACGTATTTCTTTGGCAACGCGAGGTTGGGTATTTCTTCAGCAAGCTGTTTGCCCACCTCTTTCTCATCAATCACCTTGTTGGTCACACCCACGATGCGCGAACCGCGTCTGGAGTCCGGCAGCTCTACGGCGCAGCATTCCACATCATCGGGAGTCAGGTTATTCAGTGCTTCCTCAACGGACACCAGTGAAATCATTTCTCCGCCAATCTTCACGAAGCGCTTGAGCCTGCCTTTGTGCCAGATATACCCATCCTCATCGAGGCAACCCAGGTCGCCGGTATCATACCAACCAGATTGCAGGCGCAGATGGGATTCTTCCACGTTGTTGAGATAACCGGCCATGACGCCATCGCCTTTCACCAGGATTTTTCCTGTCTCACCCGTAGCGCAGGGCGCACTGGAATCAATACTCTGAATCTTTACTTCGGTGCCGGGAATCGGAATGCCAATACTGCCGGGGCGGTTGCCATCTCTCGGATTAACAGAGATCACCGGTGACGTTTCTGTGGTGCCATAGCCCTCGAAGATTTCGATGTTATGTTTTTCCCGATACAGTTGTCGCAGGGTCTCCGGGCACTTGTCGGCACCGGTGACCGCTAGCTCGACGCTGGCAAAATCCCCTGGCTGCGACTGCCTGGCATAGCCTTCCAGGAATAGCGGTGTGCCTACGATAAGCTGAGGCTCATGCTCCTTGATTATTTTAGCAATGGTCTTGAAGTCGAGTGGATTAGCATGGGCGATTGAAGTCATACCCAGGCACAGCGGTGTCCATAAACAAATGGTCAATCCAAATACATGAAAGAAGGGCAGGACCGCCAACAGGTTGTCCATGCTGCGTACGTCCATCATGTCGGAAAAAGAATCGATATTGGAGATCAGGTTGCGCTGCGTGAGCTGTACTACTTTAGGGTCTTTCTCGCTGCCGCTGGTAAACAGAATGACAGCAGGCTGATCAAGATTGTGCTTACCCGTGATCGCTTTCAACATGGCGCTCGGCAGTTTGGACTTAATAAAGGCAAGACCCTTTTCGATACTGCCCAGATTCGCCAGGATGTCCTCAATGAAAACCATATCAGGTAATTCTTCGCAGCCTACTCGCTCCAGCAGTGCTCTTGCAGTAATGATCACTCTGAAGTCGCAAGTTTGCTGTGCATACAGGCAATTTTTGGCGGCTCCCGTGGAATAGTTGATCATCACCGGAGTCATTCCAGCGAACAATGTGCCAACCACAGCGAGTGCGCCACCTGACCCGGTAGGTAACATGATGCCGATGCGGCCACGTTCCAGTTTTTTGAAGCGACGGGAAAGTATCAGAGAGGCGATTAGGGCGCGGGAATAGCTGAGATTGGTTCCGATAGCCTTATCGATGATGGCAATCTTTTCGGGGTTTGCTTTGGCATTGTCTATAAAACGATGTTGTAGCATAGCGAAAGTCTATACTAACTGCGGTGTGCTTGGAACAGAGTACCTGCGGTGATAGAGTGCAGAATGATACTGATTTCAGCCGCTGTGGCTGGGTAAGGGTGCAGGAATGAGAGTGGTTTTTCTGGTTGAGGCGCTCAACGCTGCTTTGTATGCCACCGACCCAAGTGCAGGCAATGTCTGGCACGCGATGCTTCTGCCGATCATCGATTTCTTCAATTTGTGTGCAGCCCCCCTCTGGCCGGCTCGCGGAGTTGGTGGCAGAAGACTGAGTGGCAGATCAGATTAAGTGGGCAGTAGCCCGTGAATTTTTTGACGGAGTAAGGAGGAAACGGCTGTGATTGATCTCAGACGAAAATGGTTTCTAATGGTGTTACTGTTCGCCAATGTCTGCATTGGCGCATCGGTATTTGCGCAGGACTGGACCTTCACTTCTTATCAGGTACAGGGCAATGTCCACATGCTTGAACCCGTCAATACCAATGGCAATATTGGTGTCTTTACTGGCGCTGATGGCGTGCTACTGGTTGACTCTCATTTCCAACCAGCTGTCGCCGAGATAATCGCAGAAGTTGAAAAGCTTTCAGATCAGGATATTAAGTTTGTCGTTAACACCCATGTGCATCCTGATCATATCGGTGGTAACAGCTTGCTGGCGGATTATGGCGTAACCATTGTCGCCCACGACCTGGTGCGCTTGCAGATGCTGGAGGAGCTGCGAACTCCACGCAGGGGCGGCACCTTCTGGCCGATGCCTGCTGAGTCCGCTCGACCGGTTCTTACTTTCAGCGAGGCGATAAGCTTTCATTTGAATGGGGAGGAGGTCAGGGTATTCCACGCGCCACCTGCGCATACCGGTGGCGATAGCTTTGTTTACTTCACCGGATCTGATGTCTTGCACTTGGGAGACGTCTTTCGTACCAATATGTATCCTATTATCGATCATTACAACGGCGGCAGCTTTCTGGGCATGATCGATGCTATGGGCTTGGCGATCGGTATGGCGGGCCCCAATACCAAAGTGATTCCTGGCCACGGTGAAGGCGTTTCCGATCGACAGGGTATGCTTGATTACCAGAATCTTTTGTTTACCCTGCGCGATCGGGTGCAGTCCCATATCGATGAAGGTCATTCTGTCGAAGAGATGTTAGCGGCTGAGCCAACCCGAGACCTTGACCCCCGCTGGGGTGGTATACCGAGCTGGACTGCCGCGGACTTGTTACCCATTATCTACATAGAGCTAACGCGGTGATTGCCGCTGGCGGCTGCCATTGTGGTGCGGTGCGCTTTCAGGTGGAGGCGGAATTGCCCTGGGAGCTGGAAAGGTGCAACTGCTCGGTATGCTCCAAGTCAGGCTATTTGCATCTTATCGTACCGCACCAACAGTTTTCCCTTTTACAGGGAGAAGAAAATCTGACGACTTACATTTTCAACAGCGGAGTAGCCAAGCACTTTTTTTGCAAGACCTGTGGCATTAAGCCGTTTTATGTACCTCGTTCCAATCCCGATGGCACGGACGTCAACGTCAACTGTCTCGATGAGGTGCCGACCCAAGTAGAGTTTGTGGAATTTGATGGAAGGAATTGGGAGAAAAATGCCCATAAACTTGCACATAAAACCCAAAGCTGACTTATCAGACGAATTACTCGGAGTCGGGACTTGCTAGCCACCTTTATCAGACACTTCAATTCGATCTGGCTTAGCGCTGTTGCGATTTTCCTGCTGTTGCTGCTGTTCTATCCGGATCTGGTGACTCGTGACTCCATTGTAGGGCTGCTCGAGGGTCTGGGCACTGGCGCGCTGATTGTTTATGTGTTGATGTGCCTCACTCGCTCTTTGCTCATGATTCCCTGCACCCCTTTCATCCTTGCCGGTGCTATAACCTTCCCCGATATGCAGATCTTTATCATGGTGATCTCCTATATCGGTATTGTGGTGGGAGCTTTCCTGGTATACAGTTTTCCGTCCTTTGGGAACTATGACCAGTTGTTAGAGCATAAGTACCCGGACAAAATCGCCATGCTGCGAGAGAAGATGCATGGCAAGTACTCATTTTGGATCATCGCAGGCTGGTCGTTTTTCCCCCTGGTGCCGACGGATGTCATCTGTTACGTGGCTGGGATGGTGAAACTGTCCTATAAAAGAATGGTGATCCCCCTTCTGATTGGGGAAATTCCGCTAGTGACCACTTATGTATTTCTGGGGTCAGAAATTGGCGAATGGTTTAGGATATGACTGCCATGTTTCAATTCAGCGATTCTATAAAGCTGATCAAGAACATCAAAACTACGGGCACCATCGCACCGAGTTCCAAAGTCTTGATCAAGGATCTGCTGCGGCCCATCGACTTTGAGTCTACACGTTGCATCGTAGAACTCGGGCCAGGCAACGGTTGTGTCACTGCTGCTTTATTAGGGCGCATGCACCCTGAATGCCAATTAATCTGCCTTGAACTCAACGATGAATTCGCCGCTCAACTCGGCAACATCGTTGACCCTCGCCTGCATGTCTACAATGCCTGTGCAACATCCATCAGGAAGATTCTCGACGAGAACAAGCTTGATCTGGTAGATCACGTGGTATCGAGCCTGCCGTTATCGATTATCGACGACGCTACTGTAAACCAGATTCTCGCCACGGTGCGCGCCAATCTCAGACCCGGTGGCGGCTTTCAGCAGTTCCAATACAGCCTCGCCAACTACGGCGATATGAAGCCCTTGTTCAGCAATGTGAAATTGCGATTCACCCTCCGCAATATGCCACCTGCGTTTGTATACGATTGCGTTAAGTAGTTTGCACTAGCCCTCTCACATCACTCCGCTTTCTCTAGACGAAAATAACTATGTTGATTGTCTGAGTCTTTCACTAGTTCGGCTATGCGATTCACTACAATTCTTAGGTGCTCTCAAACGATAATCTCAGGAATACTCGCGACCCAACGTTCGGTTACCGATTACGTCAATGTGTCACAGAAGTGAATACCGAATTCGTGTCTGCCACTGATCTCTAAGCCATGAGGAAAGAGGCCAATAGAAATTGACCTACTGGTGTTGGAGTAAATTTGAAGGACGCTAAAGTCAGCGAAAGTCGTGCCCAGGCAGTGGCTGATTAAAATTCTCAGCCGCTGCCTTTGGAAAGACTAGTCAGGCTGCGCAAAAGCCAACAGTTCAGGTGAATGATTGCGATCACCGATTGCGACCAGCAAGTACTGTTTGCCTTCATAGACATAGCTGATGGGAGGATTGCTGGTACCGGCTTCCAGTTCGATTTCCCACACCACCTCACCATTAGTCTTGTCGTAGGCGCGGAACCAGGGGCCGCCGCTATTGGTTGCGATTTCAACCGGCATGTCTGGAGGAATGCGTCCACCGGGGCGCTGACCGGTCAATCCCTCTCCAATGAAGAGCAGACTCTTGGTAAGCAGGGGTGAGGGTCGACCGGGTACCCCCAACTTGCCCAGATTCAGATCGGCGATCGCCGGGTTGTCCACCGGTCCCCAACCGTTGGGCACCATCCATTCATGTTCGCCAGTATTCATATTGATTGCCGTAATGCGGCCATAGGGGGGTTTGAACAGCGGCAGGCCCTGGGGGCCGGCGATCCAGCGTCTGGAGCCTTTGACGTAGGAGAGGTTGGTGACCTCCGGGTCACCTGGCAGCAAATCTGCGACAAAGGCAGAAGTGATGGAAGGTATATAAAGCATACCCGTTTCCGGATCGAAGGCAGCACCCTGCACATCGGCGCCACCCTGCGAGCCAGGTAGTTGGATTGTGCCCTGAGTGCCATTCTCGGTGCTTATGGAAGGTGGTGTGAACAGGGGGCCAGTGACATAGTTGCTGACGATTTCCAATGCTTGAGCGCGAAGATCTGGTGTGAAGTCGATCAGGTTGTCTTGCGTTGAACCCTGGCTATCGAAGGGCGCTGGTTTGCTTGGGAAGGGCTGGGTCGGAGATATAACCTCGCCCGGTACATCAGACTCGGGCACTGTGCGTTCCTCGATGTCCCACACGGGTTCGCCAGTCTCGCGGTCAAATACGAACACAAAAGCTTGCTTGGTTAGCTGCGCCACCGCTTTGATTTCACGGCCATCCACGTTGAGATCCATGAGAATCGGAGCGGCCGGTGGGTCGTAGTCCCAGAGACCGTGATGTACGGTCTGGTAATGCCATACCCGTTCGCCGGTTTCTGCATCAACGGCAACCAGGCTTTGACTAAAGAGGTTGTCACCTATGCGGTGTCCGCCATACATGTCATTGGTGGAAGAAGAAATAGGCATGTACACCAGGCCCAACTCCTCGTCAGCACTGAATAAAGCCCAAACTGGCGCGTGACCGGTATAGGACCAGGACCGGTCCTGCCAGGTGTCGGTGCCAAACTCACCTTCCTGTGGAATTGTGTGATAGGTCCAGCGCAGCGCGCCGGTTCTTACATCGAAGGCGTGAACGTCACCCCTAAATGCTTCCTTGTTGGAAAAATTGTCAGACATGGCTTGCCCGATGACCACTACATCGCGCACCACCATGGGCACACCACCCCAGCGGAAGCGTTCGAATTCCGCCGGCATGAGCTGTAGATCGACTCTACCGTCAACACCAAAATCGGAAATAGCGGCGCCGGTAGCTGGATCAAGTGCATATAGAAAGGTACCACGTTGCACAAATACGCGCGCTTCTTCGCCTTCTTGCCAGAATGCGACCCCGCGCGTTGGTGCGCCTGGAAGCCCATCTGCGCCGCCCGGAGGTTCCTGGGTCCAGAGGGTTTCTCCGGTGCCGGGATTAAAGGCTTCAACCAGCCCAACCCCATTAGTGATATAGGCTACGCCGTCGACAATTACGGGTGCGGCGTTCCAGCTGTTGGTGTAACGCTGGTTAGGATTGATATCGAAGTAGTACTGGTCAAGTGCGGGCCGTCGCCACGCGACCTCAAGGTCACCCACGTTATCGAGGTTGATGCCATCCAGCGACGTGTATTTGGTGCTGCCAATATCGCCGCCATAGGCCTGCCACTCACCATTCTGCGCGCCGATGCCGGCGCTGGCAAAGGAACCGGGCGCGGTCTGCTCTGTTGCATTTACTTGGGTGAGCGCTGAATCCGGAGACACGGAGGGCGATTTAGCGCTGTCGGTTGTGGCCGATTGTTCGCCACAGGCCAGTAGCAGTGCCGCAATTGCCGGCAGGGTGAGGAGTTTCGCGTGGGACGGCTTGGTCATGGGTGACGCTCCATTCTTGGTGTTTTACCCGATTCTAACCAAAATTCGTGCCACGGAGAAAAGCATTTATGAAGCAGCTGGCAATAAAGGATGTTGAAACTTGTCTGGGGAGGGAATAGTCTCAGGCATTGGCGCTCTGGCGCGGTGCAGTCATCGCTCGATTCGGGACGATATTTGCTCCAAACGCTATAACACTCCTAATAATACAAAAAGGAGCCTGATCAGAGGGTAACAGTTCTGACCAGGCCCCAATTACGCAGCCTCGAGAGGATTGCGTCACCAGCAGGCTAAGTCTAGATGAAAGTTTTTGATATGCGTCCGTCGTTCCATGGGTATTCATCCAGTAGTATCGTTAAGTGGTACTCCGAGCGCGCGTGGAACACCATGAATGGCGCTAAGCGCGCAATTGTTGCTCGCACTGTGGACTTCTATCTGTCAGATATTGGCGAAGAACATCGGACAATTAAATTCAATCTGCCATCAGTTCCTCGATTGAAATAAGAAGAACATCAAGATCATCGATGATTTCTTTGCAGATAACACAGTTCGCTCCAAACACTTCCGCGATAATCTCGACATCTATATCGCTCGTGCTATCGACGAGATATTCGATACCGATATTTTTGACGTTCTGCGCCAGAAGCTGTTTCCCGATGAAATCGTGCCACAGACCGAGGAGCAGCTTGACGAGTTGCTGGCAGAAACCAATTCCAGCTACACCGAGGCCGTGAACGACTGCGTTCGTGTGTTTCGCAACGGCTTAAGCGATGGCTCCGAAGAAGAGCTGGAGATTCTGGAAAGCAAGCTACTGAGCGCGCGTGAAATGTTAGACAAGAACGTTGGCGTCATTGAGCACGAGCTGACCCGGCGGAAAAAAGTGGAAAACAAGAAATAAGAAGAGAAACACTGGAAGTAGTCGGCGGTCGAGAGCGGTTCAACTCGACGTTCAAATTAGACTAAAGGAATTAGAAGAAAATGAGTGCAAGAGCGAAAACATAATTTATTAAAAGTCAGAAGAAAAAACTAAAATAAAAACAAAAACCACACAGGCTGCTTCCCATGGCAAACACTCCCTTGCTCACACGCCGCCAGGCATTGATCGCCCTGTCTTCATTGCCCTTTCTACCAGCTCGAAACTTATTCGCTGCCACGGAAAACAGGATGCGCGGCGCACTGATGATTCTGTCTACGCCTTATACCGAAGCAGGCGAAGTTGATCACGAAGATCTTGCCAAGGAGGTGCAGTTCTGTGCGCGCTGTGGCGTTCAGGGTTTGGTGTGGCCGCAAAATTCTAGCGAACAGCGATACCTGTCACAGGAAGAGCGGATACGCGGATTCGAAGTGTTGGCCGAGGCCAATCGCGGCACTGGTATGGTGCTGGTGCTTGGGGTGCAGGCCGAAGACACCGCAGGGATGCTCGAGTATGCCGCGATTGCAGAAGGTCTGGAACCCGATGGCATGATCGCGATTCCTCCTACTACTGCTCAATCGCTGTCTGATATTCGCGACTACTATGCAGCGCTGTGTGAGATCACTGAGCGCCCGATCTTTGTTCAGACCAGTGGCGGTCCGGACATCGAACTCACTATCGATTTTCTGGTTGCTTTGGCCCGGGAGTTTCCGCAATGTGGCTACATCAAGGAAGAGTATGGGCGGGTGCATGAGCGCATGCTGGCTTTACAAGAATACCAGCCTGACCCCATTCGCAGCATATTTGGGGCCACCCTCGGAAGAGGCTGGCTCTATGAAATGCGCATTGGCACTGATGGAGTCATGACCGGTGGTGCGATGTATGCCGATGTGTATGCCAGGATGTGGCAACTCTATGAGCAGGGAGACGAGGCTGGGTTGCGTGACTGCTATGCACGGTTACTGTTAATCCAAAATCTGGATAACTTGATCCCCGGTGTCAGGCTTTACGTCATGCAAAAAAGAGGAATTTTCAAGACTACCAGGTCACGCCGGGGTGACTACAGTTTTAGTCCGCAGCAAATTGCCGAGATAGAGTATCGCTTCGAGGCGCTGAAACCCTACCTGATTAGCTGATCCTTTTTTAGACCGAGTAGCTAATGATTGCCTGAACCTAGCTAAGCCCCACCAATTGATCGCGCAGGTCAGGATAGCTGCTCTTCTCTGATAGCCAGATAGACAGGAAGCGTTGAGTAAATATTGGGTCAACAATACTGCCAACGAGCTCACCATTAAAAAAGAACTCGCTGGCTAATTCTGCATTCACGCGCAGCACAATTTGGTCGCCGCGCTTCATATCAGGCCAAATAGCACCCAGCTGCTGCAGCCAGGTTTCGCTGCTGCCAGCATAAACCCCTTGTTTTCGCCATTCCTTTCGAGTTCGATCAATCAAATCATCCCGTTTGATGTTGCGTCGATAGTCGATACGCAACGCCAGCTCAGGTTCAACGCCGCGATAGACACCATCCTTGCTGTACAGATAGCTGTCATAGATGGTCCAGAACATCACTTTAAGAGTGGCGTTACCTACCTGGTTGAGTTCAGCCGTGACATTGGCTGAGCTGGTGGTGGCTAACAGCAGGGTCAGGATCAGACCACTAAGTCGTAACATTAATTCTCACCAATTTTCCTTCGACAATCATATAAAACAGGGGTAGTGCAATGATCCAGATCGCGCTCATGCTCAGTAAGGCTAGAGCATAGGCGTCACCAAATGAAACTGCGCCAAGTCTTTCTCCGATCGCGTAGTTAAATGGAATCACCAGCGCGCCGCACAGGGCTGCAAGCATTTTGTAGCGTCCAATCATCTGCAGAGATAGGAACAGAGTTGTGGAGAAGGCTACCCATAGCACCATTAGCCATGCTGGAATCAACAGTCCGCCAGTATCGAATTGGCCAGCTTCGAATCTAAAGATCCCTAGAGCGGTCAGCAGTACGTCAATGCCGATACCGATGGCAATCAAGGGCAGCAATTTGTTGAGTTCAATCACCTTGTGTCTTACGAGCAGGATGACATACACAAGCACGGCCGGCGCCGCCAGCCAAAGATAGTCATCTCGACCCACCACGCAGGCCAGCCAGGTCAGGTTGAAGGCAATAATATTGAAGGGTTTGGAAAGCAGTACGCGCAACATCGTGCGACACCTCGATCTCGTCAGGCCTTTTCGTCCTGGCGGTGAGGCGCTTTGCTGGCCAGTAACTGCACGGTGCTAATGCGCCGCTCCAGGAATCCGCCTTCACAATATCCCAGGTAGTAGAGCCAGAGGTTGCAGAACTTGTCATCATAACCGCGTGCCTGCAGCGCCGGCCTGTTGGCGAGAAAGGCTTCGCGCCAGTGCGCCAGGGTTTGCGCGTAGTCCTGGCCGATATCCAGTACGTCCCTAACTATTAATTCTGTCTTCTCCGCCATAATTTCTGTCATCAACTTCATTGATGGCAGGAAACCGCCAGGGAAAATGTGCTTCTGGATAAAGTCTTCGCTGCGACTGTATTCCTGGTAGCGCTGATCGGCAATGGTGATCGCCTGCAGCATCATCAGGCCGTTTGGTTTGAGCAGATTATTCAGCTTCTTGAAGAAACCGGGTAAGTATTTTTTGCCCACGGCTTCGATCATCTCTACGGAAGCGATCTTGTCGTACTGACCTTCCAGTAAGCGATAGTCCTGATCCAGCAGGGTGATTTGGCCGCTGAGGTCGGCGGCCTCAACCTGCTGTTTGGCATAGTTGAGTTGTTCGTCGGAAATAGTCGTGGTGGTAACCTTACAGCCGTAGTGCTTGGCCGCAAACATGGCTAATCCACCCCAGCCTGTGCCGACTTCAAGTATATGATCGTCTTTACTTAGCTGCAGCTGCTCACAGATTCGGGTGAGTTTATTGGTCTGGGCCGCCGCAAGGCTTTCCGTCGGCGAGTTGTAGATCGCAGAGGAATACTGCATGCGCGGATCGAGGAAGGTTTGGTAAAGATCGTTTCCTAGATCATAGTGCGCCAGGATATTCTTCTTGGCCTGGCTACGGGAATTCGCGCGCATCATGGATCGGGCCAGGCTGAAGGGTTTCAGCAACCAGCCAAAGCGGCTGCCCCAGTAATCCATCATGCCGAGATTGCGGGCGAAGAATCGGGTGACTTGAGTAATGTCGGGAGAAGTCCACCAGCCATCGACAAAGGCTTCGCCGGCCGCGGTGTTGCCGCCCAGCAGTGCCCTGGCGTAGGCGCGGGTATCGACAACATTGGCCTCGGCTTGCAGTGGCGCATGCTTGTCACCCACCTCGGCAATAACCCGCCCCTGTTCTCGCAGCAAAAAGTGGCCTTCGGTGGCATGGCTTAACACTTTGATAAGTACACTGCGCAGGATTTCTACGGATCTTGGTGAGTGATCGGTCGGTAAAAGTCGTTGATCTGCGCTCAGGCTAATGTCTTTGCGATTCATGTCGTACCCTCTTCCATTTTTGTAGTCATTTTTTTCGGGTGTTTGTAAAGAGGCGTGCGTTTCCAAAACAGTTGCAGTGCCTGCCAGTAAATTCCCAGCAACAGACTCAAGGTTTGGCTTGGGGTTTTTCTTAATACGCGACTCAAATCCCTTTGGTTTAACTCGACGCGTTTCAAGCTCAGCGTTGCATCAAACACTTTCTGTTCGGGTTGATTGCGATCATGCACGGCAATGTGAACTGAACAGCGTTCATCTGAAGGAGCCTGTATCCGCCAGTGATAGTTTTGCTGCATGGGGTTAAACGGTGACACATGGAATTCTTTGGCGTGGGGCTCAAGCTTATTCAGATCCAGCAAGTAGTAATGCCGCTCGTGCCAGGGTGTATTGCTGACTTCGGCCAACTGGTAAGTAAATTTACCCTCCTGTCTCAGGTAGTAAACATTGAGCGGACTGAAGTAAAAGCCGAAATAGCGAAGGTGTACCAGGCAGAATACGTCGCCTTTCAACTGCTCGATGGGTTTTCCGGCTAACTCGGCCATTCTTGATTGAACACTGGCTGCAATCTCACCTGTGCTGCCTATATAGTCTTCGCGTCTAAATCGGGCCCAGCGATACCACTGTTTTCCCAGCTGCCAGAATCGCTGCGTGAGGTCAGGAATCTCCTCTGCCTTCAGCAGAAACATATGGATGGGGTATTCAAACTCGTGCTGGGTAGGGACGAACCTGCGGTGACGCACAGTGCCTTTGAATGCCGCACTCTCGAACTGTGGAGCGATGCTTTCGTCGGCAGTGGCTACGTTCACAGGGATTCTCCAAACCGCTTTGCCACATCTAGCGCGCTGCGTACCCCATCCTCGTGAAAACCGTTGTACCAGTAGGCGCCGCAAAAGTGCGTGCGCTTGTGGCCGCAAATTTCGTCACGGCGCGCTTGGGCCAGGCTGGAAGCTGTGGAGTACACAGGATGGGCATAAACAAATTCCTGCAAAATCTTGTCAGGATTGATCTTGTGTTTGGCGTTGAGTGAGACCAGGAAAGGCTCCGGGCTCTGAACGCCTTGCAAAATGTTCATGCTGTAGGTGACCAGCGGCAGTTCGTGGGTTGCGGTTTCACCTGCCAGGAAATTCCAGCTGGCCCAGGCCAGTTTTCGTTTTGGCATCAGGCCGACATCGGTATGCAGGATCACGCTATTATCCTGATAAGCGATGGCGCCAAGCACCTCATTTTCCTGCTCTGAGGCATCTTGCAGTAGCGCCAGGGCCTGATCGCTGTGACAGGCAAAAATCACCTGGTCAAAGGTTTCTGAGCCTGCATCTGTTGTCAGGCTCGCCGAAGCTTCATTGCGAGTGACAGCCCGCACTGGGGAGCTCAACCTGATGCGATCCCGGAAGCTGTCTGTCATTGGCGCGATGTAGGCGTGGGAGCCTCCCTTGAGGACATACCACTGTGGTCGATTCTTGATGTCCAACAGACCATGGTTTAGAAAAAAGCGCAGAAAGAAAGCGAGTGGAAACTGGCCAGCTTGCTCCACGCTACAGGACCAGATAGCTGCGACCATGGGCAGCAGGTAATTTAGTCGCAGGCTGTCGCCAAGTTTTTGCTGCGCGAGAAACTCATCAAGGGTGATGTCTTCAATCTGCTGTCGCGCTATGGCTGCCTTGCTGGCCTTGTTGAAATTGAGGATGTCAGAAACCAGTCGAATGAAACGGGGGCGCAACAGGTTTATCCGCTGTGCAAACAGCGTATTCAGGTTGTGGCCGTTGTATTCAAGGTTTTCACTATCATTGCGGACGCTGAAACTCATCTCCGTTGGCTGCAGAGAGACGCCGATCTGGTCCATGAACTTCAAAAAATTAGGGTAGTTGCGGTCGTTGCATACAATGAATCCGGTGTCGATTTCATACTGCTCGCCCTCCATCTCGACCGGGACAGTGTGGGTGTGGCCACCGATGTAATCATTGGCTTCGAACACACTAACGTCATGTTTGCGGGCAAGTAAGTGGGCGGCAGTGAGGCCGGCGATGCCGCTTCCCACTATACCTATTCGTTGCGATGACATGAGTCTAATTAAGACCCCAAGTGTTTATTGATGGTGAAACGTTATTAACAAATTATTGTTGGGTAATCATTCTGGCTAGCAAGAGTCGCTGCATGGCGAAAGGCAACAGCGAGAGCGCTTTCAGCATACCAGTGAAGAGCTTCGGGAAGTGTATTTCACTCTTGCCAGTGGCAATACCCTTGCGAATGCAGCGTGAGGCATATTCAACGTCCACGCGCATGGGCATGGGAAAAT
>MDSV01005255.1_pt1 | contig 39196 bp, 20 predicted proteins | sample 810851 | NCBI WGS metagenome assembly MDSV01 (sample SAMN05326640, study PRJNA326480) | marine metagenome | isolation source: seawater | place: Atlantic Ocean: North East | collected 2012 | reverse complement strand
GGAGGCGGCGGCGGCGACGGCGCGCGCCGCGCTCGCCGCCGCCGCCGACGACGCCGAGGGCGCGCGCATGGCGCTGGACGCGCTCGAGAGCGACGCGCTCGACCCCACCGACCCCACCGAGTGTGCGGGCGTGTCGCGCATCATGAGCGGCGACACGCGCACCAGCGGGTTCGCGAGCGCGTGGGACGCCGCTCTGCGCGCGGCGACGGCGGCGAAGACGCGCGAGCGCGTCGCCGTTTTGGAGACGGCGCGCGCGGCGCGGGAAGCGGACGCCGCCGCGGCGGAAGCATCGGCGGCGGAGGCGAGGGTCGCGTCCGCCGCGTGCGAACGGACGTTCAGGCCCGCGTACGAGGAGGTGCGGAAGCGCGCGCTCCGCCTGCGTCTGGCCGCGGAGGAGCGGTGCGAGCGTCAGATCGCGCGCGTCCTGAGCCGCGCCGAGCGCGACGTCGCGGCGATGAGAGCGCGGCGCGCGAAGGAGGAGGCGAAGGAGCGCGCCGCGGAGATGGGCGCATCCGGAGCGGACGCGGACGGATCCGGAGACGGCGCCGGCGCGTCGCTGGCGGACGCCGAGTCCGCGCTGCGCGTCATCAAGCGCGCCATGGACGGGTGCAAGACCGCGACCGAGTGGAGCAAGTCCGAGATTGCCAAGATCAGCAGCGGGCGCGACGTGTGAGGGTTTCGCGCGCGTCGTAGGTACCTCACAGGACGCGCGACTTTTTCGTGTTTTTTTACGAACTTCTCTTCTACGGCGGTACGCTTTCTAATTCGTCTTCTTTCCAGAGAGGAGGCTCTCGAAGCTCGCCGCGATCTCCGCCCTTCGCTTCTCGCACATCCGCGGCGACGGCCGGTAGTACTTGAGCATGCCGTCCCACGGCACGGGCTTGATCCCCGCCTGATCGCAGATCAGCTGCCGCACGCGATTGGCGAAGGCGATGGGGTCCTCATCGGATCGCATCTCCTGCGGTTCCAGGTACCAGACGTCCGCGACCACCGCCCAGCTCGTCATGAGCGACATGAGATGCTGCGTGAAGGACTGGCGCCGCGAGTGCCAGAAGGTCTCCGCGAAGATCTTGTTGTACTTGATTGCGATGGGGCACACCTTGCACCCCAAGTCAAACGCGCCTCGCTTGAACATGACGCAGTACTCGTTGTTCACGCACGTGCCCTCCGGGAAGATGAGCAAGGGCAGACGCTCGTTGTCCGCGACGTGCTCGCGGAGCCTGCGCTGGACCATCTCCCGGTCCTTCGATTCCGTGCGGTTGAACCGGATGCAGTCGATGGCGTCCATCGCGGTGTTCTGGATCAAACCCACCCAGCCTTTGTTTTGCTGCGCTATGGAGGAAAACGGGCTGACGCTCGTGAGGATGATGTAATCGATGATGCTCGTGTGGTTGGCGACGAAGATGTGGCCCGGCCGGTTCGTCGGTTTCGGGCCGTGGTGCCTGATGACGCCCGTCCACGACACGACGTGGCATCCCGCGTAGGTGTGCACTAGGAACCGCTCGAGCTTGACGCGGAAGTTCCCTGCGTTCGGCGCGAGGCTGTGCGCCAGCGTGAAGGTGAGCAGGAAGATCACAGTGCTCGTCACGATGAAGACGAGCCTCAGCGGGAAGAGCACGCCGTAGCGGATCGCCACGCCGCATACCCACATGGGGAACAGGTAGAAGTTCCAGTTCCACGCCGGGCGCTCAGTGAAGGTGAAGCACTTGTTGAACGTGTCATCGATGATGGCCGACGCCGCGTCCTGCAGCACCCCCGACGCGTCCAGCAACCGAGGCAAGATGTCCTTGTCCCCCCGCCGAGACGCTTCACGCTCGAGCTCGAGGCCCGCGGTGACGCGCTCCACCTCCGACCCGCCGCGCGCGTCCGCGCTAGAGAAGAGCTCGTCCCCGTCCGATGACTTGGCGCCGTGCGTCGACATCGTGCCCGCGCGCGAGGAACCGAACTCTCGCGCGGCGTGAAGTGGAATCGCGCGGAAGGCGCGAAAACAGCTGCCCTACTTTTTGCACCTCACTCATCACTTGAGTCAGCGCGTCTCGCGCGACAGTTCAGTTCCTGAAAAGCGGTGACGCTTTCGGCACGACCGACGGGTTCGAGCACAACGAAGCGCGCGCGTTGAACGCGTCGCGTGAGCGCGGGGGGGTCACCTCGGCGCGAGGGGAGCGCGTCGAGCGCGTTCGAGCCCGCGTGTCGCCCGAGAAGGACCGGGCGTCGTCTCGCGCCCTTCGTCGCCCCGGTCAAAGCCCCCTCGGAGGTGGTGTCGATTCGTCTTTCACGGCCATCGTCGCGCGATCGGGGTCGGGGCGACGCGCGGCGAACGCGACGCATCCGCGAACGCGACGCTTCAGCGAGGCCGGGTACCGCAGGCTCGTGCACCATGACCGCGGCGACGCTGAGCGCGTCGACGACCACGACGCCCGCGTCGCGGCCCTCGCCCAAACCCAACGAGGGCGCGACCAAGTCTCGAGGTCGGCCCGCGTCGCACGACGCGCTCGGAGACTGGGGCATCCCCGGGGGTCCGGAGGTGTACAGCACGCGATGCCCCCCGCTCCCCCGGCTGCGCATGCGCGAGAGCAGAGAGATCGTGCACAGGGCGGTCCTGAGATCCAAAGGCCTGGACCCGGACCTCGTGCCGTCGCCGTCCAAGCGCGCGGACGCGCGGGGTCCGCGGAGCGGCGAGCGAAAACAAAAAATCGCCGGCGCCGCGGCGGCGGCGTCGCCGCGCGGCCCGCCGCCGCCGACGCCGTCGCGGGCGCGCGATCTCGATCGCGGGTCTTCCTTTTCGCACGCCGATCATGTGCCGAAGCGCCCCGCGCCGCCCGCGTCGTCCGACGCGCCCGACGACGCGACCGACGACGCGCGCCTCTCCGGCGCCGCAGGCGCCGCTCCGAAAAAGCGTTCCGGGCGTCGCGAAAACCTTTTCCTGGAGGACGTCGAGCTCGAGACGCTCCTTCCGAAGTCGCGCGGCGGCGTCGGCGGCGGCGGCGGCGGCGATTTCACGCGAGGCGTCGGCGCGACGCACTTCCTCCGCGTGCAGCACGAGGTGCAGAACGCGCGCGTCGAGCGCAGAGTGCGCCTCGCGCTGGTCGACCCGAACGCCGCGCCGGAGGTGGACGCGGTGGACGCGGCGTCCGAGATACCGGGGGTGAAGATTTTCGTCCCGCGCGGGAAAATACCGTCGTCGCGCGACGAGGAGAGACGAACCGACAAAAACGCGGTTTCTTCGGCCGGTCGCGTCGCGGCGCGGCCTCCGCGTCCGCGCGTGCCGTCGCCGTACGCGGGAAGCGAGGCGTCATCGAGACGAGGCGTGAGTAAGAACGCCGCGAAGAACGGCGCTTCGTCGTCGGACGCGAAGCCCGCGAGCCCGGTTTCCCGCGCGACGGCGCGCGCGCCGTCGCGCGAAGGCTTCGTCGCGGCGGAGGTGGCGGCCGGTAAGGATCTAGAGCCCAGTAAGGATCTCGTAGGGAGCCTGGTCATGTCCCCGCGCGCCGCGCGCCACTCCGCGTCCCTGCGCGCGCTGGTCGCCGAGGCGCCCGCGCACGTCGCCGCCGCCGTGGACGACGTCGCGAAAGCGGCGCGGCGGAGGGAGACGCGGGAGAGCCGCGCGCGGGCGGCGAAGGTTCGTTCGTTGGCGGACGCGCGGAACGCCGCGTGCGATCGGAACGCCAAGACCCTGGCTGAGCTCGAGCGTCTGCGCGACGAGCTCGACCGAGCGCGGCAGACGAACCGCGGCGAGGCGGAGGGCTCGCGAGCGTCCGGTTCGCGCGCGGACGCTCTGCGGGCCGAGATCGGCTCCGCGAAAACCTTCGCGGAGGAGGAAGCGGAACGCGCCAAGACCCGCGAACACGTCGCGTCGCGCCTTCGCGAGACCGTCGCGCTCTTGCGCCGGGGCGTCGACAAGTCCCGGGAGACCATCGCCGAGTGCGACGCCGACGTCGCCGCGTGCGGCGCCTACGCGGACGACGCGTTGCGCTCGGAGCGGAGCGCCGGCGCGGCGCTCGAGTGGATCAAAAAGAAGTACTTGCTGAAAGCCAACTCGTGGAAGAAGGACCTCGAGGCGCAGAAGGCGATTCGCGAGGCGCTCGCCGAGGAGCTGAGGGAGTTGCGAGCGGCGGATCGCCGGCGCGGCGCGCGCGACGCGCGCGCGCGCGCGGCTTCCGAGGCGTTCGAGGAGACCAGGAAGGAAAAAGAAGACTCCGACCGCGCGCGACGCGACCTGGAGACGCAATCGGAGGACCTCGCCAAGTCGAACATGATCCGTCTCGCCGTCGCCGTCGGTTTGGCGCACCCCGAGACGCGGACCCCCGACGCCATCGTCGAGGCGGTGAACGCGAACGAGCGGCGCCGCGCGGAGGCGCTCGCGAAAGTGGAGGAGCTGCAGGCGAAGGAGGCGGAGATGTCGCGCGTCCTGGCGGAGCGACGGGAACGGCTGCGGGAAACGAGGCTCGGGGTGTTCGAAGAGCTCCGCGAGTCCGAGTCTGAGGACGTCGAGCTCGTCCCTTCCGAGTCCGTCGACGCCCCGGCATCGACGACGACGCACCAAGAAGAGACGCGCGTCGCGACGCGTTCGCGTCGTTCGGCTCGACGCGACTCAGCGCTTCCGACGACGAACGTCGACGGAAGCGCCGCCGCGAAGCGGCGTTCGCTTCGCCACCTCGAACTCGAGCTGGCGCGCGCCGATCGGTCGTTAGCGAGGAAGTTCACACGGTTCCGCCGCGTCGCCGCGCGGCTCGTCGCCGTTGACGAGGGATTGAAGAAGATGAACGACGCCGTGGCGCGAACGCGCGCGCGCGTGGGGGGTGCCGTCTCTGACCCTAACCCGTCGCACGACAGGCCGGCAGAGACGACGGCGTTCGGTACCCCGCGGCGCCTTCGCGCGTCGACGCTCGGTCGCCCGCCGATCGACCGAGGGAACCACCCCGGGTTTTCCCGCGCCGAAGGACGACTCGCTCGGCCCTCGGCCGGCGGTCGCGCCGCGGAGGCGCGAGAGACGGACGACGACGACGTGAACGCGTCGAACGCGTCCCCGACCCGCCGCTCGTCCACGCCCGCGTCGCCGACCCTAAACCCTTCCGTCGGCGGCGACGCGCGCACGCGAGGCGGGAGGCCCGGATCGGCGGTCTCAGCGTGCGCCGCGCTCGCCGCGCGTCCGCCGCGAGTGAGCCGCACCGACCCGTTCGGCGTGTTCGACCGGCTCTCGCGGCCGCGCGCGAGCGCGGCGCCGCCGCGCCGCGGCGGCAGGGAGAAGAACGCCGACGTCGACCGCGACGACGGGGTCTTCGGAGCTCCAGAGAAGCGCGCCGAAAAGAAACCCCGCTCCGACGCCGACGACTCCGCCGACGACTCCGCCGACGACTCCGCCGACGACGCGGCTTCGACGGCGACGCGCGTGCTCGCGTCCGCGTTACCGGCGCGATTCGAAAACACGGTGAGGTCCGTCATCGAGGTCCTCGGTTCGATCCCGCGCGGCGCGGACGGGTCGCCCGCGCGCGCCTCCGTCGTGCTCGGCGGCGCGCGCGACGTCGTCTCCGGCGCGCTGCGGGGCGGGCTCGCGGGGTACCCGAGCGCGGCGTCGCGCGGCGCCGCGCGCGCGAAGACGAAGACGCATGCGCTTTTCGTCGGTCACACCGTCGGTGCGACGTCGTGTTCTACGACGACGTCTGCGACATCACCGTCGTCGCCGACGTGTTTCGCGAATCGTCGCGATACCGATGAGACGAACGACTCGTCTTTGCGCTTTCTGCTGTGCGCGCGCCCGGGCAAAGTCCCTGTCGCGGCGGGCGAGGTGGACGACGACCCGGCGCGGATGCGCTTGAAGCGCGGCAGGGCGTACCGCGAGATGGCCATGAAGTGGTGCTTCCGCGCCGGGCGCCCCATCGCGGACGAGGCGGACAGCGGCGACGAGCTGCACGCGGTGGCGGGCGAGGACGGGGTGCTGCGGTTCAACCGGGACGCCGCCAAGCCTGACGGGACGAGCGCGTCGTCGCGCGAAAAAAACCTTCGGGCGGACCCGAGCGCCGGCGCGCTCGGCGGCGACGGAGGAGGACCTGGAGTATTTAGTCGAGAACAGACGCACACGCCGAGTGGACCGAACAGCGACCTCGCGTGTGCGCCGCACGGAGCCGGCGCGCTCGATCTCGCGCGCGCGGCGAACGTCGGTTTGTCCGCGGCGGGATTCCGGCGACTCGTCGCGCGCACGCGCAAAGCGGGGGTGGTGCCGACGCGCGCCGACTTGAAACGCGCCTCGCAACGCGCCGAGGAGAAGCGCGCGCGCGAGATCGAGCGCGCCAAAAGAAGAGCGGAAGAGGCGGAGTAAGTGTGATGATGGGCACACGCGTGTGCGTTCGTGTACTACAGGGTCGTTCGCGTCGTTCTCGTCGCTACCGCCACGGAAACTTTGGTAACCAATTTTTATCGTTGCCCGCGTCGTCTTCTCCCGCGTCTTCGCCCGACGAAACCGGTTCGTCGCGCGCGCGGATCGCCTCGAGCTCGCCTTTCTTCCACTGGAACATGTTCGGCTCGTAGTTCTTCGCCAGCTCGGAATCCTCCAACGCCACGTACACGCGGAGCGACTTCAACGCGACGGCGGACCCGCCCGTCGCGCCGAAGAGCGATTTGCCTCCGTCGGGAAAAACGTCGTAATACGTCCCGAGTCGGCTTCGCGCGCCTCTCGTCTCCAGATCGATCGCCAACCCGTCGGGGCCCCACTTCGGACCTTTGCCGTCCTCGTCGATAATGGCCATCCCCGAACCGCCTGTCTTGCCCAGTTTCGTGAACGTCTTCGCGTCGCGTTCGTACACGAACAGAAACGCGCTTATGGCGTCCAGCCACTCGCCGTACCCGAGCCATCCCTTCGGGTTGTACCCGCCGAACACGACGCCGTCTCGCGACTGCGCCACCAGCACCGCCGCGCCCTGCCCGTCGCACTGCGTGTGGAAGCTGGAGGCGCGCCAGCCGTGCGTGGAGGCGTCGTACGCTATGCCGAGGGGCATGGTCTCAAGCTGCGTCTGCTTCAGCACCGCGCGGACGAGGCGCAGCTCCTCGGTGTCGTCCGAGGGAAGCGCGTCCGCGGAGGAGCCGTCGCACAGCGCGGGCCACTGGTCCGGCCACTCCTCCTTGGACATGCGCTTCAGACCCATGGGCTCGGGGTCGTCCAGCGCGTCCTGGCCGAACACCTTCACCACCATGCGCGTGATGAAGTCCAGCTCCTCCGCGGGCGCGGGGTCCTCCTCGCGGGAGGCGCGGACGACCGCGCGGGGGAAGGCGCGCGCGCCGCGGGAACGACGGTCCCCGCGCCCGGCCCCGTGCAAGCTGGCACGCGGCGATCGCGAGGCTCGAGAACGCGTCCGCGCCGGCTCGACGCGACCGGGCGCGCCGGCGGCGACAGGCGGGGCGCCGGGAGCGGCCGCGGTGGCCCGCATGTCTCCGTCGAAGTCGCGTGGGAAGCACGGCGCGCCGGACCGAGTGATGACCGCGGGGGCGTATCGCCGAGATACGGTGATGCGTATTCTTCTCCACTGACAGACGACGCCCAAGTCCGACAAATTTGCTCGTTTTCGTGGGGCTGTCCGAACGCCAAAAAAACCGTCGGTCGCCCCGCGCGCGTCCAACTCGAAACCGCTCCGCGCGTTAAAACTACAACCGCCAACCTATACGCGCGCCGTTCCGCACGACGCGAGCTCTCGTCGAGCGCGTCTCTCCGCGCGCGACGAGAGCTCGCGCGAACGATCGACCGATCCGCGCGCGTGGGTAGGTTCCTTCGTCCCGCGTCGACGGAGTCTCATCACTTCTTGTTCGCTTTGTTCGCCTTCATCATCGCCACGAAGTCTTCGAAGCACGGGTCCGAGTCGTGCGGGCCGGGCGACGCCTCGGGGTGGTACTGGATGGTCATCGCCATCTTCTCCTCGTACACCATCCCCGCGCACGTCCCGTCGTTCAGGTTGATGTGCGACACCTTCACAGCGCTCGGCAGCGATTCGGGAACCACCGCGAAGTTGTGGTTCTGAGACGAGATCTCCACGCGGCCGGAGGGCCCGCGCACGGGGTGGTTCCCGCCGTGGTGTCCAAACTTGAGTTTGAACGTCTCGCCGCCGAAAGCCTGGCCGAGCACCTGGTGCCCCATGCAGATGCCGAAGACCGGCACTTCGCCGAGGATCTCCTCCGCGTTCTTCACCGCGTACGGCACCGCGGACGGGTCCCCCGGGCCGTTGCTGAACAGCACGCCGTCGGGGTTCATGGCGAGCACCTCCGACGCGGGGGTGTCCGCCGGGACGACGGTGAGCTTGCACCCGAAGCTCGCCAGCCGACGCATGATGTTGTGCTTGATCCCGAAATCGTAGCACACGACGTCGTAGGTGTTCGCGACCGAGTCTTTCGCGTCCTGAGCCCACTCCCACTCCGCGCCCGTCGCGTCCTTCCACTCGTACGTCTCCTTCGCGGTCACCTCGGAGATCATGTCCTTACCGACGATGGTCCAGTTTTTGCACATCTCCACGAGCTCCTCGTCCGTCTTGGCGGCGTCGGTGGTGATGACGCCGTTCAAACAGCCGGTGTCCCGAAGTCGGCGCGTGATGGCTCGCGTGTCGATGTCGGCGATGCCCATCACGTTCTGCTGCTCCAGGTACGCGGACAAGTCCATGGCGGAGCGGTAGTTGCTGACGTTGAGGGACAGGTGGCGCACCAGCATGCCCCCCATGTGCGCCTTCGTGCTCTCCATGTCCTCCAGGTTGATGCCCACGTTGCCGATCTCGGGGCAGGTGAAGAGCACGAACTGGCCGGCGTAGGACGGGTCGGTCAAGATCTCCTGGTACCCGGTGAGGGAGGTGTTGAACACCACCTCCCCCAGCGCGGTGCCCTGGGCGCCGAACGCCTGCCCGGGCCACACCGAGCCATCCTCCAACACGAGGCGGCAGTCGCTGGGCTTCCAGGGCTTCTCCGCCGCCATAGAGACGACTGAGTGTTTTGTTTAAGAATGAAGCGCGAGGTGGCGTGAGAGGGACGCGCGCGTGCGGTCAGTCGAGCGTTCGCGCGCGTCGGCGCGTCGCGTCGACGACGCGCCCATTCGCGTTTTTTTAAAAACGAGACGCGAAAACGCGGACTGTTTGCCCGTCGCGAACCGTCGCGCTCGGCGGCGGTTTGAAAAGGGCTTGCGGCGATCGAGCGAGGGGCGGCGAGGCGCGGCGAGCCTCCCTCTTCGCGCGTACCTTCCACGGTGTTGGATCGAGCGCGGCGCGCGCGCGTGGGCGCGGCGGCGGGCGCGACGGCGGTCGCGCGCCTCGAGGAGAGGCGCGCGACGCGCGACTGCGCGGGGCAGGCGACGCCGCGCGCGCTGGCGGCCATCATGCTTTTAACGAGCTCGGCTTTCTCGAGCGGGTGTGCGTGTCGAGTCGCGGGGCGAGGCGACGGAAAGAGCGTCGCGCGGATACGCGAACGCGACACGAGGCGGGACCTTCCCGAGGCGTCGAGACGCGGGCGTGCAGGCGCGCGTCGAGGTGTCCTTTCGAGGCGCACGCCTCGTGAGATATTACCGCCGCTTTCGCGGATCAGAGCTGAGGCGCTTTTTGAAGCCATCGTTCGGCAGATTTTTGTCACTGCTCGGCACCCAGGCAACCCACTTGTCAAAAGTTGAAGACTGCGATTCTTTGCCTCGCGATGATATCATTTCCGAGTCGTGCCGTGGAAGATTTTCTTCGCGCTCTTGCGAAACGTGGAGCTAAAAGAACAACGCACGAAAAACATAGACCATCGACAACCCGAGCGTCGCACAAAAAGCGTCTCGTCACACGCGCGCGACGAAGTTGTTGCTCTTCGTGACGTACCGCACCCACCTGTGCGGCCCGGAGTTGGGCCCGCCCGCTTTTCGCCGAGCGCCCCCGCTCGCCGCGCCGTCAATGGTCAAGTACCGCACTTTCAACCTCGACGCGTTGAGGCTCGGCACGACAAAGGACAAAATCACCGGCCCGCACTCCTTCTTCAACCCCGGCACGCGCGGCTCCCTGGTGCTCATGGAGACGCGCAGCGTGTGCGTCTCGCCGCCTTTCACGTGCTTCAGCTGCCACAGCACCGCGCGGTCCGCCGCGCTGTGCGCCGCGTGCTGCGACCCGCCCGGCGCGCGCGACTCGACCGCCGCCGTCGCCGCGACGACGGATTTGGATTTGGGCGTCGGGAACGAGACGGCCAACCCGGAACACGCCAGAGACTCGGCGTACCGCGCGCGAACCGTGATCGTCGCGACGACTTGGTACTCGTTGCTCTCGTCGAACGAAGTCTCGACCGCGAACGGCGGGTCGAAGTCCGCGGACGACCGGTAGTTCATGAGCGCGAACTCGCCGCGCGGGACGACGTCGATTCTCAACACGCGTTCGGCGTCGAACGCGGAGAGATCCGCGCACTCATGGAAGTTGCAGTCGTCCAGGAAGCACGTCGCGTAATCGCCACCGGCGCCGCCGCCGTCTCTGCCGCCGATCACGAGGTCCTCCGACAGCGCCACGCGCACGCTCGGGTCGCCGTGCAGGAAGTTGCGCACGCGGATCGTGCCGTCCACGTCCTGCGCGACGACGGCGCCGGCGGCGGAGAACGTGACGCTCACCTTCTCGACGACGTCCACGAAGATCTCGTCGCGGTCGCGTTCGTCGTTTTTGGAAGACGCTATGACCGAGCGCGCCGTGGCGTCCGCGGCGATGCGCGCGTCCGCCGTGCCCATGCCCGTGACTCGCACCGCGGAAGACCCGGGAAGACTCATCGCCGAAGACCCGGGAAGACTCATCGCGGCGCTCATGCCGGCGAACACCGTCGCGGCGAGCGGGTTGGAGATTTTCGTCCCGTCGTTTCGCGACGATCTCCGCGCGCTCGCGGGGGACGAAGCGACGAAACGCGCCTTTTCTTTTTCGGGCAAAGGCGCGGGCTCGTTGTGCACGCGGTTCTTCAGCGAGTCCGTGTTCGTGCTCTGCGCGTAGCCGTGGTCGAGCATCTCGTCCAGCAGCTCGTACACCAAAATGGCGTTTTTGCGGAGCGCGTCTTCGGTGAGGACGCCGCAGTAATCCTTCACGACCCTCGCGACGCGCAGGAGGAGCTCGAGGATCAACGAAGGACTGGCGTTTCTTCGCGTCGTCGCGACGACGAACATCCCGGAAGCCTGCGAGAGCGGATCCACGGCGGAATCGCGCGAGAGAGGGTGTCAGAATCGACGGGCTATGCTGGGCTCGGCGAGATCTCGTTCCGAACGCGGTTGATCGCACATTCCGGGAGACGACAAGACGACGAGAGTCGTGGCTCGCGTTCGGTTCTGTTTCGCCCGGCCGCGCGCACCTTGACGTGCAGATAGTTGACGCCTCGCTCGTGGAACACCGCGGGGGCTTTCTCGCCGTCGCGCCAGAACCGCGCCGCGCGGAAAAACACCTCCGGCGTGTTCTTGGGGACGTCGAACCGGAACTCCTTCTTCACCACGGTGTCCCCCCGGGGGGCGAGGATGAAGAGCTGGCTGATCATCGTCCACGCGCGAGCCGTGCGCCGAGTTCGGTCCCGAACGCCCTTAAATGGGGAGCGCGCGCGACGCGCGACGAAGAACCCTCGCTGACGCGCCGCGAAGAGACCCAGGGGTCCTGCAGCCTCGCGCCGCGGACAATGTCAGATTAGCGCCTCGACGTCCTCGTGTCAAAAAACGACCGTGAGATTCCGCGGTCGACGATATCCACTCTTTCCCTGGAACGCACTGTCACCGCGCGCGCGCGCGGTGCATGTCAATCAGGCCGGGGATCGGCAAGCACATCCCATCCGCGAACGTACCGGCCGCCTCGGCGATCCACGCGGACGACGCGACGCTCCACGAACGAAGCGGGTCGCGAGGCGCGGTGTTCGTCTTCGGAGGTCGACCGGCGGAGGGAAAGAAAAGCGCGCGCGCCCTCTTCCGAACGGACGCCGCGCCGATGGAGTTGGGCACGGTCGGCGCGTTGGCGCTCTCGGTTTCGTCCTCGGTGAGCATCGTGATCGTGAACAAGTACCTGATCAGCACGCTGGGCTTCCCGTACGTCACGTGCCTCACCGCGACGCACATGGCGGTCACCGCGGTCGCGCTCAGAGGCGCGGCGCGTCTCAAGTTTCTCGAACCCAAGCCGATCGAGCGAAGGGCGCTCGTGAAGTTCGCCGCGCTCAACGGCGTGTCCGTGGCGTTCCTGAACCTCTCGCTCGGCTTCAACTCCGTGGGGTTCTACCAGATGACCAAGCTCGCGATCATTCCGTGCACCGTGGGCATACAGCAGGCGTTCTACGCCAAACGGTTCTCCAGGGAAGTGAAGGCGAGCCTCGCGACTCTGCTCCTCGGCGTCGCCGTCGCCACGGTGACGGACGTGCGGCTCAACGCCCTGGGCGCGCTCGTGTCGCTCCTCGCTGTCGCCACCACGTGCGTGTCGCAGATTTGGACCAACACCATGCAGAAGGAACACGGCGTGGACTCCACGCAGCTGCTGCACGCGGCGTCGCCGTACATGTCGGCCATCTTAGCCGCGGTCGCGTTGCCGCTGGACGTCGGCCTGAACGGCGACGGCGCCGCGTCGTCGGGCGGCGGCGATGCGGCGAGCGCGCCCGACGCCTCCGCGCTCTTCGTCGCCGCCGTCGCCGCGGCGACGTGCGCCATCGCCGTCGCGGTGAACTTCTCGACGTTCTTGGTCATCGGCAAGTGCGACGCGGTGACGTACCAGGTGCTCGGCCACTTGAAGACCGTGCTGGTGCTCGCGTTCGGGGTGTTCGCGCTCGGCGACGACGTCAACGCCCGGAACGCGCTGGGCGTCGCCGTCGCGCTCGTCGGCATGGTCGCGTACGGCGCCGCCGAGTCGGCGGAGAAGCGGAGACGATCGGCGGCGGCTCTGTCGGCGGCGGGAGCGGGAGGCGGGGGGGAAGAGGCCCTGAAGGCGAGCCTCTTACCGACGACGACCAAGGGGTAGCGAGCTCAGCGTTAGGCTTTCGCGTTTTCTTTTCATTTTTCGAGAATTTTAGACTGTCGTCGTCTGACTCTGGACTGACCTGCGAGATCGATGCGCTCGATCTGGTGTTTCGCCGCGTCCTGACGCGGCTGTCACACACGCGCGCGCGTCCACGCGTCGTTCGGCGCGAAGCGCGGTGGGTCGCGAAGGCTTTCCGTGGTGCGACGCACCATGCCGGGCGACACCACCGCGCGCACCTCCCCGAGGGCGAAGCTCCCCCAGTGGGAGCTTCTCCGCGCGCTCGAGCGCGTCGCGCCTCGGTTCACGCTCGGCGACGCCCTGCTGCAGCTCCCCGACTACGCGGGCACCGCGGACGAGCTCCGCGCGGCCATCGTGGAGGCGGCGCACCTGGCGGGCGGCTGGATGGAGCAGAGCGACGGGCGCGAGGCGAGCGACGGGCCGGACGCGTCCGTGGTGTACGTCTTCCCCAAAAGCACGCGAGCCGCGGTGTTGGCGAGGTCGGCGGATGCCAAGCGCAGAGCCGCACAGCGGCGCGCCTGGCGAGGGTTCCTGGTCTTCCTCAAGGGCGTCTTCGCGTTTTTCCTGGTGGCGTCCATCGTCATCGTGTTCATGGCGCTCGTGGCGATTCTGATCATCATGCTCACGCAGGGCAGGGACAGGGGAGGGGGGGACTTGCCGATATTCGGGCCGGGCGGACCCTTCCCCGGCGGCGGCGGCGGCGGCGGCGGCCCCGGGGGGCCGTACTACCACCGGCACGGCGGCCTGGACAGCGACTTCTGGTTCTACCTGTACATGCGCGACATCATGTGGTTCACGTACTGGAACGAGCACGACCACAGGCGGCACCTCTACGCGACGGGCGCCTACGGCGACTTCCGCGCGCGCGCGGCGAAGCCGGGGGGGGGAGGGCGACGCCCGGACGGCGGGGGGCCCGCGCCGCGCGGCGGGGGCCCGAACGGCCCGAACGACCCGAACGACCCGGACGACCCTTCTAACGACCCTTTTAACGACCGTTTTTCGAACGGCGGAGGCGGTCCTCCCACCGGTGACCCCTCCGACTTGCGCCGTTTCGTCGCCGAGGAGGACCGCGACGACGCGTACGATTTTCACAGCGGCGCGACGTCGCGCGGCGCGAAGGAGATGACCTTCGTCGAGGCGGTGTTCGCGTTCGTGTTCGGCCGAGGCGACCCGAACGACGACATGGAGCACAGGCGGTGGCGCGCCGTCTCCGCGCTGTTGCGAGTCAACGAAGGCGCGGTGTTCGCGGAACAAGTCGCGCCTTTTCTGGACGAGTACCTGCTCGCCGACGACGCGAAAAGCGAGAGGGTCTTCGCTCGAAGCCTCCGGGGCGTCGTCGGCGAAGTCGTCGCCGTCATCCTCGCCGCGCTCGCGGCGGTTCCGTTCGCGCCGCTCGCCGCGTCGACGCGGCGCGCGTGGCTGCGGCGGGACGGCGGCAGGGACGGCGCCGCGGACGCCTCGCGCATGCACGAGGGGTACATGCTCCGCGTGTGCGCGAAGTTCGGGGGGCACGCCGAGGCGAGCGAGGACGGCCGGCTTGTGTACGTCTTCCCGGCGATGCAGGCGACGACGATCGGCGACGACGACGCGAGCGCGCGGCGGCGTCCGAACGCGACGGACGCGCGCACGTCGCGACTCGACCGTAAACGTCCCGCGGTCCTGCCCCCCCCGCTGCCCCCTCCGCTGTACGAGAAGATGCGGCCGACGTGGGAAGGCGGCGAGAAGACCGGCCAGGTGGCGGCGCTCGGCGCGCTCAACCTGTTTCTCGTGGTGCTCTTCAAAAAAGTCGGCGGCACGGATTTCCGGGCGCGGAGGCGGCCGCTGGGCGTGCGCGCGCGCGCCACGATGGGTCGGCGCGCGGGCGCGGGGCTCCGCGTGGGCGGTGGCGCGCGAGTCGCGGGCACGGGCGCGCGCGTGGTGGTGGGACCGAGCGGCGAGACGTCGTATGATGGCGAGACGACGAACCGCTCGGCCTCGACCAATCGCGGCGCCGCCGAGGCGGCGCGCGCCGCCGTGGCGGCGGCGCGGAGGGCGGGAACCGACCTCGACGCCGCCGCGCGAGACGCGGGCGGGGAGATCGTCTACGAGACCGTGCCCGTGTTGATTCAGTTCCTGGAGCTGTTCCCGTGGCTGTGCGCGAAGACGTACAAGGCGCTCTTCGCGTACGCGCTGATGTTTTTCGCGCTTCCGCTGATCCGTGCGGCGCACGCGACGTTCGAAAACGGAAACATTCGAAAACGCAACGCGCGTCGCCGCGCCGCCGCGGAGCGCGCGCTGCGCGCGCTGGTGGAGGCGTCGCGCGACAAGAGAGCCGCGGCGAAGGGGAAGCAAGCCATGGTGTTGGTGGAGTAGATTTTTTGCGAACACACGTACGAGGCGTCCGACAGACGCGACGAATACGAACGCGCTCGCGTCGCGTCGCGGCGACCGGTCTTCTTTCTTACACAGTCGCGTTTTCAGGTTGCTACATATCTCATACGTAGAAAGTACGAACCCGTCGCGCGCTTCGTCCGTCTCTCCAGAGACGAGAAACCCCGTCGCATCATCAGTCCGTCTGCAGCTGCAGGAGGAGGTAGAACCCGAGCTGGAACGCGACGTTGATGAACAGGAAGTTCACCACCACCTTGGGCCCGCCCAACGCCTCGACGATCGCCTGCACTTGTCCGTACTCGGAGTTGCGGTCCATCTCCTTTGCGCCGCTCAGTTCGACGTCGAACGACACGTACGGCTCGCCGTTGACGTTTTCGGCGCCGAGCCTCACGGTGGCGCCGTTGAAGACGCGGTACCGGTTGTTTTTGCGCATCTCCTGCCCGTCCACGTACGTGCCGTTCGTGCTCCCGAGGTCCGTGACGTACAGCTTGTTGTTCTCCATCTCCAGCTGGCAGTGCACGCCGGAGACGCACCCCACCTTGGCGACGACGTCGATGCCCGGCCCTTTGTCTCGCCCGAGAACCTTCACGTCGCCCTCGACGAGCTTGAACGGCCGCAAATTCGCGCCTCGAACCGGTTCGGGGTCGATCGTCCACGTCGGGACGTCGTTCGCGTTCACGCCCTCTTTCAAAGTGCGTTCCCAGTTGCCCATCGTGCGCGCTTCCTGCTTCGGCTTTCGCGACGGCGGCGGCGCTGGCGACTCGGCGGGGGCGGCGCTTTCTTTTCCACCCCCGAAGCTCGGCAACGCGAAGCCCCCGAACGGGCCGCCCCGTTCCGCCGCCTCTTCTTCCTCAGCCTCGTCTTCGTAGTCCAGGTCCACGGTCTGGTCGATCGTGCGCCCGACCGTGCCGAAGCCGCCGAAGGACGCGAACGGGTTCCCCCCCGCGGGCGCGGACTCGGTCTCCTCCTCCTCCTCCTCCTCCTCGAGCGTCCCGTCGTCGCGGTCGCGGGAGAAGTCGAACCCGCCGAGAGACGGGAGCTTGAGCTTCGGGCCCGCGCTCTCCTCGAGCTTGGCGCCCATCGACGCGAACGGGTTCCCCTCTGAAACGTCCATCGACCCCTCCTCCTCGTCCTCCTCGGGCTCGGGCTCCGCCTTCTTGCCGAACCCGAACGCGCGCGTCGCGAGGCTCGCGCCGCGGGAATCGCATCCGCGGAGCGACACCGCGCGCGCGCGCGCGGGGGGCTTCGCGCCGGCGCGGCGGCCGGCGGTCGGGGCGACCGCGGCGCGGGGGACGACGGTCGAGGCGAACGGCATTCTCGCTGTTCGAGTGGCGCTGTTCGAGCGGCGGAACACGCGCGACGACGTTGTGATGGCGCCCGCGCGATCGTCGCGTCAACGCGCGTGAGCTGTCAGCGGCGGCGAGCGTCATTGGTCGCGACCGTTTCCGGATTCACGAGACTGGAAGGTCGGCATTCGGCTCGAACTCGATAAAAGTGTCGAAAGCGACGAACGTGACGACTCGTCTCCTGAAACGCGCCGACTCGACGACCTCCGCCGTTCGCCTCGCGGTGTCCCAGAGTCGCGCGCGCGGTCCAGCCGGCACGCGCGATGAAGCACCCCGAAACGCGCGTTCTTTTCCCGCGACTTAGCGCGGATGATCCCGCGGTACGTCGCGTCGCGCGCGTGCCCGAACCCGCGCGCGCGTCTCTCCCGAATCGAGACCCGACGCGACGGTTCGTCGCCGTGTTCTAAATCGAGCGGATCCGAGGGTCCTCCGACGCTGCCGCGGTGGTGCATTGGGAAGACGAGGCGAACCAAGCGAGACGCGATCCTCGATGAACGCGCCCCAGACGCCTCCGGGCGACGAGCGCCCCGCGATCTCTCCCCGGGCTCTTTCCTCGACCGACTCTGACCTCTCCGTTTCCGATGATCTCGCGGCGCGTCGTTCGCACGCACCGTGACTACCAAAAAAATGCGCGCGCGCCCGGAGAGCAGACCTCGAAGACGTCCGCGAACGCGTTCGCCTTCTTCTCGAGACGCGCGTCGCGACGACGATACGCGCGACGCGGAACGCCTGACGTGCGTGACGCGAGTTTTCGCGGCAACGAGATTACCACGAGCCACTACACCGCGCGCAACTTCCTGTTCAAGAACCTGTTCCAGCAGTTCCAGCGCGCGGCGAACGTGTACTTCCTCGTCATCGGCGTTTTGCAGCTGGACGTCTTCTTCCCCGGCCTCTCGCCGACGCACTGGTCAACCACCATCGGTCCGCTGCTCGTCGTGTTGTCCATCAACGCCGTGAAGGAGGCGGTGGACGACTACGGCAGGCACAAGAGCGACGCGGAGGTGAACGCGCGGACGGTGGAGGTGGTTCGCGTCGCCGGCGCGGGCGTGGGGCCCAGCGGGCGCGGCGGCGCGGAGGCGGTCGACGTCGAGCGCGTGGCGTGGCGCGACTTGCGCGTCGGCGACGTGGCTCGCGTGCGCGCCGACCACGAGATCCCCGCGGACCTTCTGCTCGTCGCGAGCTCCGACAGAAACGGCCTGGCGTTCGTGGAAACGGCCAACCTGGACGGCGAAACCAACTTGAAGGTGAAGTGCGTCGCGCCCGTCGCGCGCGCTCAAACAAAAAAGGGACGCGAGACCGAGAAAGCGCTCGGCGACCCTCTCGACGCGACCGCCCTGAGACGCGTCCTCGGCGGAGGCGCGCGCCTGGAGTGCGAGGCGCCGAACAATCAGCTGTACAAGTTCGAGGGCAAGTGGATCGCTCGTTCCGGAGACGATGAGATGCCCGAGCGCGACGCGGAAGCTGCCGTCTCCTCTCGCGAAAAAAAAAGTATCGCGGACGGCGCGGCGTCGTCCGAGTCGTGTGAGGGTTTCGAGGCTGTCCGGTCTGAGACGGTCGGGCTGTCCGCGGACAACGTGTTGCTCCGCGGCTCGACGCTGCGCAACGCCAAGTGGGCGCTCGGCGTGGTGGTCTTCACCGGCGGCGACACCAAGCTGATGCGCAACGCCGCGCGCGCGCCGCGCAAAACCTCGCGACTGGAACGACACATGAACGTCCTGGTGATGTGCGTGGGCGCGTTCCAGACGCTCGTTGGCTTGGCGCTCGCGGGCGCGCAGCGCGAGTGGTTGTGGCGCGAGAACCCGGAGGTGGCGGCGGGGAGTTCGGGTTCGCACGGAAGCGGCACCGCCGGCGCGACCATGCGGCACTGGTACCTCGAGCCCTCCGGGGTTTGGCCGGACGTCGAAGTCGCGGACGCGCGCGGGTTTCTCACGCAGTTCGTTCGGTTCGTCGTGCTGCTCAACGCGCTCATTCCCATCTCGCTGTACGTCACGCTGGAGCTGGTCAAGGTGATCCAGTGCGCGCTCGTCGCGCGCGACCGCCACATGTACGACGCGGCGAACGAGCAGCGGTGCGGCGTGCGGACCACGACGCTCAACGAGGAGCTGGGCGCCGTGTCGTGCGTCTTGTCGGACAAAACCGGGACGCTCACGCGCAACGTCATGGCGTTCGTGAAGTGCTCGGTGGGCGGCGTGGCGTACGGCGGCGACGACGACTTTTCTGACGCGAAACTTTTTCGCGGGCGAGACGACGACGACGACGACGACGACGACGCGGCGAGAAGGCCTTCTGTTCGCGCGAAACGCGAGAAGACGTCGCGAGACGTCGAAGACGGTTTAGAGCGAGGCGACGATTTCGACGCGCTCGACGACGCGTTCGCCGGGGCGTCGCGCGTGCGCGTCGGTCTCGACGCGCTCGCGAACGACGTCGGAACGAAGACGAACCGACCCGAACCCGGACCCGAAACGCGGTGCGTCGCGACCGAGACGCACGTCGTCGCGCGCTCGCGCGCGCTGCGCTCGGCGGTCGCCGCGGGACACCCGCCCGTCCCGGCGTTCCTCGAGCACCTCGCGACGTGCCACACGGTGGTTCCCGAACGCGAGGAGACGAACGGCGCGTCGACCGAACCCGGAAAAGAGCCTTCGGTGAGCGGCGCGCGCTTCCGCGGGGTCAAGTACCAGGCGTCGTCGCCGGACGAGGAGGCGCTCGTGACCGGCGCGGCGATTCTGGGAACGCGGGTCGTCTCCAACGCCGGCGGGATCGTCGAGATGGCGATTCGCGACCCCGTGTCTGGGACGGAGCGCGCGTCCGCGATCTCCGTCCTGGCGACGAACGAGTTCACGAGCGCGCGCAAGCGCATGTCCGTGATCGTGCGCGACGCGTCCAAACCCGCCGGGTCGCAGCTCTCACTGCGCATGAAAGGCGCCGACAACGCCGTCTTGGAGCGGTGCGCCCCACCGTCCGACGCCGTCGAGGAAGACGTGTTGCGCGAAACGAAGGCACACCTCGACGCGTTCGCGCGCGACGGGCTGCGCACTTTGGTGCTCGCCGAGCGCGCGGTGAGCGAGGAGGAGTTCGCGGACTGGGCGCGCGAGTACGCTGCCGCGTCTGCGTCGCTCGTCGACCGGGACGCCGCGTTGGCGGCGTGCGCGGAGACGATCGAGACTCGGTGCCGACTGCTCGGTGCCACCGCCGTGGAAGATAAGCTCCAGGAGGGCGTTCCGGAGACGATCGAGACGCTGAGAGCGGCGAACGCGCTCGTGTGGATGCTCACCGGCGATAAACTGGAAACGGCGGTTTCCGTCGCGCACGCGTGTCGTCTGATCGACAAGGACGGCGACCTGGTGGTGGTCAGCGAAGCCGACCTCGAGGGTGACGACGAGGGTTCCGCGTTTCTGAAGCGCAAAGCCGCCGAAGCGCGCGAAGACAAAGCCCTGGGCTCTTCCTTCGGCCTGGTCATCGAGGGCGGCGCGCTGCGGCGCGCGCTGCTGCCGCGCAACGCGGATCTGTTTTTGGATTTGTGCGACGCGTGCTCCGGAGGCGTGGTGTGCTGCCGCGTGAGCCCCATCCAGAAAGCCGCCGTGTGCGAGGCGATGAAACGGCGTGAAGGGCGCGTGGTGCTCGGCATCGGCGACGGCGCCAACGACGTCGGGCTCATCACGACGGCGCACGTCGGCGTCGGGATCAGCGGCCGGGAAGGCCGCGCCGCGGTGATGGCGGCGGATTTCTCCGTCGGCGCGTTTGCGCACGTGAAGCGCTTGATGCTCGTGCACGGCCGGTTCAGCGCGAAACGAAACCAGGAGGTTGTGCTGTACGCGTTTTACAAAAACTTCGCGTACGCCATGGCGAACGTGTGGTTCGCGTTCGGGAGCGCCTTCTCGGCGCAAGCCGCGTTCCCGACCGCCGCCATCGCGACGTTCAACGTGCTGTGGACGTCTTTGCCCACCATCGCGCACGCGGTGATCGACCAAGACGTGACCGTCGAGAGCGCGTCGCGCGCGTATCCGCGACTGTACGCGGAGACCTCGCGGCGAAGCGCCGTCCTCGGCGTCGACTTCGCTCGAGACGCGTTCGGGTGGCTCGTCTCGGCGGCGTTCGCGTCCGTGTGGTGTCACGTCTCGTCGCAGCTCAGTCTCGGCGAGCTCGGGTCCGTGGACCCGCGAACCGGCGGCGTCCGATTCAACCACGCGGCGGTCGGGCTCGGGACGTTCACCGCGATCGTCGCGGCGTGCGACTTGAAAATCGCCACGCGCACGAACCACTGGACCGCGGTGAACGTCGTCGCGCTCGTCGCGTCCGCGGCGTCGTGGTTCCCGTTTCTCGTCGCGACATCGCGGGCGTGGCACATCGCGGGCGCGTTTCCGGACGTCGCCGGCGCGGCCGGCGCTCTCTTCGCCAGCGCGCGCTTCTGGCTCGCCGTCGCGCTGGGCGCGGGGACGTCCGCCGCGGCGGACGTCGCGGTGACGTGCGCGCGCCGCGCGCTGCGCCCGAGCCTGAGCGAGGTGGTCCGCGAACGCGAGAGCCTCGACGCGGTCCGCGAACGGCGCTCTCGGGCGACGACGGGACGCGAGGTGAACGCGCGCGCGCGTTCTCGCGCGGCGCTCGCGAGCGCCGCCGCGCGGCTGGCGGCGTTCTTCTCGTCGCCGTTCTCGGCGCGGCGGGGCGGGAAAAACAAGGGCGGCTGCCTGTCACGGGCGCGCCGAGCCAGGTCGGCGGCGGCTGGAACGTGCCTTGCGTGCGGCGAAAATCGCGCAACCCCAGCGTCCTGGAGGTGGTCAAGGAACACAGAAACTACTCCGACGACTGGAACCCGTGAGACGCGTTTCTTCTCGAGAAGGATTCACAGTTTCTTTCATTCTGAGAGAAGAGGAGACCGCGGGATCACGGTTCGTGCAGTCGACACTGTTTTCGTACGCCTGTGAAATACTTTCATATTTGACGTTTTCTCGTATGGGTTTCCAGTCTTTCCTTCCTGATATATCCATTCTTTCGGAAAACCCGCTGTCGCAGTCTGACGTGTCCCCAATGCGGCGAGCCACTCCCACGCGCGCGCGTCCACGTCTCCACCACCATGTCCGCCATCGCCTCGCTCACCGCCCCCGTCGCCGTCAAGGCTGGCAAGTCCGCCGCGTTCAGCCGCGGCGCGCGCGTCTCGCAGGTACGCGCGGACTCCCGAACGCCGCGCGGTTTCCCATCGACGGGACACGTCGCGAAAACCTCCTCTGCCGTCTCCCGCTCCGGGATCGCGCGCGTTCGAGGTCTCGACGCCCGCGCGACCGCCCCGAACGCCGCCGTCCGCGTCGATCTCCCCGGGTGCCCTTCACGACGCGACCGCTCGCGCGTCGCGACCCTGACTGACCGCCGACGTCTCCCGTACCCCCGCTCCCCCGAACGCGACGTCGCGCGTCTGTCAGGTCCGCGTCGCCCCCCGTCTCGGCGCCAAGTCCGCGCGCCTAGGCCCCGTCGTGGTGCACGCGCGCGAGGTCGGCATGAAGTCCGACGGCACGTCCGCGACCGGCAAGAAGCCCAACCCCGCGTTCGCCAAGGAGGACGGCAAGCTGTGGGTGTGCCAGGGCTGCGGGTACATCTACGACGGGTCCCTGGGGCAGTGGGGCGAAGCGAAGCGGTGCCCCGCGTGCGGCGAGCGCCGCTTCGCGCTCAAGACGCAGGCGGAGATGAACATCGCCATCGGATCCATCGGCGTCGTCGCGCTGCTCGTCGCCGCGCTCTACCTGCTCGTCAAGCTCGCGTGAGAGTACAGGGTGACGAAAACACGGTTTTCGTCGAACCGTCTCTCCAGAGGTTCGCGTGCCGTGACGCGCACCGTCTCGAGCGCGTTCGCGAAGGTCGTAACTCGCTACAGTACGATAGAAAGCTACGCGCGTCGCGAATAAAAATCAATCGCGCGTCTCGCCGCGCGCGACGGACGGACCCACGAGAAGACCTCTCTCCGTCAAGAAAAAATCCGCATCATTCACGACTTGGCGCCGTCTCGGCCGGAACGCCCGAACTCGGCGCGCGCTTCGGCTGCAGCGTCCCGTTCTCCTTCAGGTTGTCGAACATCTCCAACGCGTTCAGGATGGCCTGGTCCATGTTGAAGTACTTGTACGACGCCAGGCGCCCGACGAACGCGACGTCCTTCTCCTTCGCCGCCAACGCCGCGTACGTCTCGTACAGCGCGCGGTTCTCGGGGTTGGGCACCGGGTAGTACGGCTCGCCGGTGTCCGTGGAGTACTCGCGCGCGATGAGGGTTCCGGAAGGCGGCTTCCCGCCATCCGGAACGGAAGGCTGGTTGGGCGTGTGCTTGTACTCGACGATGCGCGTGAACGGCGTGTCCGGCCCTGGGTGGTTCACCACCATCGCTTCTTGGAAAAAGCCGCCCGGCGGGTGCTCCACGAACTCCTCTTCGAACCGCAACGAGCGGTACTCCAGCTTGGGCATACCCAGCGCGGCGTAGTAGCTGTCGATCTGGCCGGTGTACACCAACAGACGGTGCTTCGGTAATGTCCCGCGCTTTTTGTGCTCGAAAAAGTCGCAATTCAGGCGCACCGCGATGTTATCGTCCGGGTCGCGAAGCAGCATGTTTTCGAACAGACGCGTGTACCCCCGCCGCGGCAACGCCTGGTACGCGTCGGCGAAGTACCGATCGTCCGTGGTGGTCCTGCACGGCAAACGCATCAACACAGAAGCGTCGAGCTCCTCCGGGTACTTGTCCCACTGCTTCTTGGTGTAGTGCTTGAAGATCTTCTCGTACAACTCCGGCCCGACGCGGGACAACGCCGCCTCTTCCCCGTTCGCCGGCGCGCGCGTCTGTCCGTCCGCGCCTTTCGGAACGACCCTGCGCGACGCGTACCACGCCTCCATCTCGCTTTCGTCGCGCACGTTCGCGGTGGACGGGAACAGAGCGTTGACGGTTTCCTGCGTGGGCGGGATCGGCACGAGTTTGGGCTCGCCGTTTTCATCCGCCACGCGCCCGCGCACGCGGTGGTCGAACGGGATCCACTCCGAGAAGCGCTGGACGTACCGCCACACGCGTTCACTTTGGGTGTGGAACAGGTGCGCGCCGTACTTGCTGGCGCGAATGCCGCGCGGCGTGACGTAGTCGTAGCAGTTGCCCCCGAGGTGGTCGCGCTTGTCGATCACGAGCGAGGTCATGCCGAGCTCGCGGCTGCACCGCTCCGCCAGCGTCGCGCCGCTCAGACCGGCGCCCACGATGAGCAGGTCCACCTCCTTCGGCGCGGTGGAGAGATCGCCGGAGACGATCGCGTCGGGAAGTCGCAGCGGCGCCTCCGATCGCTCGCCGGAGGCATAGAACGCGTCTGGAGATGGCCGTTCGTCGTCAAGAACGCGGTTCGCGAAAGAGGTTTAGGTCAGTCTCGAGGAATCATTCACGCCGCGTCCGCGTGGCGCGCCGAGGCGAGGCGGACGGGGCGGCGTGGTCGGCGCGAGCGCGGAGACGCGCGGCGCGTCGCGGCGCGGAAGCCTCGCCCGCGTGTGAGAAGAAAAAAAACAAGATGCGGACGCGCGCGCGAGTCTCGTCGGCGCGCTTCGGTCGGGGGAGCACGCGCGTACCTTCACCGCACACGCCGGTGACTTTGTTGAGCGCCGCCCATTCCGGGTCGGCTCGGCCGACGCCCACGGACGAGGCGAACGGTCCTGCGGGCATGTGTCCCGTGTTGTGCGAGCCGCGTGGCCCGCGTGTGGACTTTCAACGTACACGGCGCGTCGACAGTGTGAAAAACTGAGAGTTTCTAGGATCGTTGTATCGGAACACCACCTCGTCATCACAACCGCGCGCGCTGGAGGGTCCTGTCCGGCACCGCGCGAACCCCACCGGTGGCATGTCTTCGCTCGCGGAGGGCGCCGAGGTCAAGACCGAGCCCGAGGACCACCTCGATGAGGAGGACGAGGACGAGGACGAGGACGAGGCTGGATCTGTCGCACCGACTGAAGCGGACGACCCGCTCGAGGATCCCGGGCTCGACCCCGAGTTGGACCCCGGGGTGACCCTCGTGGGACGGGAGGTGCATGAGTTGAAGGTGTGCGATGCGAACGGCGAGTTCGAGGATGTCCGCGTGGACGGGACGGTCGTGGGCTCGCGGCCGCACGAGCACTGGGGCAGGGTGTACGACGTCGCGTATCCCGACGGGAAGAGACGCGAACTCATCCTGGAAGAGCTTTTGCTCCTCTTGTGGAAAGACGAGACGTTGATGTCGCGGAGGATCCTTGATGCGCGCGAACGCGCTCAAAAGCAAACATCGCCGGGCGCGGGCTTCGTCGGGGCGAGTAAGCAGCGAGCGAAACTCGGCAACGGCGTGCGGCGAGACGACGATCTCCAGAACAGGCGTCCGTTGTTTTACGCGATGGTGTCCGCGACGCACGCCAAGACGCGGACGTTCGACGTGCTCTTCAACAAACCCGAGGGCGCGGCGGCGGCGTTCGATCTGCTCGTGCGGCGCCTGCACGCGGTGGCGACGCGGACGATGAAGCGGAAGAAGCAAGGGCGGTGCCTGGTGACGTTCCACGATAATCAGCTCCACCGCCTGAACTTCCCGAAGGCCACCGCGAGCGACCTCTGCGGGATCGTGCACGCGTGCAAAGCGGGCGGCGAAGCGGATTTCAAGTCGGCGGACGAGCTGCGGGCGGAGACCGCGGCTTTCGCGAGGTCCCGGGGTTCCCGCAAGTCGGTCGGTCCAAAGTCGGTCGGCAAGTTGGTCGGTCCGAGGATCCCGTTCCTCACATCGGCGGCGGGGGGCTCGAACGTGGTCACGCCAGCGTCGGGGTCTGTGTCTCTTAAGAGACACAGACGTAGCGAGGCTGACGAGAAGGACGAGGCGAGACGAAAAGGGAAAAAGGCGGAGTGCGACGACGCGCGCTACGCGAGGAAACCGAAAGGGAAACCGAAAGAAAAGGACAAGACGGCGTGTTCTAAGGGGTGCGGGAAGTGTTTCGTCAACCAAACGTGGCGAGTGAAGCACGAGGCGATTTGCGGGAGAGGGAACCCGAAAGCGGCGGACTCGGGTGGCGAGACGGCGACGGCGTCGGGCGGCGCGGCGGCGGCGCCCTCGGTCGCCGCGCCGCCGCCGGCGACGTCGCGCATCGCGGACGATCTCGAGTTTTTCCGGAGCCAACTCGCGAAATTGCGCGAGATGCTGAACGACGGGACCATCACCGAGGCGGACTACGAGAGAGTAAAGAGCCACCTCATCCAGGAGATGTACCCGGGACCCGAGCGATGAAAGACGACCGCCGTCGCGCCGCAGATAGACGAGAGAGACGACCGCGTTTTGACGACGACTTTTTTTTGTTTTCCAGACATCGGGCTCGAACGAGGAGACGCGACAGTTGTAGCGAGTCGTTGTTACGCGACTGTTCCACACTCGACGCGCGTCGGCGGTCGCGGGGCGTCGCGTCGCGTGTCGCGGCGTGGCGCGCCGGAGTCGCGCGAGCCCCCGAGTCGCGCCCGACGCCGCTCGAGACCCGCCTGCCGCATGGGCGCGGTCCACTCGCGCTCGTCGCGCGCGGCAGAGCTCGACGTGCAGGAGCTGCACGGCATCGCGTTCCGCCGCGCGCTGCGCAGGCAGGACCGGCGCCTGGAGCGGGACGCGGCGAGCCTGCGGCGACGGCGCGCGGGAACCCGCGCGTCCGAGCCGTCGCGGAGGCGGGACGGAGACGAGCGACGCCGCGTGCGCGACGGGACGACGATCGTCCCGGACCGAACGCCTCGTCGAGGGGAGGATCGGAACGCGTTCGAGGAAAGGGACGTCGAGGGTCCCGCTCGCGCGGCGGCGGAGACGACGCGCGCGCTGCGTTTGGAGTGCGCGCGGCGCGAGGCGAAGGCGCGCCAGCGCCGCGAGGCGGAGCGCGAGAAGCGACGCGCGGACAGGAAAGCGCGAGTGGCTGGAAGCGCGGGAAGCGCGAACCCTTCGAACCCGAACCCTTTCGGTACGCGCGAACCGGAGGCGTGGGCAGACGACGACGACGGCGACGACGACGTCTCCGCGCGTCCGCGGACGGATTTTGATCCGCTCGACAACGACGGCGGCGGAGACGACAGTCGCGGTTGCGGGTCGCGCTTCGACGAGCTTCTCGCGGCGTGCGCGGCGGACGAGGCGGCCGCGAAGGCGGCCGCGCGGCGCAGGCGCGCGCGCGAGCGCAGGAGGGCGGCGTCGGGGCGACGATTGTCCGATGACGACGCGGGACGAGCGCCGGAGGAGGATGACGTTTTTTCGAAGACTCACGACGAAGAAGACGCGTCTTTCGACGCCGCGTCTTCGGAAGACGTCGCGTCGCCTTGCGACGCGCTGCCTTTGGCCGCCGCCGCCGCGGCGGCGGCGGCGGCCGAGCGCCGTACGCGCGCGCTGAACCCCCCGGGCTCGTCGCGAGGCGGCTTGCGCCGAAAGTACGAGCAGGTGAAGGTGTTCCGAGACGGCGACTCTCTATTCCAGTGCGCGTTCCTGGCGGAGCTCGTCTTGAGGCACGAGGCGTCTTTCGCGCTCGACGCGCGCGACCGCGCCGCGACGCGCCGCGCCGAGACCGTCGCCGCGGTGCTCCGCCGCGGTGTGCGCGACCTGGCCCGAGCGAACCACGCGGAGGCGACTCGCGCGCTGCGCGCCGGCGCGGCGGCGCGCGTCGCGGCGGCGCGCGAGAGGAGGCGCCCGCGCGGCGACTTCGACGACGACTTCGACGACGACTTCGACGACGACTTCGACGTCGACGCCGTCGACGCCGCGGTGGTCACCGCGGTGAACGGCGCCGAGCTCCTGAACGGGAACATGCGGGTGTGCCCGCCGCGCGGCGCGCCGCTGGATACCTGGCGCCGCGCGATGAACGAGGTGGGGCGGCGCGCGGAGGCGGAGCTCCCGGAGGAGGCGGCGGACGCGCTGCTCGACGACGACGACGACGACTCTTTCCTCGCGCGACGACGACGACGCGCGTCCGACGAGACGGACGACCGTGGCCGTCTCGAGCGGCGGGCGGCGTTCGAATCGGCCGTCCGGAACGTCCGGCGCGCCTACGCGGACGAGGTGGCGCGACCGCACGTGCCTTCGTCGGCGCTCGAGGTGGCAGCGCTCGCCGCGCACGTGCGGCGGCCGATCACGGTGATCCGCGGGCCGAGCCGCGCGCCCGCCGCGGCAGCGCGCGGCGACGACCTCGAGCCGCCGCCGGGGCGAGGGCCGCGCGCGGCGGCGGATGGCGAGGACGCGTTCGAGACGGATCGCGATCGCGCGCGATTGCGCGCGTGGCGCGCGCGGTGCGCGTCGGAGACGTTCGGCGCGGCGCACGCGCGCCGCGGCCGACGCGGGTTCACGGTGTTCTGGGAACTCGCAGAGAACGTCCCAGACGGCTTACCCGCGGGGGACTTTTCGCTTTTGCTCCCTTTCGCTCGCGACGAAGACACACGAGAAGGCGCCGAGACGTCATTCGCGACGGCGTCGGGAGACGAAGACGCGAATCGTGCGACAGATGTCGACGACGTCTCCGACGGCGTCTCCGACGTCTCCGCGGGAAGCGTGGACGACTTACTGCGCGGCCACGCGGCGCGGTCGCGGCGGTTCGCGAAGAGCGGGTTCTGGTCCGACCGAACGCCGCAGTCCCTGAGCGACGCGAGCGCGTCGGACACCGGCCAGAGCTTGTGGAACAGCGAGAGCGACTCGTCGTTCGGGTTCGGAAGCGAGAGCGAGCGCGAGAGCGAGCGCGAGAGCGAGCGCGAGCGCGACGTCGGCGACGACGACGGCTTCTTTTCCTCCGGCGACGCCGCTGGGGCTCCCGCGGCGTTCGGAGCGAGGCGAGCGCGCGTGCCTTCGTTTCTGCGATAGACACGAGCGGCGCGGGGTGATGCGCAGACGAGCGAGCGGGCGAATGGACGGACGAGACGAGCGTCGTCGCGCGTCGAGCGCGCGGTCGTTGCGTCGAAAACGCAACTCGCGTCTCGTCTTTGTCGCAAAATTTAAAAAAACGCGTCTCATCATCGTCGCTCATCCCGCGCGCGCGTCGGGAACGGCTTCAGGAGCTCCTTCTGGTACCCGTACTCCAGCGCGGCGTACGCGAACGCGAACGTCAGCACGGACTCGCCGACGAGCAGAGCGGCTTCCGCCCAGGACGCCAGAGCCGTGGCGTCGCTGCCGTGCAGGTAGACGTCCGCCTCGCCCAACCCGCGCGTCAGTCCGAACGCGCCGAGCACGCCGGTTTTGAGCTGGTCGTTGTTCACGTCGTCGCGCGCGGCGTAGCGGAACACCACTCCGAACAGCGCGCACGACAGGAAGACGCCGCCGAGCGACTCCGCGCTCACCACGCCCCCCGGCGACTGCGAGAGCCACAGAGGCGCGGAGAAGAGCGTGCCCGCGATCGCGGAGCACGCGGCGGCTTTGGCGCTCTCGACACGCTCGGCGTCCTCGTCGACGTCGTCCGCCCACTTGTTTTTTTTTCCTCCATCCGCCTTCGCCTCCGCCTCGAGCGCCTCCCGCTCCGCCGCAATCTCGCGCATCTTCGCCTCCGCCCGCAACACAGCCTCCGACTTAGCCTCGAGCTCGGCGAGCGCCGCCTCCTGCGTCTTGGCCAGCTCGTCGGACGCCGCGCTGCCCCTGCGAGACAGCTCGGAGCGGATGGCGTCCGACGCCTCCGCCAGCTCCTTGTCCACCTGCAGCGACGCGGCGTTGCGCGCCTCGCTGGCGATCCGCTCCTCCTGCGCGCGCACCGCGGGGTCGGAATCGAGCATCGCGCGGATCGCGTCGACGTCCACCATCGCCTCCACCTCCGCATCGGGGTCTTCCGAGGCGGCGCGGCGTGGCGTATCGCGCGCGTCCCGGCCAGACGCGAGGAACGCAAAACCTACGCGACGCGACGGTTTGAGGCACGCGCGGGAGGCTGGGACGCGGGCGGCGTGACGCGCGGCGCGCGCGGGCGTCCCGGACGCGGACGCGCGCGTCGCGCGTGCCGACGACGCGGGGTGAAGCGCGCAGGACATCGCGGGCGGTGGCGGACGCGACGTGCGGAGTGACGATTGAAGTTATCCGTGCTCCTTTCGTGATTTCATTCGGCGAGTCTTCGCCACCACCACGGCTCCGGTTCTCTGCGTTCTGCAGGTAGGTTATGGGATTTTTGGACTCGCGCGCCTCGCTTCGTTTCGCGCGATGCGTGAAAAGCTCTCGACGCGCGACTGCGAAGCCCTTTTCCCAGCTCACGGCCAAGGCCGCAGCAGACCAGCGAAGCGAAGATGTACGTCCGTGAACACCGTCAGCCTTCCGCCGCGCGTCGCCCTCGCCGAGCGCGGCGTCGCGCGCGCACGCGCGTGCCGCTTCCGCGCTTCATTTCCGCCGGCGTCCGAAAACCCTACTCACCGCGTTTCCCGTCATCCCGAACGCAGGCCTCGCGGACCCAAGAAGCACCTCAAGCGGCTCAATGCCCCGAGCCACTGGATGCTCGACAAGCTCGGCGGCGTCTTCGCCCCGAAGCCCTCCCCCGGCCCGCACAAGCAGCGCGAGTGCCTCCCCCTGTGCCTCATCCTCCGCAACCGCCTGAAGTACGCGCTGACGTACAAGGAGGTCACCACCATCCTCCAGCAGCGATTGGTCAAGGTGGACGGCAAGGTCCGCCGCGACAAGTGCTACCCCACCGGCATCATGGACGTCGTGTCCATCGACAAGACGGACGAGCACTTCCGCATCATCTACGACCAGAAGGGACGCTTCGTCGTGCACAGCATCACCTCGCTCGAGGCGCAGGTACGACCCGCCGGAGCTTCACGGGTTTTTCGCGCACCGCCGCGACGCGAACGACGCTGAGACGGCAGATCAGATGTCGGATGCGGCGCGTCGCGCGACGCGTCCGAGCCGTCTTCGCGACGCGGACGAATCGACCCCCGCAGCCGTCGTCGCGCCGAAACAGACGCCGGGCGTCGCGAACGCGCTCGCGCGCGCGCGTTTTTCGAGCGACGCGCGGACGAGCGAGGGCGCGCGCCGCCCCTCCCCTCGCGGCGTCGTGGCGAACCCTAAAAACTCTCTTCGCTCGCGGCGCCTCCCGCGATCGCGCCGCTGACCCTCCCTCGTTCGTCCCCCGCCGTTCTCGCGCGTCGCAGTACAAGCTCTGCAAGGTGAACAAGAAGCGTCTCGGGGACAAGGGCGTGCCTTGCGTGAACCTTCACGACGGGCGCACGATCCGGTACCCCGACCCCCTGATCAGCGAGCACGACTCGGTGATGGTGGACATCGCGACGAACAAGATCACCGAGTTCATCAAGTACGACGCGGGCGCGCTCGTGATGCTCACCGGCGGCCGCAACGCCGGCCGCGTCGGCGTGATCACGCGCCGCGAGAAGCACAAAGGCTCGTTCGAGGTTGTGCACGTGAAGGATGCCTCTGGGCACGAGTTCGCCACCCGCGCGGGCAACGTGTTTGTGATCGGCACGGGCAACAAGCCCATGGTGAGCCTTCCCAAGGGCAAGGGTCTGCGCATGTCCATCGTCGAGGAGCTGGAGAAGCGCAAGGAGAACTGATGTCGCGGGACGTAAACGTCACGCGTGCGTGGTTTTCCGGTGAATGGAGAGAGAGAGACCGTCATTTCGCAGCGGGCCTGCTGCGCGCGGTCGAAGAGTGAGGCGCCGTACGGATCGTTTTAACGAAGAGGAGGTTCCGATATCGTTCGCGCGTGTGATGAGAGGCATCAACTCGCGCACTGTATGTATTCAGTCTCGAAAAGCCGAAAAGACAAAACATTTCGCCTCTTTTTCCGACTCGCGCGCATTCGCGATGCGTGTGAGGAGCGCGCGTGATGAAACGAACGGTGCGCTTTCGGTCGGGTCTTTTTCGCGTACAACCCGATCGCTCGCTTCGCTACAGAAACGCGCCCTCGTCCACCGTGCTCTTCTCCTGCGTCTCCCCCAGGAACGCCTCGCACTCTGCCACGACCGGTTCGTTCCCGCACGCCATCGCGTACTGCAGCGCGCGCGTCATGGCCTCGCGCGCGCTCACGAGCTCGTCGCGCTTGGCGAGGCACCTCGCCTTGTACAGGAGCGTGCTGCTCAGCAGCGCCGCCTCGTGCTCGTTCCCGGTGGCGTTCCCCTCCGCCTCCCGCAGCTCGTCGAGCGCCATGTCGTGCTTCCCCTGCTCCATCAGGCACAGCGCCACGCGGTTCAGCGCGGCGGCCACGAACTCCTTCTGCCCCAGCGCCTCGAACCGCTCCGCGGCGCGGCGCATGTCGCGCGCCGCCAGCGCGAAGGACCCCTCCGTCTTTTCAATCTCGCCCAGCGCCATCAACAAGTCGCCCATGCGCCCGTTCAGATCCTGGCGCATGAACTCGGGCATGCCCGCCTTGCCGTCGTGGGGTTTGCACAGATCCAACCCTTTCTGCAACGCCTTTTTCGCCTCGCAAAGGTCGCCCTTCGCGACCCAGGCGTCGGACGCGACGCGCATCGCGAGACCGTGGATCGTGGGCGGCGCGACGACGCGCGCGCACAACGCGTCCGTGCTCGTCATCATCTTGAGCGCCTTGTCCGCGTCGCCGTCCTCCAGCGCGACGCGCGCGTTCTCCACCGAGCGCATCACGAGCGCGGGAACCTATCGATAGGAGAGTGTGTATTTTTGAGTATATCGTGAGCGCGAGCGTATCGTGAGCGCGCGAGAACGAATGGGTTTTTTCGCGTCGTGATGACGCGTGGCAAAACGGATAGGGTGCTCTTCCGCGGGAACGCGCGGTTTCCGCGCGCCCCCGCGGCGCGTGACGCCGAGCGAGCGAGACGCGCTCGATCGTCGACGCGCACGGTCGTCTGCTCGCCGCATCGTCGGACGACGCCTCGTACCTGGTTGGGGTTCAACCCGTTCACGTTGTCCAGCGTCGCCATGGTGCTTCACACCGTGGATCCCTGGAAATGAAGGGTTTTGGTTTCGATCGACGCGGAGCGCGCTCGCGCTTCCGACGTCTCGGATGCGTCACGCGCGTTTCGCGTCGCGACCCCTTCCGTGCGTCCGGCAGTGACTCCCACCGCGGCTCCTGTCGCTTCTCCCGCCAGCTCAGACCAACCCCGCGCACGCGACGCCGTTCGTTGTGCCGTCAATGGCACGCCCAGGCCCGTCGCCGGTGTGAATCGCGGCGAAATCCGAAATTTCGTGATCGCACTTCGCACATCGCAATCGTCTCGCGCGTCTCGCGACGGGCCACCGGTGGAAAAATGGAAAAATCGCGCCACCAACGCTTCGGCTCCCGATTCGGGACGTCAGCGCGTCTTCGCGGATGCGCCCTCGCACCTCTCGACGCGCGCGGAGGTGGGTCGAGCCTCTGCGCGCGGGCGCGGGCCTCTTCGCGCGCGCTCGGAGCCTCGATGGTCTCGACGGAGCCCCCCGCGAAGGCCTCCACCGCCGAGGCCGCCCCGACGGTCGAGGCGGCGCGCGCGACCGACGCCACGCGCGTCGCGACCGCGGATCTGCGCGCGGAGCGACGCGCGAGGCTCCCCTCCCCGTGGACGCCGGACGAGCCCCTTTCCGGGGACGCGCTCTCGGGCGACGACGACGCCGCGGACAGAAACGACTCTGGTGCGAGCGAAGAGACGCGCACGCGACTCGCCGCGCGTGTGCTCCGCGCCACCGCGGAGCTGTGCGGCGCGCCGCTGAGCGTCTCGATCGCCGCGCTGGTGTACTTGGTGGTGTTTTACGAGCGGCCGGAGCACTCGCACGCCGCCGACTCGCCGCGAGACGTCGTTCCCGCGTGCCTGCTCCTGGCGTCCAAGATCGAGGAGAAGCCGACGCGCGTCTCGGACGTCGTCAACGCCATGCAGAGAGTGCTGTGTCCGCTGCGACGCGACCCGCCGCTTTTTTCCGGCGCGCGCGCGGCGCGCGTCGAGCGCGAGACGCCCACCGCGTCGACGAGACCGGAGACGACCGCCGTGTATGCCGCGCGCGCTCGCGCCGAGACGCCCGCGGGTCCGACGGACGGCGGCGCGCCTTCGGCGTCGACCGCGGCGGAGGCGCCCGGCGAGAGAGACGCGCGCGACGGTGGTCGCGACGACGTGACAAACGCGTCGCTCGGCGACGGCGCCGCGCGCGCGCCGGGGACGACGACGGACGTGTATCCGCCCGCGATGGAAAAGGCGCGGTACATGCGCGAGACGATCGCGGCGCTGCGGAAGAAGCACCCGCACCACGGCCCGAAATCCCTGTACGCGTCGGCGGAGGCGATGTGGAAGACGGCGCCGGCGAACCCGGAGAGCGACGCGGCGCGAGCGGAACGAGAAGGGAAAAAAAACCAACCCGCAAAAGCCGCCGAGCCGAGGACATCGCTCGAGACGGACGCGCGCGCCGCGACGACGAAGGACGGCCGTTCGGGCGTGACAAAAACACGCGTGACGATCGCCGCGGGTCCCGCGAAGGGGACGAGCGGTGCGTACGCGCGCGACGAGGACGACCCGAACTTCCGACTCTCCCGCCCGGTGATCGGCGACGCGTACTACGAAACCAAAGCCCGCGTGTTACGCGCGGAACAGCTCGTGTTGCGCGCCGTCGACGGCGAGGTGAACGTGCCTCGCGTCGCGAACGCGCTTCTGAACGTGGCGCACAGCCTGCGCGCGCCGAAAGCGGTGGCGAAACTGGCGCTCGTCGCGTTGGTTGACGCGCTCTTCGAGACCACCTCGGACACGAAATTGGCGCGCGGGCTGTTCTTCGGCGCGGAGGCGGCGCCGTCGATGGGCGCGCGCGCGCCGCTCGCGCTCGCCGGCGACGCCGCCGCGGCGGCGGTGCGCGTCGCGGCGCGTCTGTGCGGGTACGCGCTGGAGCGCGACGCGACCGCGCTCGGCGTGGGCGCGCGGTGGACGCGCGCGCGGGACGAGCCGGACGAACGAAAAAGCGTCGCGGGGACGAGCGAAGAGCCTTTTCCGCCTGCGGAAGAGACGAAGCGGCGAAAAAGAAGCGACGACGCGCGTTTTTCGCGTCTGGACACGCGCCGAGAGGACGGCGACGGTGACGCGCGGCTCGCGCTTCCGGACCCGTGGTGGGTGGAGATGGAGTTCGATCCCGCGAGCGTCGAGCGCATCGAGAGAGACATGCTGCGCGTTTTGGTGCGCGGCGCCGAGGCGTCGCGGACGTTTGAATACTAAGCGAGTGCGTTTTTTTTTAGACGTCGTCGTAGTCATGCAACGCGTCGCCACACTGATAATCGAGACTACCTAAAGTTCCGAGACGCGGCCTCGTCGTGCCCTCGTCGTGCCCTCGTTTCCCCGAAAAGGTCGTTCGCGTCGCGTCGCGTCGCGTCCTGATCCGCCACAACCCGCCACGACCCGCCACGCCACGGACGCGCCTTCTCGCGACATGCACGCGCGCGCGTTTCGTCTCCGGCCCGCGTCCTACGGCCCGTACGCGCTGGCCATCCTCCCCGCGCTGCTCGCCAGCGCGGCGTGCCACGCCGTTTCTGCTGCGCCCACCCTCACGGCCCGCCGCGGCGTCCCTCAGCTCCCCTCGGTCAAGCTCGTCCCCGCGGACGCGCCCTCGAGGTCTGCCGCGCCTTCGTTCGGCGAGGCGGTCCTGGCCGCCGCGAACGCGCGCGCGGCGACCGCCTCGACGTGCGCGTCCGGGTTCGCCGACCTCGCGGCGCTGCGTCGCGCTGCGTGTTCGGCGGACGACGACGCGTCGGGGTCGCCGGCGGTGGACTGGGACGCGTTCGACGCCGCCTACGCCGAGGCGGGGAGACGCGCCGGTCGAACGAAGCGCGGCGACGGGCTCGACGAGCCGGACGCCGCGCGAGCCTCCGCAGAGGAAGGCGACCCCCTTCGCGTGCCTTCCGGGTGCGCGTTCGGGTGCATCCCCTCGAAACCGTCCGACGAGTCGCCGCTCGCGCGCGTCGCCGCGGCGTTGCCGTGGGGGGGCAAGTGCTTCACGAGAGTCGACGCGCGCGACGTGGGATCGCGCGTCGCGCCCACCTTGCCCGACGGGAAAGACGAGGCGACGCGCGTCCTTTTGGTGGCGAACGTGACGAACCGGATCGTCGCGCGAAACAGACGCGTGGCGGATACAAAACACGCTCCCGACGAAGGAGGCGCGAGCGAGCACGTCGCGGCGCCCGCGCGCGCGTACTTCGGCGCGAGCGCCTTCGACGAGCGCCCCGCGCTCGTCGTGGACTACCGCGGGCAGAGGCGGTTCGGCCGGTTCCGGGACGAAGTCAGGCACGTCGGGTGCGGCGTGTGGCTCGGGAAGACGTACTTGCTGGACGGAGACGACGATGACGACGCGAAAAAAGAAAAAGAGACGCTCGCGGAATCCCTCGCCGCCGTCGGGGGCGTTCGGCTCTCGCCGGTGGTCACCGCGGTGGTCGAGCGCGCGATGCCCGTCCGCGAGCCCGGCGCGCCGCCGCCGCACGTCCTGGACTTCGCGCTCTTCGCGACGACGGGCGAGGCGGGGAGGGCGTGAGGAAGGGGGAGCGGCGCCATTCATCGATAACAGACGAGTATGCTCCGAGGGCGCTCGCCGCGCGAGACGTTCATACCACCACCGCAAGAGCTGGGACCCTTCTTCGGTATTAATACTACTATCACGCGTTCTCGTCGTTCCCGACGACCCGCCCCGCGTCGCCCTCGCCCGCGGCGTCCAGCGCGGCGCGCAGCGCCGTCTCGGGGTCGTCCGGGAACTTCTTGGACGCCGCCGCGCGCAGCACGCGCACCGCCTCGGCGATTTCGGCGCGCGTGTACTTCTGTTCCGCGTCGCGCTGTTTGACAACCTCGCCGCGGGACTCGGCGACGGTCATCCGAGTCGCCTCGAACGCGTTTTCGTTTGCGCGTTCGGTCCCGTTCGCCGCGAAAAAAGTCGAGTCCTCGCCCGGGGCGTAGTACCGGCTCGGCAAGCCGAGCCAGTGCTTCCACATCTCGAACCCGCCGCCGGACACGCCGTCGGCGTCGGAGGGTTCAGCGCGCGCAGGCTGTGTGCCACGTGCAGAAGTCGCGTTCGCGGGTCCCTCTAAAAACGACGCCGGAACGGGACACCCCGCGCGATCGTCGCGCGTCGAACCCGTCCGCGCGGCGCCCCCGCCCCGCGCGCCGCGCGCTTTTTTGTTCGCGCGGACGCGCCGCACGGTGCGCCCTGCCTCGATCCCCGCGCTCGCGGACTCGCGCCGCCACCGCTCGCGGAGCGCCGTCGCCTCGGCGGCGGCGCCGGCGCCAGCGGACGCCGCAGCGTCGGCGATGACCGCCTCGACGACGCCGGCGACGGCGGCGGGCGGGAGGGCGCTTTTCTCCGGCGCGGCGGCGCCGACGCTCGCCGCGCACGCCGCCACGACGGCGGCGCGCATGCGCGCGTCCGGCGCGCGCGCGCTCGCGGAGACCGACTCGTACGGGTCTCCAGTCTCCTCCTTCGCCGCGTCGGTCCAGCTCGGCGACCAGCCTCTGCCGTCGCCCCCCTCGCCCGTTCCCTTGAGCGCAGCGTACAGCGACGCCGCGCTGCGCGCGTCGCCCGCGCGCGCAAAGCCGTCCAGCAGAGCGCCGTACGTGCTCGCGTCCGGGGCGTGCCCGTCGTCGCGCATCGCGCGCGCGGCGCGCGTCGCCTCGCGCGTGAGCCCGCCCTTCGCGAGCGCGTCGACAAGCGCGTTGCGCGCGGAGGCGTCGACGCGCACGTTCGCGTCCGCCTCCATCTCGCGCATCAGCCACCGCGCGGCGACCACGTCGCCCACCTTGCCGAAGTGTTTCAGCAGGGTGGTGTACGTGACGACGTCCGGGCGGTGCCCCGCGTCCACCAGCGCGCTCAGCACTTTGAACATCTCCTCGGTGGGCTCGTTCGCCGAGACGCACGCGTCGATGAGCGTGTTGTAGGTGGCGACGGTGGCGTCCACGCCGCGCGCGCGCATCTCCGCCAACAACCGCTCGGCGCGCTCGAAGGGAGCCTCGGCCGAGTCAGCGCCCTTCGCGAGGAAGCAGCTCTTCAGCAGGCAGTTGTAGGTCACGGCGCTCGGCTCGATCCCGGCGTCGCGCATGTCCCGCGCGAACCGCTCCGCCTCGAGCACGTCGCCGCGCTCGACGAGCCCGTCGATCGCGACCGTGTACGTGTGGCAGTTGGGCTCGACCCCGTCGGCGCGCGCGAGCGCGATGACGCGGTCCACCGCGGCGACGTCCCCGGCGGAGGCGTGCGCCTGCGCCAGCGCGGTGTACGCGCGCACAGTGGGTCGGCTCCGCGCGTTCGGGTCGGCGCGGCCAGACTCGAGCGCGCGCTCGGCCAGCCCGATCTCGCCGCAGCGGCAGTACGCGGCGACGCGCGCGCCGTGCGTCGCGGCGTTGGGCCGGACGCGCGACGTCGCCATCGCGCGCTCCGCCGAGCGCACGCCCTCCAGGTTCTTTTCGAACCCGTGGTGCGCGATGAGCACGTTGTACAGACGCGCGCCCGCTTCGACGCCCTCGCGGCGCATCGCGCGGACGAGCGCGTCCGCGGCGGGTTCGTCGCCCGCCGCGAGGTGCGCCGCCGCCGCCGCCGTGTACGCGGCGCCGTCCGGGCGGAGCTCGGAGGCGGCGACCGCGTCGCCGCGTGCGCGCAGGAACGCGACGTCCTCCTCCAGCAGACGCCAGACGTCGACGGCGGTCGGCGACGGCGACGACGCGTTCGCGAATGCGAATTCGCCGCCGGCGGCTCCGCCGCGCGTTCTCCGCCGCCGTGCCTCCGCCTTCCCCAGGGCGCTGATGACGTCCGTGTACGAGCGCAGGCTCGGGAAGGTCACGCCGGGGGAAACGTCGTCGCCGCCCTCTCCTCCGCGCTTCGCCGCGGTTGCCGCGGAGGAGGACGCGCGAGCGCGGTTTTTCGCGCGAAACGCCAAAAACGCGGCGAGCGCGCCGGACTCGCGCACGCGCCCGGCGCGCGCGGCGCGCCGGACCACCGTCTCGACCGCGTGCGGGGTGACGAAGGGCACCCCGACCCCGACCGCGTCGTTTTCGTTTTCGTCACGTGCGTCGTTCGTTTCGCGTTTCAGAGGCTCCGTCTCGATCGCCTCGCGGAGCACATCCGCCGCCTCGCGGAGCGCGTCCGCGCGGCAGAGCGCGTCGAGCAGCCGATCCAAAAAGTCCGGATCCGCCCCGAAGGCGCCGCTCAAGCCGCCCGGCGCGGCGCGCGCCGCGCGGAGCGCGCGCGAGATGGTCGACGCCTCGTCGCGCAGTCGCGCGCGCTCCGGATCGCCGCGATCGAAGTTGGGTCTCTTCGCGCGTTCTTCGCGCGACGCCTCGCGCGACGCGACGCGTCGCGAACGGGACGAGACGCGCGCGGGACGCGACGCGACGGAAACGTCCTCCCGTTCCGCGTCGAGCTCGTCCAGCGATCGCCGCGAGCGATCCGCCGCGGTCCGCGCGCGCACGGAGGAGAGCGCGGCGGTCGCCGCGGGGCTCTTCATGCGCTCGCTGCGCAGGCGCGCCGCCGCGGCCGCCGCGCGCGTGTCCGCAGGCGCCGCCTCCGCGGTCTCGGGCGAGGACGAGCCAGGCGACGACGCGCCGCTCGCGCCGACCCGGCGCCGCCGACGTGGCCTCGCCGGTGGCGAAGCGCGCGGAGCGCGCTCGCCGTCGCCGCCGCCGGAGTCGCCGGC
>MDSV01154439.1_pt1 | contig 39210 bp, 45 predicted proteins | sample 810851 | NCBI WGS metagenome assembly MDSV01 (sample SAMN05326640, study PRJNA326480) | marine metagenome | isolation source: seawater | place: Atlantic Ocean: North East | collected 2012 | reverse complement strand
TATTGTAGGTGCTATGTTCTCATCAAACACCGAAACAAGAATATCTGCTACTTATGAAGATGGAGATGGCACTATTGATTTAGTTGTTGATGATATGACGGCAGACACTCAACTTACTACCGAGGCGGTTCAAGACATTGTAGGTGCTATGTTCACATCAAACACCGAAACAGGAATATCTGCTACTTACGAAGATAGTGATGGGACTATTGATTTAGTTGTATCTGGAGGTAGTGGTGAAACCAATACTGCTTCAAATCTAACTTCTGGTTCTGGAACAGAAACAGGTGTATTTAAGCAAAAATCTGGAGTTGATTTTGAGTTTAGAAAATTAAAACAAGGAACAGGTATTACCTTAACTGAAAATGCAAGCGATATTACGATTGATAATAATTTTGATGCTATGATTTCTGGTGATGGAGCAGGTAGGATTGTTTTTTCAAACGGCAACGGAACATTTAATGGATATTCTTATGTAGCAATAGACACTACGACAGGACCCACAGTAACTTTCCCTCAAGTAAAGGCATCTGAATCTTTAAATGGATACCCTAATTTCTATGCTCCAAGAGATGATTCAGCAACAACCGCTTTAAATCATTCTTTAGCATGGTTTGATTATAATAAATCTGGTGTAAAAGCCTCAAGCACTTCATCAGAAATTACAGGATTAACGATTGATATGGATGATACTGCAACAAACGATGCCGCCGCCGCAGTTACTATGAAAGGTATTGATATTGATATTACCTCGGCAAATGCTCAAGGAACAATTAACAATATTGGTATTGATATTACTATGTCTGCAAATGCTGATTTAGTTTTACCAATTAGAATAGAAGGTGGACCTTTAGCAATTAAAGAATTTAACTCAACACCACCTCAACATAATGAGCATGGGCAAGTTTATTATAAAAATGATAATCATTTATACTGTCAAGATGGGTCTGGTAATGAGAAAAAACTTACAGAACAAATTATTTGTATTGCTTGTTCTGATGAAACAACAAATTTAACGACAGGAACGGCAAAAGCCACATTCCATATGCCTTATACAATGATTGTTGAATCGGTAAAGGCTACTTGCACAACTGCTCCCGTAGGTTCAACCATTACTGTTGATATTAACGATGATGGCTCAACTATTCTTTCCACTAAATTAACAATTGATGCAAGTGAAAAAACTTCAACAACCGCCGCTACTGCCGCAGTAATTTCTGCCGCCTCTCTTGCAAAAGATTCTGTAATGACGATTGATATTGACCAAATTGGTTCGGGAACGGCAGGAACAGGATTAAAGGTTTGGATATTTGGCTATGTTAGGTCGCATTGAGAGGTGTTAAAATGCCTAATGTTATCTATATTAATCCTTATGTGTATGCAGGAGGTGGTGCAAGTCCTAACCCTCCACAAAATGTAACGATTAATTCTGCCGCACAAAATACAGGCGTAGGTGCAACAGGAACGGCAGGAACGCCCAATGCTATAACTGCAATGGCTTTTTACATTGATGCAGGTGGAAGTCCAGCGACAAATGTTCAAACTGTTGCTCATGGTGGAACAATCAATTTTACTAATTTAATAGCAGATTTAGGAGGCCCTGCGGCAAATTGGATGTTTATAGGATTTTACGCAACGGTTACTACAAGTGGTGGAGGAACACCTGCGAATTTTGCTTGGCAATTAGCCATAACTTCAACTCCTAATTCTAATGTTAATGCATTGTTGGCTGATGTTACAGGTGCAGGAGCAGGAATTCACACAGGTCCTCCTTCGGGTGGTAAAACATCAGCAACAGATACCTTTTTAGGTGATGGAAGTGCTTTGTTAAAATTAGATTATGAAAGCGGGGCAGGTTTCTCCGCCCCAGAATTAATTTTAGATGGGTTGGGGGAAGCACCTATGAATGGTCAAGCAGTAGTGCTTACATTTACTTGTGTTGCTACAACTTCTGGAGGGGATGCGGGAAGTGCAACTCCTGTTGTAGTTAATATGACTTTCTAAGCAAATATTTTATATAGGTAGCCATATAATTTGATAATATGACTCAAGATGCGGTTGAATTAGGATTAGACCTTGTTGATATTCAAATGGAAAGGCAGTATGTTAAATTACTTATGGATAATATTGCAAATAATTATACAGTAAGAGGTCTTGAAGGTGCTACTGCTCTTTTAAAAATCTATAATGCTCTAAATAATGCTTTAGATACAGATGGTGCTTGATAATAAAAAGATTTAACAGGCAGTAGTCCATATAAATTATTATGGATAATGGTAATAAAGAACCTATGAAGCCAGAAATCACTTTAAGTGATGTTATGGATGAAATCAAAGATTTGGTTGAAGTAGTTGATATTATCCATAGTGAAATTAGTAATATTAAAATCATTTTAAAAGGTAAGCAAAAGCCTACTGAAACTCCTTCTAAACCAAAGGAAGAGGGAGAAACAAATTATATGCATGGTTAATCCAAAGCCTTTATATATTTGAAAGACCAAAAAAAAAGTATGCCTGTTCCTCCAGATGATAAGGTTAAATCTGATAAACCTAAATCAGATAAACCTAAAAAGGAAGAATCTGATACAAAGGATTCAAAAAAAGAGGAAGTAATAACTGTTGATGATGATTCAATTAGTTTGGAAGAAGATAATTGGTTAGGGGCGAAATATGTTGTTGTTGATGTTGAAGAGGAAATGTTAGATGAGATTACTGCCCTTCACAAATTAAGATTCCCAAGTGAGATTCCAGAAGATTATTATGAGAAGATATTTCTAAGTAAAACTCCATTCCTTGCCGCATTAGCCCCCATAGAAGATAAATATTTAAAGGGTGAGGATGCACCATTACAACTTGTTGGTTTTGTAGCCTCAAGGGTAAAAAAGATTGCTGAAAAAAAGGTTTGGAAGGCGACTAAATATGTAGTTGAAACACCTGCACAAAATAATCTTTTAATTACTTCTATTGCTAATTTTGATGATTATGATGATGCATCAGAAGAGATGTTGAAGGATTTGGTAAAGGGGGCTAAGGATAAAAAATATGATACTGTATATACTCACACAAGAGAACAACATACAGACCTTAGAAAAATGTTAAAGTCGGCAGGATTTAAAGAAACAGAAGATGGTAAATATAAGGCTATTGAAGGCAAGGCTGATGTGAAATATTTATACACATATCCTATTTCAAAACAGGGTAAGAAAATAGACCCTAAGAAAACTAAAGGGGCTAATTCAACTGTCGCCTCATCATCAACTACTATACCTAAGCCTAAAAAAGAACCTAAACCTAAACCTAAAAAGGGTGTTTTTAAAATTAAAAGAGGCTCTAAAAAATATGTTTCTCAAATACTTACAATTCATAATAAGAGTATGCACAAGGAAAGAAAGGGTATTTATTTTCAAAAGTTAATTGATGCTACGAATAATTTAGTGTGGGTTGCAGTTGATTCTAATGATGATGTTGTTGCTTATATTGCAGGTAGGCAAGAACGAATGAAAGGTTTAGAAAAGGGTCCTAAAGATAGAATCAATATGGTAGGGCTTGCAGTAAGGGAAAATTGGAGGGGGCTTGGAATTGCTCAAAAATTATGGAAGGTTTTTAGAGATTCTTCTTTGTTTATAAATGAAGCCAAGTTTATTTATGGTCATGTCCGAGAATCTAATTTTGAAGCAAGTGGTCTTTACAAAAAATTAGGTTTTAGAAGAAAAAGAATTGGAAAATATGAAGATACCGGTGGTTATAAATATTTGATTACTTATAAATTAAAATTAATAAATATTAGACCTTATTATTTGAAGTATAAAGGATATGTGGATGGTGCTTTTTTCTTAGGATTAGGATATTCACTTGCAGAAGGAATAGACCTCATTACGGAAGATTAAAACACCGTTTTTTGAGTCCTCTCGTCTTTATCATAAAAGGTTTGTTCAGACCAATGCTTTACCCATTTACATAATTCATCAGTATATTCATTACACCCATATTTTTCAGTTAATTCAGTCATTAACCCTTTATATTTATTTACTGCTCCTTTAGAAACTGTTAAAATAACATTTCCAGCACATCTAATTTTAACATCTTCACCTGTAAATGCGTCTTTCTTATTCTCAACTACTGTTAAACATTTTCCCGAAAGAGGGGGTCGTCTGTATGACCTACCACATTTTGTGCATCTAACCTTTTGTTGTCCGAAGGCTCTTAAATTACCCCTCATATCTCTAATCAAGTGTCGGTTAATCAACCTGCTTGATTGCATTTTATTATCAACTGAATATAGTGTCGTTCCCAATGCGAATTGAGCCATAGTTTTCTCCCTCATTGAATCAATTGTATTATATGGATTGTGTTTTGGACCATCGGCACAATTATTTGTTCCATGAGTGAATCCAAAACCTTCCATCTCTCTTACAGACCCCAACACAGTTTCAACTGTTTCAATACCTACTTTTAAAGCCTCTTTAGGGTTTGGATAATCCATAGTTAATTCATAAAACTCTAATGGATATTTCTTATTAATATCAACATTTAAGGCTTCTTTATCAATTTCGCTTGGATTTATTTTAGTTGTTAAAATTAATGGAGCATCCATTTGACCACCTCTATATGAAGATAGAAATGACCTACTAAAGTTAATCAAACCATCTAATAGAAGCATAATACAATCAATATCTCCATCACAATTTCTTCTCTTAGCCGCATGGAAAAATGGGTGTCCATAATGTCCTTTAACATCACTAACTCCAATCAACCTACAAAGAATCGCACCCGATGTGTGAGGGGCTAAACCCATCATTAAATGACCAAACATATCTTCAACTGATTTACAATTATAATGTGGCTTCATACCATAAAATTTAACTAAAAGGTCATCTATATATTGAGTTGTTTTGAGAACCTTTTCAGCACAATAAGATGAAATCACAATATCTTGAGGCTTTAATTCAACTACATCATCAATCGTTTTAACATCATATCCTAATTCTTTAGCCTTAGAAGCACTAAGTCCGATTTCAGAAGGCTTGAAATGTGTCATGGTTATATCCACCATATCAAATCTAATCGTTCCATCTCTAAAAACTGAAATATCATTTTCATACCTTAGAATACCTTTCGCAATATTTTCTGGAAACTTTTCAGTTGATGTAAGCCCCTTAACTCCCTTAATTGGTAAGTTTCCATAATTTCCTGTTTTCATTTTGGCCTCATTCCATTTAGCCATTACATCTAACTTTCTTTCTTTGACCTCAAGAAACTCCGTGTTAAATCCATTTGAAACACCTGCATAGGTTTCTTTGTTTGTTGTTTTATCTAATCTAACACCCACTTCAATTAAGTTATCTTGAGCCGCACCATCAATAATCTTTCTTTGAGAGCCTACTTCCTCACCTAATGGAAATAAACAATGTATTGCGGGCTTCATTTCTCTAAGTTTAGCACCTTCTGGCTTACCCATTCTGCCGCCAATCCGATATGAAACTCTTGGCCTAACTTCATATTTTGAAACTTCATTAATCATATATAAGGCATTTTCAAACTTATCCACTTTTTTAAGAGATTGAATTGCCTTTAAATTATTCAGTAATACAGATGCTCTATCACCATAAATTGAATATGTATTTTCTTGACCATCATTAGATAGATTATTGTGAGCCATTACATTAATATTCAACCGATATACTAAATTTAATACATCGTGATGAACATAGGCTAATCCATTACATACATCTATATTGATATTATCACATAATAACTTAACTTCTTGAGCCGACAAATCTTCAAACATACAAACATAATCTGGTGCAATCGCTATTTTAAGGTCTTTTGATTGCTTCATAGCCTCTTCAAATGATTGTGGGTATTCAACTCCCTTTTCTTCTAACACTCTTTTATGCCAATCTTGATTATATGGTGAGGGAAGTAATGTGTGATTGTTTTCCAAAAACTCTCCAACAGGCACTAAAATTTCTCCTAAATCCCAAACTTTCCTTACAGGATAATTCAAATCATAAGCCAATCCATTAGGCAAATCTTCTAAATCTTGAATTCTTTTGGCTGAACCATCAATAAACTCAACATATGGCCCTTCAATTTCATCACAAGGAGTCAAAACTGTTGCCTTCCCCGGTCTTTCATATTTCATTTGTGTTCCTGTAATAATAAAACCATTCAAAGCCTTCATAGTCGCAGGGTGAATACTCGTAGTGGCTAATCCTCCTAACCTACTCCTACCATATCGTAATCTAAATCCTCCGACTTCACTTGGTTCACCAAAAATAGGTCGCCCTGCAAGAACATCACTTAAATATTTATCACTTGGTCCAATTTCCTTCTTTTCATCAGAACCTTTAGAAATAAAACCCTCAAGCCAATCCCATCCATTCAATTTCAATTCCTTAACATATTTCATAATCTTAGGGGCTTTTAATACAAGACCCTCACACATAACTAATACGCAACCCTCTCTAACTTTATTCGTTTTTACTCGCTTCAAATCTCTTTGACCCGAAACTTCATTACCTACACCCTCTCCATCTAAATAAACAGGGCATTGTTTAGCAATAATTTCTAATTGAGGATTAGAAGGTCTGTATTGCAAACCTCTTGCATAGGCTGAAACTTCTTCTTTATATCGCTCAACTTCTTCATAACTCATAACAGGAGCAGATAATTTAAACATTCTCCTAAGAATATCTGCAATCAATACAGATAATGCTTGACCTGTCCCACCCGCAGACCTAATTGGACCTGCATAAGATACTGAAACACATTTTGTCCCATCATTGTTATCAAGAATTCTTGACGAAACTACTCCTTCCAAGGGGGCAACAAGGATTCCTTCTGTTAGAACCGCAAGACCCGCACACACTCCATGATAAATACTGATTGCAATTTTACCATTATCCTTAAACTTGCTCACGCCTTCAAACTCTTTTAGAGTATCTTTCCAATTTCTATCTCCTAAATCATCAAAAGTCATTACCTTTCCAAGACCTTCACAAACTAAACATTCCTTTTCTCGCCACCCACTTTTAGTGAATCCCTTTCCATTACACGCACCACAAGGATTTGAAATACCATAAAGATAAGATTCAGCCGCAACAATCTTTCCAATTTCCAAAGCAACTCTTTCCCGATTACCCTTATGGATACTCGTCAATTCTCTAATCTGTTCTGCCGTATTTCGTGAGTGCAAAAACGATAGCAACTTTTGAGTCCTATCAGCCAAATCGTGTGCTTGAGGAATCTCAACCTCAATTTTAGGGTCTAATCCTTTACTTCTTGCCTCATTAGCAATATCGTAAATTATATTGCATTCTTTTTGCAGATTTTCAATATAATTATTATACCCCATAGTCATCATTCCTTTAACAACCTATATTAAAGTTATTCAGAAATTACTGATTTCATGCTTTCAAGATATGCAACTGCGATTGGATTTGTGAAATCTTTTGAATCAATATCATATAATACTCCGCAATTGATTGATATATTGCATTTAATATAAATTCCTACGGGTAAGACGCTCACGGCTTGCGTTTTAGGAACACCTTGCCTCATTAAAGAATGATAAGCCCATAGACACGATTGATAAGCCCTTTTTAATTCTCCATTCAATCTTGCTGAATCACTCGGCATTATATTTTTTGCACCTTCTATAATCCAATCTTCTGGATACCAAAAATTCATTTTCTTTCCAATATTTCCAATATCAATACTGTTTTTAATTCTATCGTGAGTCATTAATTCTTGAGCCACGAAAACAGGAACATTTAATTCAATAAATGCAACATTTTCAATAATCTTATCTAAAGTGATAGAACCGTATTTAGACATTTTTACTTTCATATAATCACTCCATAAACGACATAATATGGACAATCACATCAACTGTCCAACCATTACCAAGAGCCTTGTATCTTTGAGAGTTAGAAACTCCTTCGGTGTAATTATCGGGAAGCGTTTGCAATCGCTCACACTCAATAGGAGTTAATTTTCTCCAATGCACTCCCTCTTCAATACCACTATCTTGCATATTAAAAGCATCTTTGTATCTTCCTTTAGGCATGGGTGAAATAACTGTGTCTTTTTGAACCGTAGTTAAACAATTCATTTTCTCACCACCTCTAACTTCTAAGCATTGAGTAATTTTAATATCTTTATTGTAATCTTCTCTTTTACCAAACTCATTCAATCTCCTACCTATGATAGTAGCGGGGTTATATTCAATAAATGTTCCATTCCAATTTGCATATTGTCTTGCGGTCATACAAATTGCCTTATCTGGATTAACGGCAGAATACCTTTTCTTAATTTGAAAATCCTTTTTTTCTTTCCACCATCTTAACCACCCTCCTTTCAAATCAAAATCACTACTTACATTTTCTTGAACAATATCTTTCAATACAATACCCTTATCTTTTGGTTCACAAATATTTGGAATATTTGTCCAATACAACCTTCGCCTCTTTTGTGCTGAAACTAATGAAGAGTTAATCATAATTGGTTTAACTCCCATATATTCAGTAATAATATCTTGAAACTCTTGTTTCATCACTACATTTTCAAGAATAAAATATTTAGGCTTGAAATGTCTTACAATATCAACAAAATCAAAAAACAACTTACTTCGGGGGTCATCAAAATTTAACTGCTTACCTGCAAAGGAAAAACCTTGACATGGTGAACCACCGATAATTAAATCAATGTTTTCAATATCCCACTCTCGCCAATTTTTAACATCACCTAACTGAATTGTATCTGGGAAATTCTTTTGGGCTACCTTAATAGGAAACTTATCAATTTCACTTGCATAATATTTTTCATATTCAATTTCTGCCCTTTCAAGAGCAACTCTTCCACACGATATTCCATCAAACAAACTTAGTGCATTTTTAATTTTTATCATTCACAACAACCCCTTTAATATCTCTTCAATAATTTTAACAGTCCAACCATTTCCTGTTGTTTTGTATCTTTGAGTATTAGACATTTTAACAACCTTATTATTCATAATCCCAAATAGGGTATAATCATCTTCTAAGGTTTGTAATCGCTCACACTCTAACGGAGTAATTCTCCTAATTAAATATGAATTAGAATTACCTATAAAAATCTTGGGGTGTCTATGACCCCCTTGCATAGTTGTTAAAGTAGGACATTTACTATCGGTGGAATATACTCTCCTTGAGGATTCATGGGTTTTAATATCTAAATTAACAACATGACCTCTTTCTTTACCCGTAAATTCAACATCATTATCGTAAAAGAAATGTTTATCTTGAGGGCTAACATTTTCCATAATGTCTTTAATAAACAATTCATTTGATGGAGTAATTTCAAAATTATCAATATTAGTCCAATAAAGTCTATTTCTATTTTGTGCTGAAACTAATGAAGAATTAATCATAATAGGTTCAACACCTATTAATTCGGTTAGAAAATCTTTGAACCCAGATTTCATCCTCACATTTTCAAAAATAAACTTTACATTGGGATTTACAGATTTAACTTTTTCAAGGATTTTGATGAGAGGGTAAATCAACTTCCCCCTCATATCTTCAATACCTTGAAGTTTTCCATTATATGACCAAGGTTGGCAAGGAAATCCCGCCATAATCAAATCAATACTTGAAAAATCAATATCCCAACTTTCCCACTCATTAATATCTCCGAGTTTAATATTATCTGAAAAATGATAATCGCTAATAGCAATAGCATATTTATCAATTTCACTTGAGTAAAAATTATCAAATGTAATGCCTAATCTCTCAAGAGCAATTCTCCCGCAAGATATTCCATCAAACAAACTTAGCGCATTTTTGATTTGCATAATAAGATAGAAAATTATTTACCTATTTAACTTAATTGATTGGAAGAAAAAATCAATAACTATAATAAGGTAATTAAGATTAGTTAGTAATATGTTGGGCTATGCTTGTATTAACAAAGAGTTGCGAGAAAACAATATTTTTACTAACCGAACCTTGCGACAGGCAACCTTGCTTGACAAAGGGCATGACTACCTTTCACAAATTATTATCCAAAATCTTGAGGACTTCAAGACTATTATGGAGTGGAACGAGGCTAATGGCTTTAAATTCTTTAGGATTTCATCAGAAATCTTTCCCTTCCTTTCACACCCTGTTCACGGTTATCAGATTTCCGACCTACCTAATTCCAATGTTATTCTATCGCTACTAAAAGACATTGGCGACTATGCTAAAACTCACAAGCACCGACTCACTACTCATCCGGGTCCTTTTAATGTTCTTGCAAGTCCAAATCCCGATGTAGTTTCCAAAGCCGTTCTTGACTTGGAGGCTCACTCCACCGTTTTTGACCTTATGGGCTTTACACCTTCACCTTACAACAAAATCAATATTCATGTAGGTGGTGCTTACGGGCAACCTGTTGAGGCACTTGCTCGGTTTTGTTCTAACTTCAACCTACTTAGTGATGCTTGTAAGGCACGACTAACAGTTGAAAATGACGACAGGGCTAATCTATACTCCACCCAAGACCTTTACGACCATGTTCACAAGGTTATTGGTATTCCTATTGTGTTTGACTACCACCACCACATCTTCAACACAGGCGGTCAGTCCGAGCAAGAGGCACTTGAGTTGGCTCTATCCACTTGGCCTCAAGACATTACTCCTGTTGTTCACTATTCCGAGTCAAGAAACATACATCAAGGCGAGGAAAAACCAACTCCTGCACATTCAGACATTGTTTATGGTCCAATCAATACCTACGGCAACACAATGGACATTATGGTTGAAGCAAAACACAAAGAGTTTGCTATTTATGCACTTAATAACAATGTTCTTTGATTAAAAATCATTGGCTAATTTTCTTGAAAGGTCGTTATCTGATGGATAATGCAACCCATAACTAACTCTTGATTTAGCGATTCTTTCAGCGATTGAATAAAACTTCAAGGTTCTTAATGGATATTTTTTAGATAGATGTTTTGCAATCACAAATGCTTGTAATGCATGACCCGATGGATAAGCAGGAGTTTTAGCCGTTTCAGAAGGATAAGGCTTAATGCTTGAATTGACTTGGGCAGGTCTTGGTCTATTATAATAATTTTTTAAAGCGATAATTACGGGGTAAGTATCAGTAATGATATTATTGATTTCTTCCTTATCATATTCCAATCCTACCTCATCAAGATATTTGAAGAATGGAAATCTCGGAGATTCATCAGATAATAAAAAATATTCTTTATCTGGTTTTTTCATGGCTTTTTCAACCAATTTAGATTCCTTAACTGAATCTGGATATTTATGGGGCTTTGTTCGCCTTGAATAATGATAACCCTTTTCCATCTAATCAACTCGCAAACTTAGTTTCACAAAACCATTTGTTCGCCCCTAAAGCCTCCCAAAGAAGGTGAGTGATAAAACCTACAAGGAATGTTCCTACATAAGCAAACCAGATTCCGTTGATAGGTATGAACATCAAAGCAGAACCTACAATCAAAGTGCTAAATCCAATGATGACAGATTCCATTAACACTCCATCTCTCATATTCAACACCTTATTTTAAATTAAGCCTTTTGTTATATAATGTTTTCTTAATCAAAGCCCGCTTGACTCCAAGCCATAGCCGTATCTAATCCCATATATCTATCTCCACTCTCATCAACTAAAACCCAACCATCATAGTCGTCAATACCACCTTTAACGACTTTAACTCCAATAAATACATCATCTCCAAAGCCATCTCCGTAATCCACTTTCCAAGGAATAGGTCGCCCCACATAATTTTGCAACTGATTGAATTGAATATCTAATGGATACTGCTCACCATCAAACGAATCCCCCTCCATTCGTGAGGTCGCATTAAGGAAATCATTAATTTGATTTGCAAACTTGAAATCTAAATCCGTTAAGGAATTAGTATCGTGAGTCCATAAATTAATCACAACTGAATTGAATTGATATTTCACAAGCGGGTGATGATTTAATTCGTCTGCTATCTGATTAATCATTTTAATTAAAGATTTAACTTCTTTAAACGATTTACATTTTACAACTCTTTGCAATTGATAATTTGTATTCTTTTCATCATAAAAACTAATTATTTTCCAACCATTAGGAGGATTATCTTTTTTTTTAGATTCTTCTGTTTCAAATCTATGAGGTAAAGTCGGATTTTGTTCGTGTTCAAAATCCCAATAATTCAATTTTTTCCAATCAGAAACTCCATAGGGTGTCCAAGCATCATAATATTCTTTCTCGGAAGGAACATAAACCCAAGCATGAGCAACCTCTCCACCATATCCTGCGATACTTTGTATTTCGTTTTCCACACCATCTATATTAAGCCAAGAGGACATTTCTTTAGCAAAATGCATACAATCATATTCATCAGCATCTTTATTAAAATAATAGTCACCCCCCATTTCATTAATAATTGCTTTAGCAACACTACCTGCCCAATAATCTTCTTCTGCTTGAAGATTTTCAACAACTGAATATTTCAAAGAATCTTGAGTGAAATCTCCTTCAACGGCAGATGATTTCATTAATTGGTCAATGGAATAATCTTGAATCTCTTGTTCGGCATGATATTCTGCATTTTTAACACATGAGCCACTTTGATAAGGTTGAGGTCCAACATAAGTGTAGCCTTCCCAACAAGGACCTCTTGTTCCTACTTTATATTCAGCAGATTTTTTAGTTTTTTTTTCTTCTGCCATATAATTAAATCGGTTAGGATTGTCATTAAGTTTATTAGCCATATATTGAGCATACGATACTGCTTGTTGTCTATGTCTATTTCCTCTAAACTTTCTAAATGGTTTTCTCCTATAATAAACAGTTGAAGTTGTTTTGTAATGAATTACACAAACTCCAAAGGGTAATTCTTCTTCTGCTCGGTATTTTGCAACCTTTTTAGCAATATCTTTAGGTTGTTTAGAGAATTGCTTACCTGCCTTCTTTGCTTTCTTTTTAGCGGCAGATGTTTTTTTGTATTCTTTATCAGTAAGAGCCTCAATCGCCTTTGAAGGAAGATACCGTTCACCCGTTACAGAAGATTTCTTACCACTTTTAGTTTTCCAATCTTGGTCGCCCCACTCTTTCAAATCCTTTTGCGATTCAGTTTTCTTTGATGATTTGTAAGGTTTCAATCCTTTTTTCTCCATACTCTTTTCGTAATCTTTCTTTAGTTTTTGAGATTTTCTCGCAGACCATTGACCAGATTTCGTTCCATGAGTGTTTTGTTTCATAATCTTATTTTTCAAATCCAACCGAACCTTAGCACCTTTTTTACCATAAGTTTTTTCATATTTTTTCAAAGTAGCAGTATCAGATTCCGCTTGATAATCCTCTATAAATGAATCAGAAAACAGTTTTGGATTTTTAATTTCTTTACCACAACCACCTCTTGATTTAATGCAAAATACTGTTTCCCAATGACCATGACTGAAAACATGATATAGTCCACAATGAGGGCAATTCATCTCTATTGGCTCATCATCGGAGGGGTCATAATCGTCATCATCATCTTCATAAGGAGTGCTTAATGACTCTTCAAACATATCAATCATTTCAATCCATTGTTGTTGAGTCATACCCATTTCAACATTTTTAACTACGGCAAATGTTTTCAGAATATCATAAATATTTTCATCATGCCCTTCCAATATAGGCATAGGCATCATATCTTCAAGAGTATTCAATAATCCTATCCATTTTTCATGTGTAAGACCTAATTCAACATTCTTTTCAATATTAAATGATTTCAAAATATCATAAATACTTTCTTCCTCACCTTCTGCCGCTAAGGTTTTAGATTTCTTTTTAGCCCAATTAACACCCGATGTTCCACCCCAAAGAAGCCAAGCAATTGTTCCCGCAGTAGGTCCTCCATCGGGTTTCTTTTTAGAAGGTCGGTAATTTTTTCTATGTCTATTAAAAGCAGACATTCTTTTAACATCATGTCTTGAAACCTTTCCACTCGCAATCTTTCTTGCTCTCGTAAGTCCAGAATCAATTCCTTGACTTTTTGCTTCCGCAGGTGTTAAACCACCTCGCCCCCATTTCTTTCGCATCTCAAGCCCTTTCTTAGCATTCGCCACCGCAGACGAAGGAGGGGTGAATGATTCTGCGTTGTATCCTTTGAAATTATCTTTGTTTTTAATGATGTATGCTTTTTCGGTGAAGAATGGTTTTCCATTATATTCAAACCTTCCATTGTTGAATCCATCTCTTCCTTGTTTGAAGAAGTAATCTCCCAAATCACACCACGCTTCAAGAACAGTAAGTGGGGCTAATTCAATTAATGCTTCCATCAACACATCTCTTTTATCTTCTTCCGATACTGATAAATCAGTAAAGAAATCATGTTTCATAGTCAATAATTTCTTCCAAACTTCTAAGCCTAACATTATAATTAATGGTCGTGTTTCAATAGTGTTTAAATAACTAAATGCAGAATCAAACAATTTTGATTTAGGTTCATTCATGTTTGGATATTGACCCCACATATCCCACATTTCTTGGCATTCAATACAAATAGGATAATCCTCAAAATCGGCTTCATCTTCAAATTCATGGACCTTGTTGCAACCCACGCATTCTGCCATATAAGCCATGTTTTTTAAATTACTTCACCCGATATATAAAGATTAGTGGTCGTGTTCCATTATTTCATCGGGGTGTTTAGCCATAAATTCTGGAGGTGGGAGATAGAGGATTGGTGAAAAATCGTTATCAGTCCATGAAAATCTAAGGGATAGAGGGTTTCTTTCCATATCATTAATAATGTTTAACTCAATAGACCCTTCAACATAAAGTATGGTATCAACTATTAATCCTCTTTTCTCATCAGTTTCACTCCCCATTGGCTCACCACCGAATCCTCCCGAATCAGTATAATCAACTGCAAATGCGGCTAATCTATCAATTAAATAAATTAACTCATCGGGGTCTATTTCATCTTCATGGTGATGATGCCCATGTTCGTGATGTTCATGCCCTTCACCATCAAAGATATTATGTCCTTCTGGGAATGTATCTTTATCAATGTAATGTTCTAAGGTATAATCACTTAGAACCTGTTCGTATTGAGCAGGACTATATTGAATTGGAGGTTCAAATGGTGAATCTTCACCATGCCCATCATTCACATAATCCATGTGCATTGAAACTCTTTGTTGGTTTAAATCTCTAAGAGTTGAAATATAAGAATAGTCCTCTTGTTCTTCATCATTATAATACCCCCAATTATATCCACACCTTAAACAATAACCCCACTCATCGGGAACACCCTCGCTTGCTCTTGATTCATCAACATGGATTGCGTGTTCCCAACCACAATTGGGACAATTATCAGAATATGTATGCGAACCCATAATGTAACCTCAAGGTTTAATATTCCTTGCTTGATATATAAAGATTTACGACTCATCAGCCTTAAAACCTGCGACCAATCTATTGGTTTCTCGGTCTATGAACGGACAAGCCAACTTACTTTCAGTCGTATTATAATCAAAGGTTAATTCATCACCTTCAATAATTTTTTTCAAAGCAACAATGTGATAGCCCTGTATTGAACAATTAGGATTGAATGAGTGATTCATATATTTTGCAAAATCGTCTGTTATGTGTTTATTTTCTGCTATTTCAATTGATTGCCTTGTAGGTTCTGATAGTATATCTCCTTTCAAAATATTTACTAATTGACCCGCTTCATAATCTTGTGTTGCAATAACGCTTGCAAAATCTTCATCTCTAACAATTTCCATATCATCACTCTCTTTCATCATTTAAATCATACTCAAATGTTAATTCCAAAGGACCTTCAAGTGGATAGGTCATAGGTTCTGCATCTCTCAAGAAGAAGATTTGAAATCTTCCTTCGGACTCCATCACTCCTAAATCACCAATACTAATCCATTGATTTTCTCTATATGGGTGGTTATCATCAACCCCTACATTAACAAACTCATGTATTCTAATATGATACCTATTCATAATATTTTCAAGAGCAGAAACTTTCATGTTTCCATCTTCAATCCTATCTAAATCTTCTGCGTGTTCCATCACATCATCATTACCCATAAGCCTTTCAGCCAATGCTTCATTAACAATCATAGGTAATTCTAATTCCGTTCTAAGCCAAGCCTCAATATCATCTTTCCAGAAATCACCTACAAACTCATCTTCTAAGGTTGATTTGAAATGTTCAAAGTCAATCTGCCACCAAATAGAAGGTGCATCTGGCGACCTCACTTCTTCAAGTTGTTCTTCTTCTTGCCCTTCAACCGCAATAGCGGTATCTCCTTGAACATTATCTCCAAGACCTATTAATCTCCCATAAACCACTAAACTATGGTCGTATAGAGGGAGAATATTTAGAATCCACCGATTGCCTCTCTTAACAATAACAGGGTCTAAACCTGTTTCATCATATCTCTCACCATTAATATCTCTTTTAGATATAGTTTTAACTGTCGTATGCAATTCCTTTGCAATTGATGATGCTGACCTTCCCTTAGCCATTTCTTTGATAAACCACATCATCTGCTTATCTTTAGGTAGTAAAATCTTTAATTTACCATCAGAACCTAAGAATGTTTCATAGCCTTTAATTTTTAAATATCGGTTAATAGTCCTTCGGCTCGTTCCCGACAATCTTGCCGCTTCTGCAATTCCGTATTTAGAGCCATCATCTTTTCTCCTATACATAATTAAATCAACGGCTCTAACTGCTCTTTCAGTAGCCTCATCACTCATTTTAGGAGGTGTGATTGCAAGAGGCTTACCCATCCTATAAATAGCCTTATACCCTCTCATTTGAAGGAATCTTTGAATGGTTCTCCTGCTTGTTCCTGCCCTTCTTGCGGCTTCCATAATTCCTATGCCTGTATCAATCATAAGATTAACTGCTTGTAAAGCCCTCTTTGCGGCTTCAACACTCATTCTAAATCTCATATCAATCACTTTACAATCGTATATTACCTATTTAACCGTTCTCAATTCAATAACCATCATCATAAACGCCTGTTGAACCTAAATTAGATGAAATTAATTTATGTAATTTAAAACTACCATCTTCTAATACAGTCGCACCCTTACAGAAAAATGGGAAATAAGTTTTTTCAATAACATATTCAATCATAGCCTCAACAGGGTCATCACCCCTGTTTTCCCAATCTCCGTGAAGTGTTTTTAAAACTTCAAATCTTTGATACCAAGGCAGTTTAGTAATACCTGCTACAAATTGAGGATAATAACAGGCTCTTAGATACTGCCAAGTTTTAAGTTGTCTATCATTTTCACTCATCGGATTCACCTCCTGTGCTTTGTAAGAATTTCTTATCTGCCCAATATTGACCCTCATCATCTTTCGTTAAGGCTTCACACGAAATCAATTTCTCAATCTGTTCAGCAGTTGCATTGGTTTTCTTTTTAATCTCACTCATCTTAGCAACAGGGCATTCTTTTAAAATCTTTTCAAACAGATTCAAAGTAGCAGAATCAAGATTCATACTAAGGTGCTTTGTGTTGAATTTTTCAGTAAGCGTTTGAAGGCTTTCTTCAAAAATCCACTTTGCATCAACTAAATGCGTCATGCAATCAATATTTTCATCACCATAAAGCCTTGCAATACCTCTCACAAGATTTGCAAACTCTTGATATTTTCTATTATCTGTTGCGGTCCTAACACAAAAAGCATCTTTAAATTGCGGTCTTGCCTCAATTTCATCATAGGTGCTATTAATCATAGGAATCTCATCTCTTAATTTAGGTTTTAACAAGGAAACATACCTTAGATATTCTCTAAAGAATACTCGCCACATATTTAAGTTTTCTGCTCCCTCTCCCGATGTAAAATCCTCATCCATTGCCGAAATAATTGCATTTCTAATTTCATCTTGAGCCTCTCCATTAGCAAGTGAAAGTTGTGTGAATATCAAAGTTAATCTGGAAACAATTTGAAATGTGTATTTACCAAAAACATCAAGCATCACTCTTTTATCGTGCTTACCTTCATTATAATTAGCAGGGGGATTACCTAAGAACAGAATATTAAGAGTTGTTTCTCTTTCAACATCTAATGCTCCCTTTTGCATCTCAATCTTACCATTAGCCATCATATTCATTAATTCACCAAAGGTATCTTCGTGCCATGTTTGAAACTCACTCACGGCTACTCTTTCGTGATTCATCTTAGGTAAAAGGCCAACTTCAATTGCATTCAAATCATCCCCACTCATAGCCCCAAAAAGACCGGGAATCGTAGCCATCTTCCCCGAACCCGCCCTCCGACAAGGCACTAATGGTTGAATAACTCTTTCAACAAGGTGGTCTTTACCTTCACCATGAGAGGATACAACTCCAATATGAATCATGTCCTGTTTTTTCGTGGGTGATAAACAAAACAACAAAATAGCCATCTTTAAAAACTTCTTAGCATATAATTCTGCCCAAAGGGTTTCATCACTCATCATTAATTCAAATGGATTTGTTTTATGCTTCTTACAAAGAGATTTAAACTTTTTGAATTGCTTATCAGTCATTTGACTAACAGTTAAGCCATCATCAATGTCGGCATCTTGAACCACAAATATTCTTTTTCTTCCATAATTAACGAAATTACCATTAACCTCTATTCTCTTACCTTGCTTTTGACTTCTTGTTAAAATATCCAACATTTGAGTAAGCCTATCATCAGTCATAGACCCTTCAAGATAGTTTTCTTCTGCATTATGGCAAACACAAGGGACTGAATATTCTCCATCAGAAACCGTAAATTCAATCATAACTTTATCATCTCCTGCATTTTCATGTGTGAATGCAGAAGTTTTGATTTTAATACAGAATCCAGAACCAGATACTTGATTCCCAATAATTTTTGAGTTATCAATATCTTTCATAGATAGATTGAAGGCTTCATAATTAGAAATACATTCTTTAACAAAGTTTTTTAATTCTTTAGCAATCATACAATCCCCCAATTGAAAAGTTGAAAAATGACCTATATAAAATCACCTCACGAAAAGAGGGTAATATGAGTCAAACTATCCGAAAAAATGATAACTAATAGTGTAATAAATGCAATTGAAAAAATGATTATTCAATTGGATTATTTTAATGACCTATATAATACTTTAAGTCATCAGTAATGAATCGGATAAGGTAAAAACCAACCCACCCGAAGGTGAGAGGGTATTTGATAACTATTGGAATGCGTTTTCACGCTCAATTCTCAACTGCTTCAAGTTGGTCGTCTGGAACAGGTGGGACTGTTACATCTTCACCCGACTGAACGACTTGTGCCGAGAATCTGTTATACTTCCTACCGTTCTTGCCAAGAACCTTGTGTCGGACAAACTTCACCTCAAGAGGGAAGGAGTGTCCATCATCAGTCCATGTGCTAACGGCAGATTTCAGATGCTCTTGCTCAAAGCCTGTAAGCCAAAGCGTTAGCCTTCTTCCGTCATCGGGTCGGATACATCTAACTGCGGTTGATGTTCCGTAATTTCCCTCAATGCCTTCGGTATAGCCTTCAATGATATAACCATTGAACATCTCGGAATAGCCAGAATCCTCATCAATAGGTGCTTCCAACTTATCCCTGTTCACATATTGTGTGGGTCCCCTGTTCTCCTTTGCTTCGGTCTGTAATTCGCTCAAAAACGCTTCAATTTCTTTTACATTTGCCATATTTTTTGCCTCCTGTGTAATTAAACCTTAGTGTTATCACCTATATAAGCGTTATAGGCACAATGTATAAATAATACTATCAACTGCCCTATACTATGCAACCAGATGTAGTATATGATGCAGAATTTTTGAGTGAGAAGGAATCCGAAGAAGTTTATTCTTGGATTATGGACAATGTTCAATGGACACAGGTTCAGTATAATAAGTATAACAAAATTATCAAGACACCAAGATTGACTACTTGTTTTGGTTTTCATAATGAAAATATTCCTCAAGAATATGAAGGTTATAATCCCGAAGCAATTCCTCCTTATTTGATGAGGCTTAAAAATAAGGTTGAAAAATCAACAGGTTCAGATTATAATTATATTCTTATGAGTTATTACCGAGATGGTAATGATTCTATTTCATATCATTCAGATGATGAAAGGTTTTTGGGTAATAATCCTGTTATTGCCTCACTATCTCTTGGTCAAGAAAGAAGATTTCTATTGAAGCATAAAGAAACGGGTGAAAGGCACACCTATCAACTTGAAAATGGTTCTCTAATGGTTATGCAAGGTAATACTCAACATGATTGGCTTCACTCAATTCCAAAAACAAAGAAGAAAATGATGCCCCGAATTAACATTACTTTTAGAAAGATGAAGATTCCTTATGGCACTAAAAATTACTATCATTACAATAGAGGGATTTTAGTTAATACTTCTTAAAGAGAACCTTTAACTACGAAGAAAACTAAGTTTAGAGAGTGGTGGGGTCGTGCGCCTCTTTTGGCTTCCTCCCCTTCGGCCTCATCACACTTTCTATCATTATCTTTAAGTAGCAGTATCAATTATTTTATGATATGGCTGATTGGAAAAAGGAATGGACTAAATTCAGTCAAGATGCTATTGAGAATATGAAAAAGTATTCTGATAAAACCTACGATGAGCGAGAATGGATGACTTATGTTTATGATGTAAATGGTAAATATGAGTTAGGCGAAGTAACTTATGGTGGATTAAGTAGGATTGAAGTATCGCCTCAAAAGAAAGCGGTTCAAGATAGAATCCAAAATGGATTTACTGAAAACCAAAGAAAGTGGACTATACATGGACACCCTTTGAAAGATGGTAAAATATATACGGGTCGGCAATATTTTAGTAGCACCGACATTTGCAGGGAGTTTATTAAAAGCCGAGATTCTGATGAAAAGGTTGTTCAGTTTTTAGTTTATCCTCATAAGCAAAAGCATTCAAAATCTGGTAAAGAAGTCATTCACAATAGAGTTAGAGTTTTAGTATTCCCCAATAGAAGTATTCTTTCAAAGGCTATGAAAATGTCTAATCCTCATGTTAATCCTATGGAGATTACAGTTGAAAGTGGTCAAAATCATCAAGTTAAGAAACCAGATGGTAGTATGAGCCTTGAAAATAAATCTAAAGTTAATTGGTTTTCTTTCCAAGAGGCATTAGGTAAATTAGGATATATGGGAATTGTTGATATTGAAGGACCAAAGCAAGGTTCAGTAGTTTATATGAGTGAAGGTAAAAAATTAGCAAGTAATCTTGGAGGTTTTGCACTTATTGGATTAGTTGCTATGAGTTTATTTAAATTAAACAAAGGTAGTAAATCAAAAGGAATGGATGCAGAATCCGTTGAAGTTATTGATGATTTAGCACATTATATGAAATATTAAAAATTAAAATCAACAATTGTTAATCTTTTTTCAGCCAAAAACGCTCTTTCTTTTTGATAAATCTCATTGACGAAATTATCCAATTGAGTAAGTGGACTTTCATCATTACTTGCTTTGATAATAAAATCAAACTTTTCTAATGGAATATTATTTACTTGAGATTCTGATGCATGACTTCTTGCTTCGGCATGAACCTCCCAATCATCGGGATAAGTAGCCTTTAGCCTTTCTAATTGTAAATCATCATCAATGTCTAATTTAACAATATACCAACCTTTTCCTTTTAACTTATCAACTTCATTCTCATACCGAATATCATCAACAACAAAATGCTTGTTAAATCCTTCTTGTTCTGCGACTTGTTGAAGTAATGTTTCAATCCATACATCTTGGAAAAGATAATTTCTTGCACCATCTCCCATTTTTTGATAAGAAACTCGGTCTTTATATCCTTCGGGAATATCAAAAATGAAATTAGCAAATTCCTTTACTGCATTAGCAAGACTAACTCTTGTAAAGTCTGAATAATTTTGAATTAGTTGTTCTGCTAATGTTGTTTTACCACTCGCCATAATTCCACAAAGACCTATCTTAACCATAGACCATTATTTAATACGCTACCTATATAACTTTATTCATAGTTGTTTTTAAGTAGTTGAATTGTAAAATATAAGATATGGAAGAAGGTCTTGATTTAAATATTCAAGATGGTTCTAAACATGATAAGTATATTTCTTATTGGTTGTATTACTATGCTTATCTTAATACGCTTGGAAGGGCAGATAAGAGAAAGCAAACCATGAGTGTATTGTTTAATGATGAAACAGATAGTCCCAAACGATTAGAAGATACTATGAATTATTTAGAGCCTGTCCTTCAAAATGTAAGATTAATTGCTTCTGGGAATTCAGATAGAGTTGATTGGACAGGGGATAAATTACCAATAAATGATATTCAACGATATGAATTAAGTAATAAAAGAAAGATGAAAGATTGGTTGTGTTTTCCTGCTATATCACGGAGTTATGGAAATATCAAGGCTAATAATCCTTATTTACAATATAATAACAACACAAAAGAGTATGGCAGATATTCACTCACAAGTTATGCTTTGGGACTAATGTTGCGGGATTATTTTGCAGTTACAGAAGAAAATTACATAGGGTCTAAGATGAGAAAGACATATCTGCACCCTTCCATCACAAGTAGTTGGAGAGATTATCATAGTGGTTTAAATCAAAATATTTTAACTCAACAAAAGACAATTGCTTCAAGTTTTTGGGAGGTTGGTAAAGGAAAGATACTTGCGACTGACTATTGGGAAAGTCCTACTTCTGGAGTTGCAAGATACCATGATTCCTTTCCAAAATACTTCACAATTAATTCCTTTTTGGATTTCTTCAAGCCAGAAGTTTATCAAGGTGGTAATATTGATGAAGTTGATTCCGAAGATGCTAAGAATAAATTAAAACAGGCTAAACTATTCTTGAAGAGTATGCGAAAACAATTGCGAGAAATAAGTAATCAGATGAAAGAACATGAGAAAAATATTAAAGAAATGGTGCGAGAAATTAATTGGATTCAAGATGGTCGGAGGATTAAGGCGCAAAAAAAGCAATTAGATGATATAATTGAAGCAATTCATATTTTAGATGAACAAATGTATGAAAAACTTAAAATTGCGAGCGAGAAAACTCTTGCAAGAATAACGAGAATACTTAAAAAAATAGGGTATAATGAAAAACAAATTTATAACCGACATTTTCATAATTATTCAGATTATACCAGAATTAGACAACGGTTATCTCAATTTTTATATATATCAAATCTGTCAGATTCAGACCCTACAAATGGAAATATAAGGCTAAAAGAATACAAAATCCACAATAAACCTTTAGAAAACCTTTTAATCAATATTAAATCATCGGGCGTGGACTATGTTCAAAATCGGCTAAGGAGAGTTGAGGGCAGACCTCTAAGATTTAGTTATTGGTCAAATGATTTGGATTGGCGAAAGGAATATCTTATACAAACTTTTGAACGAATGAATAGAGAAATTACACATAAAGTGTTAAAGCAGATAATTCCTTGTAAATCTATATTGGTCAATAAATCTGGGAGAGGTATGATTAAATTATCAACTGCCCCTGCATTATACTCTAAATCGGATGCTTATGTTTCATTGGAAGGATTGAACAAATACGCAAATCTAAGAATAGTAGGTCATAAATATTACAAAGTATTTCAAGGAGATTGGGAATTATATTTGAAATCGCTTAAAGAAGTCAAGGACTATGATAGAATTCTTATTACACCTTTGATTGAATCAAAGAGTCGGAGTGATTTAGGAAGGTCTATACTTTTTATACCTGCGGGGATGAAGATTATTAGTAATGCTTGGAAGTCACCAAGAGCATTAAAATATATTAGGTCTTATTATCAGAATAATATGGAAAGAATTATTTTTGATAACCAAAGGGTAGTGGGTATGCGAATGCAGTTAGAATCAATATACAATAAAATAATGAATAAAACTAAAAATCCTTTTGCTAAGAGGCAACCAATAACTGAAAAGGAAGAGAAAAGAATGGATTGGTCAATTTTGGAAATCCGATTAAAGGCGAATGAGGATTTAGGATTTTTGAATTGGTAGGCTATTCTTTATATAGTCGTCTGTTAAAATTAAAAATATGCCGATTACACCTCGGAAGTCGTTTAATACCTTGCAAAGACGAGGTATTCAAAGATTTTCTGGAGAACGAAGAAAGAGGGACCAAGTTGCAGTAGTTATGGGTCCTGTTGCTAAATTTAAATTACCCGGTGAAACAAAGAATCAATGGGTTGGTGATGTAGGTATGTATCTATTGGTTACTTACAAATATGTTAATGGACAATGGGTGTATGGAAAGTTTAGAAACTATTGGCAGATTGATGCAACTAAGATTATTAAGTATGCTCGGAAGAATGCTAAAACTGCCTTTTACATTCCTTATGGAAACTTAGGAACAGATGGTAAAGTTGCAAGAGAAGATTTTGATGCAAGACCACCTACAAAGTTTAAGCGGTCTTAATTTGACCCAAACTATTGTTCATCTTCAAAATATCCGATTTGATTTCCCCAACTATCCCACCCATCATTAGTTTCTCTTGCGAATAACTCAATTTTATTATCTGCATTAAATAACTCATCTATCCGATTGATGACCTCTTTAGGTTTTCGTGAATGCTCTAACCTTTGTGATTGAATCAACGCCCTAACATTATACTTCACAAGATATTTTTTCCTTGCACTTTTCCCCCTTGTTCCCAATAAACATAATTCAATTCCACTTTTCATCGTGTATGCACCCATAAAACAAACAGGTTCATTTTTCTTATTCAATTTCTGCCAAGCAAAACCAACTGTTTTATATTCAAAACCCCATGCTTCCATAATATCAATACACCTTTTCATGTGATAATCAGTAGTCCACATTAAAATAATTGCATCATCATCAACAATTGTTGAAATTGGCAATTCTTTAATTTCTTGAGAGGATAATACAGAATATGGAGGTCGCCTCATCCCCTTAACGGTTGTGCAATCCGCTTTGGCGGTTGAATCGTTATAATAACTCCACGCAGGGTCCGCATATACAATTTGATATTTTTTCTCAACATTATTCAAATCTTCAACAATCAAAATCAACTCACCCATTTATTTTTGTGTAAAACGACCTATTAAAGTATTTAGTATTAATTTGAAACTGTAAATCTTGCTTGGGCAATATAATAATCTGCGGGTTTATCGTCAGCAAGATTATCTGAACCAGATGAATTAATTTGAACCGTTAAACTCCCTGTAAAGTTATCCATAGCATAAGTAAAGTTTTCAACTGATTGATTAATTTCAACTGAAAAAACTGTTTCGTTATTGTAAATTAGTGAATAATTGACCATTCCTTGTTCCCAAAGTGCAGGTTCATGGAAAAAACCCGTCAATTCAAGAGTCATGTTGAGTGTTCCATTTTCTTCAAAGGTAATTGTTGAAGTATTTCCCATACCCATAGGATTTACATTATCAAATTGATATGAATGATTGTTATAAATTTCTTCTCTTACTTCTGAAATGTAGGGTTCTTCAATAATAGTTGCTTCGTCTGATGCGAGGCAACCACTAAGAAGAGTAATAACAACAACAAAGAATATTTCTTTCATAACAATACATTCATTCTTCATCATTTCACAACCTTCCCTTTAGTGTCTTATGAATTGTGTGTTGTTCCAAATCCATCCCACTTTGGATGAATGTCTTGTAATCCTCAAGCCCCTTAACCAATTTTCTTCTTCCAGATTCCAAAAATGTATTAGAGCATTCATAAATTCCAATGTCCTTTGTATTTTTATCAATACAGATAAAAACGAAACTTTCCATTTCGGGGAATAGTTGCAGATAAAGATATGCTTGAAGGTCATAACCAAAGTTTAGAGCAGAATACTCAAAATCTTTAATTTTGCTTGTAGTTTTAAGGTCAATAATCATTTTATCCTTAATAATGTCTGCCTTACCTCGGAATGGAACGCCATCAATCATTTGAATAGCAGGGACTTCAAATGAAGCCCCTTCAAGATATTCAGCAACCTCTTTATTCTTCATAAGGATTTCAGCCAATTGAACCATAGGGGCAACTTCTTTAGAAGTATATACTTCACCAAATTCTGCCTTTGCCTCTTTGTAAGCCTTAGATGCCTTAGACCCTACATCAACAATATGTAATTCATCAAACTTTTCTGGTTCAAGAACCTTCCAATGAAATAATTTACCATCAATAAGTGCTTGAGAGGATGGACTACCATTTTCCAACGAATCAATATAAACCTTTGGAGATTTCATTAGTGTTTTAATTGCACTACTGCTCATTGCTTGTTTTCCAAGATAGCCATAATAAAAGTCATCATCAATCATCTTTTCAAGAATCTCTTCTCTATTATGCACTACGCCATCAAAGGTAGTAATATCTGAATCCATTACGGAATAATTCTTTACACACCAACCAAATTCATCACTTAGCCAATCAGACATTTCAATTGAATCATCGTTAGATACTGCAACAGGAATCTTGACTACATTTTTTGGAAATGACCAATTCCCTGCACCATGAATCTTATCTTGTTCAATAATATCAACAGGACCAATATCCCATTCAACTTGAACATACATTTCCGAAGTCATTTAAACACCCCCTCAATTATACCAATCGTGGATTCTTTTACTTCCCAACATAATTGCAGATGCCCAAAGACCAATAAATAGTCCAAGGTGTTCGTCAATCGTATATGCATAAATAGAACCAAGAATAGATGCTACACTTAGTCCAAAGCCAATCTTATCAATGTTTTGCTTCATGGAATACCCTCTTGTTCATTACCTATATAAACTTAATTGAAAGGACTTGGTTTGTATTTATCAAACTTAACCATAACGAAAAAAAGAAACATTAATAAGTAGTGGGTGTATCCGTTAGAATAGGTGCGACAATGTTTAGACCTGTATATATTAATAAGAATGGATATACCGTAGTAGCAACACCTCATTTTATGGAGATGTGTTATGAACGAGAAGATATAAAGCCAACAGATATTGCTGATTATTTTGATGTGATGTATGCTAATGCTCCTAAGAATGTTAGGTGTGGTAGTTATTTCAAAAGTGGTTGTTATGTTTATTATCGGAAGATTTATAATTCACAAAGAAGGAGAATGGAGATGGAAATGATTTCTATGACTCCTGCTGAACATTTCCACACACGAAACCATGATTTCGCTAAGGAGATTGATGTGTATAATCCTCCGCAATGATTATAAGTGAACGGATATTAGAGGTAAATAGAGAGTGATACAATGGCTATGAGAGTAAGACATAAAAATATTATTGATAACTATATGCAAAAGCAAACTGAATCAATGGGTGCTAATCAACTGATTCACAACCTTTGGCAGTATTGGGGTTCAGATTCACCAACTCGGAGAGAGATTGGTATATATCTTAGAAATAATCCCAATTATGTTAAGGTTTCTAATGGTCAATATCATTGGGTCGTTGAAAGATAATCAGCGAAATGTTCTGAAACTTTCTTACCTGCCTTAGAATATACAGACGGGGTTGAAAGCGTTTCAAAATAAACTGCCTCAATATCTAACAAGGATTCCATACTTAGTTTCTTTGTCATACTAATACATACTCCCTTGACCTATTTATAGTTTGATATTTCCATTTTCAATATTCTTTTGGAATTCTTGAATATTAAATGTGTCCCATGTTTTAACAATTTCAAGCATCATTTTGAGTTGTGGAATTAGTGCTTCGGTTTCAATCCTTTGTTCCTTTTCATGCAACTCACCCTCAACATGATATTTTGATTTTTGAATATAGTATTGTTTATCAATCATACTCGTCAAAACAATTCTTGCTCTTTTAGCATTATCAGCAGAATCTAAATTGATACTAATAAACTCATCACCTCTTGAGGCCATTGTTTCAACATTTTGAGTTGCTAATGTAATGTATTTTTCTGGGTTTGCTTTCAAAAGGCTTAGTAATTGTGCTTCATTCATTTGAGTATTTTCCATAGCCATTTCAAGTAAATTACAAACTCCTATTACAGATAACCTTAGAGGGTCATCCATAATATTAAACATAATCAAATATAAGTCATCAAAATCTTCTTTGTTTTTCATAACTACATCAGCAGTAACTATTAATTCCATAGTTTTAGGGTCTAATGCTAATTTTAAATTATCAATCTTTTCCATCTAATTCACCTCATATCCGAAACCCTTTTCTAAAATATCAAAAGGTTCTCCTGTTTTTTTGCATATCCTATATCTCCATCTTAAAATTAGTTTTTGATTTATTTCCTTAGCATCTTCAAATGTTATGTAATTAGTATTTTGTATTAGACCATCCTCAATTGCAAATCCTAACGAATCTCCTAAATCTTTTAAAGAAAGGACACCCATATATAAACTATTGAAATGAATCTATTTAATACTTACTATCCCAAAGCCTTTGTTCTTCTAACTTCAACATACTTTCTGCCAAATCCGAAACATTGTGATACAGTTTTTCAATATCCTTTGGTTGCTCAACCTTTACAGAAATATTTGCTTTAATCCAATGATTTCTTCCATTAATCTTTACTTCTTTGGAGGGTCCTAAATTTATTTCAAAGATAATATTTTCATCCATATCTTCAATATTTTTAATAGCCTCAACCAAATTATCTTTTGCAGGAGTTTTAGTGTCCTTAGCATCGTCATCACTATTTAATAAACCTAAATATATAGTATTTCCAGAATCAACAATTACTGAAACTATTTTTTGTTCAGCATCAACTAAGCCAAACTCAATTTTAGATTTAGGGAATGTTTTGAAATTATTTTTTACAACATCATAATATCCACAATCACCATTAGGACCAGATACATAAACTCTATGTTTTTGATTACCTTCTTCATCTAACTCTTTATCGTTAGCACCATCAATAGGCCATTCTTTAGCCGCATAACCTTTTTTAAATACTTCAATTTGCATTTTTATCACCAAGATTATTAATGTCTATCCTAAGTGCTTCACATATTTCTTTATACCTGTTTCTAATAGTTACTTCGGTTACTCCTGCGGCATCAGAAACTTCTCTTTGGGTTCTTTCTTCACCCTCTAAAATACTTGCAAGATAAACACTTGCAGCGGCAATTCCTGTTGGTCCTCTTCCTGCGGTTAAATCAATTTCTTCTGCCCTAACTAAGATTCTTGAAGCAGAAGTTTCAACTGATTGAGGCAGTTTAAGGATGGAGCAAAATCTGGGAATGTAATCTTGAGGGGTTGCAGGTGCTACTTTGAGAAGTAATTCTCTTGAAATAGCCCTAAATGTCCTTCCAATTTCCTTTCTTCCTGTTCTTGAATGCTGACCGACTTCATCAAGCGTTCTTGGAATTCTCCGAACCCTACAAGCCGCATAAATTGAAGCCGCAACTACTCCTTCAATACTCCTACCCCTTACCAATTTCTTTTCAACCGCCTTCCTATAAATAAAAGCCGCCTCTTCTTTAACTGTTTTAGGTAAGTCCATTTGACTACCTAATCTTTGTAATTCTCCAAGAGCAACTGCAAGATTTCTTTCAGTTGAATTACTGATTCTTGTTCTTTGGTGTTGCCTTCGCAATCGTCTAAACAATCTTGAAGTTTCCCGATTCATTGAAACTCCAGAATAATCTTTATTTCTCCAATCAATATCTGTTGTTAAACCCTTGTCGTGTAGTAATTCTGTTGAAGGCATACCTGTATGCTCTCCACTTTCTGCACTATCTTTATAATTATTCCAATCTGGTCCTTCATCTAAAAACATAGTTGATTGAACCAAACCACAATCAATACAGGCCAATTCCCCTTTAATATCAACTTCTAAGTGTCGGCTTCCACATTCGCTACATACATATTCTGAATTCATATAAACTCCCCTAACCTTGCTTCGGCCAACTACCTATATAAACATTACTTAACATTTATAATGTTTGGTGAAGAAATATAATGCTTTTTAAAATACGACTTTTTAGTATTCTTACCTTCAATTTCAATCCACCTAATCTTTTGTCTTTTAGATAAGGCTACATAAACTACGGCTATATCGCCATACTTTTTTTCAATTATTTCATATTTATAATCCAACATTAATTTAGATATAGGTATATCAATAAACTTTCCTTTATCCTTATTCCACCTTTTTTTAGAAGATGTATTTGAAAATCTTTTTAAGAAATCTTTTTTGGATACTACATCACCAACTACTAAATCCTTGATTCGTTTGGTTCTTGGCAATTAATCACCTCATAGTGAGGTATAAGGATAACTACTTTGGTATCTTGTATTTCTAAGCCCCCAAAGAGATACATTATGTGATTCTCTTCTAACACTAAGAGGGGATGATACTGAAACCTTATCCATTTCAATAAACTTATCCTTAGAACCTCTCAATACCAAAGTAATCTTTCTGGCGTGAGGATTGTATCTATATCCAAATCTATCTTTTAACGCAAAGGAAATTTCTGTGCTACTCATAGCCCTTTCCTTCAACATTTTTTCAACATCTCTAATCCAAATGTTCTTCCTACTCATACATAGGAATAATTATTTTACCTATATAACTCTAATTGTGATTCAATTAAAAATTATGACCTATGAAAAACTCTTCAAAATCGTATTGTTCATATTCATCATCAACTTCAATATCATCTATTACTCCATCATCAAAGTAATCAGCATCATCATCAACCATGTTTTCTTTTGAATTATCTTTTTGTTTAGGGTTGATGAGGTCATCAACAGTTTTATCATCATCCCCTATAATACTTGATACTGAATCTAATAGACCTTTCCAAGCAGGATTATCAGCATCATCAAAGAAATCATCACTATTTTCATCAATCATACTTTTTACATCAAACTTATCAGCAACCATATCTCCATGTTCAATTGCTAATTCCTCATCAGTCATTTCATGTATTGACTTCTTTCTTTTAGTGATATTGGAAGTTAATGCCCAAGGGTCATCATCATCATCATCATCATCATCATCACCATACCAATCATCAACATCTCCACCCTTTCCAAATTGAGTAGTTAAACCTTGGTCCCTTCTTGCATTGACTTGTGCCTTTCTTTTTTTGAACATTTTTTCATCATTATCATTCCAACCTATTGCATCTCTAACCTTTTTAGGAGCCTTAGTAATACTCCCTCCATATCCAGAAACACCATAGGTTGAATATGAAACCTCTTGAGGGTCCCTATATGCTTCCATTGTTTTAAGGTGAGTATCTTTAATTCTAACTAAATTATCTCTTAATGCTCTAATATATTTATAATCTTGATTTTCATTACCCCTGTGTGCATTGAAATAACCTACTGAAAAATTGGTGCATTCTGAAACTAATCTATCATAATTTCTTGTATCTGTAAAAGAACCTGTTGGGTCTAATCTATGACCCATTCCCAATGCTTCTGCCATCTCAAGGGACCACCTATCCGAAGCAGTTACCGAACAACCTTGAGATGTAATGATACTGAAATTATCTTTTCTATCAAATGCAATAGCGAAATCAATGTTTTCTAACAATTCGGGAGTTGAGTTAGCGATATATGAAGAACCTTGCCCTCCTACTTCTTCTGCTCTATGGAATACATAAATTCCATCCATCCCTTCTTTTAAAAACTCAAGCATAATCCATACGCCTGTTCCATCATCCCCACCTAAACATTGACCACTATCTGTTGAAAGTTTATGTAAGTCTGCATTACAGAAAACATTTTGCATAATTCCATCTCTATGGACTGTATCTGTATGGCAAGACCAAAGAATCTTAGGATTATCACCAACTACTACGATAATGTTTCCACCCGGTTTCCCACCATATCCACCATAGCCATCTTCATAATACTCATATTTTTCTAACATTGGGTGCTTACAAAGGTATTCATCAACCCAATATCTTTCTAAATCACTTCTTGCAGGTCTGCCAAAAGAGAATATTCTTTTCATATTCCGAATATCCTTTCTCAAAGAATGGGTTTCCATAACAGATTCCATACTGTAAGACATAAGCAGATATTCTCCTTCTTGCTACTTAAACTTATCTAAATTATACCCATTGATTTTGAAATGATTCGTCAAAATCTTCTGCATCATTAGATTCAATTAATACTAATTCTGATTCAAAATCAAGATTTAAAATCCTTGATACAATATCTTCTAAATTACTCATTAAGTCAAAAGCCATAGATTTTTGATTTGTAATCATTTTTTCAACTAATGAATCATAATAATCTAAATCAACTATTCTATCTTCTTTATTATTTCTAACACCATCAATTACTTGTTCCATGATATGTTTCCAACCAATTAGTAATCCATCTTGAATATCCTCATCATCAACCAATATTGCCCTTTTGTGGTCTAAAAGTGCTTGAACAGGGTCTTGATAATCACCCATCTCAAGCAAATAATTAAGATATTTTTCAAAAGCAGGATATTTACTATATTCATATTCAACATGAATAACTCTAAACTCATCAGCGATTTTATGTGTAATTCCCACTACAATCGGCTTTTGTAAATATTGCGGAGTATATGCTAATATAGGATATAGTTTTATCGTTTCCCAATTTGAAATTCCATCATCTTTTAATAACCATCTTAATAAATCCTCACCACCGCAAGAATCTAAAACTTCTCCCATCTCTTTTTCAATGTTAAAGTAATCCATGTTAATATGTTTATATTTTTACCTATTTAAAGAGTATTATTATTTCTTTTGTTTCCAATAATTTCTTTTAATACCGACTTCATCCTCATCATAGATTAAATCTTTAGGATTTTCAAAAACATCATCCTTTGCAATATATGTGTAATTATCATAACCTATTTTTTGCCTAATACAGATTTCAACCCTATCCCCTTGAATATACATTTTAGCCAATTCTATAAAATCATTTTTAGGAATAAAAAATCTTCCATTTTTATACTTTACCTTCTCAACTATATGTTGTCTTAGGATAGGTTTTAGAACCTTTTTAGTTTCCTTATTATTCCTATCTTCATAGGCATCATTTCTTAAATCAAAATTACAACTATTACATTTAGCATATAATACACCATCTTCATCTTGCCTATAACTAATATCAAAGGTTAAATCCCTCCCATTAATAATAAACTTTCTTTTGAGTTGTTGGTATCTATCAACTTCCATTACATCACTACACGATGGACAATATATTGCACAAGGGATTGCACTTGTCTGACCGTTGATGGTTTGGTTGGAATACCCCTTATCCTTAGCGGGTTTGTAAATTGATTCACCACTCGCTCCCATTCCTTCGGGAATATCCGTAATGGTCGGCTTCATACTCATTTATTGAACGACTACCTTTTTATAATTAATCATTCTTTTCAATTGCTTTCCAAAAACCCATAGGGCATGATTCAGATTTAATTCCTGCCTTTAGAGAAACTAAGCAACCACATATTGAACATCTTGATGGCTTTAACCACTTACAATCCAAATGTTCGCATGATTGGCATATTTTTAGCCTATCGTCTTTAAAATTAGACATGATTTTAATTTACTAACAATCCTATATAAAGGTTTAAGTATCGGAAAGGATAATTTTAACGCATGGCTAAGAAATTAGGCTTGCTATTAGCAGTTGGAGCAGTAGCAGGATATTTTTATCTTAATCAAGATGAGGATGAGGAATTAGATGATGAAAATGGTTCATCCAATACAACTCCAGAAGAAGATGAGGTAGTAGTTGCTACTCAAGTTGAAGAAATAGAAACATTTACTTTAAAAGAGTATTATGAGAAAGTAGCCCCTCCTTCTTTAAATCCTTTTAACGAAGCAGGTGGAGGTAAATTCAAACTAAGAGGTTCAAGTGGTGAACAATACAAATGGAAAGATGGCAATAAGAAATTGTTTTTAAACGATGATGATGGTGTCGGTTGGTTTGCTGACGATTCTGGCGGAGTTACTATCAAGGTTGCTAAGGGATTTGCAGTTGATTTCAAAGTAACTACTGAAAATACTAATTATCTTGGAGATTTTAGTGGATTGAAGGAAGCATTAGCAAGCCGACAATCATCTTTTAAAATTGTAGGTTCTTCCGAGGGTAGTTTTGTTCAACAAACTAAAGATTGGTTTGCAAGAATGTGGGCTAATGATAAAATTAATTTTAGATTATATGAGGGAGATTATATAAGTGTTGATATTGATAGCGAATATAGTGATATTGCTCAATTTAGAATTCATGTTGATGGTGTAAATTATGATAATTCAAATGGGAAGGTTGATGATGAAGTATTCATTAGGGTGAAGAATGTATATAAGGTTACACCTGTTGATGCTTGGGCAAGTGAAACATATATGTTTGATAGTGAAAATCTTGTATTTAATGCAGGTGCAGGTGTTTTGAGAAGAGTTTGGTTGAGAGTTACGAGTAAGGTCGGAACAAAGGCTATGCGACAAAAGGCTCAAAGAGAATTAGCCGAATTAGCAACAGATATTGGAACAAGTGTTCCTTTAAAAACTGCCGACAATCTTACATTAGATATTGCGACTGATGATATTGCAGATTCCGCAGTTGAAAGAGTATATAGGGTTAGAGCAGGAAATAAAATTGTAATTAATGGCAAACCATACAAGGGAGGTAGGATTTTACCTAATGGTGTAGTTAATGAAATAGCAGAAGAGGCAGGTAAGGAAGCGATAGGTTGGAGATGGCTTCAAAACTTCCCTATTGTAAGAACATCAGTAGGAATGTCTGCAATTATTGGGACAGTATATATTGGTGGCGGATTTTACAATTTATTATCAGAAGATTTGAAGGATATGGTTATGGGAGAATCTTGTGAAAGCACCTGTAATGGATTTGAAGAAGGTAGTGATGAAATGAAAGAATGCCTTCAAGAATGTATTAGTAATAAAGATAAAAGGCTTACTATGTTCGGTGCAGGAGTATTGTTAGTAGGGGGTCTTGTAGCCTACGGTGTTATGGACATGATTATTCCTTCTAAGAAAAAGGAAAAGGAAACCACATATACTGCGGAGGCTTGATAATGTGGCATTTGAAGCAACATACACAACAGAATACGGTTCTTCACAAAGCACCACTAAATTGAAATCAAGTATTGAAATAGTTGATTCCGAAGGAAATACGATTAAACCATTACAGAATAAAGGAACATATTATTATAGTTATGTTCCTGCGAAATCAAAGGTTAATTATGAAATTAAAACCTTTTCAAAGGATAAGGCAATAAGTGATGAGGTTCAAATTAAAATTATTACACAAGATAGAGAATATATGCATCAAATGATGAATGAAACTCTAAAGGCAGGAAGTGAATCTCAAAGACAACAATGGGAAACTCAATTGATGAATGGAGATACTCAAGAATTCACAACTGCCGTAGCCTCGGTTGTGGATAAATCTAAACAATTTAAAGAATTGTATTCAAAAACTATGAATACTGAATCCAATGGAATTAAAAAGGGATATATTACTATTCCAGAAGATATTCAAGGATATTTTTCAATTATAATTAGTTACGGCTACTCTCAAAAGGGAAGGGATTATAGTATATGGGAGGCTTATGCACCATCTATTGACCAAGTGATGTTAGTTTTGGATATATTAACAGTAGTTATGTTAGTTGTATCATTAGGAACGGCTACTCCATTAGCCGCAGGATTAACTGCTCTAAGAAAAACAGGGACTACTGTTGGTAAGAAAGCCGCTAAAGAATTAGGTGAACAGGGTGCTAAAACTGCATTGAGGAAATTATCTAATCGGGCTTTAATTGCTACTGAAAGTGCAACCTTTGGAATTATGATGATTACTTCTAACAATTTAGGTGCAGTTACTACAAATGCTGATGGCGCAGATTTCGGAGGTGGCCATGTTCACGCTTATGGGGCATTGGCTACTGATTTAGACCCAAATAAAATTGAGTTTAGAGAAGAGGAATTGGAAAATCTCTATTATCAAGAGATATTAGAAAGAGGAACACCTATCGCCTTAGCAGTAATTGGAATACTATTAATCCCTAAAATTATTGCTAAGAAGAGAGAGAGGGGAGAATCTGATGACTAAATCTCCATTCCAAAGAGATTGGTTATTGACCACTAAAACATTTAAAGGGTCATCAACCTCTTGCGATACTAAGCATTTGATTAAAGGAGGTATCGGATATGATGCTAATGGACACGCCGCAGACATTATTGTAGGTTTAGATTCATTAGAAGATTCTTCTATCACAGGAGGATATGAGCATCAAAATCAATCAGCGCATAAGATTAAGATTAAAATAAAGAAAGATGGACAATCTATCATTGATACTATTCATGCAGGAAGCAATACAAACGATGGTTGGAATTATTATTATTACAGAATTAATAATGCAGGATTATATTCAGTTGAAATAAAATTAGATTCTTGGGGTTCTTGTGCTAAACCAGATACTACCTATACTGAAACATTTACATTTGAAATGACTGAACAAGAATTAACCGAGAGAGGGGAAATGTCGGGGCTTGATAATAGAACCCAATATGAGAAACATGAGCAAAGAAAAACAGATACTAAAACTGATGCAGAAAACATAGTTTCAACCATAGGTATAATAATAATCCCATTGACCATATTGTATGCACTTATCAGAATTAGAAAGGGTTAGGCTTCCCATTCAACCATCCCTCTATCAAAACATTTTGATTCGGGAGTGATATAAGTTAATCTATCATCATCTGGCCTATGACTTTGGCAAGGAATATCCCAAGAATGTAATGCCTTAGCAATATCCATAATAGTTGCTTCTTCCATACTCCTTAACTTATCTAAGTTTCTTTTATCAAGAGGCCACACAATTTGACCCGTCTTAGGGTGGATAGAATATGGACACCTCACGATACCTTGTCTAAAGTTAGACGACCTATCCGCAATAGGATACTTTACTCCTGTTGCTTTTCTTGCAATTGACTCAACCTTATCAGCGTAAATCTTACCAATTTCTCTAAGTGGGTCTTTCTTATCCAAGAAATCAGTAAGTTTGCAACCTGCGATTCTTTCAGCATCGTATTGGTCAATATGAACATGGAATCCCTTACTACCACTAAACACTACATACGGTTTAGCACCTAATTCCTCTTTCAAATACTTAGCAGTTTTATCTGCCTTATCAAATGCATCTAATGGATTTTCTGGGTCGTCAAAATCAAAAAGCATTGACTTACCAATCCAAATATCTTCCCAATTAATACCTATCTCTTTACACCTTTTAGGCAATAAATAAGAATCCCATTTTGCTTTGTAGCCCTTTCTTTTATTACCTGCTGACCTTAAACTTGGAGGCATTTCGGGAATAGCATCCCAATTAATAATATTCGTTCCAATAAAAGCACCTACTGATTGATATGGGAAACCTAATGAATTAATCCAATACTTTACGCTATCAGACCCATTTACTCTTGCCCTTCTAACCCAAAATGGCTTATCTTCACTTCTGGAATATTGAACCCAAATAACCTCTCGGTTGCCCATGATTTTAGACAACTCATATTGGATAGCATTGTTTCCTAACCATCTCATATCATTCGTTTAGTGTCATTACCTTTTTATATTTAATTGTTTAACTTTATATAGTCGTGCTACTGAATTAAAAATATGGTCAAACACGACTATGAAGATATTCTTCCACCGGGTAGTATTTCTATGCCGAAAGATAAGGGAATAAGAAATGAGGAATATTCGTCAATGACCAGAAGGATAGTAAATGAGTGGTGGTATTCTCAATTACAAAACAAACAACATTTTTATGATGTATTAAAATTAATAATCCAAAAGAATAAAAAATACAAATCATTAAAAGACAACATAGATGTATTTATAAAAAAAATAGAAAACTACTTAGATAGTGGAATCCAATTTAAGAATGAGTATTTTTTGATGATATTAGAAGATTTGGGTATGGATGACCGGATGGCGGCGCAAATAGAAACAGACATGAATAAATCTATACTACTCGCTACTATTTATGAAGCGTTGCGAGAAATGCCACTAAATTTTAATAAAAACCTCAAACATCAACCATCTGTTAATAGATTGTGGAAACCGGTATATGGAAATAAGGATAGAATTTATAATAAGATAAGAGGGGAGGTAAAGAATATTAGAAACAGAATATATACTGCAAGAGGGCATAAAGGTATGCAAAGTTGGTGGTATAACAATAATATAGTCCCTCAACATTACCATTTAGAAACGCAAACACGACAAAGGCATGGGGATAATGGTTCAATCAACTATTTTATGAATCCACCATTAGGGAGTATAATATTATTTATAACTGATACAAGTATTAGATTTAATTTTATTGTTTCTTCCACATGGGAAAATGATGATGACCCAATGGTTACTCATTGGAGGTGGAGAGCAATCACTATAAATTTTACAGGTCATAGTGAGGCTAAGAGATTATCTATAACTGAATGGGCTAAAGAAAGGCTAACAGTTGGTTCTCATGGTTGGTATTCATCAGACCCCTTTTGGAGTAGTAGTGATTCGGGATTTATTGAACAAATAGGTCCATTTTGCATTGCGTTTCTAAATGGTAATGAATACAAATCATTTAATCAATTTATTAATTGGCCGATTCAACCTCCGTTAATTTAACATCACTTTAAACTCAAAATGTCCACGCTAAAAGGGGTTAAAAATACCTTTCTATATAAACAAGCGTTCAAAAACTACAATATGTAACGCTTTTCGTTCAAACAGTTATGTTTAATAAGGAGAAGTAATTAACATAATTTGGAGATACAATGAGATATAATGTAAGTATTATCAACGACCCCGATTTTGAAACTATTATGTGTCGGGATTTTGAAAGGGAAATGGAAAGAGGTGGTAAGATGACGAATGATATTGAATGCACAATTTGTAAGTATTGCGAGGGTTCTGGGAATTGCATTGATATGCCCTGTCCTCAATGTAAGGGAATTGGTATCGTCAAGAAGGAATCATAATCTTGCGAAGCAAGAGGTCGCAGACCATAGGCAACAACCTAAAGCCTCCAATATCAAGCATGGCGGGTGGCTACCCGCCAACCCTTGAGGGTGGCTACCCTCAAGTATTGGTCGCAATTGCTCGCATATTGCTCACACCCCTGCGACAACTCCCATAGCACCCGAACAGGACCACAAATAATGGATACATCTGACGATAGGCCGTATGGCCTGTCCTCGTGT